>Ga0209676_1000163_pt1 | contig 157845 bp, 163 predicted proteins | sample AraplaCvi_mLB_r2_FD_184282 | JGI IMG/M metagenome (GOLD analysis project Ga0209676, IMG submission 184282) | Arabidopsis root microbial communities from North Carolina, USA - plate scrape MF_Cvi_mLB_r2 (SPAdes) (version 2) | ecosystem: Host-associated > Plants > Roots > Endosphere | place...
CCACCGACCACTTGCCCTTCAGGTCGGCGTCGCTGACGTCGACGAACTTGCCTTCCTTGTACGAGGTGGCGGTGAAGGGTTTGATCTCGGTGTTGATCAGCGACATGAGACGCTCCGGTTGGAAAAGATGAGCCCTTCTACCGGACCGGATCGCGATCGATCAAATTGATAAATCTTTTTCTCGGAATAGAGCCAATCTATTCCCGTGGGCGGTCGCACGGAGCGGGGGCCGGGCGCTGATGAGCGCGAATTAATTTGCCGCCGGCTGCCGTTTGCCGATGCTCGGGTCGGATGTCGCCCGGGGGGACGAATGTTGGAAAGGCTTGGGGCGGTCGGTGCGATCGTACTGACGATGCTGACCGCCGCGCCGGCCGGGGCCGAGGAGGCGAGCGGCGATTGGATCGGGCGGCTGCCGTCCGGCTTCAGGGTCAGGCTGCATATCGACAGGACCGCGACCGGCCATGCGGGCGTCCTGATCAATCCCAGCAATGTCGAAATGGGCCTCGATGTCGTGGCCTCCGATGGCGCGCACCTGCGCTTCGCCGTCGAAAGGCTGGGCCTGCGCTATGACGGCTCCTGGAGCGAGGGCGCCAAGGGGTGGCGGGGCGAGCTCGTCTTCCAGGGGACCTATCCCCTGTTGCTCCAACGCGCCGCGCCGGGAAGCTTCGCCCCCAAGGTGCGCAAGCGCCCGCAGGAGGACGCCATCGCGACGGGCCCCAGGCCCTATGTCGAGCAGGCGGTCGTCTTCAGGAACCCGGCGGCTGGGATCGATCTGGCCGGCACGCTCAGTCTGCCTCGGGGGAGAGGACCGTTCCCGGCGGTCGTGCTGATCTCGGGAACGGGGCGCAATACGCGGGACGAGGAGGTCGAGGGACACAAGGTGTTCGCCGTCCTGGCCGATGCGCTCAATCGGCGGGGCCTCGCCGTGTTACGGTATGACAAGCGTGGCGTCGGCGGTTCCGGCGGCGCCTATCGGGACGCCACCACCGCCGACTTCGCGACCGACGCCTCCGCCGCCGTCCATTTCCTGATGGCCCGCCCCGACATCGACCCGCGTCGCGTCGGCCTCCTGGGCCACTCCGAGGGTGGGGTGATCGCGCCGCTCGTGGGGGCGGAGACGCCCGAGGTCGACTTCATCGTCATGATGGCCGGGCCCGCCGTTCGCGGAGACCGCTTGTTCGCGGCCCAGTCGGCTCGGGTGGCGAGGCTCTATGGCGCGCCCGAAGCCTATGTCGCCAGGCGGGAGGCCTTCGATCGCGGACTCTATGAAGCGATCATCGCTGCGCCCACGGCCGAGGCGGCGCGCGCGGAGGCCAAGGCGATCATCGCGCGGGGCGTCGAGAGCAAGCTCGTGGACGCCAACGAAGCCGAAAGCCTGGTGATGAGCATAACCTCGCCGTGGCAGCGCTACTTCCTGGCCCACGATCCCGCGCCCGTCCTGGGTAGGCTCAAGATGCCGGTGCTGGCGGTCTATGGCGGGCTCGACGCGCAGGTTCCGGCCGCTGAGAACGCGCGGGCCGCGCGGGAAGCGCTCAAGGGCGTCCGGGGCGCGACGGTCGTCGAGCTGCCGGGGTTGAACCACCTGCTGCAGCAGGCCGAGACCGGCAGTCCTCAGGAATATGCCGATATCGACGAGACGGTGTCGCCTCGCGCGCTCGAGCTCATGGTTGACTGGATCGCCGGTCATGTTCGCAGCGGGAAGGTTCCGGTCGAATGACCGCGACCCGACCTTACCCCGAGATCTTGGCTTCCAGCTCATTCAGGCGCGCGCGGGTCGCCGCCAGGTCGGGGCCGAAGCGGGCCGGGTCGGCGGCGGCCAGGCGGCCGGCGATGTCGTAGCTCTCGCGGTAGAGGTCAAGGGCCCGCATGCGGTGGCCACGGTCCTCGCGCAGGTCCGCCAGGCGTTCCAGGTTCACCGACAGCGCGCGCTGGGCGCCGACGTCGCCGGCCTCGCGGCCGCCCCGTGAGCGGCGCAGGGCCAGGGCTTCCTCGAAGGCCGACAGGGCGGCGTCCAGTCGACCTTCCGCCTCGGCCGCGTCGCCGACACCCGAGAGGGCCCCGGCCAGCAGTTCGGCGCTGTCATCGGTCGGACGGACCCGGCGCACGTCGCGCGCATAGGAGACCGAGGTCTCGTAGGCCTCGGCCGCATCGTCCATCTTGCCCTGGCCGCGGGCGAAGTCGCCCAGGTCGCGATAGACGACGGCCAGTTCCTCGTCCGTGTGGGCGGCGCGCTTCATCGAGGCCAGCAGGCGGGCGGCCTCGCTCCAGCACTCGTCGCGGCTGAGCGCGATCAGGCGGGCGCGCATCTCGGCGAAGGTCGGCGGACGGGGCGGTGGTTGCGGGGCGGGGGCCGGCGGCGGCTGCGGCGCCGGCGCGGCGACCTGCATCACCGGCGGCGCGACGGGCGGCGCTTGCGGAACGGGTTGAGGCGCGGGGACGGGTTCGGCGGGCGCGGCGACGGGCTGGGCCTCGGGCGCCAGCTCCAGGCCGAACGCCATCGGCGCGGCCTTGGTTTTCCTGGATTTGCGGCGGGGTAGCAGGGCGGCGATGATGAGCACCCCGCCCACGATCGCCGCCGCCGCACCGGCCGCAGGGCGATGTGGTTCGAACGGTCCGAGATCGAGATGCGTGGCCCAGTTCCCCAGCGAGCCCCAGCCCGCTACCACATACCCCGATGTCGCCAGGATCAGCCCCAAGATGATCCCAACCAGTCGCGCCAGCATCACGTCCCCCCAGACGTTCACCCAAACGGGCGTTCACCCAAACGGGCGTTTACCCAAAAGGGCGTCCTTGCCGCCAGGCCGCGTAGGTCAGCGCATGGCCCTTTTCCCGTCGAGCCGTCTCAACCGGCAGGGGAAGCGGGGCCGTCCAGGCGACCTGTCAGCGGGCGCCTGGCGTAAAAGGCGCCTCTAAATCAACCACGCGCGCGGGCGCGGATAGGCCTCGCCGCGGACCAGATAGTAGATCCCCATCACGCAGCGGACCACGAACCAGATGGTGATCGCCCCCAGAATGAGGCCGCCGGCGATCATCATCGGGATGCCGATCAGCAGCAGGCTCAGCGGAATGCCGAACAGCAGCAGCAGGCCGCCGATCACGAACCAGGCGATCGACAGCCAGAAGCTGCGGATGGCGAAGGTGTAGTGGCTCTCGTTGATCGGCCCGGCCGTGTCGCGGTTCACATAGGCCACGATCAGGCCGATGATGAAGGTCAGGCCGTTGGTGAAGCCCAGCAGGTACAGGCCATAGACCACGGCCGGCAGGATCTTGTCTTCCTCGGCCCTGGCGCCATTGGGGGTCTCGATCGCGGTCGCGTCGGTCATGTCAGAGCATCCAGTTCTTGGGAGTGGGATAGGGCTGACCCTTCAGCAGGGTCGACAGGCCGACGACGCCGCGCACCACCAGCCACAGGCCCGTGGCGACCAGGACCACGACGCCGATTCCGACCGGGGTCAGGATGATGCCGGCGATGCTGAACAGCAGGGCCAGCCAGAAGGTGCGGATCTGGAATTCGTAGTGGCTGACCAGCCAGTCGGCGGCGTCCTTGCGGCTGATATAGGCGATGATCACCCCGATCAGGCAGGTCAGGCCGCCGGTCACGGCGCCGGCGATATGCAGGGCGTAGACCACGCCCGGCAGGGTCTTGTCGTCCTGCAGCCGGGGCGGGACGGCGGGATCTGAGATGGGGTCGGACAAGGGTTGAGCCTGGAGAACGATGTTGGCCCAATGGTCGCGCGGATGCCGGCGCGATGCAAATGAAGGTGGCGTAATTGAAGATCCTCCCCCGCATCGCGGGGAGGATCTAAGGCAGCAGGTCGTGCGGCGGGTCGTGCGGGTCGAAGTCGACGCCGCGGCTCAGCCAGGGCAGGGCGGCCATCATCAGGATCACGGCGAAGCTCATCCGCGCGGCCATGTCGATCCCGACGGCGGCCATGCCGGCGGTCAGCGAGAACAGCAGCATCGCCGCCGCCCCGAAGCTCAGGAGGCCCATGACCCAGGTCAGGGCCGTGCGGGCCTGCAGCCTGGCAATGCCGAACCGGGCGCGGGGGGCGAGGTCGGCGCCGACGGCGGCGATGGCGCGGGCCAGGGTCGAGAAGCCGGCCAGCCGGTCCTCGAACCGCCCGGGTCCGGCATAGCTTTGCGATGTCAGCACCACCTTGGCGCGGCCGAAGCTGAGGGTCAGCACCCGGCGGCGGGTGTCGCGGCCCTGGCGGTCGGGCGGGGCCGAGGCCAGGCGGTAGCGGGTCAGACTCGACAGCGGGAAGCGCCGGACGATCTTGCCGCGCGTCTCCGTCAGCGTCCCGGCGTCCAGCGTCCAGACCGTTTCGGGCTGGAAGGGGGCGATCCGGGCGCTGTGTCGGATCTCCATGCTAGGACCGGACGGCGGTGATCTCGACGCCGGCGGCGGCCGCGTGCGGGGCCAGGGCCAGGGGCTTTTCGACCCGCACCCGGGCGCGGGTGACGCGGTGATCGGCGAAGCAGGCCTGGGCCAGGCGCTCGGCGAAGGTCTCCACCAGGTCGATATGGCCCTCGGCGACGATGGCGCGGGCGGCCTCGCCGACCATCTCGTAGTTCACCGTGTCGCCCAGACGCTCGCAGTGGCTGGCGGCCACGTCCAGCTCGACATCGACGACCAGCGGCTGCATGCGGCCGTGCTCGTGGTCGTAGACGCCGATCTGGGCGTCGACCTTCAGGCCTCGGACGAAGACCTTGGTCACGATGATGCGGGCCAGGTCTTGGGCGGGAGCGGTGTCGTGAAGCGGAGAAGCGGCCAAGTGGTGGCCTCCTAAGGCGATACGATGTCCGGCGTTTTCCAGCCCAGGTGCTGGCCGCCGTCCACGGCGATCATCTGGCCCGTGACCGACGTGGCGTCAATGAGATAGCGCAGGGCGGCGGCGACCTCGTCGGGCGTGGCGCGGCGCTGCAACAGGGTGCCGGCCGCCTCGGCCTCGAACTCGCCGGGAGCCTGGTGCACCGACGGCAGGGTCGGGCCGGGCCCGATGGCGTTGACGCGGATGCGCGGCGCCAGGGCCTGGGCCAGCGTCTGGGTGGCCCACCACAGGCCGGCCTTGGCCAGGGAATAGCTGAAGAACTGCGGGTTCGGGCGCAGCACCCGCTGGTCGACGATGTTGATCACCAGGCCTTGGACATCGGCCGGCAGCGCCGCCGCGAAGGCTTCGGTCAGCACGATCGGCGCGCGCAGGTTGGTCTCGAGATGCAGGTCCCAGCGATCGCGGGACAGCCCGCCGACGCGGTCGTCCTCGAAGGCCGAGGCGCTGTTGACCAGCAGGGTGACGGGCGCGAGCTCTTGGGCCCCTTCCGTGGAGATTTGGTCGATCAGGCCGCGCACGGCGGTTTCGTCGGAGAGGTCCGCATGGACCAGGACCGCGCGGCGGCCCAGCGCCCGCACGGCCTGCGCCGTCTCTTCGGCCTCGGCGACCGAGGCGCGGTGGTGGACGGCGACGTCGTAGCCGGCGCGGGCGGCCTCCAGGGCCAGGACCCGGCCGATCCGGCGACCCGCGCCGGTGACCAGGGCCGCGCCGCGCGCCGGACCAGGCATTAGTCGATGCGGCCGAACTCGAAGGCGTTCAGGCCACAGATGACGGCCAGGAAGATGGCGATGACACCGATCGCGAGCATGGCGCGGCTCCGGAAAGAGAAAACAGGTGCTGCGGCTTTAGCGGCCCGTGCCGCTGACCGCAAGCGCAAGCCGCGCTAGTAAGGGCCCATGCTCTGGCGACGTCGCATCGAACCGTTCACCCGGCCCCTGGTCTATGCCTTCTTCCGCTTCAAGCGCGGCCTGACCCTGGGCGTGCGCGCGGTGGTCACGGATCAGGACGGCAAGGTCCTCTTGATTCAGCACACCTACATCAAGGGCTGGTACCTGCCCGGCGGCGGGGTCGAGCGCGGCGAGACGGCCGAGACCGCTGTCGTCCGCGAGCTGGCCGAGGAGGCGGGCGTCCGCGCCCTGTCGCGCCCGGTCCTGGTCTCGGCCCACAGCAACGAGGTCCTGCACCCGGGCGATCACGTGCTGGTCTATCGCGTCGAGGCCTGGGAGCCCTGTCCCTCGGACGCGGCCGGCGAGATCCATGCGGTGGGCTGGTTCGATCCCGCCGACCTGCCCGAGGAGACCACCAAGGCCACGCGCAAGCGGATCGCCGAGGCGCTGCACGGCGCGGAAAGCGATCCGATGTGGTGAGCGGAATTGTTGGCGGGAGTCCTATGGGAAGGCTTCCCACCTGAACGCCGATCACATTAAATGCCTGTTTGAAACCGCCCGCCGCCGCCCCAAAAATACAGAGGGCCAACTAGAGCGGGCTACCCAACCCCCAAGGGCAGGAGAACGGCATGCGCGAGTACACCAAGTTCTACATCGACGGCGCCTGGGTCGAGCCGGCCGCGCCGAAGCCGCTGGACGTCATCAACCCGGCCACCGAGGAAGTCGCCGGCGTGATCTCGCTGGGCTCGGAAGCCGACGTCGACAAGGCCGTCCGCGCCGCCCGCAAGGCGTTCGCGACCTTCTCCCAGACCAGCCGCGAAGAGCGCATCGACATCCTCGAGCGCATCATCGCCGAGTACCAGAAGCGCTTCGAAGACATGGCCAAGGCCATCACCGAGGAGATGGGCGCCCCCGCCTGGCTGGCCCAGCGGGCCCAGGCCGCCATGGGCATCGCCCACGTCCAGACCGCCGTGGCCGTGCTCAAGGGCTACAAGTTCGAGGAAGATCGCGGCACGACCCGCCTGGTCAAGGAGCCGATCGGCGTCTGCGGCTTCATCACCCCGTGGAACTGGCCGGTGAACCAGATCGCCTGCAAGGTCGCGCCCGCCATCGCCACCGGCTGCACCATGGTGCTCAAGCCCTCCGAGATCGCGCCGTTCTCGGGCTATGTCTGGACCGAGATCCTGCACGCCGCCGGCGTTCCGGCGGGCGTCTTCAACCTGGTCAATGGTGACGGCCCGACCGTCGGCGCCGCGCTCAGCAGCCACCCGGAAGTGGACATGGTCTCGTTCACCGGCTCGACCCGCGCCGGCATCGAGGTGGCTAAGAACGCCGCCCCGACCGTCAAGCGCGTGCACCAGGAGCTGGGCGGCAAGAGCCCGAACATCATCCTCGACGACGCCGACTTCCAGCGCGCCGTCGGCGGCGGCATCGCCTCGGTGATGATGAACTCGGGCCAGTCGTGCAACGCCCCGACCCGCATGCTGGTCCCCGGCCAGCGCATGGACGAGGTGATCGCCATCGCCAAGGCCGCCGCCGAGAGCCATACGGTCGGCGACCCGAACGGCAACCACAAGATGGGCCCGGTGGTCAGCGAGACCCAGTGGAACAAGATCCAGGGCCTGATCCAGAAGGGCATCGACGAGGGCGCCACCCTGGTCACCGGCGGGGTCGGCCGTCCGGAAGGCCTGGACAAGGGCTACTATGTGAAGCCGACCGTCTTCGCCAACGTCACCAACGAGATGACCATCGCCAAGGAGGAGATCTTCGGCCCGGTCGTCTCGATCCTGGGCTACGACACGGTCGAGGAAGCCGTCACCGTCGGCAACGACACCGAGTACGGCCTGGCGGCCTATGTCTCGGGCACGGATCCGGACGGCGTGCGGAAGGTGGCTGCGAAGCTCCGCGCCGGCCAGGTGAACCTGAACGGCGCCAGCCCCGACCTGATGGCCCCGTTCGGCGGCTACAAGATGAGCGGCAACGGGAGAGAGTGGGGCGACCACGCGTTTGGGGAATTCCTCGAGACGAAGGCGATCCTCGGATACTCGGCGAAGGTGGCGGCGGAGTAGGGCTCGGCCGCAGCATTGAGCTAGGAATTGAGAGGGCGGGGCTGTGAGGCTCCGCCTTTTTCAATGAAGAGCTCAACGTTGAGCCGTTATCGTTTTGCCTTCATGTGTTCTTTCGAGCAGCGCGCCGATGTTCGGCTTAAAGATCACAAAGAAGATTGCTGCGAGTAAAATAACGCCCAAGATTCCGAGGCCTTCGCCGGTCACCTCGGGAGGCCAAGCCTTAAGCTTCAGCGCGTGCGGCTGCTTTTTATCGTCTGAGCTTTCTGAGGTCACGTTGGTTTTCTCCTTAAAATTTGAAGAAAACCCAGAGGGTATGGGGTGCGGTTTTTAGGAGCGCGTCAACAGGAAAACTTGCGTCCAATCGCGGATATTTCTGTTGCCTCGCCAGAGCCCCTCGCCCCGCAAGGGAGCGCACTTTCAACTTTTTTCTTCCTGGTAGCCTTTTGGGAGGAAGGCAGCTGTCATGATGACCTGAAAATGCAGTGCCTAGCCTGAATAGGTAGGGTTAGAGCTGATTCGAAATCACCGAACGGAGTTCGGCGCTAACCTTACATCTCTTGAAGGCTGCAGCGTGCCGGGCTGACCAGGTCAGTCAAGGACCGCCCTCCGGGCGGCCGCTGCGCGGCGACGCGGAGCGTCGTCCTTGAGTGACCTGGTCAGCCCGGCGATCGTCTCGCCGTGAGATGTAAGGGGAGCGCCCTTCCCGGGAGGAAGGTCTTCCGAGGACAAGCCGTCCAGCGCCGCAGGGCCCCCACCGGACCACGCGCTTCCCCGTCTTCCCCCTCCGGGGGAGGAGCGCCCCCCGGGTCGCGCGAAGCGCGCCCGAGGACAGGCTCCGGCGCGGAGGGGGCGAGTAAGGGGATTGGAGCGCCTCTATCCTCGGAGTTCGCGAGATCGACTCCAGCGAAATCAGCCGCTTGTCGATTTTACGCGCCTTCGAATGATCCGCGCTCAAACCCACCCCCATACTCTTCCTCACCCGATAGCGCGGAAGGGACGTCCGGCCGGCGATCGAGACGGCTGTCGGGGGTGGTCGAGCGGGATGCGCTCGCCGGTCTTCTTTCGGGAAGGCGTCTTCGCGACGGATCCAGTGGCGGGTTCCTTGAAACACAGGACGAAGCTCTGGCGGTGAAGATCTCGGCGAACGCGACAGGCCTGGGCTGAAATCGCCCGAGCATTCCGGGACCGGGGTCGTCGCCCCGGCCCGCCCGTCGGGGGCCTCTCGTGGGAGCGGGTTAAAACCCCGCGCCTCGCGGGCTCACCGGATAACGGCTGCGCGGAGCGCTCTGGCTTCGTCGAAACGGTAATCACTACCCCATCCTCCGGGCGTCGCCCGGGCGCTCCGTGTCCCTTTCATCCCCTTCAGCGGCGCGCCGCGTGAGGCGGAAGACCCGTGCCTGTGCTAGGCTGGCTTCATGACCGACGAGACCCCATCCCTGACCGTCTCCGACGAGACCCCCATCCAGCGCGCCCTGCGCCTGAAACAGGCCGCCCTCGATGCTCGGCCCAAGCCGCCGCGTGGCGGCAAGTTCCAGCGGCAGCAGGCCAATCGCGCTTCGGCCGGCGACTCGCGTCCGTGGGGGAGCCGCTGATGGCCGGCCTCAAGGACAAGCGCGGCTTCATCGACAAGGACCGCCTGGACCTCTCCGAGCGCCAGGCCGTCGAATACTGGATGAAGCGCTGGGGCGTGACCCGCGAGCAGATCACCACGGCTCACCGCAAGGTCGGCCGGATGACCAAGGACATCGCCGCCGAGCTCGGCAAGAAGCGCTGAGGGGAGGGCTGCGGCTCCGCTTCGGCCTTGCCCTTCGGCCCCCGCCAGCCCACCGTCGCCGCCAGTGACTCGCGGAGAGGTTTAATGAGCGCGGACTGGAGCGGCGGCTACGCGGTCGAGACCGGCTACACCTATCACACCTATCCGGAGCTCAATCCTGTCCGCGCCGCCCTGCCGCTGCTGCTGAAGGGGCTGCGGGCGCCCAAGATCGAGACGGCCTGCGAGCTGGGCTTCGGCCAGGGCTGTTCGGCGGCGGCGCATGCGGCGGCCCAGCCCGATGTCGAATGGTGGGGCTGCGACTTCGCCCCGGCCCAGGCGGTGTTCGCTCGCGACCTGGTCGCGGCCAGCGGGGCGGGGGCCACCTTCACCGACGAGTCGTTCGAGGAGTTCGCCGCCTGGCCCGACCTGCCGGACTTCGACTTCATCGCGCTGCACGGCATCTGGAGCTGGATCAGCGACGAGACGCGCGACGGCGTCGTGGCCTTCCTGCGCAAGAAGCTGAAGCCCGGCGGCGTCGTCTATGTCAGCTACAACACCCAGCCCGGCTGGGCCGTGGTCGGGCCGCTGCGCCACCTGATGAAGCGCCACACCGACATGCTGGGCGTCCCGGCCCTGGGGCCGGTGGCGAACGTGGAGGCGGCGCTGTCGGCGATGCAGCGGTTCTTCGCCCTGGACCCGGTCTATTCGCGGCTGAACCCGGTGGTGACCGAGCGGCTGGGGGCGCTGATGCGCCAGGACCGCACCTATCTGGTCCACGAATATCTCAACAGCCACTGGACGCCGATGTGGTTCGCCGACGTCGAGGCCAAGCTGGCCCCGGCCAAGCTGTCGTTCGGGGCCTCGGCCTGGATGGCCGACCATATCGACGGGCTGAACCTGGCCCCGGAGATGGCCGGCTTCCTGCGCGAGCTGCCCGATCCGTCGCTGCGCGAGACCTTCCGCGACGTGGCGGTCCAGGCCCAGTTCCGGCGCGACTACTGGCTGCGCGGGGCCCAGCCCCTGAGCGCCGGCGACCAGCGCCGGGCCCTGCGCGACCAGCGGGTGGTGCTGACCAAGCCGATCGCCCAGCGGCCGGAGAAGGCCAATGGCGTCTTCGCCGAGACCGGCCTGGGCGGACCGATCCACGACGCGATCTACGCGGCGCTGAGCGACTACCAGCCCCACTCGATCGGCGATCTGGAGGCGGCCCTGCCGGCGGGGACGCCGCTAACCGACCTGACTACGGCCCTGGTCGGGTTGATGAGCCAGTCGGCCCTGGCCCCGGCCCAGTCCGCCGAGGCGGCGGCCCGCGCGGCGGGCTCGGTCACGGCGCTGAACCGCGAGCTGGCCCGGCGGGCGGCGGAATCGACCGACCTCGGCTTCCTGGCCGCCCCCGCCACCGGCGGGGCGATCGGCGCCACGCGCTTTCACCAGCTGTTCTGGCTGTCGCTGCAGGAGGGCGGCGGCGGGCCGTCCGACTGGGCGCGGTTCGCGGCCGACGTCCTGGCCCGCCAGGCCCAGACCCTGGTGGTCGAGGGCGCGCCACTGGCTCCCGACGCCGTGCTGGCCATGCTGGAGGTCCAGGCCGCCAGCTTCGCCCAGACCGAGCTGCCCAACTGGCGCGGGCTGGGGATCGCCTAGAGGGGCATCGCCTAGGGACATCCTGCCGCAGGTACGCGGCGCATTGAGCCTGTCATCGTTTGCGTGGTCTCCTCCGACTCGGAGACAGGCGGCGGAGCGACCGACATGGCGGGCGTGGACGTTGGTGGCGTAGAGCTTGAGTTTCCCTGCCCGCGATGCGGCGGCCATGCCCTGGCCAGCATCGAGGCCGTGCGCATGCTGCCGGTGGTCGACTGCCCGGCCTGCGGGACCGCGTTCGGCGTCGACCTCGAGGCGTTCAGCGCCCAGGTGACCCAGGCCGAGGCGGCGGCCAAGACGGCGCGGCGGCGAAAGCGCGCCTGAGGTTCCCCGAAGGTCAACCTTGCCGGGGCCTGAGTTTCCGCTACCGTCACTTCCAACAGAACAACGATAACCTGAGGGAGTGAGACCATGACGTCGCCGGACGGCGCGTCGCCCTCGCGCGACGTTTCCAGTGTTCCGTTCAAGCCGCTGGCCATGAAGGGCCCCGACGTCAGCGTCGAGCGGCGGGCCGACGGCTCGATCGTCATCATCTCGAACCACGCCCCGGGCGAGGGTCCGGTCTCGATCGCGGCGCTGCTGGCGCGCAAGGCCGCCGAGCATCCCGACCGGCCCTATATCAAGCAGCGCGAACCGGGCCATGGCCCCTGGCGTGGCGTCACCTACGGCGAGGCGCTGCGGGCGGTCGAGGGCGTGGCGCAATGGCTGCTGGACCGGGGCCTGAAGGCCGACGACAGCGTCATGATCCTGTCGGGCAACTCGATCGAGCACGCCCTGATGACTCTGGGCGCCTATACCGCCGGCGTTCCGGCGGCGCCGATCAGCCCGGCCTACAGCCTGATCTCGACCGACCACGCCAAGCTCAAGCACTGCTTCGAGAGGGTCGCCCCGCGCGTCGTCTTCGCCCAGAGCGGGCCGCTGTTCGCCAAGGCGCTGGAGACCCTGAAGGCCATCGACCCGACCATCGCGGTGATCACCGCCGACGGGGCCGAAGGGACGATCCCGTTCGCCGAGGTTGCGGGCACGGCGCCGACGGCGGCCGTGGCGGCGTCGCGAGACGCGGCCGGCCCGGCGACCGTGGCCAAGTACCTCTTCACCTCCGGCTCGACCGGCCTGCCCAAGGCCGTGCCCCAGACCCACGGCATGATGGCGGGCGTCATTGCCGGCCAGGAGGGCATCCGCACCGACACGCCCGATCCGGACGAGGTTCCCCAGAGCCTGGAGTGGATGCCCTGGAGCCATATCTCGGCCGGCAATATCGGCTTCAACGGCGTGCTGTGGGCCGGCGGCACGCTGCATATCGACGAGGGCAAGCCGTTGCCGGGTCTGTTCGAGACGACGATCAAGAACCTGCACGAGGTCTCGCCGATCGTGTTCGGCTCGGCCCCGATCGCCTTCTCGATGCTGGCCGAGGCGATGGAGAACGATCCGGCCCTGCGGCGCTCGTTCTTCAAGAACCTGCGCTACATGGGCTATGGCGGCGCGACGCTCAGCAACGACGTCTATGACCGCATCCAGGCCCTGGCGATCGCCGAGACGGGCCAGCGGATCCCGCTGACCACGATGTACGGCGCGACCGAGACGCAAGGCGTCACCGTCACCCACTGGATCACCGAACGGGTGGGGCTGGTCGGCTTGCCCCTGCCGGGCATCCAGCTGAAGCTGGCCCCCAGCGGCTCCAAGTACGAGGTCCGCGTGAAGGGGCCGACGGTGGCGGCCGGCTATCACAAGGATCCGGAGAAGACGGCGGCGGCCTTCGACGAGGAGGGCTTCTATCGACTCGGAGACGCGGCGCGGTTCGTGGATCCGGAAGATCCGGCCAAGGGCCTGGTGTTCGACGGCCGGGTGACCGAGGACTTCAAGCTGGACAGCGGCACCTGGGTCAGTGTCGGCGTGCTGCGCCCGGACCTGGTGGCCGCCTGCAGTCCCTACATCCACGACGCGGTGATCACCGGCCAGGACAAGCCGTTCATCGGCGCCATGCTATGGCCTTCGCCGGCGGGCCTGGCGGCCCTGGTCGCCGATCCGGGGCCGGGCACGCCTCTGGAGAAGCTGGTGGCGATCCTGCGTGAGCGCCTGGCCGCCTTCAACGCCGGCGCCGGCGGCTCGTCGCGCCGGGTGGGCCGCTTCACCATCCTGACTGAACCGCCCTCGATCGACGCGGGCGAGATCACCGACAAGGGCTACGTCAACCAGCGCGCGACGCTGGAGCGGCGGGCCGAGCGGGTCGAGGCGATCTACGCCAAGGAGGCGGGCGAGGGGGTCTTTACCGTCTGACAGATCACCAGCGGATCCCGCCGCGCACCAGAACGGCGGTCTTATCCGACATGCCGAAGGCCATCAGCTCGGCCGGCTTGGCGGGCGGGGCCTTGGCCAGCGGCGGCCAGCCGTCGTGATACTCCAGGGCCGCGACCTCGACCTTGCCGGTCCCCGAGGTCGTGAAGCTCAGCGTCACGCCGTTCGGGTCGGGGGCGTGATAGGTCAGGTTCGACCACTTGCCGGCTTCGGTCTTCAGTGCGATCGGCCGGCCGTTCAGGCGCGGGGCGCTCAGCGCGGCGGTCGGGCGCAGGCGGATGCTGACGGTCTCGGCCCCCAGGGCGGGGATCAGGCGGACCAGCAGGCGGTCGTCGGCGCGGTCGACGGTCAGTTGCGGGGCCGCGACCGGCGCGGTGCGGGTCTCGGACATCCAGACGGGCTTGGACCAGAACGGCGCCAGGGGCTGCTGCTTGGGGTCCGAGCCGCCGTCGTCGGGCAGGGTCGCCTTGGTCCAGGCGTCCAGGCGGGCCTGGTCGGCGACGCGCCAGGCCTTGCCGGTCGAGAGGTCGGCGACATGGACGGCGGTGGTGATGGCCGGGCGGCCGGGCTCGCCGCCCAGGCGCGCGGCGTTGGCGATCAGGGCGATGCCCGCGACGGCGAGGATCCCGGCGGCGCGCCAGGCCCAGCGGGTGGCGGCGAAGTCATGGGCCAGCGGCGACAGGGCCGGGGCGGCCAGCATGGCGAACAGGGCCAGGATCGCCGGCTCCATCAGGCCGACGCCGGCGAAGGTCCAGGCGCCCCAGGCGCTGAGCTGGGCGGTCGACAGCACGGCCAGGGCGCCCACGGCGAAGGTGAGCGCCAGCGCCACCCGCTTGTCGCGCGTGCCGCCGACGCCGATGACCAGGGCCGCGCCGATGGCGGCGATCAACAGAGGCCAGGTCAGCATGACCGTCGCGCCGGGGGCCAGAACCTGGGCGGTGACCGCCAGGATCAGCACCACGACCATCCCGCCGATCCAGGCGCCCAATACGTCGGTCTTGAAACCCAGGGCCAGGGCGGCGAACACGCAGGCCGCGACGCCCAGGCCCAGGCCGACCGGATCGAAGCCGCCGGCCAGGCTGCACGCCCCGCCGATGGCCAGGGCGACGACGCAGGGGATGACCCGGCTGGCGCCGCGCGCCTGGGCGGTGGCGACGCCCAGGCCGGCGGCCACGGCGATCAGCCCCGCGCCCCACAGCAGGTGGTCGAAGCGGACCAGGAGGCCGTAGTAGCGCTGGACGTCCTGGATCATCAGGGCCCGCCCGGCCAGGTGCAGGATCAGGGCGGCGCTGGTCGCGATCAGCAGCAGGCCCGCCGCACCGCGAGCGATCTCCCAACCGCTGGCGGCCCCCAGGCTCAGCGTGCGCCAGGCGGTGAAGCCGATCAGCAGGGCGATGAGCCCCAGCAGCCCCCAGCCGACGACGGGCGGGTAGCTGATCAGGGTCAGGCCCAGCAGGTCGGAATAGATGGCGTTCTCGGCCTTGGCCGGCAGGCTAGGGGCGTCGGCCAGGGCGCGGACGGTCGGCAGGGCCTGGTCGCCCAGATGCTGCAGGCTGCCGCGCTCCAGGTGCTCGGGCCGGGCCAGTGGCGTGTGGTAGCCCAGCTGGTCGTCGATGAACGCCAGGTTCAGCCCCGGCAGACCTTTCCTCACCGCGTGGGTGAAGTCGGTGTCGTTGGGCATCTTCTCGTAGACGGTCGAGGCCATCGAATTCGCCGACGGGCCCTTGGCCTGGCGGGCGAAGACGCCCATCAGCGCGCCGTTGCCGGGACCGGTCTGGAACATGGCCGCCCGGCCGGCGTCGCCGCGCGCCTCCATGTTCACCACCAGGCCCACGCGCTGCAGCATCGGGTCGCGATTGAAGAAGAAGTCGGCGCCCAGGAGGCCTGGCTCCTCGGCGTCGGTGAACAGGAAGATGACGTCGCGGGCATGCGGGCCGTCGGCCTTTAGGGCGCGAGCCATCTCCAGGGCGGCTGCGACGCCGGTGGAGTCGTCGGCCGCGCCGGGCGAGTTGGGGACGGAGTCGTAATGGCTCATCACCAGGATGGCCGGCAGGGTGCGGTCCTTGCCCGGCAGCACGCCGACCAGGTTCTGCACCGCCGCCACGCCCAGGGCTCGGCCGTCCTTGGAGTAGGGCAGGAAGCCTTCGCCGACGTGGATCGTCACCTCCAGCCCCAGGTCGTTGATGCGCGACAGCAGGTGGTCGCGGACCCGGACGATCTCGGCCGAGCCGGTGGGGTGGGGCTTCCTGGCGATGGCGGCGACGTCGGCCATGGCGCGGTCGGCCGAGAAGGCCGTGGCGGGCGCGCCGGCGGGGACGGGCGCGGGCGGCCGCTGACTCCAGGCGCCCAGCGCCAGGCCCAGGACCAGGCAGATCCAGAATCCGAGGAAGCGGATCGTCTTCATGGCCACGCTCCGAGGCTTAAGCGAATCCCCCAGGGCATGCTGAGGTGATGCGCCCGGATCGAAAAGCCCTTCGCGTACGGAAAAGAAAAGGGCGACCCGGTCGCCCGGATCGCCCTCCCTCTTCCGAAAGCCGACGACGCCTTGCTTGCGCCGCCGGTTCCCCCTCCCGGCTAGAACTTGGCCATTAGAACTTGGAGCGCAGGGTCACGCCGTAGGTGCGCGGAGCCCCCAGGAACGCATCGTAGGTGATGGTGTCCAGGGCCGCGCTGTAGGTGGGCTGCGTGGCCGACAGGCCCGAGGAGCCTTGCAGGGTGCCGTTGAAGGCGACCTGATAGTACTTCTCGTTGAACAGGTTCTGGCCCCACAGCTCGACCGTCCAGCGGTCGTCGGCCGAACCGACGCCCACGCGGCCGTTCACGACGGTGAAGCCCTTCTGGACCTTGGGCGGGAACAGGTCCGAACCGGTATTGTACGAGGACGAGTACTTCGCGCCGATGTTGAAGCGGGCCTTGAGGGCTTCGCCGACCGGGGTCTCGTAGGTCAGCGAGCCCGAGGCCGAGTACTTCGGGGCCAGCGACAGGTTGCTGCCCGGCAGCAGGGCCAGGGCGTTGCCGGGGTCGTTCGGGATCGCCTGCTTGCCGTACTTGGTGTCGGCATAGGTGAAGCCGCTCTGGACCATCAGGCCCTTGATCGGGGTGAACCACAGGAAGTCGGCGTCGACGCCCTTGGACTTCACTTCCGGGATCGAGCGGACCACGAACGAGGTGCCCAGGAAGGTGTTCAGCTGGAAGTCGGTGAACTTCTGCTGGAAGAGGCTGACGTTGAAGAGCACCGTGCGGTTGAACAGGGTGTTCTTGACGCCGACCTCGTAGCTGTCGACGAATTCCGCCGGGAACGAGGTGTCGTAGATCGGCGTCACGCCGCTGCCGCCCGAGGGCAGGCCGTTCGACGACTGGGTTCGGTCCAGGTTGAAGCCGCCGCCCTTGTAGCCGCGCGCGAACGAGGCGTAGGTGAAGACCTCCGGCGAGAAGCGGTACGAGGCCTTGATCGTGCCGCTCCACTCCTTGTCCGTCCGCTGTTGCTTGGTGCCGCGGCCGTTGAACAGCGGGTTGGCCCAGGGCAGGCAGAGGTTGCCGATGACGGTCGGGGTTGCCGCCGCGCCGACGATGCCGGCGATGCGGGCCTGGCCGGCGGCCGACAGGGCCGTGCCGCAGCCGATGCCGCCGTCGCTGTTGGTCTGGTAGGTGTCGAGCTTCTTCTCTTCCGAGGTGTAGCGCAGGCCGGCGGTGATCTCGAACGCATCGGTCACGTGCCAGGTGTCGTTGGTGAAGAGCGCGACCGTGGTGGCCCGCTGGTTGTAGCGGTCATACAGGCCCTGGCCCGGCGTGAAGGTCGTGTTCGGCGCGCGACCGGTCAGCAGGGAGACGAAGTTGGCGATGCCGGCCGGATTGGCGGCCGAGCGTGACAGCAGGCGGCCCAGATACTGCTCGTAGTTGTTGCCGTAGAGGAAGTTGGCGCGGGTCTCCAGGCGCTCGTCGGCCAGGAAGGCGCCGACCAGCCAGTCGAACTTGTCCGTCTTGCCCGCCAGCCGCAGTTCCTGGGTGTAGGTCGTGAACTCGGAATAGTTCGTGCCGTCCTTGTTGCGGTAGGCCAGGTCGGCCAGGCTGAAGTCGGCGTCCTGGCCGTTGTCGGTGCGCCAGTTACGGATGGCCGAGATGCTGGTCAGCGTGCCGATCGGCAGGTCGATGTCGCCTTGCAGCGACACGCCCTTGTCCACGATCTTGGCCGGGGCGCCGCGGTTGGAATAGGCCACGCGCTTGAACGGATCGGCGGGGGTCGCCACAGGCGTCGCCTGGCCCGAGACCAGGGCCAGGATGGCGGCGGTCGGGCCGGTGCGGATTTGCACGGCGCCGCAGCAGTTCTCGTCGCGGCGGCTGTAGTCGGCGATCAGGCGGAAGGTGGCCTGGTCGTCCGGTACGAACAGGAGCTGGCCGCGGACGGTGTAGAAGTTCTGATCGGCGTCCTCGTCGCGCGAGGACGGACCGTTGCCGGTGATGACCTTGTTGAAGCCGTCGCGCTTGCGGGCGGCGACGTACAGGCGGCCAGCCAGTTTGTCTTCGTAAAGCGGGCCGGTGACCGAGGCGGCCGCGCCCTTTGCGCCGTAGTTGCCGAAGGTCAGCTCGCCGTTGGCGCCGAAACCGAACTCGGGCTCCTTGGTGACCACGTTGATGACGCCGGCCGAGGTGTTCTTGCCGAACAGAGTGCCTTGCGGACCCTTCAGCACCTCGATGCGTTCCATCTCGCCCAGGTCGCCGAAGCCGACGCCGTTACGGGGGCGGTAGACGCCGTCGATCACCACGCCGACCGAGCTCTCCAGGCCCGGGTTGTCGCCGACGGTGCCGACGCCGCGCACGCGGGCGGTGGTCGAGGCTTCCGACGAGGTCGAGGTGACGGTCAGGCCGGGGGTCAGGATCGTCAGATCCTTGATGTCCTTGACGCCCGTGTCCTGCAGCAGCTTGGCGCCGACGGCGGTGACCACCACCGGAACGTCCTGCAGGTTCTGTTCCCGCTTCTGGGCGGTGACGATGATGCTGTCGACGGTTTGAATGTCGCTCGTCTGAGCCTGCGCGGCGCTCGTGGCGCCAAGACCGGCGAGGACAACAGCGGACGCAGTGCCGCAAAGCACCTGGGTGAAGCGCATTTCCTACCTCGGTTCGTTGTGGCCGAAAGCGCTTGCCCGCCCCCGGCTTGTTTTTCGTTGGTCCGTCGAACGATTGTTCGAATGGATGGCCAAGGGTTAGGCGCCGCATACGAGGTCGGCAAGCGAAATCCCTTGTCATGGCTAGGTTCGGAGGATCTCTGTTGCTGGGAAGCGACAGCGTTCGGCGGCCGTCATCGAAATTCGAAAAGGGCTTGCGCGTGGCGCGAGCGGCTCTCATCTGGCGACCATGAGCTTCTCGTCCGCCTATCGCCCCGATCCCCGCTTTCAGGCCCTGGGACGCGACTTCGCCGATCCGGTCGAGGCGGCCGACTTTCCGGAGACGATCCTGCGCTTCCGGAACGATCGCGCAGCGGCGACCGTGGGGCTGGAGGGCTTGAGCGACGCCGACTGGATCCGTCATTTCGGCCGATTCGAGCCCCTGCCGGACAATCAGCCGATCCCGCTGGCCATGCGCTATCACGGCCACCAGTTCCGCGTTTACAACCCCGACCTGGGCGACGGGCGCGGCTTCCTGTTCGCCCAGCTGCGCGAGCAGGGTGATGGTCGGTTGCTGGATCTGGCCACCAAGGGCTCGGGCCAGACGCCGTGGTCGCGGTCGGGCGATGGCCGTCTGACCCTGAAGGGCGGGGTGCGCGAGATCCTGGCCGCATCGATGCTGGAGGCCTTGGGCGTCCCGACCTCACGGGCCTTCTCGCTGGTCGAGACAGGGGAGGCCCTGACGCGCGGCGACGAGCCCAGCCCGACCCGCTCGGCGGTGCTGACGCGGCTGTCGCACAGCCACATTCGCTTCGGGACGTTTCAGCGCCTGGCCTATTTCGACCAGCGCGACCTGATCATCCAGCTGGTCGATCACGTGGTCGAGACCTACTGCCCGCATCTGGCCGGCGCCCCCGATCGGGCGACAGCGCTGCTGGAGGCGACCGTTTCCGCCAGCGCGAAACTGCTGTCGCGCTGGATGGCGGCGGGCTTCGTCCATGGGGTGCTGAACACCGACAACATGGTCGTCACGGGCGAGAGCTTCGACTACGGCCCCTGGCGATTCCTGCCGCGCAACGATCCGAATTTCGTCGCCGCCTATTTCGACCACCAGGGGCTCTACAGCTTTGGCCGCCAGCCCGAGGCGGTGTTCTGGAACCTGCAGCAGCTGGCCGCCTGCCTGACCCTGGTCACCGATCAGGCCGGACTGCTGGAGGCGCTGAACGGCTTCTCGGACGCCTATCGGCTGGCCCTGCGCGGCGCGATCCTGGATCGGCTGGGCGTGAAGAGCCGCAACCCGGACGAGGACGTCGCCCTGGTCAACAGCGCGTTCCGCGCCTTGGCCGAAGGGGGCGAAGCCTTGCGCTGGGAGCCGTTCTTCTTCGACTGGTTCGGTGGCGCGGCATCGGAGGCGCGGGCGCTGGCCGGCCCGCGCGCTGGCCTCTACGGCGCTGAGGCCTTCCTGGATTTCCGCCGTCAGCTGGCGTCCTTCGAACCCGATCGTCCCGAGCGTCTGGCCGAGCCGGTGTTCCAGAAGGCCGAGCCCGAAGAGCTGCTGATCGACGAGGTCGAGGCCTTGTGGGCGCCGATCGCAGGCGAGGACGACTGGGGCCCACTGTACGCCAAGCTGGACCGGATCGAAGCCGCGCGGACCGCATACGGTCTAGGCGGGGATGGCGACAAAAACGCCGCACCCTGATTTTTTTCATTCGCCGGCGGAACAACCGTCAAGGTTCCGTCTTACAACTCCGGCACAGTGCCCTCGACGAACGCCGCCCGGAGAGTCCCGATGCGCATCTTCCAACCGATCATGCTGGTCTGCGCCGTGGCCATGTCGTTCATGGGCGCGCTGGGCATTCCGGGTTGTTTCCGCGCCATCGGCGAGTGCCTGCGCGATCGCCCCGAACCCGCCTAGGCGGGCGATCCCAAAGGCCTAGGCGCTGAGCGCCGCCGGTTCCGCGATCGCCTCGCCCATCAGGTCGGCGCGGGCGCGGACGGGGAACAGCGCCAGGAACCGCTCCAGGAACAGCCACGTGGCGTGGTCGTGATCCAGATGATGGGTCAGGACGCCGATCGGCTGGTCCCACTGGCCGGCCAGACGGCGCTGCTTCAGCAGGCGGCGCATCCGACCCAGGAACTTCCACTGACCCCGAAAGCGGGCGCCGTCCTTCCAGCGCAACACGTCCAGGTGCGCGTCCAGCCGGGCCACGCCGCCGTCGAGGCCGGCGTCGCGCTCGAAGCCCGAGACCGCGCGCAGCGGCGAGTCGGGCAGGGCCGCGATCAGTTGCGGCTGGAGATTGTTCCAGGGCGGCACGAACAGGGTCGGGGCCACGCCGGCGCGGTGGAAGGCCATGACGGTCGCGCGTAGCTGGGCGCGGACCCACTCGACATCGTCGCCTTCGACGATCTCGCCGAAGCCTTGGCCTTCGGGCTGGCGGTTGACGTGCTTGAAGCCATGGACGGCGATTTCGACGCCGGGCTCGGTCTCGACCCGGCGGACCAGCTCGGCCAGGTGCGGGCCGGCGATGGCGGCCAGGGTCAGCGGGGCCTGATGGCGGCGCGCGAGGTTCAGCAGCTGCTCCAGCGCGCCGGTCGGGCCGCGCGCGTCGTCGTCGCGCCACCACAGCACCGGCGCGTGGCCGGCCTTGCTCCAGAGCCGCAGCTCCGAACCCAGAGCCAGCTGGAAGACGAGGGGCAGGCGGGCCGACATCGCGGGCGGCTTTACTGGGCGGCCTCGGCGCGACGCAGCGGCAAGGGCGCGGGCGGCGTCACGATGGGGCGCTCGGCGGCGCTGGCCTTGGCGCGGTTACGCACGATTTCGCGGGCCCGCAGGTTCGACAGGATCGGATAGAGGCCGGCCATCAACGAGATCAGGAAGCCCAGCTCGCCTTCCTTCCAGCCCTTGCGCGAGACGTAGCACTTGAAGAACCGGCGCACGCCGCGGAAGGCGTCGTCGCCAACGCCCTTGATCTTGCCGCTGTCGGCCAGGTCCTGGGCGCGCAGGGCGGTGTAGCGGCCGAGACGCGCGAACATGTCGGCGATGTCCTCGTCGACCATGTGCTTGATCGGCTGGGTCAGGCGGCCGCCGAAGCGGCCTTCCAGCTTGGCTCCGGGATGGACGCGCTCGGCCTTCCACGACTTGTGGCCGCGACGGAACAGGCGAGCCACCGACGAGGTGCCGAACGAGCCGCCCCAGCCGTGGCGGACCAGCTGGTCGCCGACATAGTTGTCGACCGGGATCTGGTACCAGTCGGCGGCGTCGGCGCGCGCGATGGTCTCGCGGACTTCCTTGGCGAACTCGGGCGTGACGCCTTCGTCGGCGTCCAGCTCCAGGATCCAGTCGCCGGTGCAGCGGGCGATGCCGGCGTGCTTGCGCGGGCCTTCGATCGGGAAGATGCCCGAGACGACCTTGGCGCCGTACTGGCGGGCCACGGCCTCGGTGCCGTCGCTGCAGCGGTCGGCGACCACGACGATCTCGTCGCAGAAGCTCAGGGCCGAGAGGCAGGCATGCAGACGCTGCTCTTCGTTGTGAGCGCAGATCAGGGCCGAAATCTTGGCCATCAGGCGTTTCCTCGAACGAACGGCCACGCCCCCGCAGCCGTCTCGATGAAATGACGCCGCCGATCGGATGCGCCCCCCGTTTCAGAGGTAAGAAATGTGTAAGCTTTGCAACAAACCGGGTTGCGGCGGGCTCAGAAGTTGGCTGACAGGGCCAGGCTCCACGTGCGCGGGCGCTGCGGCGTCACCTGGCGCACCTGGCCGAAGCTGAAGGGGTTGCCGTAGGCGAAGGTGTCGCTGGAGCTGTTCCAGGGATTGCTGACGAACAGGGCCGCGCGCCAGCGGTCGGTCATCAGCTGGGCCGACAGCTTGCCGGTGTAGTAGCCGCCCATCGACGGCGAGTAGCGTGGGTCGAAGGTCAGGCGCGACTCGCCGATATAGCCGGTCTCGGCGGTCAGCATCAGCGAGGCGGTGGCGCTGACGGGGCGCTGGTAGGTCACCAGGCTGCCGAACGAGACGTCGGGCACGCCGGGCAGGCTGGCGCTGTCGGTGATGCCATAGCCGGCCTCGATGCGGGTCAGCTTGGGTTCGTTGAATAAGGCGTTGCCGCTGATCGTCAGATGGGTGGTCGCGCGCCAGGCAGCCTCGACCTCCAGGCCCTGGTTGCGGCCGTCGCCGATGTTGGCGGTGTAGGACAGGCCCGAGGCGAAATACTGATCGGTCTGGATGTTGCGCCAGTCGTCGTAGAACAGGGCCGCCCGCAGGTTCACCCGGCCCTTGAAGGGATTCAGCGTCGCGCCGACCTCGTAGTTGCGCAGGTGGTCAGGGCGGAAGGTCCGCCGGGCCTCGCTGGGCGTGACCAGACCGCCCGAGTTGAAGCCGCCGGCGCGGTAGCCCTCCGAGGTCAGGGCGTAGATCAGCCCGCCGCCGGCCAGGTCGCGCTGCACCGAGAACTTGGGCGAGAAGCCGCTGAACGAGGCCTCGCGGTCCATGTCGCGCGATACGCCGGGCGCGGGCGCGGTGACGTACGAGCGGGTGTGGACCGTGGTCTTGAACGACCGCCCGCCCAGGGCGACTTTCCAGCCGCCGCCCAGGTCGTAGGTGGCCTCGCCGTAGAGCGCGTACTCGTTCAGCCGGTCCTTGCGGTCCTCGTCGTAGTAGCTGCGGGTGACGTTGCCCGAACGGGCGCGCAGGTCGGCGTCGCCTTTCTCGATGCTGGTCGCCAGGAAGCCGCCGACCATCCAGCGCAGACGGCCGATCTCGGGGGCGGTGTAGATCAGGTCCTGCACGGCCATCCGCACGCGGGCGGACTCGTCGTAGAGGCCCAGCTCGATCGCCTGCTCGGCGAACTCGGTCAGGGCCAGGGTGGCGTCGTAGCGGCTGGCGTAGCGGTGGGTGACATAGCCGGTCACCGATTCCAGCTGGCCCCAGTCGCCCGAGCCGCTGATCTTCAGCGAGGTCTCGCCCAGCCGGTTGCGGTGGGTTTCGCGCACCTGGTTGGCGCGACGCGGACCGCCGGCGGCCAGGGTGACGTACTGGGTGTCCTTGGACGAGACGTTCTGGACCGCCGCGCCCAGCCGGACCTGCCAGTCGCCCAGGTCCAGGCGCCAGGCCGCGCGGCCGCCCCGGCGCGTGGTCTTGTCGACGTTGGACAGGCGCAGGTTGACGTCATCCAGATAGCCGCCGTCGACATCGTGATAGGCCGCCACCCGAAAGGCGGAGACCTGACCGATCGGGGCGTTGATCACCCCCTCGAGGCGATAGCTGCGCGAGCCGGACTCGGTGGTGGCGATGGTCGAGCCGATCGTGCCCGAATAGATGCCCAGTTCGGGCTGGCGGGTGACGATGCGATAGATGCCCGACAGCGAACCGCCGCCGTAGAGAGCGCCCTGCGGACCCCGCAGCACCTCGACCCGGTCGACGTCGATCAGCCGCAGGTCGGGGTCGGGGGCGTTGTAGTTGACCGGCACGTCGTCGAGATAGGTGCCGACCGTCGACTGGGTGCGGCCGGTGAAGGTGCCGTCCGACAGGCCGCGTAGCAGGATCTTGTTCCGCGCCGCGCCCAGGTTGGTGGTGATGAAGCCGGCGGTCTGGCGGGCGACCGAGCCGGTCTCGCCGACGCCGGTATCCTGCAGTTGCGGCGAGCCGATGACGCTGACCCCGCCGGGCAGGCTGCCCAGCCGGGGGGAGCGCTTGCCGGCGTTTATGACCAGCGGGGCGAGGGGGGCGACGGGTTCCGGCGTGGCGACGCTCGTCCGGGTGACGACCGGCGGCCGGGGCGGGACCACGCGGGCAGGGGTGAAGCGGACCGTCTGGGCGTCGACGAAGGCGTAGACGCAACCCTTGCCGGTCGTGGCCTGGTCCAGGGCCTGGCGCAGCTCGAAGGTCCCGATCAGCGGCACGCCGGGGCCCTTGCAGGCCTCGACCCCGCCGACCGTCACGCCCATGCGCACGCCCAGCTCGATCAGGGTTTCGGTGACGGTGGGCTTGCGGATGTCCAGGCGCAAGGGCGCGGCGGCGGCTTGGTGACCACTGACGCCCAGGCCCAGAACGCTGGCGGCGAGGAGAAGCGAAGCCCGTCTCAGGATCGGGCTCTGGAACAGGCGTCAGTTCGGCGCGGAAGGTTTTCCGCGCAGGACAATCGAGTCATCGGTCGGCGTCGCGGAAAGCGGCATCAAGCTGGTCAGGCGGCGAACCATCGCATCCTGACCATCCACGATCAATACGCCGGAGAACTTGAGCTCTGCCGTCTTTTCACCTTCCAGGCGAAGCGGCCGCTCGAAATAGTGGTTCATGTCGCTGACGATGCGGCCCAGCGACTGGTCGCGATAGACCAGTCGGCCCGAGCGCCAGCCCACCTGATCCTCGGCGGCCACGGTGCGCACCGCGACGCCCGAAGCGCCTTCGGCATGCTCCAGCATCTGGCCGGGACGCAGGCGAACCGGGGTGTCCTCGCCGTCGGTCGAGACCTCGACCAGACCGCGCAGCACGGTGACCGTCAGCTGGCCGTCGCGGCGACGGACGTCGAACTTGGTGCCGACCACGCGAACGGTCTCGTCGCCGGCGGTGATCAGGAACGGGCGTCGAGCGTCGTGCGCCACGTCGAACAGGGCCTGGCCGTCGTGCACGGTGACGCGGCGGGCGTCCTTCTCGAGGCGCACGGACAGGTGCGAGTCGGTGTTCAGGTCGATGTGGCTGCCGTCGGCCAGCTGGATGGCGCGGCTCTCGCCCTTGGCGGTGGTGTACAGGGTGTCGGGCTGAGGCAGCAGGTCGCTCCAGGGCGCGACGACGATGGCGACGGCCGCCGCGGCGCCGGCGGCGCCCAGACCGCCCAGCCAACGCCAGTCGATCACGAACGTCCGCTTCGCCGCGGCGCGCCTGGGCTCGACCAATTCCCCCCGGAGGGTCGGACCCCGCTGGAAGATCTCCTCGTCGACGGCCTGGATGGCGTCATACGCCTCCTGCGCGCCAGGCTCGCTAAGCCAGGCGTCAAACGCCAGCCAGTCGGTCTCTTCGACCTCCGGCCGCTGCAGTCGGGTCAGCCAATCGGCCGCCTCCTGCAGATGTTGCGCTGACCGGCTCATCCGGCGTTGCTCCGACGAGGATCCATCATCCCCCTGAACGTAGACGCCGCCGTCAAGCACCGTCCCCCATGTGCAACTGCATAAATCACCGCAGTCGCCTCGTCAGTGTCTTTAAGGCCGAGCTTATGTGTTTTTCCACCGTGCTGACGCTGATGCCCATGCGGCGTGCCGTCTCGGCGTGGCTGTGGCCATCCAGCTTGTGCAGCTGGAAGGCCTGACGGGTCTTTTCAGGCAAGTCCTCGACGGCCTCGACCAAGGCCTTCAGGCGCTGGCGCCCGGCGACGACCTCGTCGGCGGGCGGTTCGTCGGCGATCTCCTGACCGGACACCAAGGTGGTGTTGGCGTCGCGCCAGTCGCTGTCGCGCGCGCCCGAGCGCTTCTGGCTGCGCAGGCGATCCAGCATCAGGTTCGAACCGATCCGATGCAGCAGGGCCGAGGGGTTGTCGACGGGGCCCAGGGTCTCCATGCCGCTGATGCGAATATAAAGATCCTGCACTAAGTCCTCGGCTTCGGCGCGGGAGTTCAGGCGCGCGGCGAAGAAGCGCACCAGATTGGCGCGCTTTTCCTCGTACAGGCCCAGCAGAGCGGCCTTGTCCGAGTCCGCAACGCTCAAAAGATCACCCACATCCGCCAATCGCCGCCCTCGCAAGGCGCAGCACTATCCATCTTTTCGGTGGAAAGACGATCGTTTGTTCGACCTCGTCTCTCCGTTCGCCGCAGCCAGATAGGACGCGGGCGCGGCTCTGAAAAGGCGCGCTGAAGTTCGAATAGCGGCGTTTTGCCTGCCTTGCCTGTGAATTCCTTGCGAGCGCTCGACGAGACGGCGGATCGGTGGGTTGAATTTATGTGGCGAAATGTCGCGGCGGTTGTGGGCGATCGGCGCCGTCGTTCGGGGCGCCCGTTCAGGACGATCCAGCGGGTCGTCGCGTCGGATCGTCCGGAGGCAGCCCAGATGAATATTGTAATCCATTGTAAAATCAGGCCGGCCAACCCTGGCTGAGGGAAGGCTGTTGTCCTTAACCTTGGTCTACAACGCGACTAGGGAGCGCGGGACCATGAACAAGGCCAGCGCGATGCTGCGACAAAAGCCGCCGAGCCGGCGTCGTCGCTATGCGCCCCTGGTCCTGGCGATCGGGCTGGCGGCGCTGGTCTGGCTGTTCATCGTCCTGGGCGGAGCGGCCTTACGCGTCTGGCTGGCGTGACCGGCGGCGCAAGCGGCGCTATCTTCGCGCACGACGGGGCTTATCGGGGCGAATGATCATGCGCGCACGCACTCTGGCGCTGGCTGCGGCCGGCCTTCTGACGCTGAGCGCCTGCGCTGCGCCGCGCGCGGTGGGGCAGGGCGATGTCACGGGCGTGAAGGGCGCGGCCGTGGCCGCCTATGCCAGCCAGGCCGACGGCGAGGACGCCGCCTTCGCCAAGGCGGTGCAGACCCAGGCCATCACCCGGTTGGGCGGCGCTGTCGGCGGCGCCCCGTCCTATCTGGTCCAGGTGGGCGTGGCGGTCGCGCCGAGTGCGGTGGGGGTGTCCAGCGCCGCCGGGACCCTCGACGCCAACGCCTGGCGCAGCCAGGCCGAGGTCCGGCCCTGGTGGAAGCCGTGGGCAAGCAAGGCTCCGGCCCGCACCGTGACCCTGGCGGTTCTCGACGCCAAGACCGGCAAGACCCTGGCCTGGTCGTCGATCCGGGTGCGCAAGGGCGAGCCGGCGGTCGTGGCCGACCAGCTGGTCCAGGCGCTTCAGCCCTCAACCGCCAAGAAGGCCTAACAGCCTTCCGCGATCAGCGCTTGGCGCTGATCGGAAACTGTTCCTGAAGCTGGCCGCCCAGCCCGCCGTGACGCGGCAGGCGCACGGTGAATTCGGCTCCGACGCCCGGTTCGCTGCGGCACGAGACCTCGCCGCCATGGCGCGCGACGGCGGCGTGCACGAAGGCCAGTCCCAGACCCACGCCATTCGCCGCCAGATCGTGACCCGGCCGTTCGAAGCGCTGGAACGGCCGGAAGGCCGTGGCCGCCTCCTCGCGCGAGAAGCCGGGGCCCTGGTCGGCGATGGCGACATTGGCCGTCGGACCGTTGGGCGAGGGCTGCTCGAACAGGGTGACGGTGATGGTCGAGCCCTCGGGGCTGTATTTCACGGCGTTGCCCAGCAGGTTGACCAGCGTCCGGGCCAGGACGCTGCGATCGCCCAGCACCATCAGGGGCGTGTCGTCGCCGGCCTGGACGATCTTGATCTTGCGCTGCACCGACTGGGGCCAGACCTCGTCGATGGCCTCGACGGCGATGTCGGCCAGGTCGACGGGCTCCAGCGAGACGGGCGTCACCTCGGCGCGGGCCAGCTGCACGAAGCCGTCGGCCAGGGCCAGGGTGCGCTTGGCGTAGGCGGTGATGCGATCGGCCAGCTCGGGCGGGACGTCCGGCGTGGTCGCCAGCAAGGCCAGGATCGAGGTCTGCGGCGAGCGCATGTCGTGGGTCAGCAGCTGCAGAGCCTGTTCGCGCTGGCGCATGGCCGCCGTCAGGATCGAGATGTCGGCCAGGCGCACGATCCAGCCGGCGGCGGTCCCGTGCTCGTCGCGGCGATAGACCGTCTGCAGCTGGTAGGCGCGGCCGTCGGGCAGGTGCAGGTCGATCGGTTCGTGTCGGTCGGTCGCTTCATTGGGGTTGGGCGGCCAGTCCAGCTCGAACCGGCGGCCCAGCGGTTCCAACAGGTTCATCAGGTCGGCCAGGGACGCACCGTGCAGCGTGGCCTTGGCGGGCTTGAACAGGGTCTGGGCGGCGGCGTTGGCGGCGATCACCCGCCCGCGCGCGTCGGCGACCAGGGTGGCGTCGGGCAGGCTGAACAGGGCGTCGGCCGAGAAGCGGCGCAGGTCGTCGATGCGGGTGATCGCCTCGCCCAGGCTCAGCGCCTGGCGGGTAGCGACGCCGCCCTCGAACTCCGTGGGCGCTTCCTTGGTCGTCGCGCCGCGTCCCCGAACGATGCCGTGCACCCGGCTCAGTTCGCGGTTGATCAGGTCGTTGACCTGGCCCAGTTGCGCCCAGCCCCACACCAGAGCCACGATCTTCAGTCCGATCAGGGTGGTGATCGGCGACAGCCAGACATGGCCCAGCCAGAACATCGCCGCCGAATAGGCCAGGCCCACCAGGCACAGGCCGATGGTCAGCACCAGGTTGGCGCGGGGCGACAGGACCAGGAAGCCGGTCATCAGCAGCCACAACAACACCAGGCTGAAGGCGACGCGGCCGGTCGGGCCGGCCGGCTTGATCATCAGGCCGCTGCGCAGGCCGTCCAGGATGCTGGCCTGCAGCTGCACGCCGGTCATGCTGGCCGCGTCCGGGGTGACCGGGGTCGGGAACGCGGCGCCCAGGCCGGGGGCGGTCAGGCCGACGAAGACCGTGCGGCCGGCGATCAGGGACGGGGGCACCTCACCGTCCAGGACGGACGAGAAGCTCACATGCTTGTAGATCGACGGCGGACCGGCGAAGGGGATCAGCAGGGTCTGGTCGAAGCCGCGGGTCGGGTCGCGCCCTCCCGACGGGCGCGTGGCGCGATGGACGACCGTCATCAGGTCGGGCCTGAGGTCCGATCCGTTGGTCTCGAACGGGGCCATGCGGCGCACGACTCCGTCGTCGTCGAACCGCACGTGAGCCAGGCCGACGCCGGCCGCGCCTTGGGCGATCTCGGGAACCGAACCGACGACGCGCGGTGGGGCCTCGCCGCCGCTGTGCTGCAGGAACTGGGGCAGATAGACCTTGCCGGAGCGCGCGATCGCCTCGCCCAGGGCGCGATCGTGAGCGGGGTCGGGCGAGGGCTCGCTGAACAACACGTCGTAGACGATGGTCCGGGCGCCGGCCTCGCTCAAGCGGTCGACCATGGCCCCGTGGACCTTCCGCGACCAGGGCCAGGCGCCCAATTGGGCCAGGCTGCGGTCGTCGATGTCGATGATCAGGATCGAGCTGTCGGCCGGGCGTCCGTTGGCGCGGACCAGCACGTCGTAGAGCACGTCGTCCACCCGCTTGGGTGGGAACAGCGCGAAAACGGCGAACACCAGGCTGGAGACGGTCGCCACCAGCAGCCAGGACAGCAGCCGGCCGGTCCGCCTGGCGCTCGACGGGGTCATTTGCCGATCTGCAGGGTTTGCAACGGCCCGACCTTCTCGGTCACCGTCCCGTTCTTGAAGCGGATGGCGACGACCCGCCAGCCGTAGGTCCCGGGCGGCAGGTCGGTCAGGGTCAGTTGCGGTTCGGAGAGGCCCGGCTGGTCGACCAGCGGCGCCTTGTTCTCAGCCTTTCCCTCAGGATTGGCGAACAGCTGGAAGCGGTAGTTGCGCGCCCCCTCGCCGGCCGAGCTCCAGCGGAACAGGAACTTGCGGTGCTTGCCTTCACGGACGTCGCCCGGCGCGGCGGCGTCCAGGGTGTCGAGATCGCGATCGAAGCTGTAGTCGCCCGGGAAGCCTTCCAGCCCGCCGGCGTCCAGCGCGGTCAGGCGCACGAAATAGGTGCCATTGGCGACCTCGCCGAAGTCGGCGGCCGGATCCTTGGTCGTGGCTTCGGCGAAGATGTCGACGAAGCCGGCGTCGCGCGACAGCTGCAGGCGATAGGCCGCGGCGCCGGTCAGGGGCTCGACGGCGAAGTGGACGGTCTTGTCGCCCTGGTTCTGGCCGCCGGTTCCCAGCTTGGGCGCGGGCAGCAGCTTGACCGGGGCGCTGACGCCTCCGGCGGTGGCGCTGACGCCGAAGCCGGCCGGAACGGGCGGGGCGCTGGTGGCGACCGCGCCGGCGTCTACCCCGACCGCGCCCTTCAGGACCTCGGTCTGTGCCCTATCGCCATCGGCGCCGACGCGGAATTCGGTGCCGCGCACGGCCGAGACCGAGACGGGGGTGCGAACCTCGAACCTGCCGGCCGGATTCTGGGTCGGCGTCGCCGAGATCGTCCCGCGACCCTGGTCCAGCTGAAACACCCGCTGGGGCGCGTTGTTGATCAGCACCTGGCGCAGGCGCGTGACCCGCACGCGGGTATTGGACGGCAAGGTGATGCGCGAGCCGTCCTCCATCTCGAAGGTGGCGAAGGCGTTGGGGCCTGTGACCACCGCCTGGCCCTCGGCCAGGCCCATACCCACGCGGGCCGCCGTGCGCTGGCCGTCGGTCTCGATGAAGACCGGGCCGCTGAAGGCCGACAGGCTGGCGGCGATCGGCGTCGACTTCAGCAGGTTCGGGTCGATGTTCAGCTGCGAACCGGGGCGCAGGCGCCTGGGCTGCTGGACACGGTTGGTCTTCTGCACCGCGCGATAGTCGCCCGGACGGTTCAGATAGGCGCGGCCCAGGCCGATCAGGGTGTCGCCCGGCTTGACCACATAGGCCACGGGCGCATCGGTCGGCGCGGGGCCTTTCGCCTGCGCGTTCGCGCTTCCCGTCCCCAGTATCGACACCAGGATCAGGCCCGCCCCCACAGCCTTGCGCATGGTCTTCAGTCTCCCCCGCCCGCGATCGCTTCCGCCGTTTCTGGCTCGCAGGCTTCCAGACGATACCCGAAACCGTAGACCGTGCTCAGTCGGAAACCGTTGCTGGGGCGAAGATGCAGCTTGGCGCGCAGTCGCGAGACGTGCGCGTCCAGGGTCCGGGTCTCCAGATCCGGCCTTTGGCCCCAGATCCGGCGCAGCAGATATTCGCGCGACAGCGGGCGCGAGAGATTGTTGAACAGCAGCGACGCCAGCTGGAATTCCTTGGGCGTCAGGGCCTCGACATGGCCGCCCCAGCTGGCGGTCTGGGCGCCCGGATCCAGGCGATACTGGCCGTGCTGCTCGGTCTGCGGCTGGACCGGCGGGCGATGGATGCGACGCACCACGGCGTTGACGCGGGCCAGCAGCACCTGCGGCTGCAGCGGCTTGACGATATAGTCGTCGGCGCCGGCGTTCAGGCCCGCGACAAGGTCGGCCTCGACCGAGCGACTGGTCAGCAGCAGCACGGGCGGCGCGGTCGCCGGGTCTTCGCGCAGCAGTCGCAGGGTCTCGACCCCCGACAGCTCGGGCATGTTCCAGTCCAGGATCACCAGGTCGAAGGTCTGCTTGCGCAGTTCCGCCAGGAAACGCGAGGGCTGGGTGAAGCTGGTGCAGACGAAGCCGGCCGGGTCGAGAACCGAAGCCACGAGGGCGTTGTGGCTTTGATCGTCGTCGAGCAGGGCGACTTTCATTTGTTCCATGGGGCTGGGAGGTGGCGCGCCCCGCGGGGGAGCGGGACGCGCCGCGGGCAGCTCGCTGTCGGTGGGGCGACGAGCAGGCGACCAGCTATTCATCTGTACCTTGCCCCGCCCCTGTTCGCTCGACTTTGAGCGGCATTTTTACAATGCTTTACAGTCCGGTCGAGCAACCAATCATGGGCGAATGCGGACGATTGCACTCAGATCGGGGGCGAGATCGCCCGATGCGCGAACTTCCACGCCATGCAGCCCAAGCCAAGACGCCATAAGGGATAGCTCGTGGGCCAGCAGGGCGGCGGTCTCGCTGTTGGCATCCGGTTCGGCGTGGGCGGCCAGCACCTGCAGCTTGCCGGCCTTGCGATCGGCCTTCAGATCCACCCGCGCCGTGATCGCCTCGTTCTGAAGAAAAGGAAGAACGTAATAGCCGTGGGTGCGCTTGTGGGCGGGCGTATAGATCTCCAGCCGCACGCGGACGCCGAATAGTCGTTCGGTCCTTTCGCGAAACCAGATCAGATTGTCGAACGGCGAGAGCAGGGCGGTGGCCTTGATCGATCGCGGACGACGCGCGGCGGGCCAGAGGTAGGCGGGCTGATCCCAGCCCTTTACGGCGACTGTTTCCAGCGTCCCGTCGGCGACCAGCGCGGCGACGCCGTCGCGGGCGTCGGCCAGGGACAGGCGGAAATAGTCGCGCAGGTCGCGCTCGGTCGCCACGCCCATGGCTCGCGACGAGATCTTCAGGAGCTCGCGGCAAGCCTCGCCGCGCTCGGGCGTCGGGGTGTCGAGGATCGCCTGGGGCAGCACCCGCTCGGGCAGGCCATAGACCCGCTCGAAGCTGCCGCGCCGGGTGACCGTGGTCAGGCGGCCCGTCCAGAACAGGCATTCCATGGCGTGCTTGCCCTGGCTCCAGCCCCACCAGCCGCCCTCGCCCTTGGCGCCCAGCCCCAGTTCCGAGGCCGCCAGCGGTCCGCGCTCGGCCACCGTCGCCAGGGCCTGGTCGATGAAGTCGGCGTGGCTGCTCAGGAACTTCGAGACGTTCTTCCAGACCCCGACGCCGTCCAGCGCGTCCTGCATGCGCCAGCGCAGCAGCGGATGGGTCGAGAGCGGCGTCAGCGAGGCCTCGTGCGCCCAGTATTCGGCGAGGGCCGGCTTCCTGCCCCAGGCCAGGTCTTCCAGCAGCGTCCGGTCATAGGCGCCCAGGCGCGAGAACAGCGGCAGGTAGTGCGACCGCGAGACGACATTGACCGAGTCGATCTGGACGACGCCCAGGTCCTGGATCGTGGAGAGCAAGTGGCGCTTGCCCGGCGCGGCGGGGCGTGGGCGTCCGAAGCCCTGCGCCGCCAGCGCGATGCGCCGCGCCTCTTTCGCGGAGAGGATCTCGACCATGGCGGCAGTTGAGCTTGCGTCGGCCGGACGCGCAAGGCAGTGAGACCGCTACCTATTCAGGAGATTTCCCGCATGACCGCCATCCAGAACGGCCAGGCCCGCCTTGTCCTCGCGCCCGAGGTCGGCGGCGCGATCGCGGCTTTCACGGTGGCCGGTCGCGACGTACTGCGGCCAATGGCGGCGGGAGCGAGCGATGCTCTGTTCACCGCCAGCTTCCCGCTGGTCCCGTTCTGCAACCGCATCCCCCATGGCCGCTTCACGTTCGAGGGGCGCGAGGTCGCGCTGCCGCCGAACCTGGAAGGCCATCCGCACGCCCTGCACGGCCAGGGCTGGCGCGCGGCCTGGACGGTCGAAAAGGCCGAGGGCGCCGAGGCGTTGCTCTCCTACACGCACGCGCCCGACGCCTGGCCTTGGGCCTATCGCGCCGAGCAGCGGTTCGTGGTCGGCGAGACCGGGTTCCGCCTGGAGCTGTCGGTGACCAACACCGGCGACGCGGCCATGCCGGCGGGCCTGGGCTTCCATCCCTATTTCCCGCGTCGCCAGGGCGAGACCCTGACGGCGGCCAATGACGGGGTCTGGCTGATCGACACCGACGTCCTGCCGACCACGCACCATGCGGGGCCGTGGGAGGCCGACTGGGCCGCCGGCGCGCCGGTCGAGGGCCACGGCCTGATCGACCACTGCTACACCGGCTGGGACCAGCGGGCCGTGCTGCGCGCGCCCGGGCATCCGGACACCATCGTCACCGGCTCGCCCGAGTGCCTGTGGCTGCACGTCTATGTGCCCCCGGGCGAGGACTATTACTGCGTCGAGCCGTGCGCCAGCCGCCCCAATCCGTTCGGCGAGGGGCAGACCGGCATCGCGACGCTGCGGCCCGGCGAGAGCCATCGCATCTGGATGGAGGTCGCTACGGCGTGATCCCCGCCTGGGCCTTCAGCCGGGCGACCATGTCGTTGGACAGGTAGCCGTCGGCCGGCAGCTGTTGGCTCTGTTGCCAGGCGCGCAGGGCCTTGCGGGTGCCGGCGCCGATGACGCCGTCGGCCGGGCCCGGATTGAAGCCGACGCGGGCCAGGGCGATCTGGGCGGCCATGCGGTCGGCCAGGTTCAGCGGCGTCTCGACCGGCCAGGGCGTGACCAGCGGTCCCCCGCCGGCGAAGCGGTCGGCCAGCAGGCCGATGCCCAGGGCGTAGGACGTCGAGTTGTTGTAGGTGCGGATCGCGAAGTGGTTGGGCAGGGCCAGGAAGGCCGGGCCGGCCGCGCCCGAAGGCAGGATCAGCATGGCCGGCGAGGCCGCATCGGCCGCGGTCCACGGCAGGCCGTCGGCGCGGCGCACGCCCTTGGCCTCCCACCAGGCGGGGATCTGCTTCTCGACCTCGGTGACCGAATAGTCGAAGCCGGCCGGCAGGATCACTTCCTTGGCCCAGCCCACGTCGCGCTTCCAGCCGCCGCGCGCCAAGAGGTTGGCGGCCGAGGCCAGGCTGTCGGCGTCCGAGCCCCAGATGTCGCGCTTGCCGTCGCCGTCGAAGTCGACGGCCGTGGCGCGGTAGCTGGACGGAATGAACTGGGTCTGGCCCATGGCGCCCGCCCACGAGCCCTTCAACTGCTCGCGGCTGACCTCGCCGGAATCGATGATCTTGAGCGCGGCGATCAGCTCGCCCTCGGCCCAGGCGCGGCGGCGGCCGTCGGCGGCCAGCGACACCATCGAGCGGACGACGTCGAAATTGCCCTGCAGCTTGCCGAAGGCCGATTCCATGGCCCAGACGGCCAGCAGGATGTCGCGCGGCACGCCGTAGCGGGCCTCGATGGTCGGCAGGAAGGCCAGCTGCTCGCGCTTGGCGCGGCCGATGGCGATGCGGTCGTCGCCGATCACGCCATTGATATAGGCGCCGACCGGCTTGGAGAATTCCGGCTGGCGGCTGTCCAGGCTGATGACCTTGGGGTCGGGGGTGACGCCCGACAGTTCGCGATCCAGCAGCTGCGGCGACAGGCCGGCGGCCAGGGCGCGGACACGGAAGTCGGCCAGCCAGGTGTCGAAGGCCAGTTCGCCCGCCGGCACCGGCGTGGCTGGCGTGGCTGGCGTGGGTTGCGGCGCGCTGGGCGTCGGCGGCTTGGGCGCGGGCGAGGGGGGCGTGACGGCGGTCAGGGGACCCTGCGGAGAGGTGTCCGCGCAACCGGCGAGCAGGAGAACGAGAAAGACGCGACGATCCATGGCCATGTAAGGAAAGCTACCGGCGTTCGAGTGAAACCTTCAATCACAAGCGCGCCAGCCCGGCGAAGTTCCGTCGAAGTTGCGCCCCGAGGGCCGGAGCGCATTGACTCCCAGGCCCGTCGCACTTATACGCACCGCCTCCGAAACACCCCGGATGTTCCGGCCGTCATCTTGTGCGCGCCCGAACCTCTCCGCTGAGTACAGACAGAGACGGTCATGAAGGTTCGCAGCTCGCTGAAGTCGCTGAAGGGTCGCCACCGCGACTGCAAGATGGTTCGCCGCAAGGGCGTCATCTACATCATCAACAAGACCGACCCGCGCTTCAAAGCCAAGCAAGGCTAATGACGGTTGCTGGTCCCAGGGCTGTTCTCTGGGACGTCGGCAACGTCATCGTGCGCTGGGACCCCCGCGCACTGTATGCGAAGATCTTCAAGGAGCCGGCCGATATCGACCGGTTCCTTTCGCACGTCTGCACCATCGACTGGCACGTCGCGCATGACCGGGGCGTAGGCTTCCCGGAGAACGCCGCGCCGCTGCTGGCGCGATTCCCCGAGCACGCGGCGCAGATCCGCGCCTGGGACGAGCGCTTCGATGAGATGCTGTCCGGCCCGATCCCCGAGACCGTCGCGGTGATCGACGCCCTGGCCGCCCGCGACGTGCCCCAGTTCGCGCTGACCAACATGCCCCAGAGCAAGTGGCCGGCGGTTCAGGCCGTTTCGCCCCGCCACTTCGGCCTTTTCCGCGACGCGATCGTCTCGGGCGACGAGCGGGTGATCAAGCCGGATCGCCGGATCTATGAAATCGTGCTGGAACGCACGGGCCTCCAGGCGTCGGACCTGCTGTTCATCGACGACAGCGCCGCCAATATCCAGGCGGCCATGGACATCGGCTTCCACACCCACCACTTCACGGATCCGGCGCACCTGCGCGCCGCTGTCGAGCGGCACGGCCTGCTCTAGATCCGGGAGTTTCCCATGAACGTCGGTTTCGTCGGCCTGGGCGCCATGGGCGCGGCCATGGTCCGCAACCTGCTGGCCAAGGGCGTTACGGTGACGGTGTGGAACCGCTCGCGCGCCATCGTCGACGAACTGGCCGCCGAGGGCGCGACGCCTGCCGCCACGGTCGACGAGGCCTTCGCCGCCGACATCGTCCTGTCCATGCTGGCCCACGACGCGGCCATGCGCGAAGTGCTGATCGACAGCGGCGTGCTGGCCCGGGCGAAGAAGGGCCTCGTCCACGTCAACCACGCCACCATCTCGACCGATCTGGCCGCCGAGCTCGCCACCCTCCACGCGGAGCTGGGCCTCGGCTACGTCGCCGCCCCGGTGTTCGGCCGCCCGCCGGTGGCCCAGGCTGGAGGCCTGAACGTCCTCGCCGCCGGCGCGCCGGAGGCGGTGGCCAAGGCCCAGCCGGTGCTGGAAATGCTGGCCGCCAAGGTCTGGCCGCTGGGCGAGGACCCGGTCCGCGCCAACGCCCTGAAACTGGCCGGCAACTTCATGATCGTCTCGGCCATCGAGAGCATGGGCGAGGCGGTGGCCCTGGGCGAGGCCTATGGCGTCGCCGCGCCCGACCTGCTGGACATGCTGTCCAGCACCCTGTTCGCCGCGCCGATCTACAAGATCTATGGCGCCATGATCGCCGAACGCCGCTACAGCCCGCCCGGCTTCGCCGCCGAGCTGGGCCTGAAGGACGTGCGCCTGGTGCTGGACGCGGCCGAGGCCAAGGGCCTGTCCATGCCGTTGGCCGACCTGGCCGAGGCCAGCCTGGAATCGCTGCTGGGCGGCGACGAGAAGGACCTCGATCTGGCGGCCCTCGCCGAGGTCGCGAGAGGACGTGTGGAAGGTCGCTGAATCCCGCTTCCCAGGGGCGCGGCTTCGAACTAGGTTCCGCGCCCCAATTCCAGCCCGCGAGACTGCCCCATGGCCGACGACGCCATCCCCCATGCCGACGTTCTGAACAGCACCGCCCAAGGCCAGCTGAAGTCGATCGTCGACCGCGTCGAGCGGCTCGAGGTCGAAAAGGCCGAGATCATGGAGCAGATCAAGGAAGTCTATAACGAAGCCAAGGGTAACGGCTTCGACGTCAAGGTGCTGAAGAAGGTCGTGCGCCTGCGCAAGCAGGACCGCGCCAAGCGCCAGGAAGAGGATGCGATCCTGGATCTCTACCTCTCGGCCATCGGCGAGATCTAAGTTTTTGAAGGTGTGCTGGCGCGCACGGTCGGGGCATAGTTCTCCGCGATGCGCGCCAAGCCGCCCGATCCTAAAGAACAGGCCAAGAAGGCCGCGCTGAACGCCCTCAAGCGGGCCCGTCGCGCGGCCGAGAAGTCAGGGGTCGAGCTCTCCGAGTGGGAGGGCGAGTTCCTGACCAGCGTCGCCCAGCGCGTCGAGACCTACGGCCGGGCCTTCGCTGATCCCGAAAAGGGCGCACGGGGCCAGGCCCTCTCGGGCAACCAGGCCATCAAGCTGAAAGAGATCGCCCGGAAAGCCAAGGGTGAGAAGAAGCCCATGTCGCGCGGCAAGGGCTTCCAGCGGCGCGGCCGCGAGCCCGAAGCCGAGCCGGAAAGCGACGAAGACTGACTTCGGCGCGACGAAGCCGGACTTCCGGGCCTGTGTTTCGCGGTTAACTCCTTCGTCGACTGGGGAGGAGACGCATGGAAACCGAACGACCCTTACGCGGGATCGTGATGACCACCCTGTTGGCCACGGTCGTGGCGGGGACGCTCGATATGGCCGACGCCTGCCTCTACTGGGGGATCACCAAGGGTGTGCCGCCCGAGCGGATCTTCCAGTCGGTGGCGAGCGGCCTGCTGGGCAAGGCGGCCTTCAAGGGCGGCGCGGCGACGGCGGCCCTGGGGCTTTTCCTGCATTTCGCGATCATGGCGGTGATGGTCGCGACCTATGTCGCAGCCAGCGTGAGGCTGCCAGCGTTAACACGTCGGCCGGTCATCATGGGGTTGAGCTACGGCCTTGCGACCTATGTCGTGATGAACTCCGTGGTCCTGCCTCTGTCGCAGGTCGGACCGCGCGGTCCGTTCTTATTGCCAAGCTTCATCAACGGCTTGATGGCGCACCTCGTGCTGGTGGGCCTTACTACCGCCTTGATTGCGGCGTCACGAAAAAAGATGACAAACTCAGCATGAGTTTGTCTCAAAGGCTTACCAAAAACCGTCGTTCGCCCTTCACTGTTAAGGTCTTGGTAACGCTCCAGGCTGAAAATGTGAATGATTGTAAACGGTTAACAACTCTCCTGTTGTGGTGCTCCGGGTCGCAGCTGCTCACAGCGACCCCAGTCTCGATGCGCGCGGGCGAAAGCCTGGATCGGCCGCCGAGCGGACTCCACGGCCCTTCGGATTAGGGAAAATGGCGACGACCTATCAATATCTGCTACGCCGCAAGGCGGAGCTGGAAACCCGTATGATCGAGGCGCAGCGGCGGGCTCAGGCCCCGTTTGAGAGCGAGCTGCGCGCGATCATCCTGGCGCTGGATGCGCTGAAGCAGGCAGGCATGGCCGAACGGCTGTCCTCGGGAGAGCAGCCGTCGTTCGCGCCGGCCGCCGTCCCCGCGGCGCCGACGCCGGGCAAGCGCGGCCGACGCGGACGCACGACGCGAGACATGATCCTGATGACCCTGGCCCAGGCGCCGGGCCTCAACGAGGCCGAGATCGCCCGCCAGCTGGATCACCGCTGGAGCCGTCCAGTGACCCCGGTCGCGGTCGGCCGCGAGCTGGAACAGCTGGAAGTCGAAGGCCTGGCCAAGCGCTCGGGCCCGGGCTGGATCCGCCTCGAGGACCAGGCCCAGGACGAAGAAGAGCGGCCGAGCCTGAGCCTGGCCGCCCCTCATTTCTAAGGCCGTGAGCGCTTAAGCCCGGGTCGGCTTCGTCGACACCGGGCGCGCCGGCTTCAGCAGCGCCTTGAGGCGCTGCTCGCGCGAGATCGGTCGAAAGATCATCAAGGCCATCAGCCGGCTTCCTTCATATCGACGTCGATGCCCTGTTCGCGGACCTTGCGGTACAGGGTGGAGCGGCCGATGCCGAGGCGTCGGGCGACTTCGCTCATGTGGCCGGCATAGACGTCGATCGCGTGCTGGATCAGGTCGCGCTCGATGTCTTCCAGGGTCCGCAGGTGACCGCGGTCGTCGAGGATGCGCACCGGGGCCTCGGCCGCCGGGGCGGACATGGCGGCGTGGGCGGCCTGTAGCATGGCGGCGGGCGGCGGCGCGGGCGGGGTCGAGACGGCCTCGATCGGTGCGGCCAGGCCCGAGATGGCCGGGAAGTCGAACGGCTGCAGATACGGCGCGTCGGCCAGGACGATGGCGCGATAGACCGTGTTCTCCAGCTGGCGGACATTGCCCGGCCAGTCGAACGCGGTCAGCAGCTGCAGGGTCTCGGGCGAGGCGCCGATGACGCGCTTGCCTTCTTCCACGTTGAAGCGACGGATGAACGCCTCGACCAGGGCCGGGATGTCCTGGCGACGTTCGCGCAGGGACGGGGCCTCCAGGGGGAAGACATTCAGGCGATAATAGAGGTCCTCGCGGAAGCGCCCGGCCGCGACGGCCTGCTGCAGGTCGCGATTGGTCGCCGAGACGATGCGGACGTCGACCTTGACCGAGCGCTTGGAGCCGATCGGGTCGATCTCCCCCTCTTGCAGGGCGCGCAGGAGTTTCACCTGCATGTCCAGCGGCAGCTCGCCGACCTCGTCCAGGAACAGGGTGCCGCCGTCGGCTTCCTTGAACTTGCCCAGGTGCTTGTCGGTGGCGCCGGTGAACGAGCCCTTCTCGTGGCCGAACAGGATCGACTCGACGAGGTTCTCGGGAATGGCGCCGCAGTTGACGGCCACGAACGGCTTGCCGGCGCGATCGGAGCTACCATGCACCGCCCGGGCGATCAGCTCCTTGCCGACGCCGCTTTCGCCGGTGATCAGCACGGGGATGGCGCTCTTGGCCGCGCGTTCGCCCATGCGCTTGACCATGGTCATGACCGGCGAGTCGCCGATCAGGTCGGCGAAAGTGGTCTTGCCGCCGGCCCGCTTGGTCAGGCGCTCGACCTCGCCCTTCAGGTCGCCCATCGACAGGGCGTTGCGGATCGAGACGGTGATGCGTTCCGGCGAGGCCGGCTTGATGAAGAAGTCGCTGGCGCCGGCCTGCATGGCCTTGACCACGGTGTCGACGCCGCCGCTGGCGGTCAGCACGATCACGGGCTGGGTGAAGCCGCGCGCGCGCATTTCCTTCAGGGTGTCCTGGCCGTTCAGGCCGGGCATGACGAGGTCGAGCAGGATGACGTCGGCCGGAGCGCCGGACGTCAGGTGCGCGATCGCCGCGTCGCCGCCTTCGGCGTGCGAGACCGCGAAGCCGTCGCGCTCGAGCACCGCCTGAATCAGCCGACGTTGTGTCGGGTCGTCATCGACGACAAGGACCGTTTTGGTCATTGGGCACGTCCATCATCACCGGCCATGCCCACATGGAGCAAAGGCTCTTGTTGGTTCAGAGTGATACAGCAGGCGGGTAAACACCGGCTTTCGGAGACGTGCTCAGAACCTTAAGCTTTAGGCTTAACAGGGTGTTACGGGGAGGCGGTCTTGGTCGACGAGCAGCAGCTGAGCGCCTTGGCCCTGGCCTTGCCCGAAGTCGCCGGCGGCGTCAGTCCCGAGGGCCAGTTCGGCTTCGAGGTCGGCGGCAAGGGTCTGGCCTGGGCCTATCTGGCCCGCCCCGCGCCCAAGGCCAAGCGCGTGCTGGTTCCCGGCGTCGTCGCCGTCCGCTGTACGATGGAGACCAAGGAACTGCTGCTGGAGGCCGCGCCCGAACGGTTCTTCACCGACGATCACTATCGCGGCTTTCCGGCGGTGCTGGTCCGGCTATCGGAGATCGAGGCCGACGAGCTGGCTGGACTCCTGCGCCAGGCCTGGAAGATCGTGGCCCCGAAGGCGATCGCCAGGAAGTACGACGTCTAAGATCGAGGTCCAGAGTCATGTTCGTCGGACACTACGCCGCCGCGCTCGCCGCCCGCGCCGCCGAACCGCGCGCGCCGCTGTGGACCTACGTCCTGGGCTGCCAGGCCATCGACATCGTCTGGAGCGGGCTGATCATCGCCGGGGTCGAGAAGGCCAGCGTCGATCCCAGCCTGCCGGGCAGTCCGCTGGTGCTGAGCTACATGCCCTGGACCCATAGCCTGCCGGCGGCGCTGGTCTGGTCGGTGGTCGTGGGCGCTGTGCTGATGCTGCTCCTGAAGCTGCCCCGGCGCGCGGGCCTCTTCATCGGCCTGACGGTGTTCTCGCACTGGATCCTGGATTTCCTGGTCCACCGGCCCGACCTGCCGTTGCTCTGGGACGGGCCCAAGGTCGGCCTGTCGTGGTGGGACTATCCCGCGCCCGAGCAGGCGCTGGAGATGGGCCTGCTGGCCATCGCGGCGGCGGCCTGGGGCTGGCGGCGGGGCAGGGAGGGCCTGGGCTGGATCGCCGCGCCGGCCTTCCTGGGTTTCCTGCTGCTGCTCCAGATGGTGCCGCTGGTTTCCCCGATGGGCGAAGGCCGCCTCTCCATGGGCGGCACGGCCCTGGCGGCCTATCTGGCGACCTGCGTCTTCGCCTGGATGGCTGAACCCTACAGGAGGGCCTGACGTTTCAGGGGCCTCACGCATTGCATGGCCCGGCCCGGGAGGCCTATCTGCTAGCCCATGAACGCCCCCTTCAAGCCCGACACCCCGCCCGAATGGAACCTGGCCGACCTGTATGTCGGTCGAGACGATCCGCGCATCGAGACCGACCTCGCCGCCGCCAAGGCCGCCAATGACGAGCTGGCCTCGCTGGAAGGCCTGTTCCTGGAGGCCCGCAAGGAGCCGCAGCGCCTGGGCGTTCTGCTGGACCGCGGAATCACCCTGTACGAGCAGGCCACCAACGGTCTGTGGGGCGTGGGCGCCTATGCCGGCCTGGCCGCCTCGGTCGCGCGGGACGACCCGGCCTGGGCCAAGTTCGAGGCCGACCTTCGCGCCCGCTCGTCACAGATCGCGGCCGAGAGCCTGTTCTTCACGCTGGAGCTGAACCAGCTGGAGGACACCGAGATCGCCAAGGCGCTTGAAGCCTTTCCGGCGTGCGCCCGCTGGGCGCCGTGGCTGCGCCGGGTGCGGCTGTCCCGGCCGCACGAGCTGTCGCCGGAGCTGGAGCGCTTCATCGTCGACAAGGCCCCGGCCGTCGCCAACTGGGTTCGCCTTTATGACGAGACCCTGGCCAAGCTCACGGCCAAGGCGGGTGACGACACCCTGACCCTGCCGGAGGCCCTGAACCGGTTGTCCGACCCGATCGCCGAGCGTCGCCAGGCCGCCGCCGACGGCCTGGCCAAGGCCCTGGAGGAGCGCAGCTCGACCCAGGCCCTGGTGCTCAACACCCTGGCCTTCGAGAAGCAGGTCGAGGATCGCTGGCGCCGCTACGAGACGCCCGCCCAGTCACGCCACCTGGCCAACGAGGTCGACGGCGACGCCGTGGACGCCCTGGAGCAGGCGGTGGTCGAGGCCTATCCGCGCCTGTCGCACCGCTACTATGCGCTGAAGGCCAAGGTCATGGGGCTGGAGGTGTTGGACTACTGGGACCGCAACGCGCCCCTGACCGCCGCCGCTCCGCGCGCCTACGCCTGGGACGAGGCCAAGGGCATGGTGCTGGAGAGTTTCCAGGACCTGGCGCCCAAGTTCGCCGACACCGCTCGGACCTTCTTCACCCAGCCCTGGATCGACGCCCGCCCGCGTCCGGGCAAGCAGTCGGGGGCCTTCGCCCATCCGGTGACCGCCGACCGCCACCCGTTCGTGTTCATGAACTACATGGGCGAGCGGCGCGACGTGCTGACCCTGGCCCACGAGCTGGGCCACGCCGTGCACCAGACCCTGTGCCAGCCGCTGGGCACCCTGCTGGCCGACACGCCCCTGACCTTGGCCGAGACGGCCTCGATCTTCGGCGAAGGCCTGGTGTTCGACCGCCTGCTGGCCGAGGCCACGCCCGCCGACCGCAAGGGACTGCTGGCCGGCAAGATCGAGGATGGCCTCAACACGGTGGTTCGCCAGATCGCCTTCCACCGCTTCGAGCGCCGCTTCCACGAGGCCCGCTTGGAAGGTGAGCTGTCCCCCGACCAGATCGGCGGCCTGTGGCTGGAGGTGATGGGCGAGAGCCTGGGTCCGGCCGTGAAGCTGAACGCGGGCTATGAGCACTACTGGGCCTATGTCAGCCACTTCTGCCACGCGCCGTTCTACGTCTACGCCTATGCGTTCGGGGACCTCCTGGTGCGCGGCCTGATGGAGAAGCGCCGCGAGGATCCGGCGAAATTCGCGCCGCTGTACGAGGACCTCCTCGCGGCGGGCGGCACGCGCACCTATGTCGAGGCCTTGAAGCCCTTCGGCCTGAACCCGAGGGACAAGGCGTTCTGGGCCGCCGGCTGCGCGCAGCTGGAACGGCTGGTGGACGAGTTCGAAGCCCTGGTGTGACCCGACATGGCGGATGACGTCCGTGATCCCGAACGCGACCGCCTTTCCGGTCGCCTCTCCCGCTTCGCCAAGGTCGGGGCGGGGCTGTCCGGCGCGGCCGTCAGCTATGGGGCCAACCGGGTGTTCGGCGGTGACGAGGCCGACGCCCGCAACGCCAAGGCGCTGAAGGCGGCGCTGGGCGGTCTGAAGGGACCGCTGATGAAGGCCGCCCAGATGTTCGCCACGGTGCCGGATCTCTTGCCGCCCGAGTTCGCCAAGGAGTTCGCCGAGCTCCAGACCAACGCGCCGGCCATGGGTTGGCCGTTCGTGCGTCGGCGCATGGCGGCCGAGCTGGGCGCGGACTGGCAGAACCGGTTCGCGAGCTTCGAGCACGAGGCCGCTGCGGCCGCCTCGCTGGGCCAGGTGCACCGCGCCGTGGCCCATGACGGCCGGGCCCTGGCGGTGAAGCTGCAGTATCCCGACATGCAGAGCGCGGTCGAAAGCGACCTGGGCCAGCTGCGCGCCCTGATCGGGATCTTCAAGCGCATGGACGGCTCGATCGACCCGTCCGAGATGATCGTCGAGATCGGCGATCGCCTGCGCGAGGAGCTGGACTACGGCCGCGAGGCCCAGCTGATGCGGGTGTATGGAAACTTCTTCGCCGGCCGCGAGGATATCCGGACGCCGACGCCCGTTCCCGAACTCTCCACCGGCCGCCTGCTGTCGATGACCTGGCTGGATGGGCAGGGGTTGCTGGCCTTCAAGAGCGCGCCGCAAGAGGTCCGCGACCGCATCGCCGCCCTGCTGTTCGAGGCCTGGTGGAGCCCGATGACCCATCTCGGGATCATCCACGGCGACCCGCACCTGGGGAACTACAGCTTCGCGGGTGAAGGCGCGGCGCACCTGAACCTGTTGGACTTCGGCTGCATCCGCGTGTTTCCGCCCAAGTTCGTGGCCGGGGTGGTGCGGCTGTACCGCGCCCTGTCCAACGACGACCGCGCCGAGCAGATGGAGTCCTATCGCACCTGGGGCTTCCAGGGCCTGACCGACGCGCTGGTCGACACCCTGAACGTCTGGGCCCGCTTCATCTACGGGCCGCTGCTGGACGACCGGGTGCGCACGGTGGCCGACGATGTCCCGCCCGGCGAGTACGGGCGCCGCGAGGCCTTCAAGGTGCGCCAGGCCCTGAAGGCGGTCGGCGGCGTGACCATCCCGCGCGAGTTCGTGTTCATGGACCGGGCGGCGATCGGCCTGGGCGCGGCCTTCCTGCATCTGGGCGCCAGCCACAACTGGCGGGCGCTGTTCGAGGCGTCGCTGGAGGGGTTCTCGGAAGAGGCCGTCGCGCAGCGTCAGCGGGCGGCGCTGAGTGAGGTTGGTCTCTAATAATCTCGTCATCCCGGCCGTAGCGAAGCGGAGAGCCGGGAGCCAGGGGCGGCCGCACTGGGCTTGGCCCTGGGTCCCGGATCGGCCTACGGCCGTCCGGGATGACGAGTTTTGCTACTCATACTCCTTCAGCAGCCCCTCCAGCCGACGCTGCTCCGGCTTCATCACCCAGAAGTACCGGCCCATGTTCCAGCCCACGCTTGAGACCAGCGCGACGCCGAACACGAACAGCATCTGCCAGCTGTCGCGCTCGGTGGCCTTGCCGACCTCGCGCAGCTGGGTGACGGCGAACAGCATCGGGACCAGGAAAACCGGCAGCATCATCCAGAAGATTCTCATATTGGTCCGCGCCCGGCGGTTGGCCGCCAGCATGGCCGAAAGGGTGTCGCGCAGGGATCCGCGATCCGCGGCCCGGCGATGGCGCAGCAGGATCCCGGCGACCAGCACCGCCGCCAGCACCAGCCAGCAGACCCCGATCATGGCCAGTCCGCCCCACTCGCGGCCGACATCCAGGCGTCCCTCGGCGACGGCCTGCACCGCGATGGCGGTGAAGATCGACATCGCGATGGCGGGAATGGCGAACAGCAGCACCTCGCCGCGACGACGGGCTCTCAGCGTCTTCATGACTTGCTCCATCAGATAGGCCTGGGCCTTGTCGTCCGGCGTGTTGGCCGGCGAGCGCCAGGCGGCTTCCAGGTGTTCAAACTCCATCGTCGGCGCCCTCCACGAGGCTGGAGACGCGCTGGCGGATGCGGGTCAGGCGCGCCCCGACATTGGTTTCGGTCAGGCCGTGCAGCCGGGCGATCTGGGCGTACGAGACCCCGTCCAGCGACAGCAGGATCAGCGACCGCTCCACCGGCTCCAGCCGGCGGATGGCGGCATACAGCCGGTCCAGCAGCGGGCCTTGCGGATCGGTTCCGGCGTCGCGGGTCACGAGTTCGGCCTCGATCGCCACGCCGCGCAGCCGCCGCCGGGTCTCGCCACGTCGCCAGGTGAGGGCGGCGTTGTGGGCCACGCGGTGGACGAAGGTCCCTGCCGCGCTCTCGTCGCGGAACCTCGGCCGCGCCTTCCACAGCGCCAGGCTCAGCTCCTGCAGCAGGTCGTGCTGGTCGGCCGGCTCGGCGAAGGCGCGGGCCGTCCGGTGCAGCATCGGCAGATGCGGCGCCAGCCAGTCGGCGAAGTCCCTCTCGGCGTTCTTGGCGATGTCCTGAGCCCGGCCCATCCGTGTCCCCGTTTCGAAGAGGTTAGACACCGGCCGGGACCTGGTCCTTACGGAAGGCTTTGCTTTTTTCAAACGCTCGTTAGTCTGATGGCATGTCCGACGACCTGACAGACGCCCAGACCGCCGCCGTTCCCGAGGGGTTCAGCCAGCTCAACTGGTCGCGGGGCTTCGGCCGCCAGATCGGCCCGTTGTTCGAGCAGCGCGAGGGGCCTGGCGAAGCGCGCCTGGCGTTCCGGGTCGAGGAGCACCACACCAACGGCCTGGGCAACTGCCACGGCGGCATGCTGATGAGCTTCGCCGACATGGCCTGGGGCCGGATCATCTCGCTGCAGAAGTCCTACAGCTGGGTCACGGTGCGGCTGATGTGCGACTTCCTCTCGGGCGCCAAGCTGGGCGACTGGGTCGAAGGCGAGGGCGAACTGATCGGTGAGGAGGACCTGCTCTTCACCGTGCGCGGCCGCATCTGGGCCGGCGACCGCACCCTGATCACCGGCACCGGCGTCTTCAAGGCGCTGAGTCCTCGCAAGCCGCGTCCCGGCGAACTGGCCTACAAGGACGGCGCCGATGGCTGACGACCTGGCCGCGCCCGCCTCACTGCTCGCCCCGTTCGCTGGCGAGCTTCCGCCCGCGCCGGCCTGGTTCGACGCGACTATCGCCCAGGAACCCAGGCGCTCGAAGATCCCGGTCGAAGGCGCGGATATCGAACTCCTGACCTGGGGCGAGGTCGGCAAGCCGGGCCTGCTGTTCCTGCACGGCAACGGCGCCCACGCCGACTGGTGGAGCTTCATCGCGCCGTTCTTCGCGAAAGACTGGCGCGTGGCGGCGATCTCGTGGTCCGGGATGGGCGACAGCGACTGGCGATCGGCCTATAGCGCCGAGCTGTTCGCGGAAGAGATCTTTTCCGCCGTCCAGGCCGCCGGCCTGGAGGCGGGCGGGGTGAAACCGATCCTGGTCGGCCACTCGTTCGGCGGCTTCCCCACCCTGTACTGCGCCGCGCGCCATCCTGAACGCCTGCGCGGGGCGATCATGGTCGACAGCAGCATCCAGCCGCCCGAGAAGCGCTGGAAGGGGCCGCCGCCCCGCTCGGGCCAGGGACAGCGCGTCTATCCGACCCTGGAGGAGGCCCTGACCCGCTTTCGCCTGGCCCCGCCGCAACCCTGCGAGAACCTCTACATCGCCGACTTCATCGCGAGGCGCTCGCTGAAGGAAGTCGAGGGCGGCTGGACGTGGAAGTTCGATCCCGACCTCTGGCACAATTTCCGGATGCCGGACCTGGGGCTGCTGTTGCCCCAGATCGCGTGCCCTGCGGCCCTGATGTGGGGCGAGCGGTCGAACCTGATGCGCAGCGACACGCTGGACTACATGCTGGAGCAGATGCCCAAGGACGTACTGCTGCTGCCGATCCCAGACGCGGACCATCACGTGATGATCGACCAGCCGCTGGCGTTCGTGGCCGGGCTGCGGGGGCTGCTGGCGGGGTGGGTGTAGGAAAACCCACTCTCATAGAGAGAGGGAGGGGCCCACGCCGTAGGCGTGGGAGGGTGAGAGGTTTCACCCTGTCCGGAAAATCCCGAGTCTTTCTATCCATCCAATTGTCAGGCCAAGCTTTCGCCATGGCCTGATCGTTGGTACGCCGCGCCTTGTTCTGAGAGGGTGTACCCACTCACCCTCCCACCGCTATGCGGCGGGCCCCTCCCTCTCTCCATGAGAGAGGGGTTTCGTGTTGGAGACCTATCGCCCTTGCCCACCCTCGGCCCCGTCCTCGTCTACACGCCCGATCGTGGGATCGGCGACCTGATGTGGCACCTGCCGACGATCCGGGCGATCGCGGCGACCACGCCCGAGGGGCAGGTGGTGCTGGTGGCGCGGCCCGCCAGCCGGGCGTCCGAGGTGCTGGCGGTCGAGCCGACGGTCGCGCGCGTGCTGCATGCGCCGAACTACAAGGACAGGCTGAAGGGCGTGCGCGAGGTCATCGACTTCTATCGCCTCTGCCGCGCCGAGAAGCCGCGCGCGGTGTGGATCCTCGAGAAGATCGACCGCCCCGCCATCGCCGCCTTTCTGGCCGGCGTGCCGGAACGACGAGGCTTTGGCCTGGGGCACGGCCAGGAGCGCTTCCTGACGACCGGACCCTACCTGCCCAAGGCCATGCGGCCCGCCCACCGGATCGACAAGCTGGAGGCCTTCGAGACGGGCCACGGCCTGGTCGTGGACAGCCGCGAGCCGGCGCTGAAGCTGGATCCCAAGGCGATCGAAGCCGTGAAGGCCAGGTACGCCGACAGGCCCGGTCCGTGGCTGAGCCTGGGCATCGGGGCCAGCGAGCCGGCCCGCACCTGGCCGGCCGAACGCTTCGCCGAGGCGGCCAGGCGGCTGTCGGACCTGTTCGGCACGGTGTTCTGGGTCGGCGGTCCGCATGAGGCGCAGGGCGCCAAGGCCGCGATCGGCGACCTGCCGGGCAATGTCTTGGCCTGCGACCTGACCCTGGATCAGTCGGCGGCCCTCATCTCGCTGTCGGCGGGCTTCTTGGGCAACGATTCTGGGGCGCTGAACGTCGCCGCCGCCGTCGGCACGCCGTGCGTGGGCCTGATGGGCACCGCGCCGGTGCCGGCCTATTCCCGCTGGCTCTCGCGCCTGGACGGTGGAGAAGGGCGAATCGCGGACATCACGGTCGACCAGGCTGTCGATGCCGTGCGCAAGCGGTTCGCCATGGAGCGCTGGGACAATTCGCACGCTTGAGCCTCAGCGCCCCGCGTTGTATCGGGCGGGCTCGGTAATCCCGTTTTCTTTTAAGGACGACACATGGCCGGCGACTATCACCGCGGTGAAATGGACATCCAAGAGCAAGCTGCCACCTACGAGGCCTTCGGCAAGATGACCAAGTGGGGTTCGCTGGCCGTCGCGGTCCTGCTGCTCTTCATCACCCTGCTGTTCTGCACCCCGGCTGGCTTCATTGGTAGCGCTATCGCCGCGGTCGTGCTGCTGGGCCTGGGCATTGTTTCCCTCAAGGAAAAGCCCGTTCCGGCCCACTGACACCGGTAGACATCGGCATATTTTTTCCCTGACGTGAACGTCATGCCTCGACAAGAGGCAAGACTATCCCCTACAGAGCGCCTCATCCTGATGAGGAAAACACGCTCTGGGGAGGGGTATGCCGATGGCCGTTATCGCCGTCACGAAAGAGACCCGCGCGAACGAAACGCGGGTCGCGGCCACGCCTGAAACCGTCAAGAAGCTCGGCGCGGCCGGCTTCTCGGTGGTGGTGCAGGCGGGGGCGGGGACGGCCGCGTCCTATCTCGACGCCGACTACGAGGCGGCGGGCGCCAAGATCGCCCAGACCGCCAAGGACGCCCTGAAGGACGCCGACGTCCTGTTCAAGGTGCGCGCGCCGGAAGGCCCCGAGATCGCGGCCCTCAAGAAAGGCGCGATCGTCGCCGCGGCGCTCAATCCGTATCAAGACAAGGAAACGCTGGACGCCCTGGCCAAGGCCGGCGCGACGGCGATCGCCATGGAATTCATCCCGCGCATCACCCGCGCGCAGGTGATGGACATGCTGTCCTCGCAGGCGAACCTGGCCGGCTATCGCGCCGTGATCGAGGGCGCCGAGGCCTACGGCAAGGCCCTGCCGATGATGATGACCGCCGCCGGCACCGTCGCCGCGGCCAAGGTGTTCATCATGGGCGTGGGTGTCGCCGGCCTGCAGGCCATCGCCACGGCTCGCCGCCTGGGCGCGGTGGTGACCGCCACCGACGTCCGTCCCGCCACCAAGGAGCAGGTCGAGTCGCTGGGCGCCAAGTTCCTGGCCGTCGAGGACGAAGAGTTCAAGAACGCCCAGACGGCCGGCGGCTACGCCAAGGAGATGTCCAAGGAGTACCAGGCCAAGCAGGCCGAGTTGGTCTCCGCGCACATCGCCAAGCAGGACATCGTGATCACCACGGCCCTGATCCCGGGCCGCGCGGCCCCCAAGCTGGTCAGCGCCGCCCAGGTGGCGTCGATGAAGGCCGGTTCGATCCTGGTCGACCTGGCCATCGAGCAGGGCGGCAATGTCGAGGGCGCCAAGCTGAACGAGACCGTGGTCACCGCCAATGGCGCCAAGATCCTCGGCCACGCCAACCTGCCCGGCCGTATCGCCGCCGACGCCAGCGCGCTTTATTCGCGCAACCTGGTGGCCCTCTCGACCCTGTTCACGAACAAGGAGGGCGCCTTCGCCCCCAACTTCGAGGACGAGATCCTGCAGGCCGCCGTCGTCACCCGTGACGGCGCGATCGTCCATCCGAACCTGAAGACCGCCTAACGCACAGCTAGAGAAGGGAGGCTCCCATGGAAGCCGTCGACCCCACCGTGTTCCGTCTGGCGATCTTCGTGCTCGCCATCTTCGTCGGCTACTACGTCGTCTGGAGCGTGACGCCCGCGCTGCATACGCCGCTGATGGCCGTGACCAACGCCATTTCGTCGGTGATCATCGTCGGCGCCCTGCTGGCCGCCGCGGCCCACGGCGCCAATAGCGACCTGGCCGGCGGCGCCGTCGCCGGCTCGACCTGGATCTCCAAGGGGGCCGGCGCCATCGCCGCGGCCTTCGCGGCGGTCAACATCTTCGGCGGCTTCTTGGTCACCCAGCGCATGCTGGCGATGTACAAGAAGAAGTCGAAGTAAGCGGCGCAGAGAGGGGGACCATCATCATGAACGCCAATCTCGCCGCCATTCTCTACATCGTCTCGGGGGTGCTGTTCATCCTCGCGCTGCGTGGCCTGTCCAGCCCCGTGACCAGCCAGACGGGCAACCGTAACGGCATGATCGGCATGGCCATCGCCGTCGGCACCACCCTGGCCACCCTATGGAGTCAGGGCGCGCTGGACGTCGTGACCCTGGGCCTGATCCTGGGCGGCGTCGCCGTCGGGGGCGCGGTCGGGGCGATCATCGCCCGCAAGGTGGCCATGACCTCGATGCCGCAGCTGGTCGCCGCCTTCCACAGCCTGGTCGGCATGGCCGCCTGTCTCGTGGCGGTGGCCGCCATCTACACGCCCGCCGCCTATGGCATCGTGGGTGAAGACGGCGCCATCCACCTCAACAGCCTGATCGAACTGTCGCTGGGCCTGGCCATTGGCGCCATCACCTTCACGGGTTCGGTCATCGCCTTCGCCAAGCTGAACGGCAACATGGGCGGCGCGCCGATCCTGCTGCCGGCCCGCCACCTGCTGAACATCATCATCGCGGCGGCCATCGTGGCCCTGGTCGTGGTGCTGGTGATCTCGGGCGGTTCGGCCATCTGGGCCTTCTGGGGCATCTTCGCCCTCAGCCTGCTGATCGGCGTCACCCTGATCATCCCGATCGGCGGCGCCGACATGCCCGTCGTGGTGTCGATGCTGAACAGCTATTCCGGCTGGGCGGCGGCGGCCCTGGGCTTCACCCTGGAAAACACCACCCTGATCATCACCGGCGCCCTGGTCGGTTCGTCGGGCGCGATCCTGTCCTACATCATGTGCAAGGGCATGAACCGCTCGTTCGTCTCGGTGATCCTGGGCGGCTTCGGCGCCGACGCCGCGGCTGCCGGCCCCGGCGGCAAGGTCGAGACCCGTCCCGTCAAGCAGGGCTCGGCCGACGACGCCGCCTTCATCATGAAGAACGCCAGCAAGGTGATCATCGTCCCGGGCTATGGCATGGCCGTCAGCCAGGCCCAGCACGCCCTGCGCGAAATGGCCGACAAGCTGAAGGAAGAGGGCGTCGAGGTGAAATACGCCATCCACCCCGTCGCGGGCCGGATGCCGGGTCACATGAACGTCCTGCTGGCCGAAGCCAATGTGCCCTATGACGAGGTGTTCGAGCTGGAAGACATCAACAGCGAGTTCTCGACGGCCGACGTGGCCTTCGTGATCGGCGCCAACGACGTCACCAACCCGGCGGCGAAGACCGACCCGACCAGCGCCATCTTCGGCATGCCGATCCTGGACGTCGAAAAGGCCCGCACGGTCCTCTTCGTCAAGCGCGGCATGTCCTCGGGCTATGCCGGCGTGGAGAACGAGCTGTTCTTCAAGGACAACACGATGATGCTGTTCGCCGACGCCAAGAAGATGGTCGAAGGCATCGTGAAGGGGCTCTAGGGTCCTTCTTCAGCCGAAACGACGAAGGCCCCGGCAGCGATGCCGGGGCCTTTTTCGTGAGTCCGATAGAGCAAAGGCCTCAGGTGAACCTGAGGCCTCTGTCGCGGGGTGTGGGGAGGCGGGGTTTCGTCGCGATCACTTGGCGGCGAACTCGGTGGCCTTGCTTTGAGCGGCCATGGCGAGGGCCTGGTGCTGGGCGGCCGGCAGTTGCATGTCGACCTGGCGACGGACGGCGGCGACGCAGCCCCGCATGGTGGTGCTCAGGTTGCCGGTGTCCAGTTGCTGGCGGCAGAAGGTCTCGCTGGCGGCTTCGACGCGGGCCTTGAAGATCTTGGCGTGGGCCGGGGTGGCCAGGTTCAGGTCGCCGTAGGCGACGCGGACCGTCAGGTCGGCGGCGTTGGCGGCTTGGGTCAGGCCCAGCACCGGGATAGCGGCCAGGCTCAGGCTGGCGACGGTGGTCAGGCTCATGATGAACTTGCGCATTTCGAAGATCCCTCTGGTTGGGCGCTGTTCTTGTGCGCCGATGAATATTGAGTACTCGCCAGAGTTTCCGAAGTCCCGTTACGACTGCTTCATGACGTGCAATTAAAGAAGTGAAGCGCATTTAATGAAATGAACTTGGTGTAATGTTTCGGGTCTATTCTTGGTGCGGTCATGCAAGCGTAGCCGCATGGTGAATGAATGGTTAAGCTGCGCCCTGTTTTCGCCCCACGCGACCTGCATAGACCGCCGCCATTCACCAAGCCGAAAGGTCAGGTATGAGAGTAAAGCCGCCTGCGCGCGGTCCTCTCGACTGACCGAACGTCGAAGAGGAAGCGGTTTGATCTCCAAGAGCCTGGCTGTTCCGCCTCAGCATCTGCGCGTCGCCTTTTTCACCATGCTGGGCGTCGCGGCCATGGTCGGGACCCTGAACGGCGCCGTGGCGCTGGGCGAGTGGGTCGCCAAGGCCGCTCCGGTCGCCGAGCCGACCCCGGCCATCGTTCCCGTCGCGCCCGAGGCAGAGGCCGAGGAGGCCGCCCCGCCGCCGCCCGCGTTCCAGTTCGACGCGCCGCTGCCGGGCCGCGTGATCAATTCGCCGTTCGGCCTGCGTCAGTTGCCCTGGGAAGAGAACGGCCGCCTGCACGAGGGCGTCGACATCGCCGCCCCCAGCGGCGCGCTGGTCAAGGCCGCCGCCGACGGCGTGGTCAAGGCCACCGGACTGTCGCCCTCGTACGGTCGCTACGTTCTGGTCATGCACAAAGGCGGGCTCACCACGCTGTATGCCCACCTGGCCGGGCCGGCCAAGGGCGTGAAGCGCGGGACCTACCTGCATCGCGGCGATACGGTCGCCTTCGTCGGCAATTCGGGCCGCTCGACCGGCTCGCACCTGCATTTCGAGATCCGCAAGGGCGACAAGGCCCTGAACCCCAGCTTCTTCCTGGACCGCAGCTTCGCCCAGGCCTCTGACCTGCCGCTGAAGGCCGCCGGCCGGGTCTCACGCAAGGTCCACGTGGCCACGGTGTCGAAGTGGCCGCCTGGCGTGACCAAGGGCGGCAAGGCCGGCGCGGGTGAGGGCGTGAAGGTCGCTCGCCTGAAGAACGGCCGGGTCCGGGCCAGCATTCCAGTCGCCACGGTTCCGGCGCCGCCCGCCCAGCCGGCGATCGGTTCGAGTGTCTAGAGACTAAAAGCTCCGTCTACCCTCCAACGCGCCTCGACGCGTCACAAAGCCTCACTACATTGAACGCCATGATCCAGCTTATCGGTCGCGGCGTCGCGGGCTTGGCCCTGCTCCTGGTTTCCTACATCGCCGTCGGCGGGCTGATGAGCGCGGCCGGGGCGCCCAAGCCCAGGGGGCAGATGGTCGAGATCGAGCCGGGGCGGAAGCTGCGGCTGGTCTGCGAGGGGCCCAGGTCCGATCGTCCCGTGATCTGGCTGGAGGCCGGCGCCTTCGGCTTCGCCGCCGACTGGGGCGGAACCCAGGAGGCCCTGACCGCCGCCGGCTGGCGCTCGTGCGCTTATGACCGCGCCGGCATGGGTTATTCGCCCAAGGGGCCGAGCCCCCGCGATGGCATCGCCATCGTCACCGACTTCGAAAAGCTGATCGCCGCCTCGGGCGAGCCTGGTCCCTACATCCTGGTGGGCCACTCGATGGCCGGCCTGCGCCTGCGCGAATATGCCGGGCGCAATCCCGACAAGGTGGCCGGCATCGTGCTGGTCGACGCCGCCACGCCCGAGGCGGCCCAGAACCCGGCCATGCAGGGCTTCATCAAGACCTTCGCCAACGCTTCGAAATGGGCCGCGCGCGGAGCGTCGCTGGGTCTTTACAAGCCGCTGGTCCACACGCGCCTGGGCGACAAGATCGACCTGCCGCCGGCCGCCAAGGCCGAGAAGGGCTGGGCCTTCGCCAACGGCCGCCACAACCGCGTCTCGGCCGAGGAGGTCGGGCTGTGGAAGCAGGCCTCGGATCAGGCCGCCCAGCAGCCGCCGTTCGATCCCAAATGGCCGGTGGCCGTGGTCACGGCCGGTCCGGTGGCGGGACGCGAGATGCGCAAGGAGATGCAGGCCGCGCCGGCCCGCCAGTCCCAGCATGGGATGGTCGACCATGTCGAGGCCGCCACCCACACCCTGCTGATCGGCCGCCGCTTCGCCGACCACATCGTCCGCGCCGTCGCCTTCGTGGCCGACGCGTACAAGAAGGGCTGATACAACCGAGGGGACATTCGATTCGGAGGTCCCCGTCATGGTCAGCGCCGTCAGCCTGGAGGGCGTCAGCAAGACCTACGACGACTTCCACGCCGTGCGGGACGTCAGCTTCGAGGTCCCCGCCGGCCGGATCACCGGCTTTCTCGGTCCCAACGGCGCGGGCAAGACCTCGACGATCCGCATGATCCTGGGCCTGCTGCCGGCCAGCGCCGGGCGGATCACCGTGCTGGGCCAGCACGACGTCCAGAAGGTCCGCCAGCGGATCGGCTTCCTCCCCGAGGAGCGCGGCCTCTACAAGCGCATGACCCCGGTCGACGCGATCGTCTTCTTCGCCGGGCTGAAGGGCTTGCCCGAGGCCGAGGGGCGCAAGCGGGCCAAGGCGATGCTGGAGGCCCAGGGCCTGGGCCACGTCCTGAAGAAGCCGATCAAGGAGCTGTCCAAGGGCATGGCCCAGAAGGTCCAGCTGCTGTCGGCCCTGGCGCACGAGCCGGAACTGGTGGTGCTGGACGAGCCGTTCTCGGGCCTGGATCCGGTCAACCAGCAGGCGCTGGAGACCATGATCCGCGAGATCGCCGCGCGCGGGGCCACGGTGCTGTTCTCGACCCACGTGATGCAGCACGCCGAGCGGCTGTGCGACAAGGTCGTCTTGATGGCGCGCGGGCAAAAGGTGTTCGACGGCGACGTGGCCAGGGCCCGCTGCGCTGCGCCCCGGGCGCTCGTCCTGGAGGGCGACCTGTCGGCCGCCGATATCGCGGCCTTGCCCGGGCTGGAGGCGGTGACCTCCGAGGCCCTGCCCGACGGTGGCTGGCGGCACGTGGCCGTCCTGCCCGAGATCGGCACGGGTCAGGACGCCCTGAAGGCCGCCTTCGCCCGCGACCTGGCGCTGCGAAGGTTCGAGCTGAAGGAGCCCAGCCTGCACGACGCCTTCATCGTCCTGACGGGAGGCCAGGCATGAGCCGCCTGCTGAGAATCGCCCGCCGGGAGTACCTGGCCTATGTCCGCACGGTCGGTTTCTGGCTGTCGATCGTGGCCCTGCCGGTGGTCATCGGGATCACCTCTGCCGCCCCGCTGATGATGATGAGATCGGCCAAGCCCGAGCGGCTGGCCATCGTCGACCTGACCGGTCAGACCTTCGGTCCCGCCGTGGCCAAGGCCCTGGTCGAGGACCAGGCCCGCGCCAATGCCCGGGCCCTGAGGGCGGCCGCGCTCTCGGCCGGCGGCCCTCAGGCGCAGGAGGCGGTGCGCAAGGCCCAGGAGAAGGGCGGCGACGCGGCCGGCCGTGAGGCCCTGGCCCGCTTCAATCCCGCCGCCGCCGCCCGCTTCAAGTCGCCCAAGGCCAAGGCCGTCATCTTGCCGGCGCCGGCCGAGGCCCTTGCCGCCGCCACCCCGCGCGAGGCCGGGCAGGTCGCCCGCCGCGCGGTCGCCGAAAAGCGGCTCGATTCGGTGCTGATCCTCAGCGGCCGCGACGAGGCGATCACCCTGGACCTCTGGAGTCGCAATCTCGGCGCACCGGTGCTGGAGGGCGATCTGAAGGCCACGGTCGGCGAGATCATGCGCGAGCGCGCCCTGACCCGGGCCGGTGTATCGCCCCAGACCCTAAAGGCCGCCGACGACCTCAAGCCCGCCTTCAACAGCCTGTCGCCCAAGGCCGCCTCGGGCGAGAAGGTCGCCCTGCGCGACCGTCTGCCGGGCATCGTCGGCTTCGCGGCCGGCATGCTGCTGTGGTCGATGGTGCTGACCGGGGCCAGCATCCTGCTGAACAGCGTGATCGAGGAAAAGTCGTCCAAGATTCTGGAGGTGCTGCTGTCCTCGGCCTCGGTCCCCGAGATTCTGGGCGGCAAGATCCTGGGCGTGGCCGGCTTGACCCTGACGGTGCTGAGCATCTGGGCCCTGGGCGGCTGGGTCGCCTTGATCAATTTCGCGCCGGGCCTGGCCGGCGACCTCCTGGCCGTGCTGCTGGGCAAGGGGCTGGTGTTCTATTTCGGCGCCTATCTGGTCGGCGGCTACCTGATGTACGCGGCGCTGTTCGCCGGCATCGGGGCCTTCTGCGAGAGCCAGCGCGACGCCCAGACCCTGCTGGGGCCGATCATGATGGTGATGACCATCCCGGTGGTGTTCATGAGCCAGGCGATCCGCACGCCCGACGCGCCGATCCTGTCGGCCCTGTCCTGGGTCCCGCCGTTCACGCCGTTCCTGATGCCGGTGCGCATCGCCAGCGACCCGCCGCTGCTCCAGGTGCTGGGGACCACGGTGCTGATGCTGCTGACGGTGGCGGCGATCATGATCTTCTCGACCCGCGCCTTCCACGTGGGCGCGCTGGCGACGGGAAAGATCGACCTCAAGACCCTGGTGGGCCGCATCGCCCGCAAGCAGGCGGGCTAGAAACGACAAAGGCCGCGCGGATCGCCGCGCGGCCTTCGAAGATCTTCGAAGCTCGAAGGAGCCCGGTCTTACCGGCTCGGCTTCTTCGGCATCGGCAGCAGGCCTTCGCGCTGGGCGCGCTTGCGGGCCAGCTTGCGCGCGCGACGGACGGCTTCGGCCTTTTGGCGAGCGCGCTTTTCCGACGGCTTTTCATAATGCACGTGCCGCTTCATTTCGCGGAACGAGCCTTCGCGTTGCATCTTCTTCTTCAGGGCCTTCAGCGCCTGATCGACGTTGTTGTCGCGGACGAAAATCTGGACCAGGGGTATCTCTCCATTCGACAGCCCGACCAATTTCCCAAGTCCCTCTTGAGGGGCCGGGCGGGCGAACAAAACCTAAATCCCGGAAGGGGTGCTCCCAGGCGATGAGGCGGGGCTGATAGCAGAGCGAAGGCGCTCTGTCCATGCGCGACGCGGCCTAAACACCGGTGTAGACTCGGATTTATGACGCAAACCAGCCACACCGCCACTCAAGCTTCGGGCCCGCAGGGGGCAAGCTGGGCCGACGACGCCGAGCAACGCGTTCTGGACGAGGCCCTGCGCCTGGCGCCCAGGGCCGGCTGGAATGCCGGACTCGTCTCGCGCGCCCTGGCCGCGGCGGGCTTTTCCGAGGCCGAGGGCCAGCTTCTGCTGCCCGAGGGGCCGCGCGACCTCGCGGCCCTGCTGTCGCGACGCCATGACGCGGCGGCGCTCCAGCGCCTGGCGGCCTTCGATGTCGCGGCCCTGAAGATTCGCCAGCGGATTCGCGAGGGCGTCGTCGCCCGCCTCGACGCGGCCCAGCAGAATGCCGACGTCATGCGCCCGCTGGCCGCCTTCCTGGCCTTTCCGACCAACCTGGCCCTGGCCCTGCGGCTGACCTGGGAATCGGCTGATGGGCTGTGGCGCTGGGCTGGCGATACGGCGACCGACGAGAACCACTATTCGAAGCGGGCGATCCTGTCGGGGATCCTGGTCTCGACCCTGGCCGTCGATCTGGCCTCGGGCCGCGACTCGGCGCTGTCGCACCTGGACGCGCGCATCGACAACGTCATGGCCTTCGAGAAGTGGAAGGCGGGGCTGAAGCCCATGGACCTGGCCGGCGAGGTGGTCTCGGCCCTGGCCAGGATGCGGTACGGCAAATAGGGGGCGCTTAGCCCCCAAACGCCGCCGTCAGACGGTCGAAGTGGGCCTGCACCGGGCGCGGGGCCTCTTCGTTCGGCGATTCCACGTACATGCGACGGTCCAGATGGCGGACCCGCTCGTACAGGCGCTCGCTGCGGGTCAGGAGGTGCGTGAGGCCGAAGGGCAGCTCCTCGATCGCCGGCGGTTCGCCCGTGGCTTCCTCGCCCAGGCGGTAGCTCTCGGCGCAGGCGGCTTCCGGCGGCATCTCGCCCTCGCGCACGGCGCGCTGGACCAGCAGCCACGAGGCCACCTGCATCAGGCGGGTGGTCAGGCGCATGCTCTCGGTGGCGTAGCCCAGGGCGGCGTTACGGGAGAGGATCTTGCTGTCGTGCCGTCCGGCCCCGTCGAGATAGGCGGCGGTCTCCTCGACCAGCTGCATGCCTTCCTCGAACGTGCGGTCGAACAGTTCCGATCGCGCGAAGTCCTGGATCACTCCGGCGCGCCAAGGCGTGTCCGCAAACGCGTTCACATCGGTCATAGCTACTCAATGCCCCTTCGAAAGGCCGCGAGGAGGTCTCGCCTTGTCACGGGACTGCAACGCCCGTGCCAGAACCAACCGTCCCGTTTCGCGACCCGCCCCCTTTCGAACCGACGTACTCAGGCGTCCGAAAGCGGATGAACGCTTAAGACGCCAGTAACCTCACCGAAACCTTAAAAAGTGCTTTTAGTCCAGGCGACCAAACAGCGCATTGGCCGCGTCGCGACCGGCTTTTTTCTTGGCCAGCTGGGCCTTGGTGCGTTCGATTTCGGCCTGCAGGGCCGCGATCCGCTCCTCCAGTTCCGAGACGCCGTAGGCTTCCAGGTCCTCGTGGGTCGTCTCGCTCAAAGCACGTCCGCTGAAGGCGCGGGGTTCCGCAGGCTCTTCGAACATCGGCTTTTCTCCCTTTTCCGCCGGATATGTGACGCCTACCTAGGTCGCAAGGCAAGCATGACGAGGATCCGGGCCCATGAGCCAGACCATGACGGCGATCGCGATCGAGGGCGGAAAAGGCCCGGCCGAGGCCCTGAAGGCCGAGCAGCTTGAGCGTCCCGTCCCGGGACCCGGCCAGATCCTGATCAAGGTCGCCGCCGCCGGCGTGAACCGCCCGGATCTGCTGCAGCGTCTGGGTTTCTACCCGCCGCCCCCCGGCGCGCCGACCACCCTGGGCCTGGAGGTCGCGGGTGAGGTCGTGGAGGGCGCGGGGCGCTGGAAGGCGGGCGACAAGGTCTGCGCCCTGCTGGGCGGCGGGGGCTATGCGGAATACGCCGTGGTCGACGCCCGCCACGCCCTGCCAATCCCCGGCGATCTCGATCTGATCCACGCCGCGGCCCTGCCCGAGACCGTCTTCACCGTCTTCGCCAACGTCTTCGAGCACGGGGGGCTGAAGGCCGAGGAGACCCTGCTGGTTCATGGTGGAACGTCCGGAATCGGAACAACGGCGATCGCCATGGCCAAGGCCGCCGGCGCCAAGGTGATCGCCACGGGACGCGGGGCCGACAAGAAGGCCAAGGCCCTGGAACTGGGCGCCGACATCGCCGTCGATACGAAGGCCGAGGACTTCGCCGAGGTGGTCAAGGCCGCCGGCGGCGCCGACGTGGTGCTCGACATGGTCGGGGCCAGCTATTTCGAGAAGAACCTCGACGCCCTCAAGACCGGTGGCCGCATCGTCTATATCGCCAGCCTGGGCGGCGCTGTGCTGGAAGTGCCGGTCATGAAGATCATGCAGAAGCGGGCGGTGATCACCGGCTCGACCCTGCGTCCCCGCTCGGCGGACGAAAAGGCCCGCCTGGCTGCCGAGGTCGAGCGCGTGGCCTGGCCGTGGGTGGCGGCCGGCAAGCTGAAGCCGATCGTCGACGCGACCTTCCCCCTGGCCGACGCCGCCAAGGCCCACGCGCACCTCGAAGCGGGGGAGCACGTGGGCAAGGTGGTGCTGACGGTCTAGTTCTGGGCCCCGGCGGCGGCCGGTGCGGCGGCGGGAGCCGTTGGGCTGGGCGCGGCGCCGGGAGCGCTGATCGGCGTGGTCACTGAGGCGTCCTGGTCGACGAAGGCGGTCAGGCGCTGGCCGCTTTTGATCTCGACGTCCTTGCCGTGCTTGATCAAGCCCAGGGGGCCGAACAGCACGGTCAGGGTGATGGTCGTGCCATAGCGCGCGCTGCCTTCGGCGCCCTTCTGGCCACGCAGGCGAATGCGGGCGTTGCCGGCCTTCAGATAGTCGAAGCGGACGTTCAACTCGCCCGGCTTGCCCATCATGCCCTTCTTCTTGGCATGGGTGACTTCGCCGGCGCCGCGCAGGCCGGCGGGCAGGACCGTGCCGTCCGCCAGGGTAACGTCCTCGGCGAGGCTGATCGAGAAGCGGTCGCCCTCATGGTTCGTCTCGGAGGACAGGTTATCGTCGAAGCGGATGGAGAGTTCGGTGCCTTCCGGCACCTGCACCGTCGTCTGAGCGAACGCCGGCGCGGATACGAGCATCAGTCCCGCGGCGCAGGCCGCGGTGAAAAGCGTCTTCATGGATTTCCCCCCCGTCGGCCCCTCGCCGACAGGTAGAGCTAAGCCGAGCGCGCGAGGCTTGTGAACTGGAGATTTCTCGCCCTGAGGGTGAGGTTCCTCAAATCGCGTATCGGCGAACCCGCGCTCCCCGCCCGCGTTCCGCCCCGCATGAGCGACACTCGCATCGGCTGTTCCGGCTGGACCTATGACGACTGGCGCGGACCGTTCTATCCCGAGACGGTGAAGCTGAAGGACCGCTTCGCCTATTACGCCAGCCGGTTCGACACGACCGAGATCAACGGCAGCTTCTATCGCCTGCCGTCCGAGAACGCGGTCAAGGGCTGGGCCGAGCAGGCGCCCGAGGGCTTCGTCTTCGCCTGGAAGGTCTCGCGCTATGTCACCCACAACAAGAAGCTGAAGGACTGCCAGGACAGCGTCGACCTGGTGTTCGGCCGCATGGCGCCGCTGGGCGAGCATCGCGGGCCGGCGCTGGTGCAGCTGCCGCCGATGCTGCATCGCGACGACGAGCGGCTGAAGCGGTTCCTGTCGTGGCTGCCAAAGGGCCAGCGGGTGACGGTCGAGTTCCGGCACGTCAGCTGGTACGACGAGGCTGTCCACGCGATCCTGCGCGATCACGGCGTGGCGTTCTGCATCTCGGATCACCACGACGCGCCGTCGCCCTGGCTGGTCACCGCCGACTTCGCCTATGTGCGCGGGCATGGACCGGGCGGTCACTATCATGGCCGCTATCCGGAAAAGGATCTCAAGGCCTGGGCCGTCTTCCTGGCCGCACAGCGCAAGGCTGGGCGCGATGCCTACAGTTACTTCGACAACGACGTGAAGAGCGCCGCGCCGCAAGACGCCGACATCCTGAAGTCACTGGCCGCTCAATAGAACAGGCAGGAACCACAAGGTCCCCCGTTCCCTTTCCGCAAGAACGGGATTATAGCGTTTACAACATCCCGCCCGGCCGAAAGGCCGGGCGCCGTCATTTCTGGAGGACCGCATGTCCGACATCCTGATGCCCAAGGCGACCGCCGTCTGGTTGGTGGACAACACCTCGCTGAGCTTCGAGCAGATCGCCGACTTCTGCGGCCTGCACCCGCTGGAAGTGCGTGGCATCGCCGACGGCGAAGTGGCGCGCGACATCCGCGGCGCCGACCCGATCGGCAACGGCCAGCTGACCCGCGAGGAACTGGACAAGGCCCAGGGCAATCCGGACTACCGGATGAAGGCCCAGGTCAGCCGCCACGCCGAGCTCCTGAAGCCGGCCAAGAAGGCGCCGCGCTACACCCCGGTCTCGCGCCGTCAGGATCGCCCCGACGCCATCGCTTGGTTCCTGCGCCACCACCCCGAAGTGACCGACGCCCAGATCTCGAAGATCCTGGGCACCACCAAGGCCACGATCGAGCAGGTCCGCGCCCGCACGCACTGGAACGCGGCCAACATCAAGCCGGTCGATCCGGTGACCCTGGGCCTGGTCGGCCAGCTGGAGCTGGACAGCCTGGTCAAGAAGGCCGCCGAGAAGAAGGCCAAGGATGACGCCAAGCGCGGCATCGTGCCGGAAGATCCGACCCTGCGCCCCGCCTCGGAAGCCGGCCAGTTCGAGCCGGAGGTCGAGGAAGAGGAAGAAGACTTCCGCGCGCCTCGCGGCGACATCAAGGCCGAGGACGTGTTCGGCAAGTCGTCGGGCTACGTGGACGAGGAAGACGAGGACTAAGTCCTCGGCTTTCAGGCCTGGAAAAGCAGAGGCCCCGCTCCTTGCCGGAGCGGGGCCTCGTGTTTTTCGGCCGCTACCCCTAGCAGCTAGTGAAGTCGCGCCCTCAGGCCCTCGATCTCCTCCTTCAGCCGAAGCTTTTGACGCTTAAGTTCCCTAAGCATCGTTCCATCGCTACCGGGTCTACTGGTCTCCTCCTGGATCTTGCGATCAAGGTTCTCGTGACGGGACCCAAGCTCGCGGATACGGGATTCGATGGCCATGGCTCTCGGCTCCTTGCTGTTGGAGACGAAAGTGAACACCCGCTGCGCGAAGCTGTCAGATCACATATGATTGCAATCGGTCCCGCTTGACGTGGTTCCGCTTGCTCCCATGACGGACGAAAATTCACCATGATCCAGGCTTCGAAGACCGTTGATCGCCAAGGGGAGCGGGCGCGTCTGGTGGTCGGGATCACGGGCGCCTCGGGCGTGGTCTACGGCCTGCGGACCCTGGACGCGCTGCGCGAACTGGGCGTCGAAAGTCACCTGGTGGTGTCCAAATCGGCGGCGCTGACGCTCGCCCAGGAAGCAGATCTGAGCGTCGCCGAGGTCAATGCCAAGGCCGACGTCGTCCATCGCGCGGCCGATGTCGGGGCCTCGATCGCCTCGGGCTCGTTCCGCACGCTGGGCATGGTCATCGCCCCCTGTTCCGTGCGGACCATGAGCGAAATCGCCACCGGCGTGACGTCCTCGCTGCTGACCCGGGCCGCTGACGTGACACTGAAGGAGCGCCGGACCCTGGTGCTGATGGTGCGCGAGACGCCGCTGCACCTGGGCCATCTGCGGACCCTCACGAAACTGGCCGAGATGGGCGCGGTGATCGCCCCGCCGCTGCCGGCCTTCTACGCCAAGCCGGCCACCATCGCCGAGATGGTCGACCAGTCGGTGGGCCGGGCGCTGGACCTGTTCGACCTCTCCTGGCGGCCGGTGAAGCGCTGGGGCGAGGACCTCGAGACCTTGGCCGGGAAGAGCGCCCAAGGGGAAGAGAGTTAACGCCGATGCGGCTGTGGGACTGGGCCCTGGAGGTTTATGCGCGACAACCTGTCGCGGACGCCTGCCTGCACCTGCAGGACGCCCATGGCCAGAACGTCCCCTACCTCCTGTGGGCCGCCTGGATGGCCGGAGAGGGGCGTTCGGCCAACCTCAAGGACGCGGCGAAGATGATGCGGGCCTGGGACGCGGAGGTCGGCGCGCCGCTGCGAGGGGTGCGCCGGGCGCTCAAGCCGCCGAGGCCGCCTGTCGACGACGTCGCCAGGGAAGCTCTACGCGATGCGGTCAAGGCCGTCGAACTGAAGGGCGAGCGGGTGCTGATGGAAAGCCTGGAGGCGCTCAGCGCCCCACTGGACGCCCCACTGGACGCCCCACTGGACGCCCCATTGGGCGCGCCGGTCCCCCTGTTGGAGGGGCTCGTCGCCGCCGCTGAAGCTTCCGGCGATCCGCCCCGGCGCGCCGCGCTGGAAAAGCTGGCCGACGCCCTTGCAAATCAGGCCGGCTGAGCGCCTTTACCCGCTGTCAGCCTTTGCTATCTATTCCCGTGAGTGGGGCCCACCTGAGACATGTCCATGAACGACGATGATCCGTCGGAAGATACCGACATCGCGATCGAACGTCGCCTCGCCGACCTGCGCGAGGAGCACAAGGACCTCGACGACTCCATTCAGGCGCTGGAAGAACGCTACCAGCCCGACATGCTGCAGATCGCGCGGTTGAAGAAGAAGAAGCTGGCCCTCAAGGACGAGATCGGCCGGCTGGAAGACCTGCTGACCCCCGACATTATCGCCTAGCCGGCGACGGCTTTCACACACGCATTTCGCGCCTCGGGCGTCAGGTCCGTGGGCATGACGATGCGCTGGAAGCTTTCGGTCGCCTTGCCTTCCGGCTTGTAGCGGATGGTGCGCCGCTGGCCGCCGTCCTCGACGACATAGCCGATCTCCACCGTGCTATCGCCGTCCTCGCCGCCTTCGCGGCCCAGCCGCTTCATGCCGTCGCGCAGGCCGGCGGCGTAGGCTGGACCGTCGGGGGCGACGCCGGTGATGATCCCGCTCTTGAGGCTGGCGGCGCCGTCGAAGCCGCGGTCGAACGCCGGGCGGGTCACGGTCTTCACGGTCAGGCAGCCGCCGAAGGCGTCGGACGGCAGGCGGATCGTCTCGCCGCGCGTGACGTAGCGCGCCAGATCCGGCGTCACGTCGATCCCGGTCCGGGCCTGGGCGATGCGCGGGAACAGGTTGGCGGCGGCGAAGTCCCATTCGGCCCGGTCGCGGCCCTTGGCGTAGTCGCGCATGGCCCGCATCACCGGGTCCAGGCCGCCCTTGGCCCTCAGCCGCGCCTCCATCAGCACCGCGATCTGGGCCCCGCGCTGGTAGGGCAGCTTGTGCATGTCCTTGTCGCTCCAGAAGCGGGCGACGATGTCGGCGTTCGCCGCGGCGCGGACCGGTGACGCGCCATAGGCCTTCAGCGCCTGGTTCCAGGCGTCGACGAAGGTCTCCAGGCTGACGAAGCCCGACCGCAGGGACAGGCGACGGGCATAGTAGTCGGTGAAGCCCTCGCTGAACCAGTAGCCGGCCGGTTCCTCCAGGCCGTCCTTCAGCCCGCCCAGGCGATTGGAATTCCAGGTGTGGAAGTACTCGTGGGCCAGGAACAGCTTGTAGTCGTCCAGGGGGACGTTGCGGGTCGAGATGACCGCGAAGGCGTCGCCCAGGCCCGTGCCGCGATAGGACGTCCAGCCGTCGGGCGCGCCCTGGTCGACCAGGGTGATCAGGAACGGCTCCTGGCCGTCGCCCCAGAAGGCGCGGCTGTCGCCGATGGTGTGGGCGGCCATGTCGGCGAAGGCCGCGTCGGTAAAGGCGAACCGGCCTCGCGCGGCCAGGCGCAGCGGCGCGCCGGCGACCTCGCGCGTCAGGATGGTCAGGTCCCTGTAGCCGATGGCGACGCTGTCGAGGACGTCGTCCAGCTTGCCGGGCGCCTTGGCCAGCCGCTCCAGGTCGGAGGCGAAGACCAGGCCCGAGCCCGCTGCGTCCCAGATGAACCGGGCCCGGTCGCCGTCGCGGCCCTCTGGGCGGATGAAGACGGTGTGGCCGACCACGTAGAAGCCTTCGGGCCCCACGATCGGCTGGGCGTAGGTGACGCTGTCGACCGGCGGCTCGCCATCATAGGCGCTGACCACGCGATAGCGGACGGTCAGGGGCGCGCTCGGCCTGGACTTGACGATGCGGGTGGTCTCGTCGGGCGCGGTGACCACGCCGCCCTCGATCGAGAGGTCCTTGACGAACCGCCACAGTTTCTCGCCGCCGCCCCAGTCGCCGGGCAGGGTCAGGCGGGTCTCGCCGTCGGCGTCGGCGGGCAGGGTGAGGGTGATCGACAGCGCCGTGACCTTGCCCTTCTCGACGACGGGCGCGAGGCGGTAGGTGTCGGTCGCGGGCGCGGCCTGCGCTGGAACGGCGAGTAGGACGGCGGCCACGCCAGCCGCCAGGGCTTTGATGATCACGTGACGCTCCCCGAACGGCTTTCACCCTAGGGGCGCCATGCGGGGACGGTCAGCTTAAAGTTTGGTCAGGCCGCCTCGCGGCCGGCTTCCAGGTCGCGGACCGTCTGCAGCAGGCGGCCGGGCGTGATCGGCTTCTCCAGGCGCGCGTCGGCGTGCTGGTCGGCCTTCAGCAGGCGCGCGTCGCAGGCCGAGGCCATCAGGGTCAGGGCGGCCGGGCGCGCCTTGCGCACGGCGCTGACCAGCTCGCCGCCGCTCATGCGCGGCATCGAGTGGTCGGTGATGACCATGTCCGGCGCGAAGCTCTCCAGGGCCTCGAAGGCCTCCTGGCCGTCCTGGCACAACAGAACCTCGAACCCCGCCTCGGTCAGGGTGATTTCGTAGATCATCGACAGGACGGGATCGTCCTCGGCGACCAGAATACGCTGCATGTAACCCGCCCAGTCATGCTTAACAGACTATGAACGTGTTACCGCACCCTCCTGGTTCCGGTCGCCGTGCGATAAGGTCGCATGACTGTGGGTTGTTAGCCGACGGCCTTCCGCTTGCGGACGAACATGGCCGCATCGGCCTCGGCCAGCGAGACCTCGGGATCGACGCCGGGCTCGATCTCGCGCACGCCGTAGGAGACGTGCAGGGGCGCCGACCACTCGCCGAACTCGACCGGCTGGCTGCGGATGGCGTCGGCCAGGGTCTGGGCCTTGGCCAGGGCGGTCTCCTTGTCGGCCTGGGCCAGCAGCACGGCGAACTCGTCGCCGCCCATGCGGCCGACCAGATCGCTTTCGCGGACATTGGCCAGCAGGCGCTTGGCCACCGCCTTCAGCGCCTCGTCGCCGGCCGCGTGGCCGAAGCGGTCGTTGACGCTCTTGAAGTTGTCGAGGTCGAAGAACACGAGGCTGGCGGACGAGCCGTAGCGCTGGGCGAAGGCCGAGACGCGCTTGGTCTCGCGCAGAAAGGCGCGGCGGTTCAGCACCGGCGTCAGGGCGTCCATGTCGGCCAGGCCCTGGGCCTCGTTCAGCCGCAGCTTCAAGGAGGAGACCTCGTTGCGCAGGTCCTCGATCTCGCTCATCAGGGTCTGGAGCGCCTCGACCACCTGCGGCGTCATGTCCGCCTCGGTCAGGCCCAGGAAGGCGGCGCTGTCAGGCGCGGCCACTTCGCGGGCGACCACCTGGGCTCCGGCGCGCACGAGGGCGCGCTTCCGGATGGCGGCGAAAGGTTCGGTCCGGGCGCCGGTAATCTTCATGACCTTACGGGGAATCGAATGGCACAGCTCCATCATGGTTAACGGGAACCGTGTTCGATGCAATTGGGGGCGCCGATAAGTCGCACGCGCATAACGACGCGCCCACGACTTATGCGCGACCCGTGTCGTTTTAGGCTTGCGTAGAAGGGCATGACGCGCATACGGGGGCGGCTTTCCATCCGTGCGCCGAGGGACGACGCCGATGACCGCCACCACCCCGCCTGTCGCCATCATCATGGGCAGCCGCTCGGACTGGCCGACCATGAAGGGCGCGGCCGACGCGCTGGAGCAGCTGGGCGTGGCCTATGAGGCCAAGGTCGTCTCGGCCCACCGCACGCCCCAGCGTCTGTTCGAATTCGCCACGGGCGCCGAGAAGGCCGGCTACAAGGTGATCATCGCCGGGGCCGGCGGCGCGGCGCACCTGCCGGGCATGGCCGCCTCGATGACCAACCTGCCGGTCCTGGGCGTGCCGGTGCAGTCCAAGGCGCTGAGCGGCCTGGATAGCCTGCTTTCGATCGTCCAGATGCCGGGCGGCGTCCCGGTGGCGACCCTGGCGATCGGCGAGGCCGGAGCCAAGAACGCCGGCCTGCTGGCCGCCCAGATCCTGGCCCTGTCGGATGCCGCCCTGGGCCAGCGCCTGTCGGCCTTCCGCGCCGCCCAGACCGACAGCGTCGCCGAGAGCGTCGAGGACTAAGACCCCCATGCCCGACTTCCCCCTCGTTCCCGGTTCCACCATCGGCATCCTCGGCGGGGGACAGCTGGGCCGCATGCTGGCCCAGGCCGCCGCGCGCCTGGGTTTCGACGTCGTCATCCAGGATCCCGAGGAGAACTCGCCCGCCGGTCGCGTCGCCGCCCGCCAGATCGTCGCGTCCTACGACGACCGCTGGGCCCTGAAGCGCCTGGCCGAGGCCAGCGACGTCGTCACCTACGAGTTCGAGAACGTCCCGGCCGACACCGTCTCGGAGTTGACGGCCCTGGGCGCCGTGGTCTCGCCGGGCGCCAAGGCCCTTGCCGCCGCCCAGGATCGCGTGGTCGAGAAGAGCTTCCTGGCCGAGATCGGCGTGCCGACCGTGGCCTTCGCCGCCGTCCACGACAGCGACAGCCTGGCCGCCGCCGTCGCCAAGATCGGCGCCCCGTCGCTGCTGAAGACCCGCCGCGAGGGCTATGACGGCAAGGGCCAGGCCTGGATCCAGAAGGCCGCCGACGCCGAGGCCGCCTTCGACAGGATCGGCCGCCAGGCCGCGATCCTGGAGGCCCCCGCCGATTTCGGCCGCGAGCTGTCGGTGATCGCCGCCCGGGGCCGCGACGGCGAGATCGCCTGCTATCCGGTCAGCGAGAACCACCACGAAGGCGGTGTCCTGCGCCGCACGGCGGCCCCGGCCAAGGTCACGCCCGCGACCCGCGACCAGGCCGAGGCCATCGCCGCCAAGATCCTGACCGCGCTGGACTATGTCGGCGTCATCGGCGTCGAGCTGTTCGAACTGGCCGGCGGCAAGCTGCTGGTCAACGAGTTCGCCCCGCGCGTCCACAACACCGGCCACTGGACCCAGGACGGCTGCGAGGTCGACCAGTTCGAGCAGCACATCCGCGCCGTCGCCGGCTGGCCGCTGGGACCGACCGCGCCGCATCATCATGTCGAGATGACCAACCTGCTGGGCGCCGATGTCGACGCCTGGAAGAAGCTGGCCGCCGAGCCCGAGACCCGCATCCACCTCTACGGCAAGGGCGAGGCCCGCCCCGGCCGCAAGATGGGCCACGTCAATCGGCTGCGGTCGCTGCGGGACTGAGACGGCTCTTCAGACGCAAGGCCGGCTTCTCGACCAGGAACCAGGACAGGATCGCGAAGGGCAGGGTCGCCGCCAGCGAGGTCGCCAGGGTCAGGTGGTGCTGGGTGGCCAGCCACTGCTGCAGCGGGAAGCTGTAGATGTAGAGCCCGTACGAGATGTCGGCCGGCGGCTTGGGCAGTTTCAGCGCACCCAGGCGGACCACGGCCAGCGGCAGGGCCAGGAACCAGGCGGGCGTGGCCAGGAAACCTAGAGCCGCCAATGTGATCCAGAGCGCCGGACGCAGGCGGCCAACGCTTAGAGCGGCGCCGGCGAGGAACAGGAACCCGTTCAGCGCCGCCAGATAGACGATGCGAACGAGGTCGCTACTGAAATCGGGATCGCCGAGATGAAGCCCCGTGGCGACGCAGGCGGCCGACAGCGCCAGCACGGTCAGCATCCGGGGCTTGGCCCAGCGTGCGGCGCCCAGGATGGCGACGCCCAGATAGGCCGTGAACTCCAGCCGCAGGGTCCACAGCGAGCCGTTGACGATCCCGGCCATCGGCGCGGCCAGGAAGACGCCGGGCAGGGCGTAGGTCACGCCGTACAGGCTGAGATTCCTCAGGACATAGAGCCGGGTCGTCGGTGCGCGCAGATAGTCGCCGGCGCTCAGCGTGGTGACCAGCGGCCCCAGCACGAATGCCGTCAGCAGCAGGGCGACCAGCAGGCCGGGAAAGATCCGCAAGGCCCGCTTGGCCAGGAACGGCAGGACGCGCGGGGCCCGGGTCCAGCTGCCGGCCACCAGATGGCCGCTGATCACGAAGAACACGCCCACGCCCAAGGCGCCCGGATCCAGTCCGGGGCCGAACTGCAGCGGCGGCGCGCCGTTCAGGACGCGCGCGTGATGGGCGATCACCAGGATCGCCGCCATCAGCCGTAGATAATCGAAGCCGCCCATCGCAAACTCAAGTCGCGCCAAGGTCACGCTTAGATCGTCCGCGAACGGCCGAGGCAAGGTCCGCGTGAGGAGAGGGCTTTCATGACACCGGTGCTTGAGACCGAACGGTTGATCCTGCGGGTTCCGACCCAGGCCGATTTCGACGCCGGCTGGGCGCAGTTTCACGGTGATCTCGAATGCATGCGCTATCTCGGCGGGGCCATGGCGCCCAGCATCGCCTGGCGCACCCTGGCCCAGGTGGTCGGCATGTGGCCGCTGCGGGGTTTCGGGACCTTCTCCCTGATCGAGAAGGCCACCGGTCGCTGGGTCGGCCGATCGGGTCCCTGGCAGCCCGAAGGTTGGCCGGCCAGGGAGGTCGGCTGGATGCTCTGCCGCTCGGCCTGGGGGAAGGGCTATGCGACCGAGGCGGCGGAAGCGGGCCTGCGGTTCGTGTTCGAGGAGCTCGGTTGGGTCTCGGTGGCCCACATGATCCACCCGGAGAACGTCGGCTCCCAGGCTGTCGCGCAGCGGATCGGCTCGCGGTTTCTGGAGATGGTGACCTTGCCGCCGCCGATGGACGTGGCGGGCCCGACTCAGATGTGGGGGCAGACGGCGGAGGAGTGGCGGGCGAACCGGCCAGCGCCGCAGGCCCCCACCTGACCACGCTGCGCGTGGTCGTCCGCCACCCGTCTTCCCCCTCCGGGGGAGGAGCGCGAAGCGCGGAGGGGGCAAGTACGGGGATTGGAGCGCCCGTATCCCCGGCGTTCGCGAACTCGAACTCAGCGAAATCAAGTGCTTGTCGATTTTACGCGCCTCTGAATGATCCGCGCTCAAAGCCGCTGCAATACTGACTGCACCCGATGGCTTGGAAGGGACGTCCGGCCGGCGATCGTGACGGCCGTCGGGGGTGGTCGAGCGGGAAGTGCTCGCCGGTCTTCTTGCGGGAAGGCGTCTTCGCGTCGGCTCCAGTGGCGGGTTCCCTGAAACATCGGGACAAAGCCCTGGCGGCGAAGACTTCGGCGAACGCGACAGGCCTGGGCTGAAATCGCCCGGGCATTCCGGGACCGGGGTCGTCGCCCCGGCCCGCTCGTCGGGGGCCTCTCGTGGGAGCGGGTTAAAACCCCGCGCCTCGCGGGCTCACCGGATAACGGCTACGCGGAGCGCTCGGCTTCGTCGAAACGGTAATCACTACCCCATCCTCCGGGCGTCGCCCGGGCGCTCCGCGTCCCTTTCTACGCCTTCAGCGGTTACGCCGCGTGAAGCGGCGGCCTCGTGTCGCCGTGCATGGCCGTGCTATGGCCGGCCCAGGAAAGGCAGGTCCCCATGGCCGAACAGGCGCTCATCGGATTGATCGGCGGCATGAGCTGGGAAAGCTCGGCCCAGTACTATCGGCTGATCAACGAGGCGGTGCGCGATCGGCTGGGTGGCGTCGCCTCGGCGCGGACCCTGATGTGGTCGTTCGACTTCGCCGAGATCGAGCGCCTGCAGCACGCCGGGCGCTGGCCCGAGCTGGCGCGGCGCCTGGCCGACGCCGCCCGGGCGCTGGAAGCCGGCGGGGCTGACTTTCTCGTCCTCTGCACCAACACCATGCATCGCGAGGCCGACGAGATCGAGGCGGCGGTTCATATCCCGCTGCTGCACATCGCCGATCCGACCGGCGAGGCGATCAGGGCCGCAGGCCTGACCACGGTGGGCCTGCTGGGCACGGCCTTCACCATGGAGCACGACTTCTATCGCGGCCGACTGGAGAAGAAGCACGGCCTGAGCGTCCTGACCCCCGACGCCGGCGACCGCGCCGCCGTGCACCGGATCATCTATGAGGAACTGGTCGCCGGCCGCGTGCTGGACGCCTCGCGCGAGGCCTATAGGGCGGTGATCGGCCGGCTGGTCGAGCGCGGCGCGCAGGCGATCATCCTGGGCTGCACCGAGATCATGTTGCTGATCTCGCAGGCGGACAGCCCGGTCCCGGTGTTCGACACCACCACCCTGCATGCGATGGCGGCGGTGGAGCGGGCGTTGGAAAGCTAGGCCTGATGCTCAATCACCCTCGTCATCCCGGCCGCAGCGAAGCGGAGAGCCGGGACCCAGGGGCAAGTGCACTGCGGCCGCCCCTGGGTCCCGGATAGCCTCTTCGAGGCTTCCGGGATGACGAGCAATTTTGAACTCGGAAATTCGGAAAAGGCGCTGCTAGGTTGCCGCTTTGCTGAAGTTGCGGAGCTTCTCATGCGTCTCGCCCTGATCCTGACCGCCAGCCTGTCGATCCTGGCGAGCGCGGCGCACGCCCAAACCGCCTACGAGGCCGTGGATCCGTTCATCGGTACGGGCGGCGACGGCCACACGTTCCCCGGCGCGGTGGTCCCGTTCGGTATGGTGCAGCTGAGCCCCGACACCGACATCCTGCCGTTCAAGCAGAGCTATGCCCGGGCCGCCGGCTATCGCTTCGGCGATCCGACCATCCTGGGCTTTTCGCACACCCACTTTTCGGGCGCGGGCCACTCGGACCTTGGCGACATCCTGCTGACCCCGGTCTCGGGCGAGGCCAAGCTGGAGCCGGGCGAGGCCGACAAGCCGGGCTCGGGCTACCGCTCGCGCTACAGCCACGACACCGAGGTCGCCCAGCCGGGCTACTACGCCGTCACGCTGAGCGACAGCCATGTGCGCGCCGAGCTGACGGCCGGCCTGCGTACCGGCCTGCACCGCTACACGTTCCAGAAGGGCGACCGCGCCCAGGTGCTGATCGATCTGAGGAGCTCGATCTACAACTATCCGGGCAAGGTGCTGTGGTCGCGGCTGCGCGTGGCGCCGGACGGGACGATCACCGGCTATCGCGAGACGCGCGGCTGGGCGCCGGGCCGCAAGCTGTTCTTCGCCATCCGCTTCGATCGGCCCCTCGTGGGCCAGGCTTTCCACAACCGCGAGACCGACGTGCCCTACAAGGGCTTCGCCCAGCCGGGGCGGACGCCGAACGACCGCGCCCAGATCCAGGGCCGGGCTCTCGTCGGGGTGTTCGACTTCGGCCCGATCGACGGGCCGCTGACCGCCAAGGTGGCGCTGTCGTCGGTCAGCGAGGACGGGGCGATCGCCAACCTGGCCAGTGACGAGCCCGGCTTCGACTTCGACGCTCAACGGGCCCGCGCCAAGACGGCCTGGGAGAAGGCTTTGGGGGCGGTGGACATCGAGGCCCCGGCCCCGATGCGGAAAACCCTCTACACGGCGCTCTACCACACCCTCTTGGCCCCCAGCGTCTATGCCGACGCCGACGGCCGCTATCGCGGTCCCGACGACCAGGTGCACGAGGGCAAGCTGGACGGTCGGGCCTTCACCTTCCACTCGACGTTCTCGCTGTGGGACACCTTCCGGGCCGAGCATCCGCTGCTCACCCTGGTGCAGCCGGCCGACTACACCAACGACGTGGTCAATTCGCTGATCGCCTCGCAGCGCCAGAGCCCCTACGGGATCCTGCCGGTCTGGCAGTTCCACGGCCAGGAGACCTGGACGATGATCGGCTATCACGCCGTGCCGGTGATCGCCGACGCGTGGATGAAGGGCATCCGCGGCTATGACGGCAAGGCGGCCCTGGACGCCATGGTCAAGAGCGCCACCTACGCCCCGTACGGGGGCTTGGGAGACTACATGGCGCTGGGCTACGTCCCGATCGACAAGGAGCCCGAGGCGGCGTCCAAGACGGTCGAATACGCCTATGACGACTGGACCATCGCCAGGGTCGCCGCCGAGATGGGCCAGGCCGATGTGGCCAGGACCTTCGAGAAACGCGCCGGCTATTGGCGCAACAGCTTCGACCTGAAGACCGGCTTCCTGCGGGCCCGCAAATCGGACGGGACCTATCGCGAGCCGTTCAACCCGACGGCCATCAACTACGGCTCGGACTATACCGAGGGCAACGCCTGGCAATATTCGTGGTTCGCGCCGCAGGACCTGGGCGGGGTGGTTAAGGCGCTTGGCGGCGACGCGGCGACCGTGAAGAAGCTGGACGCCATGTTCGACTTCGACAATTCGAAGATCGACTACTCGCATGCCGAGGACATCGCCGGCCTGATCGGCCAGTACATCCACGGCAACGAGCCCAGCCACCACGTGGCCTATATGTACGACTATGCCGGCGCCCCGTGGCGGACGCAGGGCCGCCTGACCCAGATCATCAAGAGCCAGTACAGGCCGACGCCGGACGGCCTGTCCGGTAACGACGACCTCGGCCAGATGTCGGCCTGGCTGATGTTCACGAGCCTGGGCTTCTATCCCGTGACCCCGGCCTCGAACGAATATGCCCTGGGGCGGCCGTTCGTGGACAAGGCGGCGCTGAACCTGCCGAATGGCAAGCGCTTCACGGTGCGGGCCGTCGGCCTGTCGGACGCCGCGCCCTATGTCGCCAGGGTGACCCTGAACGGCAAGCCGCTGGCGCGAGCCTTCCTCAAGCACGACGAGATCGTCGCCGGCGGCGAACTGGTCTTCACGATGAGCGCCACGCCGAACAAGACCTGGGCGACGAAGCCGGCGGACCGGCCGGCTTCGATGACGCCCTACCGCTAATACGGCAGCTGCGACGGGGGCGGCGCCGCCGGTGCGGCGGACGGCTGCAGGGTTTCCGCCGCTCGGGCCGCGTCCTCCAGTTCCGAGGCGGCGCGGGCGAACTCGGCCGACAGCGTCTCGTAATAGCCGTTGCGCGGGTCGGGCTCGGTCTGCGGTGCGGGATCGGGCAGCAGCCAGGCGAAGTCGCGGACCGCCAGGGTCTGGTGGGCGGTCATCATGAAGCGGCGCCAGATGCTGGCCGGGATGTCGCCGCCGACCACCTTGTTCATCGGCTTCTCGTCGTCGTTGCCGACCCAGACGCCGGTGACGTAGTCGGGCGTGAAGCCGACGAACCAGGCGTCGCGCCAGTTCTGGCTGGTGCCGGTCTTGCCCGCGGCGGGGCGGCCGAAGGCGGCGCGCTTGGCGGTGCCGTCCGAGACCACCTTCTTCATCATCTTCACCATGATGCTGGCGTGGCCGATGTCGTAGACGCGGCGCTCGGCGGCCGGGGGCTGGTGAGCGAAGACCGGCTGGCCGCCCTGGGTGACGATCGACTCGATGACATAGGGCTCCAGCCGCACGCCGCCCTGCTGGAAGACCTGGAAGCCCGAGGTCAGCTGCAGCAGGTTCACCTCGTACGAGCCCAGCGACACCGACAGGTCGGGAACGGGCGGCAGGCTGGTGATGCCGAAGCGGCGCACAAGGTCGCCGATCGCCGCCCCGCCGGCTTCCCGACCCAGCTTCACGGCCACGGTGTTGGTCGAGGTGATCAGGGCCTGCTCGACGGTCATCGGACCGCGATAGCCGCCGCTGTAGTTCTCCGGGCTCCAGTCGCCGAACTTCACGGGCTCGTCGACACGGATGTCGGTGGGCAGGACGCCCTTCTCGACGGCGGCGGCGTAGATGAACGGCTTGAAGGTCGAGCCCGGCTGGCGCTTGGCCTGGACGGCGCGGTTGAACGGGCTGCCGCCGTAGTCGGTGCCGCCGACCATGGCGCGGATGGCCCCGTCGGCCGACAGCGACAGCAGGGCCGCCTGGCTGGCGCCCGAACGGGTGGCCTCGGTGGCCATGGTCTGGCGGACGACCTCGGCGCCGTCGCGCTGGAGGACGGGATCGATGGTCAGGCGCACCACCAGATCGGGGGCGTTCTGGCCGGTGATCTTCACCGCTTCGGTCGTGGCGTAATCCAGCACCCAGCCGTAGTCGCCCTCGTCCTGCAGGGCCATCGGCGACAGGCGTGGGGTGTCGTCCAGGGCGCGGCTTTCCTGCTCGCGGGTGATCCAGCCTTCCTTGCGCATATTGGCCAGGATCAGCCGCGAGCGGGCCAGGGCGCGCTCCATGTCGTTGGTCAAGGCGAGGCGCGAGGGGGCTTTGGGCAGGCTGGCCAGCAGGGCCGCTTCCGACAGGGTCAGCTGGCTGGCGGGCTTGCCGAAATAGGTCTGGGCCGCCCCATCGACGCCGTAGGTGCCGGCCCCGAAATAGATGCGGTTCAGATAGAGTTCGAGGATCTCGTCCTTGGAGAGGACCTGCTCCAGCTTCCAGGCCAGCAGCATCTCCTGCAGCTTGCGCTTCACCACCCGGTCCGGGGTCAGGAACAGGCCCTTGGCCAGCTGCTGGGTCAGGGTCGAGGCGCCCTGGCGGGTCTTGCCGGCGCGCCAGTTGATCCAGGCGGCCCGGCCGATGCCCTGCACGTCGATGGCCCCGTGCTTGTAGAAGCGGCGATCCTCGGCGGCCAGGAAGGCCATGGGCACGTAGTTGGGCACCGAGCCGATGGTGATGCGCTGGCCGTAGCGCGGGCCGCGCGTGGCGATCACCTGGCCGTTGCGGTCCTCGAAGCGGATGCCCGGCGCGCGGTTCACCGCGAACAGCGCCTGGCGCGAGGGCAGGGGCGGCGTGTCCTTCAGGTACTTGAACCAGACATAGGCCGCGCCGCCGCCGACGGCGAGCACGCCGACCAGGAACGAGACCAGCAGCACGCCCCAGATCCAGCCCCACTTGCGAGCCTTCTTCCTGGCGGCGTGGTGCTTCAGATCCGCGCGGAACGGCTCCTCGGGCGGAGGCGGAGGCGGCGGGGGCGCCGATGCGGTCGGCGTCTCGGAAAGCTTGAACGGATCCTTCAGCGGGGCCTCGGGCGCCCACGGATCGTGAGGCTGAGCGGGCGCGCCGGGGCCCTGCCCCTGCCCACGTTTGGACGGGTCCTTGTCGTCGAACTTGTAAGGCGGAAGCGTCCAGTCGTTCACGGTCTGCGTCAGGCTCTGTTTGGTCGCCAGGTAAATCGGGTTTAGGACGGCGCCATGACGCCACGCAAACCTTTCTGGGAGACGAAGACGCTCTCCGAGATGACCGTCCCCGAATGGGAGAGCCTATGCGATGGGTGCGGCCTTTGCTGCCTCGTTCGCTTCGAAGACGAAGACACCGGCGAAATCATCCCCACGCGGGTGCACTGCCAGCTGTTCGACGAGCATCTATGCCGCTGCAAGGACTATCCGAACCGCAAGAAGACGGTGCCGGACTGCATCAAGCTGACGCCGCACAACATTGAGGATCTGGAGTGGATGCCGCCCTCCTGCGCCTATCGCCGGCTGCACGAGGGCAAGGACCTGCCGCTGTGGCACCCGCTGATCACCGGCGATCCGGAGAGCACCCACAAGGCCGGCGTCTCGGTGCGCGACCAGACGGTGTCGGAGCTCAGCTTCGACGACGCCGAGGACGCCCTCGACTTCACCGCCACGGACCTGATGCGCGATAGGGGAGATGATCCCTACGAGCCGGAAGGTTAGCGGTTCTGGCGCTCGTCGAGGGCTGGCCAGGGGACGAGGGCGAAGATCCACAGACCGATGATCGCCGCGCCTGGAAGGATGGCCAGCAACGCCAGAGCGGGCGGATAGCCCGCGCGTCTCAGAACGATCCCGGCGGGAATGGCGATGACCGCCAGCGAGAGGAACAGGGTGATCGCGACGATCACCCAATGGATTGGGCCGAATACGTACATGGAGCCATCCTGGACACGCCGGCATGCCGGAGCAATCTTTGGTTGATCCTTGCAAGCGTCTTTCTGGCGCCCATCTCCGGTGCAGCTTCACCGGAGCAGCTGATGTCCCTGCTGATCGCCGCCCTGATCGGGCTCCTGGCCGTGGCCGTCTCTCGCGAGCCGGGCGGCAGGCTGTGGCGATGGCTGGTCGAGGCGCCGGCGCGCGAGCTGAATGCGATGACCTGGCAGCGGCTGCTGGCGATGGCGATCGTGCTTGTGATCGCGACCTTCGCCGCCGAACTGGCGATCGCCGACCTGGCCTGGGTGCTGGCCTTCGACGTCGTGGGCTGGATCGAGATCTTCGCCGCGACCCTGATCGTCACGCGACTACTGCCGGGCTGGAGGGCGTTCAAGGCGCAGGCGGCGCAGATCGTCCGGCCCGGCGTCCAGGCGCGTCCTCGCGCGTCCCGGGCCCGGCGAGGCCGGCGTCCGGCCGCCAAGCCGTCGGACGACCCCGACCCGGTCTGGGCCCTGGCGTTCGCCTGATGTCCAGATACAGAAAAAGCCGACCCGCGATGCGCGGAGCCGGCTTTTCGTCGCCCTTACGGCGAGAAGGGTGTTTAGGCCTTCTTGCCGGTGAAGCCGGCGAACTTGGCGTTGAAGCGCGAGACGCGGCCGCCACGGTCCATCAGCTGGGCGTTGCCGCCCGTCCACGCCGGATGGGTGCGCGGGTCGATGTCCAGCGCCAGGTTCGCGCCTTCCTTGCCGTAGGTCGAGCGGGTTTGGTAGCTCGAGCCGTCGGTCAGGGTGACGGTGATGAAGTGATAGTCGGGGTGAATGTCTTGTTTCATGGCGGCGATCCAGACCGACTAAGCCGGCGAGTGTGAATTGGGGTAAGCGCCATCCCGCGCACGCGCGGGGTGGCCCTCGAAGACGGGCGGCTATAAAGAACCCGCGCGATTTTGGCAAGGGACTGTTGATGACCGACGTGAACGCGGGCGAGCAAAAGGTCGAAGGCCGCCCGGGCGCGGGGGCCGAATTGGCCCAGGGCATGGCCGAGGCCAAGGCCCGCCGGCCGCGCCGCAAGGACATCCGTCCGCTGGTCCATCTGCTGCCGTTCGTCGCCGCCCACAAGGGCGACGGGTTCGCGGCCGCCTTCTTCCTGCTGTTCTCGACGGGCGCCACCCTGGGACTGACGGCCGCCTTCAAGGGCGTGATCGATCATGGATTCGCCAAGGGCGGGGAAGCGGCGATCAACAGTTCGTTCGTCGGCCTGGGCGCGGTCGCCCTGGTGCTGGCCATCGCCACGGCCTGCCGATTCTTCTTCATCACCCGCCTGGGCGAGCGGGTCGTGGCCGATCTGCGCCGGGCGCTGTACGGCCACACCCTGGGCCTCGACCAGCAGTATTTCCTGAAGACCCGCACCGGCGAGGTTCTGTCGCGTCTGACCACCGACGTCAGCCTGGTCGAGCAACTGGTCGGGGTCTCGGCCTCGGTCGCCCTGCGCAACATCCTCAGCCTGGTCGGTGGCCTCGGCTACATGGCGGTGGTCTCGCCCAAGCTGGCGGGCTTCATCGTGCTGATGGTGCCGGTGATCCTGGCCCCGATGTTCCTGGTCGGCCGTCGCGTGCGCAAGCTGACGGTCAGCGCCCAGGACAAGTTCGCCGACGCGGTCGGCTATGCCGGCGAGAGTCTGGACGCCTTGGAGACCGTGCAGGCCTTCGGGCGCGAGGCGACCTCGACCGCGCGGTTCGGCGTGGCCGTCGAAGCGGCCTACAAGGCCTCGGTGCGCCGCATCGCCACGCGGGCCAGCATGACCGCCATGGTCATCGTCCTGGCCTTCGGCGGCGTCACCCTGCTGCTGTGGACCGGCGCGCGTCTCGTCTTGGCCGGCGAGATGACCGGCGGCACCCTTGCCCAGTTCGCCATGCTGGCGGTGATGGCCGCCGGTTCGATCGGCGCTCTCGGCGAGGTCTGGGGCGATGTCCAGAAGGCCTCGGGGGCCATGGACCGCATTTCCGATCTACTGAACGCCCAGCCCGACATCGCCGCCCCGCCCGCGCCGACGACCCTGCCGGTCCCGGCCAGGGGCGCGATCGCGTTCGAGAACGTGGTCTTCGCCTATCCCGGCCGTCCCGACCTGCCGGCCCTGAACGGCTTCGACCTGACCGTGAAGCCTGGCGAGACGGTGGCCCTGGTCGGTCCTTCGGGCGCGGGCAAGAGCACGGTGCTGCGGCTGCTGCTGCGCTTCTACGATCCGCAGCGAGGTTCGGTGCGCCTGGACGGCGTCGACCTGCGCGACGCCGAGCCGTCGGAGGTCCGCGGCCGCATGGCCCTGGTGGCGCAGGACTCGCCGCTGTTCTCCGGTTCGGCCCTGGACAACATCCGCTTCGGCCGCGAGGACGCCAGCGAGGCCGAGCTGAAGGCCGCCGCCGAGGCCGCCCAGGCCGCCGGCTTCCTGTCCGCCCTGCCACAGGGCTTCGACACGCCGGTTGGCGAACGCGCCAAGACCTTGTCCGGCGGCCAGCGCCAGCGCCTGGCCATCGCCCGGGCCCTGGTCCGCGAGGCGCCGATCCTGCTGCTGGACGAGGCCACCAGCGCCCTGGACGCCGAGAGCGAGCGCCTGGTCCAGCAGGCCCTGACCGCCGCCATGGAAGGCCGCACCACCCTGGTCATCGCCCACCGCCTGGCCACCGTGCTGAAGGCCGACCGGATCGTGGTGATGGAAGAGGGCAAGGTGGTCGAGCAGGGCACGCACGCCGAGCTCTTCGCCAAGGGGGGGCTTTATGCCCGCCTGGCCAGCCTGCAGTTCGGGGGAGAGGCGGCCTGATCTACTTCGCCAGGTCCGCCGGCGTGGTCGGTTCGCTGATCACGCGTTCCATGGCCTTCCAGCGGGCGTCTTGCGACCTGCCGGCGCGGTCGACGTGGGCGCGGACCATGTCCTGGCCGATGTTGTAGTTGATGACGTACGAGCGGTAGGTCTCGATGAAGGACACCCGCTTCTCGGCGGCGCCGCGCGAATAGAGGCTGTACTTCATCAGCGCCTGGACGGCCTGCTCCTTGGTCATCTTGCCGCCCAGATAGGCCGCCGCGACGGTGTTGCTGGCGCTGGAGAGGGCGGCCTTGGCGTCCTGCAGCTCGCCATAGGCCTTGGCCGTCGCCGGATCCAGGCCGGCCAGCGGATAGAGCTTGTCGCGCTCGAAGTCGGTCTTGGCCTGGCCGGGGAAGGCCAGCTCGATGCCGAAATTGGCCGAACCCTCGGCGATCAGCGACTGGGGCGAAAACAGCGGATAGACCGAGAACTCGATCCAGCCCTTGCCCTTGGTCAGCTTCTCTTCCAGCAGGGCGTTCAGCACGTGGTGGCCGGGATAGCCCTCGTGGCACCCCAGATCCAAGGCGCGGCTGATGTAGATCGGCAGGTCGGTGTTGATCTGGATCAGGCTGTGGGCCTTGCCCTTGTACCAGTTGTAGCCGCTCCAGGGCTTCTTGGTGACGAACTCCAGGTCGAAGCGCTCGTCGGCGGGCAGCTTGATGTGCTGCTCGGTCTTGGCCTTGCAGGCGGCGATGCCGGCCTTCATCACCGGCTCCAGCCGGTCGGTCGGAATCACGTACTGGTTCTGGAAAGCGTCGACGCGGGCGGCCAGGTCGCCCTTGCCCGGCACGATCTTGTCGATGCGCGCCAGGATCGGGTCGTAGCTCTTCAGCGGCTTCAGCACCGGGCGGACGCTGAACAGGCCCTCGGCCTCGTCCTCGAAGCTGAACTTGTCGCCGGCCAGCATGGCCAGGCGCGTCTGGGCGGCGCGCAGCTGGCCCTTCAGGAACAGCTTGCGGCGGCGCTGGTCGGCGTCCAGGTCCTTGGCCGGGACCTTGGCCAGCAGCATCTGCAGCCGGTCTGCCTCCTTGCGCAGGGTCGACACGGGGCGCGGGGCCAGCCTGGCGGCGCGCTGGTACTCTTCCGGGCCGTAATAGGCGTCGACATAGCCGGGCTCGCGCTCGCCGGCCTCCAGGGTCAGGCGGACGAAGTCGACGGCGATCTTGTCCAGCAGTTCCGAACCGGGCGAGGCGAAGGCGGGCGCGCCCAGCAGCAGGCCGACGGCGAGCGCGGCCGCGGAGACGGCGTGGCGGAACTTCATGGGCTTCCCCCTGAGACTGAGGCCGGTACGCTGCACCGGGCCGCCCCGCTTCGGCAATATCGAGGAATGATTTTCCTCAAAAGGGGTAGTTCGGGATCAGCTGTTGGCGAGGTCGAGCTTCGCCAGGTCGCCGACATAACCCTTGCGCGCCTGGGCCAGGTGCTTGTCGGCCTGCTCGGTCTGTCCGGCTACGCGCTCCGCCTGGGACAACAGGTGCAGGGCCACCGGATCCAGCGGACGGCGGTTCAAGGTGGCCCGCGCCGAATCCGCCGCGCCGGCCGCGTCGCCGTCGGCCAGCTGGGCGGCCGCCAGGCTGCGGCGGACCGGGTACCACCAGCCGGGCGGATCGCCGTGGTCGCCGAACGTCTTCTCGTCCAGCTCAGCGGCCTTGCGATAGGCCTTGATCGCCTTGCGCGGCTTGCCGTCCAGCAGGTCGGCGCGGCCCTCCAGGATCAGCGCGGCCATGTGGGTGATCGTCTTGGCGCGCTTGGCGCCGTCGCCCAGCAGTTTCTCGTCGTCGCGCGAGTAGGTCATCGCCTCGGCCTCGCGCCGCACGCCGGCGGCGTCGCCGCGCCGGGCCAGGGCTTCGCCGCGCGCATAGCGGCGCATGGCCCGCAGGAACGGCCGGTCGGCTGCGGGTTCGGCCAGGGCCAGGACCTGGTCGATGTCGCCATGACGGCCCTGGGCGGCATAGGCCGCGACGGCCATACGCTGGATCTGCTGGTCCTTCACCGGGGCGCTCAGCGCCATAGGCAGGATCGGCTTGGTGATGTCCAGTGCTCCGGCTCCGTCGCCGGACATCATCGCCCCGCCGGCCCCGAACATCACGTTGTGGGTGTGATACGGGACTTTGTAGGCGGCCCAGTCTCCCGGCAGCTTGCGCTCCTTGGCGATCAGCGCGTCGAGCCGCGCGGCCTCGGCATTGGCGCGATAGGCGTCGCGATAGCGGCCCACCCAGTAGAAGGTATGCGAGGGCATGTGAGCCAGGTGGCTGGCGTCCGGAGCGATGCCGGCCAGGGTGTCGGCATAGCGCTCGGCCTTGGCCGTCTTGCCGTCGAGCTCCGTGCCGTGGATGTAGAAGTGGATCGCGCCAGCGTGGCCCGGTTCGCGCTTCAGCACCTCCTCCAGCAGGGCGTTGGCGCGCGTCGGGGCGCCCTTGTCCTTGCCCTGGGTGATCAGGATCATCAGGGCGTCGGCGGCCAGGACGGCGATCTGGATGTCGTCGGGATAGGTGTTGGTCAGGGCGTCCATCGCCTTGCCGTAGGCGACGTCGCCGCCGTCCTTGGCGTAACGGACGGTCATGGCGGCGACCAGGTCGCGTTCCTTCTGCGGGCCGTCGGCGGCCAGGGCCTTGGCCCGGACCATCAGCTCGGCCCACTTGGCGCTGGTCTTGTCGTCGATGGAGAAGTTCAGGGTCGGACCGCCGGCCCAGGCCTGACCCCATAGGCACATGGCGCAGGTCGGGTCCTGGCGCGCGGCTTCCTCGAACGCGGCCACGGCCTCTTGGTGGGCGAAGGCCTGGCCCAATTGCAGGCCGTTGTCGAAGAAGGCCTGGGCCTTGGCCGAGCTCGTGCGGATCGCCATGCGCTGGGCGCCGAAGCCAGGACGCAGCGTTACGGCCTTGTCGACCGCGCCGTCGGGGCGCGCGCCTTCGCTGCACAGGCCGGTGGCGAAGTTGGGCGGCGGCGGGGCGTCGGCCTGGGTAAAGGCTGGGATCAGGGCGACCAGCACAGCCAGGCCAAGACGACGCATATCACCACCCTCAAACGGCGACCGCATCGTCGCTCGCCTCAAGGTAGGCGTAGGTTCGCTTTGGCCGTCAAGCCTCAGCCGCGCGCGGCGACCGCCAGGGCCGGGAAGTCGCTGAACACGCCGTCGACGCCGGCGGCGTACAGGGCCTTGAACACCGGAGTCACGTCGCCCGGCATGGCCAGGAAGGCCGGGCTCTGGGCGTCGCCCTTCCGCAAGCTGGCGGGCAGGAAGTAGTTCTCGAGCCGCACGGTCCAGGGATGCACGGCGAGACCCGCGGCGTGGGCGTTCTTCACCAGGTCGGTGGCCGGCAGCAGGGTCTTGCCGTCGTTGGGGACCACCAGGTTCCAGTTCGGACCCAGGCCGTCGGCATAGACGGCGACGTCCTTCAGGCCCTGGGCGGTGATCAGGTCGGCGTATTTGACGCCCGGCAGGTCGGCCGGGCCGCCCTCGCCGTCGACCAGCAGCACGAGGCGCGCGGCGGTCTTGGCCTTCAGGCGTTTCAGCGGGCCGACCTCGAAGCACTGCACGAACACCGGCGCGGTCGCCGAATTCAGGTCGAGGGCCTTCAGCTTGGCGACCAGGCGATCCTCGGTCGGCAGGTTGATCGAGGCGAAGTAGCTGGGGTGCTTCAGCTCGGGATAGACGCCGATCGTCCGGCCGGTGCGCTGGGTCCCGGCCTTGGCGATGGTCACGACCTCCTCGAAGGTCAGGATCTGGGCCTGGCCGTCGAAGGCGGCGCTGACCGGACGCAGCTGCGGCAACCGCTCGCGGGCGCGCAGGGTCTTGATCTCGGCGAGCGTGAAGTCCTCGGTGAACCAGCCGGTCACCTGGGCGCCGTCGATGGTCTTGGTCGCCTTGCGGTCGGCGAATTCGGGACGCCCCGCGACATCGGTCGTGCCGCCGATCTCATTCTCGTGGCGGGCCACCAGGTGGCCGTCCTTGGTCGGAACCAGGTCGGGCTCGATGAAGTCCGCGCCCTGCTCGATGGCGCGCTCGTAGGACAGGGCCGTGTGCTCGGGCCGCTCGCCGCTGCAGCCGCGGTGGCCGATGACGATCGGTTTCTTCGTCTGGGCGAAGCCGAAGCCGGGCATCAGGGTGCCGGCGAGGGCGGCGGTGGTCATGGCGCGACGGGTGAGCAGGGTCATGGCCGGCGATTTAGCGCCGGGATGTGACGGTTTGGCGAGGGTTTTCACGCCCTCGCCATCACGATGACCTTAAGCCGCGCGCAGGCGCTCCAGGATCAGCGGGTAGAGGTCCTGGTTGCTGGCCAGGATCGACTTGCCGGCCACGACGTCGTGGTCGTTCTCGTCGATCGTGGTGACCTTGCCGCCCGACTCCTGGATCATCAGCACGCCGGCGGCGATGTCCCATGGATTGAGGTTGCGCTCCCAGTAGGCGTCGAAGCGGCCGGCGGCGACCCAGGCCAGGTCCAGGGCGGCCGACCCGAAGCGGCGGACGCCGGCGACCTTCTGGCTGACCTGATGCAGCTCCTTCAGGAACTGGCCGTGGCCCGGCTTGCCGGCGAACGGCACGCCGGTGGCGAGGATCGACTCGTCCAGATGACGGCGGGCGGCGACGCGCAGGCGCTTCTCGGCGCCCAGGAACGCGCCCTTGCCCTTTTCGACCCAGAACAGGTCGTTGGTGATCGGGTTGTAGGTGACGCCGGCCACGACGCCTTCGCCTTCACGCTGCAGGGCGATGTTGACCGCGAAGTGCGGAATGGCGTGCATGAAGTTGGTGGTGCCGTCCAGCGGGTCGACGATCCAGGTATGGGTCTTGTCGGTGCCCTCGATCATGCCGCGCTCCTCGCCCAGGAAGCTGTAGCCCGGGCGGGCCTTGGTCAGGATCTCGAACAGGGTCTGTTCGGCCTTGATGTCGGCGTTGGTGACGAAGTCGGCCGCGCCCTTCTTGGAGACCTGCAGTTCGGTGACTTCGCCGAAGTCGCGGGCCAGGCCCCGGGCGGCCTTCCGGGCCGCGTCGATCATGACGTTCAGGAGGGCGGAAGGCGTGGGCACGGGCGGCTATCCCTTGAATAGGCCGTCGACGCCCGCCGGAAGGTCCGGCGGCGGAGCGGTAGGTCGACGGTGTGAAAGAACGGGCGCGGAAACTAGTCGTCCACAGGCCTGAAGGCAAGGCGCCGTTGATTTGACAGGCTTAACGGCGATTTTTCACCGACCCATGTCACGCCAGGTCGGGCTGTCTCGTCCTGCCTTCGAAACACTTTCGGAGGGCGGGATGACACGCTGGATCGCGATCGCCGTGACGATCATATTCCTGGGCAACGGCTTCGTCATGATGGCCGCGCCCTATCCCTGGTATCTGGCCGTGCCGGGCGTGATCCAGAGCGGGGCGTTCAACGACCACTTCGTCCGCGATATCGGCGCGGCCTATCTGGCCTGCGGCGTCGGGACCCTACTGGGCGCCCTGGACCTGCGCCGGCACGCGGGCGCGGTCGTCGTGGCCGCCGCCTTCCAGGGGCTGCACGCGGCCATCCACCTGATCACGCCCTTCTGCGGAGGCGGGCCGCCCTGGCCACTGCTGGCCCGCGACTTCCCGGGCGTCTTCCTGCCGACCCTGGCGACGATCTGGCTGGCCGTCGCCGCCTTCAAGACGGAGTCCTGAGATGCTCAAGGCAATCATGAGCGCCGCGATCGACCGGTTCGAGAAGCGCTACGACTATGATGCGACCTATGTCCGCGACCTGCTGGAGGCCAGCCCCAAGGCGCTGCGGGCCTTCCAGGGCGTAAGGGCCCTGTCGGGCTTCGAGGAGGGCGCGCCGCCGGCGGCCCTGGCGGCGGCCCGGATCGTGGCGACCGTGGTCGAGGACTGCGGGCCCTGCGTGCAGATCGCCGTGAAGCTGGGCGAGGAGGCTCACGTGCCCGCCGAGGTGTTGCGCGGGATCCTGGCGGGCGATCAGGACCGGATGGGGCCGGACGCCAGCCTGGTCTACCGCTTCGCCAAGGCCTCGCTGGCCCGCGACATGGAGACCACCGATCCGCTGCGCGAGGCGGTGCTGGAGCGCTGGGGGCCCAAGGGCCTCTCGGCCATCGCCCTCGCCATGGCCGCCGTGCGGGTCTATCCCACGATCAAGTACGCGATGGGCCACGGCAAGACGTGCTCGCGGGTGCAGGTGGGCGGAGAGGCGGCGACGGTTCGGGCATGACGGGAGCGGACGCGATCTTCGAGGCCCGCCGTCCGGCCATGACCGGCCTGGCCTACCGCATGCTGGGCTCGCGGGCCGAGGCCGAGGACGTGGTCCAAGACGCCTGGCTGCGCTGGCGCAAGGTCGACGCCGAGACCGTCGAGGAGCCTGGCGCCTATCTGAGCCGCGTGGTCACCCGCCTGGCGCTCGACCGCCTGAAATCGGCCCGAGCAAGGCGAGAGGTCTATGTCGGCGAATGGCTGCCCGAGCCGGTGGTCGAGCCCGACTTCGAGGCCGGCGGCGACGCCGATCTGTCGGTGGCCTTCCTGCTGGCCCTGGAGCGGCTGACCCCGCTGGAGCGCGCGGCCTTCCTGCTGCACGACGTGTTCGACACGCCCTTCGCCGAAATCGCCGCCGCCCTGGGGCGCACCGAGACCGCCTGCCGCCAGCTGGCCGCCCGGGCTCGCGAGCATGTCCGGCGCGACCGGCCGCGCTACAGGCCCAGCGTCGACGAGGAGCGGCGGCTGACGGCGGCCTTCTTCGCCGCGGTGTTCAGAGGCGATGAGGTGGCCTTGCGCGATCTGCTGACCGCGGACGTGGTGATGCACGCCGACGGCGGCGGCAAGGTCAACGCCAACCTCAACCCGGTGAAGGGCCTGGCCAAGGCCGTGACCCTGATCCTGGGCGTGCGCCGGAAGTGGCCGCCCCCGGCGGGGACGACCGTGCGGCTGGCGCGGGTGAACGGCCAGCCAGGCCTTGTGCTCGCGAGCGAGGGCGTCGTCTTCCAGACCATGAGCCTGGAGATCGCGAACGGCCGCATCGCGGCGGTCTATACGGTGCGCAATCCGGAGAAGCTGACCGGGCTTGTCGCCTAAGGCCTGCCGCGGGCGACAGGCTTTAGGTTCTTTGCTTGGCGCGCATTGGCGGGCGAAACCGCTCACATTTCCGGCCAATGCGCTTCAGGGCAGCTCCACCTTCGGCAAAGTGTCCTTGGTCTCGCAGGCCAGCTTGCCGGCCTTGCCGACGGCGCCGGAGATGTCCTCGATCTTGGCCTCCTTGCGCCAGCCCTTGGGCAGGCCCTTGGAGCCGTCGAAGTCCATCCCCAGGTCCATCCACTTGTCGGCCGCGCAGTCCAAGGCGAAGACCAGGATCGGCCCCTTGCTGGCCGGCCAGTTCTTGTAGGGGCCGTTGGCCTTGCCCTCGGCGATGCGGGTGACGATCAGTCCGCTGGACTGGTCGACGCGGGTGAAGTCCGCGTCGTAGTAGGTTTTGGTCTCGCCCGGGGCGAGCTTCCAGGTCTCGGCGGCGGCGGCTCCGGAAAAGGCCACGACCGGTACGCTAAGCAAACACACTACGAGCCGCTTCATGTCAGCGTCTCCCCCTTCTTGTTGTTCGCTGGGGAGACGCTATGCCTGTGTGCGGCGCGTCACAATATCGCCGTTATTCGAAACTTGGAGGGTGGCCCTACCTTGCTTCCAGGCCCGCGGCGATGGCGGCGTTGAGCGCGGCGACGGCGGCGTCCGGACCCTCGGGATAGGCCCAGACCCCGGCCGAGACGGCCAGGAAGTCCGCGCCGGCCGTGGCCAGGGGCGCGGCGTTGGCGGCCGTAACGCCGCCGATGGCCACGCAGGGGACCTCCATCGTCTCCTGCCAGATCGTCAGGATCTCGGGATCGGCGGTGGTCGGGGCGTCCTTGGTGGTGGTCGGGAAGAAGGCCCCGAAGGCGACGTAGTCGGCCCCGGCCTCGGCGGCCTCCATGGCCAGGTGCCGGCTGTCGTGGCAGGTGACGCCGACCATGCGCTCGCCCATCAGTTTGCGCGCTTCCCTGTAGGCCATGTCCGACTGGCCCACGTGCACGCCGTCGACCGGCAGCCGGGCGGCAAGATCGGGGCGGTCGTTCAGGATCACGGCCACGTCGCGGGCCTGGGCGATCGGCGCCAGCACATCGACGGCCGCTTTCACCACGTCGTCGGGAACATCCTTCAGGCGGATCTGCAGGGCGGCCACGTCGCCGCCTTCCAAGGCCTTGATCAGCTGGCGGCCGAACCCGGCCAGGTCGTCCAGCGCGGGCGGGGTGATCAGATAGAGGCGGCACGGAAGCGTCATGCGCCGGCTTTATGCCAGTTCGGGCCTCTGCGCGACTGCGCAGAAAAGGTTAGGGAGAGCATGCGACCTCTAGCCGCTGCTAACCAGAGTGAGAGTCAGTTGCAAAAGCTGGCGCGATGCGCTAGATGAGAATGACACTCAATCGGGTAGGGCGTTCGTTCCTTGTACGTCTGTAACTGTAACGGCATCCGCGAGCGCGAAGTGCGCGCCGCCATCGACGCAGGCGCCACCCGTCCCGTCGAGATCTTTCGCTCAAAGGGCTGCCAGGCCCAGTGCGCCAAGTGCGTCTGCGAGATGCGGCAGATGATCCAGGAAAGCCGCGAAGCGCTCGCATTCGCAGCCGAGTAATCGGCAAAGCGACGCTAAGTTCAGCGATCGCGAAGCACTCTCACGCTTTTCTGTGAAAGCGCGAAACACTCGCACACATTCAGGTTGAAGCCGCTTTCGGCTTGCCCCAGGGTCGCCCGGAATTCGAATCCCGAGACCTGAAGGAGGCCGCCATGCAGGGCGATCCCGGCATCATCCGACTGCTCAATGCGGTGCTCACCAACGAGCTGACGGCCGTCAACCAGTACTTCCTGCACGCGCGGATGTACGACAACTGGGGCTTCAAGCGCCTCGGCAAGATCACCTATGACGAATCCATCGGCGAGATGAAGCACGCCGACATGCTGATCAACCGCATTCTGTTCCTGGAAGGCCTGCCCAACCTGCAGGACCTGCACAAGCTCAAGATCGGCGAGACGGTGCCCGAGTGCCTGAACAGCGATCTGCAGGTCGAACTGGCCGGCCGCGAGACCCTGATCCCGGGGATCGTCCAGTGCGAGCAGGCCCGCGACTATGTCAGCCGCGAGCTGTTGCGCGTGATCCTCAGCGACACCGAGGAGCACATCGACTTCCTGGAGATGCAGCTTGGCCTGGTGAAGTCGCTGGGCGAGCAGAACTACCTGCAATCGGCCGTCGGCGAACTGCCGGCCTAGACGGCTCTTTCCATAAAGGTGCGGAGGCTCTCGTCGAGCCCCCGCGCCAGATGCTCGCGCCGGATCTCCAGGAGGTCCGGCGCTAGTTTTTTGTCGGCGATGTCGGCGAAGCCCAGGCGGCGGTAGTACGGCGCGTTCCAGGGCACGTCGCGGAAGGTCGACAGGGTCAGGCGAGTAAGGCCGCTCGCGCGCGCCCGCTCGGCCACGGCGTCAATCAGACCCGCGCCGATCCGTCGGCGCTCGAAGGCCGGCAGCACGTCGATCTGCTCGATGTAGAGGCTGTCGTTCACCCGGCGGAACATCACGAACGCCGCAAGGGCGTCGTCGGCCTCGGCGACCAGCAGGCCGCCGGTCGCGATCCGGGCGGCCAGCACCGAGGCTGGCGAGGGCTCGTCGGCGGCCAGGGCGTCCATCAGGCCAAGGAAACGTTGCGCGGAGGCGCGCTCGACCGCGCGAACGGTCTCGATCTCGGAGAACAGGGCCGGGCGGATGGCGACGGTCACGCCGCTCGCGAGACCGGCGTTGCGCCGGGGCCGATGTCGAAGCGCTGCACCAGCGCGCCCAGGCGCGCGGCCTCGCCCTTCAGCGAGTGAGCCGCGGCGGTGGTCTGCTCGACCATGGCCGCATTCTGCTGGGTCATCTGGTCCATCTGATTGACGGCGGTGTTGATCTCGCCGAGGCCGGTGGCCTGCTCCTGGGCCGCGACGGCGATCTGCGAGACCAGGGCCGAGATTTCGCCGACCCGGGCGATGATGCTGCCCAGGGCGACGCCGGACTGGTCGACAAGGGTCACGCCGACATCGACCTTGGTCGTGGTCGCCTGGATCAGGCCCTTGATCTCGCGGGCGGCGTCGGCCGAGCGCTGGGCCAGGGCCCGGACTTCCTGGGCGACGACGGCGAAGCCGCGGCCGCTCTCGCCGGCGCGGGCGGCCTCGACCCCGGCGTTCAGCGCCAGCAGATTGGTCTGGAAGGCGATCTCGTCGATCACCCCGATGATCTGGCCGATCTGGGCCGAGGCGGCCTCGATCTCGCGCACGGCGGCGACCGCGTTCTGGACCGAGGTCTCGGTGCGGCGGGCTTCGTCGCGGGTGGCGTCGACCATCTGGTTGGCCTGTCTGGCGCTGTCGGCAGCCTCGCGGACGGCGATAGTGATCTGGCCGAGCGCGGCGGCGGTCTCTTCCAGGCTGGCGGCCTGCTGCTCGGTGCGGCGCGACAGGTCGTCGGTGGCCTGGGCGATCTCGGCCGCGCCGACATCGACGCCGCGCGAGGACGTCCCGATGTCGCCCAGGGCGCCGCTCAGGGTCTCGGCCGTGGCGTTGAAGTCGCGGCGCAGGCGTTCGTAGTCGCTGGCGAAGGCCTCGGTCAGGCGCACGCCCACCGCGCCGGAGGCCAGCTGGGCCAGGCCCTCGGCCAGGCCGTCCAGGGCCGCGCGACGGCTGTCCTCGCTGGAGCGGCGTTCAGTCTCGGTCTCGGCCCGCTGGCGCTCGGCGTCGGCGCGCGACTGCTCCTCGCGGGTCCGCAGCGACTGGCGCTCGACCAGGTTCTCGCGGAAGACGGCGATGGCCTTGGCCATCTCGCCCAGCTCGTCCTTGCGGTCGGCGAAGGGCACGGCGGCGTCGTAATCGTCGCGGGCCAGGTTGGCCATGTAGGCGGTGATGGCCTGGACGGGACGGACCACGGCCCGCCGCATCGCCCAGACCCCGCCCAGGATCACGGCGCCCAGCAGCAGGGTGAGGCCGGCCATCAGGGCGATGTCGATGGTCTGCTCGCGATCGGCGGCGGCTTCGACGGCGGCGTTGTTGGCGGCGATCAGCGGCACGGCCTCGTCGACGGCGGCCCGGTGGCGGGCGTAGGCGGCCGTCATCTCGGCATAGGCCGCGTCGGCGCCGGCCTGATCGCCGGCTCCCAGCGCGGTGACGAGCTTGCCGGCCGCGGCGCGGACCCGCAGGGCGGCGGCGTCGGAATCCTTCAGAAGCAGTTGGCTGATCCGCGGCGACAGGGTCTGTTTGCGCCAATAGACGAGCCGGGCGTCGTACTCGCCCGACAGGCGCTGGATCTCCCGCGAGGCCTCGGCGATCTTGTCCGGCGTCTTGGTCAGGTAGGCGGTCTGGGCGTCGAGATAGGTCTCGATCACGTACATGGGCGGCGGCAGGATGTCGGCGGTCAGGTCCTTGCCGGCGACGATTTCGTCGTACAGCGGTCCGCCGATGCGCTGGCTGGAAATGGCTTTCCACGAGCCTGCGGCCAGCAGCACCAGGCCGATGGCCAGCGCCGCGCCGAACAGATTCATCGCCCCCGAAAGTTTCACGCGCATGGCCGGATCCCCCCTCCGTATGTCCGAGCGTGCAGCTGGCGCGTGAAAGTTATCTTAACCCTCGGGACGGATCCGCTCGGCATGAGGCAAGGTGTCGCACCCGTCTGCCCCTCATCGGTTGAATGGAGGGAAGACGTCGGTGCGTCCGGACCCTTTCGGGAAAAGGCTTTCCGTTATGCGGCGCGAGCGCCCGGGCGGCGTTGGCCGGGGCGCGCCTGGGGCGCCGCGGCATGCTCCTGGCCGGTCTTGAAGCGCTTCATCAGGCTGGCCAGGTCGTGGGCCTCGGTCTTCAGGTTGGCGGCGGCGGCGGTGGTCTCCTCGACCATGGCCGCGTTCTGCTGGGTCACCTGGTCCATCTGGTTGATAGCGCTGTTGACTTGGTTGAGGCCGGTGGCCTGCTCCTGCGATGAGCGGGCGATCTCGGAGATCAGACCGTCGATCTCGCCGACCTTGCCGACGATGCCGTCAAGCGAGGCGCCGCTTTCGCCGACCAGCTTCACACCGCGATCGACCTGGGCGGTCGAGTTGGCGATCAGGGTCTTGATCTCCTTGGCCGCATCGGCCGAGCGCTGGGCCAGGGCCCGGACTTCCTGGGCGACGACCGCGAAGCCGCGACCGGCCTCGCCGGCGCGAGCCGCTTCGACGCCGGCGTTCAGGGCCAGCAGATTGGTCTGGAAGGCGATCTCGTCGATCACGCCGATGATGTTGCCGATCTGGGCCGAGGACTTCTCGATCTCGCCCATGGCGGTGATGGCCTGCTGGACCACCTCGCCCGAGCGGCCGGCGTCGATCCGGGCGGCCGAGGCGGCCTGAGATGCGCGCTTGGCGCCCTCGGCGCTGCGCACCACGGTGGCGGTGATCTCGTCCAGGGCGGCGGCGGTCTCTTCCAGGCTGGCGGCCTGCTGCTCCGTGCGGCGGGCCAGGTCGTCCGAGGCGTAGGACACCTCGTCTATGCCGGCCTGCATGGTGTTGGTGCGCTGGGTGATGGTCGAAACCGTGTCGCGCAGGCAGTCGATGGCCGTGTTGAAGTCGGCCTTGATCTGCGCATAGCGCGGATCCATCGCCGCCTCGATGTGCTGGCTGACATCGCCGACGGCCAGGCGGCCCAGGCTCTCGGCCAGCACGGCCACGACGTTGTTGTCCTGGTCCGCCTTCTTGCGGGCGGTCTCGGCGGCGGCGCGTTCCAGCTCGACCTCGGTGATGTCAGCGGCGAATTTGACGACCTTGAACGGCTTGCCGGCCTTGTCGAAGATCGGATTGTAGGAAGCCTGGATCCAGATTTCCTTGCCGCCCTTGCCCACGCGCCGGAACTTGTCGGAGAAAAACTCGCCCGCGTTCAGGCGACGCCAGAACTCGCGGTACTCGCCGCTCCTGGCGTAGTCGTCCTCGACGAACAGGCTGTGGTGGCGTCCCTGGATGTCCGACAGGCCATAGCCCAGCGTCTTCAGGAAGTTCTCGTTGGCCGTGATGATCGTGCCGTCGAGATTGAATTCGATGACCGCCTGGCTGCGGTGGATGGCCGCGATGATCGCTTCCATCTCGGCCATCTGGCCGGAGGCCTTGCTGTCGCCCTGACGCGCCCGGAAGAAGGACATCGCGATATTTCCCCCGCTCGGGCCCCGGATCCGATCACCACCCTGGCGATACGATCGGCCTTCGCTTCGGCGAAAGGTTGCGGGGGCAAGCGCGAAGAGACGGTTAACGCGGTGAAAGCTTCGGTGAGCCGCAGAAATTGATTTTCGTCAAAAGAAACAACGAGAACGGCGATCTTCAAACTCATATGACATTGTCGCGCGTCAACGGGTCACAGGGAAAAGCCCATTCGCGTGCGTCGGCGTGGCGCCGTCGGCGGCGATTTGCGCTGGCGCGGCGCGCGCGGATCGCGCCATCATGCTCGCGAGGTCCCCGTCACGCTGGAACCAAGGGTCAGCTGGGCTGTTTGACCTTGCGAGTTCACGAGGGAGTCCCGCCATGCATATCGCCAACGGAAAGTCGCGTGATCGCGCCCTGGCCGGTCGCGAAGCCTTTCAGCTGGATCGGCGGGAGGGCGCTCATCCCGCGGCGCAAGTCGCGGTTGGCGCCGCATTGGCAGGCGGGGCCATCGTCGCCGCCATCCTGATGGGCCGCCGCCACGAGCGCGTGCTGGACGACGAGATGTACGCGGTCGAGTTCGCCGAGATGCACGAGCCGGTCGCTCATCAGCCCAAGCCCCTGACCAGCCTGCTGCTGCCGCCGCTGTTCATCGCCATGACCCTGTCGGGCCTGCGCACCTGGAATGCGCCGTCCAGCCCGGCCCGCACTCGCGCCCTGACGATCTGGAGCCTGGTGCAGGGCTTCAACGCCCTGTGGCTGGGCCTGGGCACCAAGCGCGTCGGGGGGCAACTGGGCGCAGCGACGGCCTCGCTGGCGGCGTCGGCGGCCTACGCCCTCGAGGCGCGCAAGGTCGGCGGCGGCACGGCCCCGGACCTGGGCTGGCTGGGCGTGGCCAACGCCCTGACCGCCCAGCTTTGGCGCAAGCCCATCCCGCGCATGCCGACGATCCACTAGGGCGAATCCTTGCGGCTCGTCTACGCGCTGCTGGCCGGCGCGGTCTTCCTGATCGAGGTGGTCATCGCCCTGTGGTGGCGGGACGGCTTTGTGCGGCCGTATCTGGGCGACGTGCTGGCCGTGGCGCTGGTCTATCTGGCGCTGCGGGCCGCGACGCGGCTGGACCCGCTGGGCGTGGCCGGCGTCGCCGTGGTCGTCGCGGTGGCCATCGAACTGGGACAGCTGGTCCACGTGCTGGACGCCGTGGGCCTCGGCCACAACCGGTTGGCGCGGATCGTCCTGGGCGGAGTCTTCGATCCGCGCGACATCGCCTGCTACCTGGTCGGCGCCGCGCTGGCCCTGGGCCTGGACCTGATCTGGCTCAGGGGATCTTCAGCACGCGGTCCAGGCTGAACGCTCCGCCGCCGCGCGCGATCAGGAACAGCAGCAGGCCCGCCCACGACAGGTGGGTCGGCCAGGCGTCGGGATAGACGAAGATCTCGATCACGGCCGTCATGCCCAGGAAAGCCACGGCCGACAGTCTCGTGAACAGGCCCAGCACCAGCAGCACCGAGAACAGATGCTCGGCATAGGTCGCCGCGTGCGCCGCCACGACCGGCGACAGCAGGGGCACGTGGTACTCGGTCTCGAACAGCGAGTAGGTCCCGTCGGTGATGTGCAGGAAGCCGTCGACCTTGGTGCGGCCCGACTGGAAGAAGATGGCGGCCACACCCAGGCGGGTGACCAGGGCCAGGACGTCCTCGGTCAGCACCTTGCGGGCGGTATTGGCCAGGAGGTCGAAGGGGGCGCGCAGCGTCAGAGTGGTCATCTGGCGGGTTCCGTGAAGACGCCCCGGGCGATCAGGGCGGCGAAGAGGGGGGCAAGCGGCACATCGGATTGGGCCAAGGCCGCGCGTTCGGCGGCCTCGGCGGCGGTCAAGTTGTCACGACAGGCGCGGAGGAAGGCGGTCTCGGCCTCGTTGATCACCCAGTGCCTGACGGCGCTCCCGTCCCGGACGCACAGCAGGGTTTCGGCCTGGCCTGAGAGTTCAAGATCCTCGCGGCCTGCGCGGGCTGCGGCCCACAGGCTGGGGATCCCGACCTCGAAGCTGGCGAAGCGGACGCTGGGGTGCAGCGGCAGGTTGGCCTGGGCCAGGACCTCCGGCGGCAAGTCCGCCAGGGCTCGGGCGGTCAGGATGGGGGCCTCGGCGGCGAACAGAGCCTCGGTCCACAGGCGATCCAGGCGGGCGACGCTGGCCAGGTAGGGCAGGTCGTCAGCCGGCGGGAAGCGCTCCAGCCAGGCGGGGAAAGTCTCGCCATAGTCCAGCAAGGCCGCGTGTGTGGGCGGCGTCTCCCGAGCGAACAGAGCGGCGGCGGCGCGGAACCAGTCCTCGCCCACCATCGACAGCACGGTCGGGAAATTGGCCGCCAGGGCGTCGACGCAGCCCCTGGCGATGGTGTTGCGATAGACCGCGAGCCCCGTCTCGCCCTCGCCGGGCGCGAGCCAGGGCGACAGGGCGGAAGTCTGGCCGGCGAGCGCGGCGACGAAGGCGTCCTGGAAGTCCATCAGCTCAGGCATGTTCGACCTCCAGCGCGGCCAACGCGTCGGCGGCGCGGTCGCGCTCGGCCATCAGCGTGGCGAAGGCGGGGATGTCGTCATCGCGCTCGATCAGGGTCGGGCGCGGGCCGATGCGGCGGACCAGGCGGCGATAGAGGGTCCAGACGGGCTCGGCCACCGGCGCGCCGTGGGTGTCGATCAGCAGGGCGGATCCGCCCGCGTCGGGACCATGGCCGGCCAGGTGGATCTCGCCGATCGCCTCGGCCGGCAGGGCGTCCAGATAGGATTCGGCGGAATAGCCCAGGTTGCTGGCGCTGACGAAGACGTTGTTGACGTCGACCAGCAGGCCGCAGCCGGTCCTGGCGACCAGGGCCTTGAGGAATTCGACCTCGTCCAGGTCGTGGCCCGCGAGCGGCAGGTAGAGGGAGGGGTTCTCGATCAGCACCCGGCGGCCCAGGGCGTCCTGCATGCGGCTGATATTGTCGGCGACGCGGGACAGGGCGGCCTGGGTGCGGGGGAAGGGCAGCAGGTCAGGCTGGTGCATGCCACGATGGGTCGACCAGGCCAGGTGCTCGGAGACCACGAAGGGCTCGAACCGGTCGACCAGCCGCTTCAGCGCGATCAGGTGCTGGACGTCCGGATCGGCGTCGGCGGCCAGGGACAGGCCCACCCCGTGCAGCGACAGGGGGCGGCGCGCTCGGATGGCCTCCAGCGCGGAGAGACGTGGCCCGCCGGCCGACATGTAGTTCTCGGGATGAACCTCGAACCACAGACCCTCGGCCTCGCAGGCGAGCGCGTCGGCATAGTGCTGGGATTTGAGGCCGAGACCGGCGGTAGGGGTCATTGCGAAGCTCTCAAAAATCCGTCTTCCCGGCGAAAGCCGGGACCCAGATCTCGAAGCGTCTGGGCTGATTGGAAGAGCGCCGAGGTTCTAGAACCCACCCCAGCGCTCCTCCATCTGGGCCCCGGCTTTCGCCGGGGAAGCGGAAGCTTGCTTAAGCCTTCGGCGGGGTCAGCGAACCCATGCCGTTCGGGGTCTTCATGGTGACGCACGTGCCCTTGGGGACCATCTTCCAGGCGCTGGGCTGGTAGTCGACCTTCGAGCTGCCGGCGCACGAGGTGCCCGCGCCGGCCTTGCAGTCGTTCTCGCCGGCCTTGGCGACGCCGTAGCACTTCTCGGTGTCGCCCTTGGCCTTGCCGTGCTCGTCGGCGGCGGCGATAGAGACGCCGGCCGACAGGGCCAGGACGGCGGCGAGGGCGGCGGTGGTCGTGGTGCGGTTCATGGGTTCTCTCCTTGGGCGTTTGCTCGCCGAGGCGGCTTGTCTCGCCGCCCGGTCGAGGGGGAATACGGAGCGGCGCCGAAGAAGGTTACACCGGTCGGCGAACAAAAATTCGATCCCGTATTTTTCCGGACGGTTCCGGCGCGGCCCGAGGCGGTGTAACCATCCGCTCCTCGCGCGCGAATAGGGGCAGGCGTGACGGACACCGAAACCCGTTTGAAGGCGCTGATGCTGCGCGGGCTGGACGGCGACGCTGCGGCCTATCGCGAGTGTCTGGCCGCCCTGGGCGTTCGGCTTCGCGCCTATTTCGCCCGGCGGATGTCCGGCGCGCCTGGCGATGTGGAGGATCTTGTGCAGGAGACGCTGCTGGCGGTGCATCTGAAGCGGTCGACGTGGGACACGTCCCAGTCGTTCACCGCCTGGGCGCACGCGGTGGCGCGCTACAAGCTGATCGATCACTGGCGGCGGCGAAAGATCCGCCAGACCCTGCCGATCGAGGACCACATCGGGTTCCTCGCCGCCGAGGAACCCGACCCCGGCGTCGGCCTGGAGCTGGACCGGGCCCTGGCCAGCCTGCCCGAGAAACAGCGGATCCTGGTCTCCGACGTGAAGCTGACGGGCCTCTCCCTGGCCGAGGCCGGGGCTCGCGCGGGCATTTCCGAGGGGGCGGCCAAGGTCGCCCTGCACCGGGCGCTGAAGGCCTTGGCCGAAAGGATGCGTCGTGCGGACGGATGATCTGATCGACGCCCTGGCCCAGGACATGGGACCGTCGCGCGGGCCCCGGGCGCGCCTGGCTCTCGTCGGCGGGCTGGGCGCCCTGGCGGCGCTGCTGCTGGTCCTGGCCGTCCTGCACACCCGCCATGACCTGATGCAGGCCATGCGCGGGGGCATGTTCTGGATGAAGGCGCTGTACACCGCTCTGCTAGGCGTGGCCGGCTACCTGGCCGTCGAACGTCTGGCGCGGCCAGGCGGCTCGGGGCGGCGTGGCTGGATGCTGGGTCTTGGGGTGCTGGCGCTATGTATCGCGCTCGGGGTCTGGCAGGCCATGGTCAGCCCCGACATCCAGGCGGCGGTGCGCATGCTGCGGGGGCATTCCTGGCATTCGTGCAGCCCGCGGATCCTGATGCTGAGCCTGCCGATGCTCGCCGTCGGCCTGTGGGCGTTGCGCGGCATGGCGCCGACCCGGCCGACCCTGGCCGGTCTGGCGATGGGCCTGTTCTCCGGCGGCGTGGCGGGTACGATCTACGGCCTGCACTGCCCCGAGCACACCTTCACCTTCATCGCCCTGTGGTACAGCCTGGGCGTGCTGTTGACCGCCGCCCTGGGCGCGCTGATCGGGCGTTGGGCGCTGCGCTGGTAGGCGCCATCCCACGCGTTGGGACCTGGCCGATCAAGTTTTGTTCCTTCGCCCTGAGGTCGATTGACAAACCCCCGTTCGGCCAATGAAGTGCCGCCGCTTTTCGCGAATGAGACGCGATAAGCGTTGCCGCAACCGCCGCTGGCTCTGTGGGGAGAGGCGCGTGACGATCGACGATACCCTCGCTCCGGCGAGCGGCGAAGGACAAGGTGCGCCCATCTGGTCGGCCGCGACACTGCCCTGGCGCCTCGCGGAGATCGCCTGCGCGGGCGCGCTGGCTGGCGTGGTGATGATCCTGCTGTGGCTGAACGTGCGGCCCGACCTGACGAGCGCGGCGGCCAGCCCGTTCTTCTGGATCAAGGAAGCCTACCCGGCCAGCATCGCCGTCTGCGCCCTGATCGGGGCCACGCGCCTGGCGCGGAGGCAATGGGGTGGCGGTGTCGCCCTGTGCCTGGCCGGCGTGGCGGCCTGCGCCATGCTGATCGCCGCCGCCGTCGAAGGCGCCAGCCTGAGCCCGGCGGCGCTGCGCATCCTCTATTGGCCCAACGCCCTGGTGTGCATGGGCGACATCCTGGTCATCGCCGCGCCGATGCTGGTCCTGACGACGATCGGCCTGCGCGATGTGGATCTGATCCGGCCCGCGCCCACGGGCCTGGCCTGCGGTCTTTTTTGCGGGGGCGTCGCGGCGGCGGTCGACGGCTTGCACTGCTGGCAGGGGACCTACGCGTTTGTCGGTCTCTGGTTCACCTTGGCCATGCTGGTCAGCGGCGGGCTCGGGGCCGGCGCGATCAAGCTGCTCGCCCGCCGTCGCCGTTTTCTCGCCGGCGAGTAAGAGGGCGACGAATAGGGGAAGGGGATAAGGGGGACTGAAAAGGCCTCCCGGAGCGATCCGGGAGGCCTCCTTTTTCGTCTCGCTGACCGGTCGCCTTACTCGGCGGCGGCCTTGGCCGCACCGGCGCCGAACTTGGCGTCCAGCTCGCCCGAAGCGTAGCGCTTGGCCATCACCGAGGTGGCGATCGGCTTGATCTTGTCGGCCCAGCCGGCCGAGCCGAACTCGGTGAAGCGGGCCTGGCAGACCTTGCGCATGGCTTCCTTGGCCGGCTTCAGATAGGCGCGCGGGTCGAACTCCGCGGGCTTTTCCATCAACACCTTGCGGATGGCGCCGGTGATGGCCAGACGGTTGTCGGTGTCGACGTTCACCTTGCGCACGCCGTGCTTGATGCCGCGCTGGATCTCTTCCACCGGCACGCCCCAGGTCTGGGGCATGTCGCCGCCGTACTGATTGATGATGTCCTGCAGGTCCTGCGGAACGCTGGAGCTGCCGTGCATCACCAGGTGCGTGTTGGGCAGGCGGCGGTGGATCTCCTCGATCACGTTCATGGCCAGGACGTCGCCGTCCGGCTTGCGTGTGAACTTGTAGGCGCCGTGGCTGGTGCCCATGGCGATGGCCAAGGCGTCGACCCCGGTCTGGGCGACGAAGTCGACCGCCTGGTCCGGATCGGTCAGCAGCTCGTCGTGGCTGAGCGTACCTTCGAAGCCGTGGCCGTCCTCGGCCTCGCCCATGCCGGTCTCCAGCGAGCCCAGCACACCCAGTTCGCCCTCGACCGAAACGCCGCAACTGTGGGCCATCTGGACCACCTTGCGGGTGACGTCGACATTGTACTCGTAGGTCGCCGGGGTCTTGGCGTCTTCCATCAGCGAGCCGTCCATCATCACCGAGGTGAAGCCGTACTGGATCGCCGTGGCGCAGGTCGCCGGGCCGTTGCCGTGGTCCTGGTGCATGCACACCGGGATGTTCGGATAGATATCGACCAAGGCGTCGATCATCTTGGCCAACATGATGTCGTTGGCGTAGTTCCGCGCGCCGCGCGAGGCCTGGATGATGACCGGCGAGTTGACGGCCTCGGCCGCCTCCATGATCGCCAAGCCCTGTTCCATGTTGTTGATGTTGAAGGCCGGAAGTGCGTACTCATGCTCGGCGGCATGATCCAGCAACTGTCGCAACGTGATGCGAGCCACGTAATTCTCTCCTGCAAGCGTGAAGTGAGGTTGGGTCGTTTCTTGTTTTTGGGGCCATGACGCTTTTGCGTTCTCTGCCCTGGGTAATCAGACTGACACAGGCTGAACGCGGATCTGCACGATCCGCGCCAGCGAAGTTCGTATGTTAGTTCTCGAGTGCGGCGACGCCGGGAAGCGTCTTGCCCTCCATCCATTCGAGGAACGCCCCGCCGGCGGTCGAGACGAAAGTAAAGTCCGCCGACACGCCCGCGTGGTTCAGTGCAGCGACAGTATCACCGCCACCCGCAACTGCCACAAGTTTACCCGACTTGGCGAGCGAAGCAGCGTGTTTTGCCGCCGAAACCGTCGCTTTATCGAACGGAGGCACTTCGAAAACACCCAGCGGACCATTCCAGATCAGGGTGACACTTGCATCCATGGCGGCCAGCAGGCGCTTGGCGCTCTCCGGACCGGCGTCCAGGATCAGGTCGTCGGCCTGGACCCCGTCCAGCGGACGGACAGCGGTCTCGACGCCCGGCGCGACCTTCTTGGCCACCACGACGTCGACGGGCAGCAGCAACTCGCAGCCGGCGGCGTCGGCCTTCTTCATGATCTGGCGGGCGGTGTCGGCCAGGTCCTTTTCGCAGAGCGAGCCGCCGACGTCGTGGCCCTGGGCGAACAGGAAGGTGTTGGCCATGCCGCCGCCGATCGCCAGGCGGTCCAGCTTGGCGACCAGGTTGTTCAGCAGGTCGAGCTTGGTCGAGACTTTGGAGCCGCCGACGATGCCGATGACCGGCTTCTTCGGATTGCCGAGCGCGGCGTCCAGCGCTTCCAGCTCGCGCTGCATCGACAGGCCCGGATAGGCCGGCAGCAGCTTGGCGAGGCCCTCGGTCGAGGCATGGGCGCGGTGGGCGGCGCTGAAGGCGTCGTTGACATAGACGTCGCCGTTGGCGGCCAGGGCCTTGGCGAAGTCGGCGTCGTTCTTCTCTTCCCCCGCATGGAAACGCACATTCTCAAGAAGGGCGACGCCGCCGTTCTCCAGGCCGTTCACGACCTCAGCAGCGGCCGGGCCGATGGCGTCCGAGGCGAAGGCGACCGGCTGCTCCAGCAGCTTGGAGAGCGGCTCGGCGACGAAGCCCAGGCTCATCTCCGGTACGACCTTGCCCTTGGGGCGGTCGAAGTGGGCCAGCAGGACGACCTTGGCGCCTTGTTTGGACAGATAGTGGATGGTCGGCAGGGCCGCGCGCAGGCGGGTGTCGTCGGTGATCTTTCCACCGTCCACCGGGACGTTGAAATCCACGCGGACCAGGGCGCGCTTGCCGGCGAGATCGGCGGTGTCGAGGGTGCGGAAGGGCATCGGGCTTCCCGAGTAGCGAGTAAGGAAAACCCCCGCTCCTTGCGAAGCGGGGGCTGGGTCGTTCAGTTCCTTAGAGGAACTTGGCCATCTCGAGGGCCGTGTCGCTCATGCGCGTCGCGAAGCCCCATTCGTTGTCGTACCAGCTGAGCACGCGGGCCAGCTTGCCTTCGATGACTTGCGTCTGGGGCAGGGCGGCCGTCGAGCTGGCGGCGATGTGGTTCAGGTCCGACGAGACCAGAGGATCGGTCGTCGTGGCCAGGACGCCCTTCATGGCGCCGTCGGCGGCGGCCTGCAGGGCTGCGTTGATCTCGGCGATGTTGGTTTCACGGCCGGTGACGACCTTCAGGTCGATGACCGAGACGTTCGGCGTCGGGACGCGGATCGACGAGCCGTCCAGCTTGCCCTTCAGTTCCGGCAGGACCAGGCCCAGGGCCTTGGCGGCGCCGGTCGAGGTCGGGATCATGCTCAGGGCCGCGGCGCGAGCGCGGTAAAGGTCCTTGTGCATGGTGTCCAGCGTCGGCTGGTCGCCGGTGTAGCTGTGGATCGTGGTCATGTAGCCACGCTCGATGCCGAACAGGTCGTGCAGAACCTTGGCGACCGGCGCCAGAGCGTTGGTGGTGCACGAGCCGTTCGAGACGATCAGGTCGTCGGCGGTCAGGGTCTCGTGGTTGACCTTGTAGACGATGGTCTTGTCGGCGTTGTCGCCGGGCGCCGAGATCAGGACGCGCTTGGCGCCGGCCTTCAGGTGGGCGGCGGCCTTGTCCTTGGCGGTGAAGATGCCGGTGCACTCGAAGGCGATGTCGACGCCCAGGTCCTTGTGCGGCAGCTCCTCGGGGTTACGGATGGCCGTGACCTTGATCTTGCCCAGGCCCACGTCGATCCAGTCCTCGCCCGAGGTCACGACGCCCGGGAAACGGCCGTGGACGCTGTCGTAGCGCAGCAGGTGGGCGTTGGTCTCGACCGGACCCAGGTCGTTGATGGCGACGACCTCGATGTCGCGACGGCCATGCTCGGCGATGGAGCGCAGGACCAGACGTCCGATGCGGCCGAAGCCGTTGATGGCGACGCGAAGAGCCATGGGTCTTTCTCCTGATGTGGCCGTCGTATCGGGTGCGATCGACGTTCCCTATTTGGGTGCGCGTTTTGCGGGGGAAAGGCGCGAAGTCAAGCCCGAGAAATTGAGATCGCACCCGCGAAAGCTGCTATGGCCTGCGCGTCGCCCAATTGTCGCCCCGCGCGGCTGGCTTACAGGGCCTCAATCTGTATGTTGCGTTGCATGATGGAAATCCGCCGATGATCCCGGCCGACGGTACGGCCCTCGACCTCGCCGTGCGCCGCCTGGAGCGGGCGGTGAGCGCGCTTGAGCAGCGTCTGGCGACCAAGGCGGCCGAGGCCGCGCGCGCGCCGGCTCTGCCGCTGGCCGCGGCGCTCTCGACCGAGCCGGGTCTCTTCGACGATGAGGAACGCGCCCGCCTGATCGCCGACCTGGAGGCCGCGCGCGAGCGAGAGAAGGCGCTTGAGGAGGCCGGCGAGCAGGCCTCGGCGGCCCTGGGGCGGGCCATCGCCGAGATCCGTTCGGCCCTGGGCGACGAGTCGGTGGCCAACGACGATCACGAGCACGACGATGGCCACGCCGTCTCGCCCGAGCAGGACGAAGACCTGTTCGACGATCCCAAACGTGACGACCGGGGCGAGGGCTGACCGATGGCGCAGGTGACCATCCACGTGAACGGCCGCCCCTACATGGTCGGCTGCGAGGACGGCCAGGAGCCGCACCTGACCGAGCTGGCGCGCCTGTTCGACCGCCAGGTCCGCCAGGTCAGCTCGGACGTCGGCCAGCTGGGCGAGACCCGGCTCTTCCTGATGGGCGCCCTGCTGCTGGCCGACGAGCTGTCGGACATGAAGCTGCGCCTGGCCCATGCCAACGCCGAGATCGCCCGCCTGAACCAGGAAGGCACAAAGGCCGAGATCGCGGCCATCCGCGCGCTGGATGCTGCGGCCGAGAAGATCGAGAAGCTGGCGGCGGAGTAGGGCGCGTCACCGCGCCGCTGGCATTCCGCCCTCCGAACCCCTATCTTGTCTGACGGCGGGTCGTGCTGCGGCTCTCGTCGAAGATTTCTTATCCCAGGGACCTTAATCTCTCTATTGGGACCTGTTCCCTCCCGTGGCCGTGGCTGCGGGAATACGGGGCCCACCTGTTACTGACAGGTTCGAGTGGATTGAAACGTCTTCACGGTTCTTCGCGGCGCCGCCACCCTTTCCCTTCGAAAGCGCTATAGACGGACGATGACCATCGCCGACCCGAGCGCGGCCAAGACCGCCCTGCGCGTTTTCCTCCGCAACCAGCGCAAACAGCTGGCGCAGGAATATCCCGACGCCGACTGGCGGATCGCCGAGGTTGGCCGCGAAGCGCTGGCGAAACGGTTTCCGGATCCCGTCGGCAAGGTCGCGGCGCTCTATCACGGCCTGGGTTCGGAGATCTCGCCGCTGATCCTGGCCGAGCAGATGCGCGAGGCGGGCTGGACCCTGGCCCTGCCAGCCGTCGAGGACGCCGAGGCCGCCCGCATGGTGTTCCGCGCCTGGGATCCGGCCCAGCCTCTGGTCCACGACGCCATCGGCCTGCGCGGCCCGCCGCCCGAGCAGCCGGTGCTGGAGCCGGATCTGGTCATCACCCCGCTGCTGGCCTTCCAGGCCGACGGCGTGCGGCTGGGGCAGGGCGGGGGCTACTACGATCGGGCGCTGGAGGCTCTTAGGTCCCGCAAGTCCGTCTTCGTCCTGGGCCTGGCCTATAGCGGCCAGCAGGTGGAGAATTTGCCGCACGAGGCGCACGATCAAAGGCTGGACGCCATTCTCACCGAAAAAGAGTATATCGCCGTCAAAGACATGAGCCGCTGACGGCTCGCACTAGGACCTATCGATGCGTTTCGCCTTCTTCGGCGATGTCGTCGGCAAGTCGGGCCGTGACGGCCTGGCCGACCATCTGCCCGATCTTCGCCGCCGGCTCGGGCTCGAGTTCGTGATCATCAACGCCGAGAACGCGGCCGCCGGTTTCGGGATCACCGAGAACACCGCCCGCGAGCTGTTCGAGGCCGGCGCCGACTGCCTGACCCTGGGCAATCACAGCTGGGACCAGCGCGAGGCCCTGACCTACATCGTGCGCGAACCGCGCCTGATCCGTCCGGCCAACTATCCGATCCTGTCCGACGCCCCGGGGCGCGGCAGCCACCTGTTCCAGACGGACTCGGGGAAGACGGTCTTCGTCGTCAACCTGCTGGGCCGGGTGCACATGGACGCCATGGACGACCCCTTCGCCGCCGCGGACCGCGAACTGGACAAGGCCCCGCTGGGCCAGGTGGCCGATGCGGTGATCGTCGACATGCACTGCGAGGCCACCTCCGAGAAGATGGCCATGGGCCACTATTGCGACGGCCGCGCCTCGCTGGTGGTGGGCACCCACACCCACGTCCCAACGGCCGACTGCCAGGTGCTGCCGGGCGGCACGGCCTATCAGACCGACGCCGGCGCCTGCGCCGACTACGACAGCGTGATCGGCAACCAGAAGGACGAGCCCCTTCGTCGTTTCACCACCAAGATCAGCGGCGGTCGCTATCAGCCGGCCAGCGGTCCGGCGACGGTATGCGGCGTGTTCGTCGAGACCGACGACCGCACGGGCCTGGCGACACGCGTCGAGCCGATCCGCGTGGGCGGGCGCCTGCAGCAGAGCATCCCCGCGGTCTAGGGGCGCGAGCGTTCGAGCAAGCTCAGCTTGCGGCTGTCATGGATCGGGTCTCAGATGCGATCCTTAAGCCCAACGGAGCTCTCCGATGACCGACGCCGTCTACACCGCCCACGCCCACGCCGTGGGCGGCCGCAATGGAACCGCCAAGGCCGATGACGGCCACCTCGACGTCAAGCTGGCGTTCCCCAAGTCGATGGGCGGCAGCGGCGACGGGACGAATCCGGAATCGCTGTTCGCGGCCGGCTATTCGGCCTGTTTCCTGGGCGCGCTGGGCCTGGTCGCCCGCAACCAGGGCGTCAAGCTGGGCGAGCACAGCCTGGACGCCGAGGTCGACCTGATCAAGGACGAGACCAGCTTCCACATCGGCGTGCGCCTGAAGCTGACCGCGCCGGAGCTGGACCGCGACACGGCCCTGAAGCTGCTGCACACCGCCCACGAAGTCTGCCCGTACTCGAAGGCGACGCGCGGCAATGTCGATGTGCAGCTGGAAGTCGCATAAGTCTTCCCCCATCCGATCTCCCCGGCGAAAGCCGGGGCCCAGATGGAAGAGCGTCCAGGTGGGCTCCTTAAGCTCAGCACTTATCCAATCAGCCCCAGCGCCCTGAGACCTGGGTCCCGGCTTTCGCCGGGAAGACGGGTTAGTGGGTCGGGAAGAACTTGAAGAAGGGCTCGGCCTCGGTCAGCACGCGCTGGACCGACGGCCGGGCTTTCAGCCGTTCCAGATATTCAGCGCAGCGCGGCCAGCGGCCCTCGAAGGCCTGCACCTTGTCCGCATAGTACAGCGCCGGCATAGCCGCGCAGTCGGCCAGGCCGAAGTCGCCGCACATCCACGAGCGGCCGTCGACCAATACGCTCTCCAGATGATCGCGGGCGCTGGCCAGCTGGGCGTAGGCCTCGTCGACGCCGAAGCCGTCCTTGGCCTCCGGCGGGCGCAGGCGGTCGGCGACGATCCGCTGCATCGGATGGTGGATATAGTGGTCGAAGAACCGGTCCCAGAACCGCATCCGCCAGGCGAAGTCGGCATTGGCCGGCACGAACCGTACCGGGCCCGGATAATGGGCGTCGAGATAGTCGAGGATGACGCTGGTCTCGTTCACCGTCTCGTCGCGAGCGTCGTCGCGCAGAGCCGGCATCTTACCCATCGGCGACAGCTTGCGGAATGACTCGCGGACGGCTGTGTCGCCCAGATTGACCGTCACGTTCTCGAACGGGATGGCGTTCTCGTAGAGGCCGATCAGCACCTTCCAGCAGAACGAGGACAGCGGGTGAGCGTGCAGCGTCAGGCTCATGGCGATCGCTCTCAAATACTTAAGTCATTGCCTAACTATATCGGCAAGCGCCGTTATGCAAGCCCGTGGAATGGCCCTTGGGGGTGACAAAACCCGCCGCCGAACGCTAGAAGCGCCCAACTCCATTTTTCAGATCAGAGACAGAGCCTCCGAATGGCCGGCCACTCGAAATTCAAGAACATCATGCACCGCAAGGGCCGCGCCGACGCCGCGCGCTCCAAGCTGTTCTCCAAGCTGTCGCGGGAAATCACCGTCGCCGCCAAGGCCGGCCTGCCCGATCCGGCCATGAATCCGCGCCTGCGCCTGGCCGTGAACAACGCCAAGGCCGAAAGCCTGCCCAAGGACGTCATCGACCGCGCGATCAAGAAGTCGCAGATGGGCGACGCGGCCGACTATTCGGAAATCCGCTATGAGGGCGTCGCCGCCGGCGGCGTCGGTATCGTCGTCGAGGTCCTGACCGACAACAAGAACCGCGCCGCCGCCAATGTCCGCTCGTACTTCACCAAGGTGGGCGGCAACATGGGCGCCACCGGCTCGGTGACCTTCAATTTCGATCGCGTCGGCCAGATCAGCTATCCGGCCAAGGTCGCGTCGGAAGACGACATGATGGAAGCCGCCATCGAAGCCGGCGCCGATGACGTCACCTCGGACATGGAAGAAGAGGGCGAAGGCCACACCATCTACACGGCCTTCGACGGCCTGAACGAGGTCGCCGCCGCCCTGGAAGCCAAGTTCGGCGCGGCGACCAACACCAAGATCGCCTGGCGTCCGAAGATGCAGGTGCCGGTCACGGGCGACAGCGTCGCCACCCTGATGAAGCTGCTCGACATGCTGGACGAGGACGACGACGTCCAGGCCGTCTACTCGAACGAGGACATCAGCGACGAAGACCTGGCCAAGCTGGGCTGAGGCGTTTCCCGGGGGAGGTCCGAAAGGGCCTCCCCCTTCGTATTTTAGTTTCTAGAGACCGAGGCCCTGGTGACCTTTTCCGCTCTGAACGCTTTGGCTGAAGTCGATCTGCCCGGCCTGCCCAATCACTATCGTGGCAAGGTGCGGGACAATTACGACCTGCCGGACGGCCGCCGGGTGATCGTCGCCTCCGACCGCCTCAGCGCCTTCGACCGCAACCTGTGCGCCGTGCCGTTCAAGGGGCAGGTGCTGACCCAGACGGCGCGCTACTGGTTCGACGTCGCCGCCGACATCTGCCCCAACCACGTCGTGGCCTATCCGGACCCGAACGTGCTGATCGGCCAGCGGCTGGAGATGCTGCCGGTCGAACTGGTGGTGCGCGGCTATCTGGCCGGGACCACCTCGACCTCGATCCTGACCCTGTACAACAAGGGCGAGCGCCAGATGTACGGCGTGACCCTGCCCGGCGGCCTCGTCGCCAATCAGCGCCTGCCCGAGCCGATCCTCACCCCCACCAGCAAGGCCGCCGACGGCGACCATGACGCGCCGCTGTCGCCCGCCCAGATCCTGGAGCAGGGCTTGCTGACGGCGCAGCAGTGGGAGCAGCTGTCCGCCTACGCCCTGGCCCTGTTCGCGCGTGGCCAGGACCTGGCGGCCCAGCGCGGCCTGATCCTGGCCGACACCAAGTACGAGTTCGGCCTCGACGCCGACGGCCGCATCGTCCTGGCCGACGAGATCCACACCCCCGACAGCAGCCGTTTCTGGAAGGCGGCGACCTATGAGGCGCGTCTGGCGGCCGGCGAGCGTCCGGAGAGCTTCGACAAGGACTTCGTCCGCGCCTGGGTCGCCCAGCGCTGCGATCCCTATGCCGATGCGATCCCTGAGATTCCCGAGGCGCTGATCGCCCAGACCTCGGACGTCTATATCGAGGCCTTCGAGACGATCACCGGCCAGGCATTCCAGCGCCCTGCGGCCGATGAGTCCGTGCTGGACCGCGTGCGGCGGAACCTGGACGCCTATCTGGCCGGCTAGGGATCACCCGGGCTTCCTGTCCGTTACAGCCGGCATGGCCTGGCTGACGCTCCAAGATTGGCTGCCCATCCTCGGCGCCGTCATCGCCGGCGGCGTGATCGGCTTCGAGCGCGAGTATCGCGCCCGGCCCGCCGGCTTGCGTACGCATGTCCTGGTGTCCCTGGCCTCGGCCCTGCTCATGCTGGCGGCCGTGCATCAGGTGCGCTGGATGAGCGACACGCCCGCCGAGGTGCTGCGCATCGATCCGGTGCGCATGGCCCACGGCGTGCTGACCGGCGTGGGCTTCCTGTGCGGCGGGGTGATCTTCCAGCAGGGCGTGTCGGTGCACGGGCTGACGACGGCGGCCTCGCTGTGGATCACCTCGGCGATCGGGACCCTGTTCGGTGTCGGCCTCTATGACCTGGCGGGCGTCGGAACGGTGCTTGCCGTGGTCACCCTCAGCGCCGCCCGATGGCTGGATCGCTCGATGCCGCAGAAGAACTTCACCGAGATCAGCGTCCGCTCGCGCCGCGAGACGCCGCTGGACGAGCCGGAATTGCGCGCCCTGCTGGCCGAGTACGATCTGGCCGGCCACCGGCTGAACCACTGCCTGCACGCCGGCGGGGCGGTGTTCGAACTGGCCGGGTCGTTCTCGGGCAAGGGCAGCTTGCGACTGCGCGAAGTGGCCCATCGGCTGCGCGAAGACCCTCGGGTCGTGGAGTTCGACATCCTTCCCAGGAAGGATTGAGCAAGGACTGATCTTCTCGGCGTCACACCACCTCGCTAGACTGGTCGCATGGTCCTGCGGGTTCACATCGACACCGACTGCGGCGTGGACGACGCCCTGGCGCTGGCTCTGCTGGCCCGTTCGCGACAGGCCGTGGAGGTGGTCTCGGTCTCGGCCGTGTTCGGCAACACCTATGTCGATCAGGCCGCCGCCAACGCCCGGGGCGTGCTGCGCCTCGCCGGCTGCGGGGCCGAGGTCTATATCGGCGCCGGCGCGGGCCTGGCCAAGCGTCGGGTCGAGCGCATGCGGCCGGCCCACGGCGTCGACGGCCTGAACGGGACCGGTTTCTCGCAGCGCTGGAAACTGCCCGAACTGGAGCGCGGCCACTCGGCCAATTTCCTGGCCTTCGCCGCTCGACGCAGGATCACCGGCCTGTTCCTGGGGCCGTTGACCAACCTGGCCAAGGCCCTGCTGGAAGACCCCGCGGCCTTCCGCGACTGGCGGCCGACGATCATGGCCGGAGCCTTCGCCGTCGAGGGCAAGGCGGCCGGCGGCGCGGACTTCAACAGCTGGAGCGATCCCGAGGCCCTGCAGCGCACTCTGGAGGCTGGGGTCATGCCGCGTCTGATGCCGCTGGATGTCAGCCACCAGGTGACCGTCACCGCCGATGATCTGGCCAGGGGCGCCGTCTGTTGCGGCTCGCCGCTGTCCCAGCGCCTGACCAAGGCCGCCGGGCCCTATATCGCCTTCCACCAGCGCGTCTGGGGCGGCGCGGGTTGCCGGCCGCACGACGCCGTGGCGGCCGCCAGCCTGGTCGCGCCCGAGCTCTTCACCTTCACGCCCGCCCGCCTGAGGGTCATCGTCGACGGCGAGCGCCTGGGCCGCGTCGAGCGCATCGACGGGGTCCCGAATGCCGAGGTCTGCACGGGCCTGGACATCGACGCCGTCAAACGTCTGATCCTGGGCGGCCTGTTCGGCTGGAGCGCGGTGGAAGCCGCTTAGTGCGGCTGGCCCCACTGGGCGGCGCGCAGGCGGACCAGTTCGCGCATGAATTCGTCCAGACTGGCGAGGCGACGGTCCATCTCGGCCACCGATACGCCGTTCCAGACCGCGTGGTCGTAGACCGAACGCGCCTCGCGCAGGCTTTCGCCGGCCTGATAGCGCTCGGTTATGTAGAGGGTTTCGAGGAGCTTGGTCGGGCGGTCGATCTTCTCGTGCTTCATCGACCAGTAGCTGACCATGTACTCGGTCAGGATCCCATCATCCGACGAACTGACCATCGGCGTCTCCCTAGAGCCTGCTCTGCAGGCTCGCCCTTCAATGTTCAAGAGCTTGGCCGCCGCCGAAACCGGCATCCACTTTCGGCCGCCACGCTCTTGTGGTTGACGCCAAGATGGTGAGCCCGAGGCCGGGTGCAACAACCTATGGGTGGAAATGCACGGGGCGGTCGGCGATCGCCTCACTTGAGGTACAGCCACTGCATGCCGCGCATCAGGCCGACCGGGAAGGTGGTCTCGTGGAACCCGTCCTCGACGGTGTCGCTGCGCAGGCGCAGGCCGGGGTAGTTCCGGGCCTTCAGGGTCGCGACCAGGCGGGCCTGATCGCCGGTCATGTCGCGCTCGCAGTCGGGGCATTGCGGGCCGGGATGCTCGCGCGAGCCCACCGCCAGGTAGATCCTCGCCTTCAGGTCCTTGTGGCCGGCGGCCCAGGCGGCCTCGTCCCTGAGCAGCTGCTTGTCGGCGAACCAGATCGAGGGGCTGGTCAGCACATAGTTCCTGAACAGCTCGGGCTCGTGGAAGGCCACCCACAGGCCGAAGAGGGCGCCATAGGACTGGCCGGCCAGGGTGCGGTCGGTGGCGTCGACACGGTAGCGACGCTCGACCAGCGGCAGCACCTGGCTTTTCAGAAACTGGAGATGGGCCGGGCCGCCCCCGGTTTCGCCCTTGTTCGACGGATCACGCCAGGGCGTCAGGTCGCGCCGGCGGCTGTCGGCGGCGGGCTCGCCCTGGGCCCAGGAGACGCCGACGATGACGAACTCCTTGAACCGGCCCTGGCTGAACGGCACGCGCGACACGCCCGAGGCCACCTGGAAGGTGTAGGGGCCGTCGGTCATGTAGATCACCGGATAGCGTCGACCGGCATTCTCGGGCTTGTCGTAGCCGGGCGGCGTCTTGACGAAGACCTGGTAGTCGCGGCCGCTGGTCTTGTCGGTCAGGGGCAGGACGGCGCTGTTCTCGATCACGAAGCCGGCGGGCCGCTCGGCCGCCTTCGCGGTCGGGGCTTCGTTTCCACAGGCGGCGAGACCCGTGACCATCAAGGCCGCAACGAATGATCGCCAACGCATACCCAACTCCACCCTCGGCGCGGAACGATCGTCCGCGCCGAGGGTGTTAGCCGAGTCGCCGCCTACTTGCCGCCCGCATAGTCCTTGATCAGGGCGTAGAGGAAGTCGCGGCCCTCGTAGAGCGACTTGACCCGCATGCGCTCGTTCAGGCCGTGGATGCCGTCGCCGTCCGAGCTGCCGAACAGGCCCGAGACGCCGTAGGTCGGGATGCCGGCGGCGTTGGTGTGGACCCCGTCGGTGGCGCCGGTCAGCAGGATCGGCACGACCGGCACGCCGGGCCACAGCTTGGCGGCTTCCTTCTCGATCGGACCCATGATCGCGGGCGTCAGGGGCGGCGGCGGCGAGGCGGTGTTGGGCTCGTGGGCCAGGGTCACGGCGACGGGATCGCCAGCCAGTTCGGCCAGCTTGACCTTGACCTCCTCGACCGGCGTGCCCGGTAGGATGCGGCAGTTGACATTGGCCGTGGCGCGCTGTGGCAGGGCGTTGGGCGCGTGACCGGCGCTGACCATGGTGGCCACGCAGGTCGTGCGCAGCATCGAGTTCCACATCGGGTCGGCCGTGACGGTCTTCAGCGCCGCCGGGTCGTTGATGTTGGCCACCAGCGCCTTCATCCCCGCCGCCTGCTCGGGCGAGACGCGGGCCTGCATCTTGGTGAAGTAGCCGCGCGTGGCGTCGTTGAAGCGCGGCGGGAAGCCGTAGGCGCCGATCCGGTCCAGGGCCGCCGACAGTTGGTAGATGGCGTTGGCCGGCACGGGACGGCTGGAGTGGCCGCCGGGATTGGTCACGGTCAGGGTGAAGTCCTGATAGACCTTCTCGCCGCCCTGGACCTCCAGCACCACCGGCTTGTCGTGCTCGTCCAGCAGGCCGTCGGCGCCCTCGTTGAGCGCGAACTCCGCGTCGACCAGGGGGCGGTGGTTCTTCACCAGGTCCTCGATGCCGTTGTAGGCCTCGCTTTCCTCGCCGCAGGTCAGGGCCATCTTGATGTCGCGCTTGGGCTTGAAGCCGGCCTGCTTCAGCCGGACCAGGCTGTCGACCCAGATGGCCGCCTGGGCCTTGTCGTCCGACGTGCCGCGCCCGAAGAAGTAGCCGTTCTCCTCGACCAGCTTGAACGGGTCGCGGGTCCAGTCGGCGCGATTGGCCTCGACCACGTCGATGTGGGCCAGCAGCAGCATGGGCTTCGACTTGGCGTCCGTACCGTGGAGGATGGCGACCAGGCTGCCTTCCTTCGGATGGCCATCGGCGACCACGACCTTGACGTCGGCCTCCGGATAGCCGGCCGCCTTCAGCCGCGCGCCCATGGCCTCGGCGGCGGCGGTGCAGGAGCCGACCGACAGGGTGGTGTTGATCTCGACCAGTTCCTTGTAGAGGTCGCGGAAGGCCAGCTGGTCGGGGCGGACGGTCTTGGGCGGCTCGGCCGTCTGCGCCTGAGCCCCCGTGGCCAGGGCCATCAGGGCGCCCGCCATCATCAACACCGACCGTTTCATCCGTACTCTCCCCAATGAAGCTTGAGGTGGAACAGAGCTTGCCGGCGATCGCCGCGCAAGGGCGCCGTTTACCGCTCGTTAGCAATACAGGGGCTTTTCCTCGGGGGCGGATCAGACGATGTTGCGAGAACACATGATGAACGCCATTCGTATTCTCGGACTTGATCCAGGCCTCCGCCGCACCGGCTGGGGCGTCGTCAGCGTGCTCGGCTCGCGGGTGACGCACGTGGCCCACGGCGTCATCGCGCCCGACGAGAAGGCCGCCTTTTCCGATCGCCTGCTGTGCCTGTTCGACGGAATCTGCGCGGTGATCGAGCAGTACGCGCCCGACGAAGCGGCGGTCGAGGAGACCTTCGTCAACACCAACGCTCAGTCGACGCTGAAGCTGGGGCATGCGCGCGCCGCAGCGATGATCGCTCCGGCTCGCGCGGGTCTGTTGGTGGCCGAATATTCCAACGCCATGGTCAAGAAGGCGGTGGTCGGGACCGGTGGGGCCGACAAGGCCCAGATCGCTTTCATGATCGCGCGCCTGCTGCCGACCGCCGGTTCGCCCACGGCCGACGCCGCCGACGCCTTGGCGGTGGCCATCGCCCACGCCCACGCTCGCACCGCCCGGAGGGTCGCATGATCGGACGTCTTCGCGGGGCTGTCGCCGAGGTCGGCGAGGAAGAGGCCCTGATCGACGTCATGGGCGTCGGCTACATCGTCCGCTGCGGCCACCGCACGCTCCAGCGCCTGCCGGCCCTGGGCGAGGAGACCCTGGTTCACGTCGAGAGCCAGTGGAGCGAGAACCAGGGCCTGCGCCTCTACGGCTTCGCTACGCGCGAGGACCGCAAGGCCTTCGTGCTGCTGCAGGCCATCCAGGGCGTCGGCCCCAAGGCCGCCATGGCGGTGCTGGATGTGCTGTCGCCGGCCGAACTGGCGAGCGCTGTGGCCCGCGAGGACAAGGCCGCCGTCGGCCGCGCTAATGGCGTCGGCCCCAAGCTGGCCCTGCGCATCGTCACCGAGCTGAAGGACAAGCCGATCACCGACGGGCCGGTGTTGATGGCGGCCCCGACCTCGGCCAAGACAGCGCCCGCCAAGCCCGCGCCGACCGGCGACGCCGTCGCCGCCCTGATGGGCCTGGGCGTGGCCGAGGTGAACGCCCGCCGCGTCGTCGAGGCCGCAGCCGCCGCCTTGGGTGAAGAGGCCACTGTCCAAGCCCTGATCAAGGCCGGCCTGCAAGAGCTCGGCCGATGACGCGCGTCATCTCCGGCGAGCAGCAGCACGGCGACCTGGCCCCGGCCGACCGCGCCCTGCGGCCCCAGACCTTGGCCGAGTTCGTCGGTCAGGAGCAGGCCAAGGGCAACCTGCGGATCTTCATCGAGGCCGCGAAGGGCCGGGGCGAATCCCTGGACCACGTGCTGCTGTTCGGTCCGCCCGGCCTGGGCAAGACCACCCTGGCCCAGATCGTCGCCCGCGAGCTGGGCGTGAACTTCCGCGCCACCTCGGGTCCGGTGCTGAACAAGCCCGGCGACCTCGCCGCCATCCTGACCAATCTCGAGCCGAACGACGTCCTGTTCATCGACGAGATCCATCGTCTGTCCTCGAACGTCGAGGAGATCCTCTATCCGGCCATGGAGGATCACGTGCTGGACCTGGTGATCGGCGAGGGACCCTCGGCGCGCTCGATCCGCATCGATCTGGCGCCGTTCACCCTGGTGGCCGCGACCACTCGGGCGGGGATGCTGGCCACGCCGCTGCGCGACCGCTTCGGCATCCCGATCCGGCTGGAGTTCTACACGCCGGCCGAGCTCCGCCACGTGCTGCTGCACGCCGCCCGCAAGATGGGCGCGCCGCTGTCGGACGACGGCGCCGACGAGATCGCCAAGCGCGCCCGGGGAACCCCGCGCGTCGCCGGCCGTCTGCTGCGCCGGGTCCGCGACTTCGCCACCGCCGACGGCGCGTCCGTCATCGATCGCAAGGCCGCCGGCCTGGCCCTGGCCCGCCTGGAAGTGGACGAGGTCGGCCTCGACAGCCTGGACCGTCGCTACCTGCGGGCGATGATCGAGCACTATGGCGGCGGCCCGGTGGGCGTGGAGACCATCGCCTACGCCATCGCCGAAGCCCGTGACGCCGTCGAGGACGTCATCGAGCCCTATCTGATGCAGCAGGGCTTCATCCAGCGCACGCCGCGCGGCCGCATGGCCTGCGGCAAGGCCTACCTCCACCTGGGCCTCACCCCGCCCGCCGCCCCGCCGGGGGCGGCCCAGGGCGGGCTGTTCGACGAGTAGAGGGGCGACTAAGGAAGGTTCATGACCACCCCGCCCGAACCCACCGCCCCTGAACCAACGGCAGGCGTGTTCGCCGGTCGCGAGCATCAACTGCCCGTGCGGATCTATTACGAGGACACCGACTTCTCGGGGATCGTCTATCACGCCAACTACCTGCGCTACCTGGAGCGCGGGCGGAGCGACTTTTTCCGGCTGGTGGGGATCTCGCACACCGAACTGGCCCGGCAGGACACCGCCTTCGCGATCATCCACATGACGCTGGACTTCAAGCGCTCGGCGCGGATCGACGACGCCCTGGTGGTGCGCACGACCTATGATCGGGTGAAGGGCGCGCGGCTCTATGTGACCCAGAAGGTCACGCGCGGCGAGGAGGTGCTGCTGGAAGCCAGGGGCGAGGCGGTCTGCATCACCCTGGACGGGCGTCCGCGCCGCCCTACGGCCCAAATGCTGGCCCAGCTTGCGCCCTGGCTCGCCGAACAATCGGACGCCTGAGGGGAGAGCAGCCGCTTTTTTCGGATCCCTCCAAGATTGTCATAGTTTCACCCAAGCGCCGCTTCATGCCATACGGCGCTTATCTGTTTTGATCAGACGCCCCAACGGAGCCTTTTCCCGCATGGACGCCTCGGCCGCCGCCCCCAATTTCTCGTTCTTCGCGCTGTTCATGCAGGCCGACTGGGTCGTCAAAGGCGTGATGATCGGCCTGATCCTGGCCTCGCTGGGATCCTGGGCCGTGATCCTGGACAAGCTGTTCCGCTTCGCGAACCTGAATCGCGCCGCCGACCGCTTCGAGGAGCAGGTCACCGGCGGCCGTTCGCTGGAGGACGTCGCGGGCGAGGCCGGCGCCAATCCGCGCCACGCCCTGCCGCGCATGCTACAGGCGGCGCTGAAGGAATGGCGCGACGCCAAGGCCAAGGGCGCGATGAGCGAGAACCAGGCCGCGTTCCTGATCGCCCGCATCGACCGCATCCTGGACACCCAGATCGCCCGCGAGAACAGCAAGGTCGAGGAAGGCCTGGGCAGTCTGGCCATCGTCGCCACCGCCAGTCCGTTCATCGGCCTGTTCGGCACGGTCTGGGGCATCATGCACGCCTTCCAGAACATCGCCCTGTCGAAGAACACCTCGCTGGCGGTCGTGGCCCCGTCGATCGCCGAGGCTCTGTTCGCCACGGCCGTGGGCCTGATCGCCGCCATCCCGGCCTATATCGCCTACAACAAGTTCTCGACCGACGCGGGCAAGTACGCCGGCCGCCTGGAAGGGTTCGCCGACGACCTGTCGACCGCCATCCAGCGTCGCCTGTCGGAACGGGCGTAACCCCATGTCGATGTCGTCCAGCGACGCCTTCGCCACCAACAGCGGCCGCGGTCGCCGTCGTCGCGGCCGCCGCTCGCGCGGGGCTCTGTCCGAGATCAACGTCACCCCGCTGGTCGACGTCATGCTCGTGCTGCTGATCATCTTCATGATCAGCGCCCCGCTGCTGACCGCCGGGGTGCCGCTGGAGCTGCCCAAGACCGAGGCGGCCGCCCTGCAGAACCAGGAAGAGCCGATCACGGTGTCGATCCGCAAGGACGGCCAGATCTTCGTGGGCGAGACCCAGATCCCGTTCGAGAACCTCAGCGCCCGCATCAGCGCGATCGCTGGCGACGGCTACGACAAGCCGATCTTTGTCCGCGCCGATGGCGGGGCGACCTACGCCGTCGTCGCCCAGGTGATGGCGGGTCTGTCGAACGCGGGCTTCAACAAGATCAACCTGATCACCGAGACGGGCGGCCCCTCTTCTGGCGCGGCTCCGAAAGACGCCCAGCCGGCTGGCTCGGGCGACCTGCGGCCCGCGCAGTAGGGGCCTCATGAGCGCCCGCCGCGAACAACAGGTCTCCCCGGCGTTGCTGGGCTCGATCGCGCTGCACGGCCTCGTCGCCGCGCTGGCGATCTTCGGCCTGCCGTGGAAGACGGCCAAGCCGATCACCATCGGCGAGTCGGTGCCGGTGACCATCGTCACCAACGGTCCTACCAATGTCCGTCCGGCCGAGGAAGCGCCGGTCGAGCAGACGGCCCAGACCCCCGATCCGGTTCCGGAGGCCACTCCGCAGCCGCCAGCCCCCACGCCCGCGCCGACCCCGTCCCCGGCGCCCGCGCCGCCGCCCAAGCCGACGCCGGTTCCCAAGCCGACACCGAGCCCGACGCCGGCCAAGCCGAAAGAGACCAAGAAGAGCGACAGCGACTTCTTCGCTTCTCTGGAAGCCTCGATCGCCAAATCCAAGAAGGCGACGGGCAAGCCGACCGCCAACGCCCCCAAGGGCCCGGCCCGTGCGGAGACCTCCGTCTCGGCCCGACCGGCCATGGGCGCGGCCACCGGTCTGTCGGCCGCCGCCCTGGGGCGCCTGCAGGGCGAGGTGCAGGACCGCTGGAACCCTAACTGCGAGGTCGAGGCCGGCGCCGGCATCAACGTGCGCGTGGTGTTCGTGATCGGGCCGGGCGGGCGGATCGTCGGGCACCCCGAGACCCCCGGAAACGCCCCCGACGCCATGACCAAGGCGGCCTCGGACCGCGCCGTCCGCGCGCTGTTCGCCGCCGCGCCGTTCGCTTATCTGCCGTCCGACCTGTACGGTCAGAAAATCGCCCTCAACTTCAACGCAAAACAGGCCTGTTCGCGTTGAGGCTTGGAAGGATCAAGAAGGAGACCCCGATGCGCTTGAAGGCTCTGGTGCTGATGGCCGCCGTCCTGCTGGGCGGCGCGGCGTACGTGACCCCGGCCGCCGCGCAGATCGAGGTCGACATCAACGCCGGCGCGGTCAAGCCGCTGCCGATCGCCGTGCCAGCCTTCTCGGGCGGCGGCGCGCGCGGCGCCGAGATCGCCCAGGTCATCACCGGCAATCTCGAGCGCTCGGGCCTGTTCCAGCCGCTGAACGTCGCGGGCGTCGCCGACAAGCTTCCGGACGTCAACGTCCAGCCGCGCTTCCCCGACTGGCAGGCGACCGGGGCCCAGGCCCTGATCAACGGCCAGGTGACGGTGGGCGCCGACGGCGGCCTGCGTGTCGACTTCCGCCTGTGGGACGTGTTCAGCCAGCAGCAGCTGCTGGGCCTGCAGTTCAGCTCGACGCCCGACAATTGGCGCCGGGTGGCCCACAAGATCAGCGACGCCGTCTATGAGCGGCTGACCGGCGAGAAGGGCTATTTCGACACCCGCGTGGCCTTCGTCGCCGAGAGCGGCCCCAAGCTGAACCGGATCAAGCGCCTGGCGATCATGGATCAGGACGGCGCCAACCCGCAGTATCTGACCGACGGCTCGTACATCGTGATGACGCCGCGCTTCTCGTCGACCAGCCAGGAGCTGACCTACATGGCCCTGCGGCCGACGGGGTCGTCGATCTACCTGCTGAACCTGGAGACCAGCCGCCAGGAGACCATCGGCAAGTTCCCCGGCATGGTGTTCGCCCCGCGCTTTTCGCCGGACGGCAGCAAGGTGGCGTTCTCGGTCGAGAAGGCCGGCAACAGCGACATCTACATGATGGACCTGCGCAGCCGCTCGTCGACCCGTATCACCACCGACCCCGCCATCGACACCTCGCCGTCGTTCTCGCCGGACGGGACCAAGATCGCCTTCAACTCCGACCGCGGCGGCCAGGCCCAGCTGTATGTGATGAACACGGACGGCTCGGGCGTGCGCCGCATATCGTATGGCGGCGGCCGCTACACGACTCCCGTCTGGAGCCCGCGCGGCGATTTCATCGCCTTCACGAAGCAGACGGGCGGCCAGTTCCATATCGGCGTGATGCGCCCCGACGGCAGCGACGAACGCCTGCTGACCACCAGCTATCTGGACGAGGGCCCGACCTGGGCCCCGAACGGACGGGTGCTGATGTTCTTCCGCGAGGGTTCGGCCGGCAATCCCAAGCTCTGGACGGTGGACATCACCGGCCGGATCCTGCGTCCGGCGGCCTATGGCGGCTCGGGTTCCGACCCGGCCTGGTCGCCGCTGCTGGACTGATTGACACACGAACCGGCTAAAACGGGCAACCTGGGCGGAGCGTAGGCGTTCAAGGCTCAGGTTTCCTGCGCGGCCTATTCGCGCCGGAAGTGAATCTGCATCGTCTGACGTCCATCTGACATCATTGTGAGGAATGGTCAGACATTTAGAGGATCCATTCCTGGCCTAGCTTAGGTATGGGTCAGATCCAGAGTTCGTAGACTTGAGGAGAAACTGGATGAGCTTCGACACCCAGCGCGCCGTTAGACTGGCGCTCGTCGGCGTTGCCGCCGCCTCGCTCGCCGCCTGCGCTTCGCGTCCGAAGCCCCAGCCTGTCGCCCCGACGCCCGAGCCGCCGCCGGCCGCGCCGAGCACCCCCTACACCCCGCCGGCCCAACCGCCCGTCTCGAGCGGCGTGCTGCCCGGCTCGGTGCAGGACTTCGTCGTCAATGTCGGCGACCGCGTCTATTTCGACACCGACGAATATTCGGTCCGCGCCGACGCCCAGCCGGTCCTGGCCGGTCAGGCCCAGTGGCTGAACCGTTATCCGGCCGTGAAGGTCCGTATCGAAGGCAATGCCGACGAACGCGGCACCCGCGAGTATAACCTGGCCCTGGGCGCCCGTCGCGCCAACGCCATCCGCGACTTCCTGATCGGCCAAGGCGTCGCCGCGGGCCGTATCGAGACGATCTCGTTCGGCAAGGAACGCCCGATCGATCCGGGTACGACCGAAGAAGCCTGGGCCAAGAACCGTAACGGCCACACGGCCATCACGGACGGCGCTCGCTAAGACCGAGTTGAACGGGGCGGCTTCGCGAAACGCGCAGCCGCCCTAGTTTTGTCCGCGTCCTACCGATAGATCACGGTCATGAAGCTGAAATCCGCCCTGCTCGCCGTCCTGTTCGCGTCATCCGCCGCCGTGGCGATGGCCCAGACCCCGCTGCCCGACGCGGATCCGCTGGACGATCGCTCGGCCAAGCGCGTCGAGCGCATGGAGAAGGTGGTCCGCGAGTTGCGCGCGATCGTGTTCCAGGGGCGCGACACCGGCAAGCCCGTGGTCGTGCAGCCGGCCGAGACCGACGCCCAGATCGCCGCGCTGAACGAGCGCGTCGGCGACCTGGAACAGACCCTGACCAAGCTGAACGGCCAGAACGAGGCCGCCAATTTCGAGCTGACCAAAGCCAACCGCGCCGCCGCGGACCAGAAGGCTCGCGCCGACGCGCTGGAACAGCGCCTGGCCGCCGTCGAGAAGACCCTGGCCGACCTGCAGGCCAGCGCCGCGGCCCAGGTCGCCGCTCCGGCCGCCGGAGTCGTGCCGCCGCCGCCCGCGCCGCCGGCTGATCCGGCGGTGGCCTTCAAGCAGGCCAAGGACTTGCTGCTGGCCGGCGACTACGCCAATGCCGAGCAGGCCTTCTCGGCCTATGTGAACAACTACCCGGAAAGCACCAAGACGCCGGAAGCCAAGTACTGGTGGGGCGAGACCCTCTTCGTGCGCGAGGCCTATAGCGACGCGGCCGGCGCCTATATCGGCGCGATCCGGGGCTGGCCGCAGACCAGCTGGGCGCCCGACGCCACCCTGAAGCTGGCCCGCTCGCTGGTCGCTCTGAAGAAGACCACCGACGCCTGCCGCACCCTGGACGAGCTGGCCAAACGCTATCCCAAGGCGCCGGCCCAGGTGACTTCGCGCGCGGCCTCGACCCGCGTTGCGGCCAAGTGTTCCTAGATGCGATCCGGGCCGCCCTAGATCGGCGGCTCGATCCGACCTCCGTCGCTCCGTTGGCCGTCGGCTTCTCAGGCGGCGGCGACTCCCTCTTTCTGCTGAAGACGGTCCTGGACTGGGCGCGGCCGCGGGGGCGGCCGGTGCTGGCCCTGACCGTGGATCACCAATTGCAGCCGGGCAGCGACCGCTGGACGGCGGACGCCGTCGCCAAGGCTGAGACGCTGGGCGCCCAGGCGCGCGCCCTGGCCTGGACCGGCGACAAGCCCAGCACGGGCCTGCCCGCCGCCGCCCGCCGCGCTCGCCACGCCCTGCTGGCCGCCGCCGCCCGCGCGGCCGGGGCCAAGGTCCTGCTGCTGGGGCATACGGGCAGCGATCTTGCCGAAGGGGCGGCGATGCGGGCCGAGGGCTCGACCGTCTCCGACCCGCGCGAATGGGCGCCGTCGCCGGTGTGGCCGGAGGGGCGGGACGTGTTCGTGCTGCGGCCTCTGTTGTCCTTGGGCCGGGCGGCGATTCGCAAAGCCCTGACCGCAGAGGGCGAGACCTGGCTGGAGGATCCAGCCAACGATGACCTGCGATACGCGCGGGCGCGGGCGCGGGCGCGGGCTTGGGTGGCGGGGAGGGACGAGATCTCTTCCGAACCGGCGCCGTTGTCGCCTCCATCGAAATTCTCCGTCGATCCCTCGGGCGTCATCCGCCTGCCGCGCGATGTCGCCGCCGCCCCTCTGGCGGCTGCCCTGCTATGCGCCGCCGGCGCCGAGCGGCCGCCGCGCGGCGCGCGCCTGGGTCGCCTGGCCCAGCGCCTGCGGTCGGACGAGGTCTTCACCGCCACCCTGGCCGGGGCGCGGGTCGAGGCGGCGGACGACGTCCTGATCTGTCGCGACGCCGGCGAGATCGCGCGCGGGGGCTTGGCGCCGCTGGCGCTGTCGCCCGGCGAGACGGGCGTCTGGGACGGCCGCTGGGAGGTCACCGCCGGAGCGGCGCCGCTGACCGTCGTCGCCCTTAAGGGTTCGGCGTCCGGCCTTTCGCCGGACCAGCGCGTGGGGCTGGCGAGGACGCCGGCCTCGGCGCGGCCGTCGCTGCCGCTATTCCTGCGGCATGGCGCGGCGCCCGCTCCTGCTCCGCTTGACGGCCCGCACCTTGCAGCCGAAGGAGGAGCGCGCGCGCGCTCGCTCGTTCTGGATCGTTTCAAGGCCGCCACAGGTCTTTACGACCAAGAATCCGTGACTTGACGTCACACGCGTGGCGCAAGCGCTCCTGACCGCCTATCTTGGGAGGTCAAGACCTATCGTTGGGAAGACGAAGCGTTATGAATTTCAGGAACCTGGCCATCTGGCTGGTGATCATCGCGGTGCTGGCGGGCGTGTTCGTCGTCAGCCAGAACCAACGCACCAAGAGCGGCGGCGAGATCAGCTATTCGCAGCTCCTCAAGGACGTCGACGCCGGCAAGATCAAGTCGGCCGAGATCGCAGGCCAGACCGTGATGGCCAAGACGGCCGACAACAAGACCCTGACGGTCAATGCGCCGGCGAATTCCGACGAACTGGTCAACCGCATGGTGGCCAAGAACGCCGACGTGAAGTTCAAGAGCGGCTCGATCAGCCTGCTGGCCATCGTGGTCCAGCTGCTGCCGATCCTGCTGGTCGTGGGCGTCTGGCTGTTCTTCATGCGTCAGATGCAAGGCGGGGCGAAGGGCGCCATGGGCTTCGGCAAGTCCAAGGCCCGCCTGCTGACCGAGAACAAGAACCGCATCACCTTCGAGGACGTCGCGGGCGTCGACGAGGCCAAGGAAGAGCTGCAGGAGGTCGTCGACTTCCTGAAGGATCCGGCCAAGTTCCAGCGCCTGGGCGGCAAGATTCCCAAGGGCGCCCTGCTGGTCGGCCCTCCCGGCACCGGCAAGACCCTGATCGCGCGCGCGGTGGCCGGTGAGGCCGGCGTGCCGTTCTTCACGATCTCGGGTTCGGACTTCGTCGAAATGTTCGTCGGCGTCGGCGCCAGCCGCGTGCGCGACATGTTCGAGCAGGCCAAGAAGAACGCCCCCTGCATCATCTTCATCGACGAAATCGACGCCGTCGGCCGCCATCGCGGCGCCGGCCTGGGCGGCGGCAACGACGAGCGCGAACAGACCCTCAACCAGCTGCTGGTCGAGATGGACGGCTTCGAGGCGAACGAAGGCATCATCCTGATCGCCGCCACCAACCGTCCGGACGTTCTGGACCCCGCGCTGCTGCGTCCGGGCCGCTTCGACCGTCAGGTCGTGGTGCCGAACCCGGACGTCGCCGGCCGCGAGAAGATCATCCGCGTGCACATGAAGAATGTGCCGCTGGCCGCCGACGTCGACGTCAAGACCCTGGCGCGCGGCACCCCGGGCTTCTCGGGCGCGGACCTGGCCAACCTGGTCAACGAAGCCGCCCTGATGGCCGCCCGCAAGAACCGCCGCATGGTCACCATGAGCGACTTCGAGCAGGCCAAGGACAAGGTCATGATGGGCGCCGAGCGTCGCTCGATGGCCATGAACGAGGAAGAGAAGAAGCTGACGGCCTATCACGAGGGCGGCCATGCCATCGTGGCCCTGAACGTCCCGCTGGCCGATCCGGTGCACAAGGCCACCATCGTGCCGCGCGGCCGGGCCCTGGGCATGGTCATGCAGTTGCCGGAAGGCGACCGCTACTCGATGAAGTACCAGCAGATGACCAGTCGCCTGGCCATCATGATGGGCGGTCGCGTGGCCGAGGAGATCATTTTCGGCAAGGAGAACATCACCTCGGGCGCCAGCAGCGACATCAAGGCCGCCACGGACCTGGCCCGCAACATGGTCACCCGCTGGGGCTATTCGGACCTGCTGGGCACCGTGGCCTATGGCGACAATCAGGACGAGGTGTTCCTGGGCCACTCGGTGGCCCGCACCCAGAACGTCTCGGAAGAGACCGCCCGGACGATCGACGCCGAGGTCAAGCGCCTGGTGCAGTACGGCCTGGACGAGGCTCGCCGCATTCTGACCGAGCGCATCGAGGACCTGCACACCCTGGGCAAGGCCCTGCTGGAGTACGAGACTTTGTCGGGCGAGGAGATCGCCGGCGTGCTGAAGGGCGTGGCCCCCAAGCGCGACGAGGAGGAGACCAAGGAAACGGTCGTCGCGCCGTCCCTGGTGCCTCTGTCTCCCGGCGCGGGCGCCAGCGTCACCGCCTAGGGGTCTCCCCCAGGTCAAAGGATCAAGCCGGCTCGAAAGGGCCGGCTTTTTTCTTGGACTGCCCCCGGAACCGGTCGCGGAGAGGTCTTCGTCGAACGGCCGCAACGTCTCGCCTTTCTGGCCGGCCGGGTCGACCGGATGCCGCGCGAGGCGTAGAACGCCGGGCATGACCCAGGCTTTCCTGCGCGCCTCATCTACCCGTCCAAGGGTCATGGGGATCGTCAACGTCACGCCCGACAGTTTCTCGGACGGGGGCAAGTTCGTCAGCGCCGCGGACGGTGTCGAGCATGCTCGACGGCTGATCGCCCAGGGCGCCGACATCCTGGACATCGGCGGCGAGAGCACCCGACCAGGCGCGGCGCCGGTCTCGGAGTTCGACGAGATCCTGCGCGTGGTCCCGCTGATCGAGGCGATCCGCAACGCCAGCGACATCCCGATCTCGGTCGACACCATGAAGCCGGGCGTCGCCCGCGCGGCGGTCAAGGCCGGCGCGACCCTCTGGAATGACGTGGCCGCCCTGCGCTTCGCGCCCGAGGCTCCCGAGGTGGCCGCCGAGCTGGGCTGCGAGGTCGTGCTGATGCACATGCTGGGCGAGCCGGGGACCATGCAGGACGCCCCGCGCTATGACGACGTCGTCGCCGAGGTCGAGGCCTTCCTGCTGGCCCGGGCCTTCACGGCCATGGCCGCCGGGGTGGCCAAGGAGAAGATCTGGCTGGATCCTGGCATCGGCTTCGGCAAGACGGTCGAGCACAATCTGGCTCTGCTGAAGGCCCTGCCGAGGTTCGCGGCCCTGGGCTATCCGATCCTGCTGGGGGCCAGCCGAAAGCGGTTCATCGCCGGGATCGATCCGTCGGCCGGCGAGGCGACCGATCGCCTGGGCGGTTCGCTGGCGAGCCACCTGCACGGTGCGGCGACCGGCGTGGCGGCGGTGCGGGTCCACGATGTTCGCGAGACGGTCCAGGCCCTGGACGTGCTGGCGGCGATCAAGGGCGTTTGAAGCGCTTCAGGCAACCCCTTGTCGCGCAAGGAATATGTGCATTCGCGCGCGAATGTGGGTCGGTTGCGACTCCCGGTCTCGCTTGCGGGCAGGGGAATCACCGCGCTTAAATATTCGGGGACGGCCTATCGAAAGCACCCGCAAGATGCGCTCGCGACATGCCCTGATCATCGAAGACGAGATCCTGATCGCGCTGGAAATCGAGGAGCTGCTCAAGGAGCAGGGCTTCACCAGCATCGCCATCGCCGACAGTCCTCTGGAGGCCCTGGACAGCGCCCTGCGGCGCAAGCCCGATCTGATCACCGCCGACTACCGCATCGTTGACGGCACGGGCGTCGAGGCCGTGAAGATGATCATGGCCCACCTCGGCCCCATCCCCGTGGTCTATGTCACCGGCCACGCCAAGGCGCTGGACGGCCAGGACGACGGCGTCGTGGTGCAGAAGCCGATCCGGCCCAATGTCCTGGCAGGGGCCTGGCAGCACGCGCTGCAGGCGGCCTAAACCGGCTCTCCCCATCGCTACGATTCCCGCCTAAACAGCGGGGATGTCCAGCATCTCCAAAGGCCGCGTTCTCGTCATCGCCGGTTCCGACTCCGGCGGCGGCGCAGGGATCCAGGCCGACATCAAGACCATCACCGCCCTGGGCGGCTATGCGGCGACCGCCGTCACCGCCGTGACGGTGCAGAACACCCTGGGTGTCACCGGCGTCCACCCGATCCCGTTGGAGGTGATCGCGGCCCAGGCCCGCGCGGTGTTGGACGACATCGGCGCCGACGCCATCAAGACCGGCATGCTGGGCGACGCGGCGGTCGTCGAAACCGTGGCCGCCGCCATCGACCATGCCGACAAGACTGCAAGGGGCTTGGTCCCGGTCGTCGTCGACCCGGTGATGGTCGCCAAGGGCGGCGCGCCGCTGCTGGCGCAGGCCGCGATCGGCGCGGTGAAGAGCCTGATGATTCCGCGCGCGGCCCTGCTGACGCCCAACGCCCCCGAGGCCGTCGCCCTGACGGGGCTGAGCGTCGAGACCACCGACGACCTGCGCCGGGCCGGTGGTGCGTTGCTGGCTCTGGGCGCCAAGGCGGTGCTGATGAAGGGGGGGCATGTGGCGGGCGAGCGTGTCGTCGACGTGCTGATGACGCCCGACGGCGAGACGAGCTTCGAGGGCGAGCGGATCGAGACCCGCCACACCCACGGCACCGGCTGCACCCTGGCCAGCGCCTGCGCCACGGGCCTCGCCCAGGGACTAAGCCTGGAGGAAGCCGTCGCCCGGGCGTGGAATTACGTCCACGAAGCCATGTTGCGCGCGCCCGGTTTCGGCGCCGGCCACGGCCCCCTCGACCACGGCTGGACCCTGCGGAAATGACCCAGAGCCTCGAAGACCGCCTGCGCGAGATCGTCCGCGCCACCCCCACGACCTGGGAGGTGCTGAAGACGGCCCGCGACATGGACCTGCCGGACTGGATGATCTTCTCGGGCGCGATCTATCAGCCGGTCTGGAACCACCTGACGGGCCGTCCGCTGGACTACGGCATCAAGGACTACGACTTGGCCTATCACGACGGCAGCGACACCTCGTACGAGGCCGAGGACGTGGTGATCCAGCGCGTCGCCGCCGCCTTTCAGCCGCCGCTGCGGGAGCTGGTCGAGGTCCGCAATCAGGCGCGCGTGCACCTGTGGTTCGAGAAGAAGTTCGGCGCCGATGAGCCCTATCCCCCGCTGGAGGACAGCGCCGCGGCCCTGAAGCGCTTCGTGGCCACCGCCTTCTGTGTCGGCGTGCGGCTGGAGGATGATGATCGTCTGAGGGTCTGGGCGCCGTTCGGCCTGGAGGACCTGTTCGCCCTGCGCCTGCGACCCAATCCGCTGCGGGTGAAGGGCGCGGGCGGCTGGGAGCGCACCACCGGCTCGGCCAAGGCCCGGTGGCCCGAGATCAGCATCGAAGGCTAGATTGTCACCGGAACAATAAAGGCTTTGCGTGGCGTCCTGGCCGCGCATAACAGCGATGTTCATTGGATTTCGGGGGGGAGCTTCCCATGCGCCAGTGGACCATCGACGCCTTCGCCAGCGGCCCGTTCAAGGGCAATCCCGCCTGCGTGGTCGAGCCTTTCGATGCGTGGCCGACGGCCGCCTGGATGCAGGCCCTGGCCGCCGAGAACAACCAGGCCGAGACGGCCTATCTGTTGAAGACCAGCGACCCGGCCCGCTTCGGCCTGCGCTGGTTCACGCCCGCCCGTGAAGCCCCGCTTTGCGGCCACGCCACCCTGGCGGCGGCCCACACCCTGTTCCAGGAGTTGGGTATCGATGTTCCGCTGCTGACCTTCGACACCCTGTCGGGGCCGCTGACGGTGCGCCGTTTGGAGGGAGATGAGGAGGGCGAGCGGCTGGAGATGGACTTCCCGGCCGATCCGCCGCGCCGGACCGAGGTCCCCGAGGGACTGGCCGCCGCCCTGGGCGTCGAGCCTGTGGAGATGTGGGCCGGGGCTTATCTGATCGCGGTGCTGAAGGACGAGGCGACGGTGCGCGGCCTGACGCCGGACCTGGGCGCACTGAAGGAGATCGCGGGCCAGGCCACCGACGGGAAGGGGCAGACGGTCGTGGTCGCCCTGGCCGATCCGGGCCAACCCTACGCCGTGGTCAGCCGCTTCTTCGCGCCGGCCGCCGGGATCCCCGAGGACCCGACCACCGGCTCGGCCCACTGCATCCTGATGCCGCTATATGCCGAGAAGCTGGACGCCGAAGTCCTGAAGTTCCACCAGGCCTATCCCGGCCGCGGCGGGGACCTGGAATGCGAAAACCGCGGCGCGCGCGTTCTGTTGCGCGGCCGCGGCTTCACGGTGGTGGAGAGCCGGCTCCGGGTGGAGCCGGCCTAGGCGTTAGGGGTTACCAGCGACGGTCCGGGCCACGGTGGTCGCCGTAGCCGTAACCGTAGTCACGGTCGTGGCGCTCGTAGCGGATCTGGCCGCTGATGCGATCGAAGCGACGGTCGAGGTCGGCGCGCTCCCAGCCGCTCAGGCCGCCGCGACGGTAGCGGGCTTCCAGGCGGGCGGTTTCGCGCAGTTCGCCGCGCAGGCGATAGGCCTCGCCGCGGGTCAACGAGCCGTTGCGCAGGCCGATGTCGATGCGGCGCTCCAGCATATCCTGGCGCTGGTTGATCGACTGGGCCGAGGCCACGGCGGGGACGGTGGCGGCCGCCAGGGCCGAGACCGCAACGATCGGGATCAGGATCTTCTTCATCGGTTCGGTTCCTCTTCAAATCTTCCGCGTCGCCGCCCGTTGGGGGGAGTGGGAAGCGACGTTGAGCTAAGAGAAACACGTCCAGCCTGAAGCGGTTCTGAGCCGCCTGTTATGTTGCGTTCATGTTGTGACGGGCAGCCGAACTAAGCGGCTTGGGCCAGCCTGGCGGCGGTCATGGCCGTCTCGATGGCGGCGTACAGCTTGGTGACTTCGATCGGCTTGGCCACGTGGCCGTCCATGCCGGCGGCCAGATAGCCCTCGACCTGATGGGCCAGGGCGTTGGCGGTCACCGCCACGATCGGGGTGCGCGGACGGCCCTCAGCGGCCTCCAGCTTACGGATCGCCTGGGCGGCCTCGACGCCGTCCATGCCGGGCATGTGGATGTCCATCAGCACGATGTCGAACTTGGCGGCCTTCCAGGCCTCGACGGCGGCGGCGCCATCGGCGACCAGCACGACCTCGGCGTTCAGCGGGGCCAGGACGGCCTCGACGACCTTCTGGTTGGTTGGATTGTCGTCGGCGGCCAGCACACGCAGGCACGGGGCTTCGGTGGGAATCTCGACCGGACCCTCGTCGACCGGGGCCTTGGCGTCCTGTTCGACGGATTGCGGCGCCTCGATCTGCGGCGCGGGCGGGTGGCCGTCGTCGATATAGTGGACGTCGGTCAAGGCCTCCTCGCGAGGCAGGGCGACCAGGACGGTGAAGGTCGAGCCGCGGCCTTCACGGCTCTGCACCTTGATCGTGCCGTCCATCAACACCGCCAGTTCGCGGCAGATGGCCAGGCCCAAGCCCGAACCGCCGAAGCGACGGGTGGTCGAGCTGTCGGCCTGGACGAACTTGTCGAACAGGCGCGGCAGGATCTCGGGCGAGATGCCGATGCCGGTGTCGGCCACGTCGATGCGCAGGCCATTGCCGTCCTCGGCCGAGGCGAAGCGGATGGCGACGGCGCCTTCCAGCGTGAACTTCAGCGCGTTGGCGATCAGGTTGCCCAGGATCTGGCGCAGGCGGTCGGCATCGCCGCGCCAGACGCCCTGCGCCTCGGGCGCGATGGCGACCTCGAAGGCCAGGCCCTTGTCGCGGGCCTGTGGGGCATAGGTCTCGCGGATGGCCTGGGCCAGCTGGGCGATGTCGAACGGGCGCTCCTGGATCTCCAGGCGGCCAGCCTCGATCTTCGAGAGGTCCAGGACGTCGTTCAGCACGCCCAGCAGCAGGGCGCCGGACTCGCGGATCACCGCCAGGCGTTCGCGCTGGGTCGAGCCCAGATCGTCCATGGCCATGACTTCGGCCATGGCCAGCACGCCGTTCAGCGGGGTGCGAATCTCGTGGCTCATATTGGCCAGGAAGTGCGACTTCAGCACGTTGGCGGCGTTGGCGTCGTCGCGCGCCTTGACCAGCTCGGCCATGGCCCCGCGCAGGTCGTGGTCATTGGCCTCGAGGCGGGTGACCAGATGGTTGAAGCTGTCGGTCAGGCTCTGGAAGACGTCGTCGTCGGAGGTCTGCTCGACGGCCTTGAAACGACCGCCCACGGCCGTCTCGTGCATGGCTTCCGACAGGCGCTCCATCGGCCGCGCCAGGCGACGGGCCAAGCTGTTGGCCAGCAGGATGGCGAGGCCGGCGGCGCCGAAGAACAGGGCTCCGGTCAGAGCAAGGTCGCGGGCCAGGGTCTGGCCCAGGCCGGGATGCTGGGCCACCAGCACCAGGGTGCCGACCTTCTGCGAGGACAGCTTGATCGGCCGCGTCAGGGTGTCGGCGTTGGTGGGATTGGCCGCGCCCAGCTGGGCGACGGTGCGGCCCTTGGTGTCGATGATGCGTACGGCCGCCACGCTGGGGGCCTTGGCCACGGCCTCGAGGGCGCGATAGACGCCGACCATGTTGTGGTCGGCCAGCGGCGCCGCGGCGCCGGCGGCGGCCATCTGGGCCAGGATCTCATGATTGGCGCGGGCTTCCTGCCGCGCCACGCTCCATTGCTGCAGCATGAAGCACAGGCAGGCGGCCACGAGCGCGAGCACGGTGGTGGCCAGGGCCACACCGGCGATTCGCGCTTGAAGCGGCGCGTGTGTCGGCGCACTGCTCGCGCTGTTGTTGTGCTTGTCGCCCATCAGCGTTCAGGAACTCAATCGTCACGACAGTATGACCAGAGGTTCCTAACGCTTCGCTTCCATGGAACCAAAGTTGCGCGGCATAACAACGCTAGGACGCGTTTTTTCCGTTACTTGTCTGTAACAATTACATCAGTCGCAACGCGGGCCACTGTTTGCAGGCTCAGGCCTTTGCGCCAGGCCCGCAAAATAATTTCGTCACGAGCGCCGAAATCTGCGCGCCGCGACAAATCTGTCCTTGCTTTTCCGGCTGGAACACGGTTTCTCGCCGGCGGGCCACGCCCTCCCAACGGGGCGCTGCTCATCTGTAAGGATGGGAGACATCGCTATGACCACGACCCTCGCCAAGCCGGCGATCCGCCCGGCTCGCCCCGAGTTCTCTTCCGGCCCCTGCGCCAAGCGCCCCGGCTGGACCCCCGAAAATCTGCAGAATGCCGTCCTCGGCCGTTCGCACCGTTCGAAGCTGGGCAAGGCGCGCCTGAAGGCCGCCATCGACCAGACGCGCGAAGTGCTGGAGGTCCCGGCGGACTTCCTGATCGGCATCGTCGCGGGGTCGGACACCGGCGCCGTCGAAATGGCCATGTGGTCGATGCTCGGCGCCCGCCCCGTGCAACTGCTGGCCTTCGAGTCCTTCGGCAAGGACTGGGTCACGGACGTCACCAAGCAACTGAAGCTGCCCGACGTCGAGGTGCTGAGCGCCCCGTACGGCCAACTGCCCGACACCGCCAAGGTCGATCCGGCCAAGGATCTGGTCTTCACCTGGAACGGCACGACCTCGGGCGTGCGTGTGCCGAACGCCGACTTCATCTCGGCCGACCGTGAAGGCATCACCATCTGCGACGCCACCAGCGCCGCTTTCGCCCAGGACCTGGACTGGGCCAAGCTCGATGTTGTCACCTTCTCCTGGCAGAAGGCGCTTGGCGGGGAAGGGGCCCACGGGATCCTGATCCTGTCGCCGCGCGCCGTGGCCCGCCTGGAAAGCTATACGCCGGCCTGGCCGATGCCGAAGCTGTTCCGCATGACCAAGGGTGGCAAGATCGCCGCCGACATCTTCGAAGGCGCGACGATCAACACGCCGTCGATGCTGTGCGTCGAGGATGCGCTGGACGCCTTGAAGTGGGCCGCTTCGATCGGCGGTCTGGAAGGCATGCAGGCCCGCGCCGACCAGAACCTGGCCGTGCTGGCCGACTGGGTCGCCAAGACGCCCTGGGTCGACTTCCTGGCCGCGACGCCGGACATCCGCTCCAACACCTCGGTGTGCCTGAAGGTCGTCGACCCGAAGATCGCCGCCCTGCCGGAAGACGCTCAAGCCGACTTCGCCAAGAAGCTGGCCTCGCTGCTCGAGAAGGAGGGCGCGGCCCTCGACATCGGCGGCTATCGCGACGCCCCGGCCGGCCTGCGCATCTGGTGCGGCGCCACGGTCGAGGCTTCTGACCTCGAGGCCCTGACGCCCTGGCTCGACTGGGCCTTCGCCACCGTCTCGGCCGAACTGGCCGCCGCGTAAATCCGCGTCCGCCCTCCCCCTCGCCGGGGGAGGGTTCCGGCGGCCGACGCCGCCGAACCACACCCCCATTGCGTCCTTCCCGCAGCCGGAAGGCCCGAAAAACAGAGAGCTCCCATGACCGCTCCTCGCGTTCTCATCGCTGATAAGCTCAGCCCCGCCGCCGTCGACATCTTCAAGAACCGTGGCGTCGACTTCGACATCAAGGTCGGCCTGTCCAAGGACGAGCTGATCGCCGTGATTGGCGACTATGACGGCGTCGCCATCCGCTCGGGCGCCAAGCTCGACAAGGACGTCATCGCCGCCGCCCACAAGCTGCGCGTCATCGCCCGCGCCGGCATCGGCGTCGACAATGTCGACATCCCGGCCGCCACGGCCAAGGGCATCGTCGTGATGAACACGCCCTTCGGCAACTCGATCACCACGGCCGAGCACGCCATTGCGATGATGTTCGCCCTGGCCCGCCAGATCCCCGCCGCCGACGTCTCGACCCAGGCCGGCAAGTGGGAAAAGAACCGCTTCATGGGCGTGGAGCTCTACGCCAAGACCCTGGGCCTGATCGGCGCCGGCAATATCGGCTCGATCGTCGCCGACCGCGCGCTGGGCCTGAAGATGAAGGTCGTGGCCTACGACCCCTTCTTGTCGCCGGAACGCGCCGTCGAGATCGGCGTCGAGAAGGTCGAGCTGGAGGAACTGCTGGCCCGCGCCGACGTCATCACCCTGCACACCCCGCTGACCGACAAGACCCGCAACATCCTGTCGGCCGAGAACCTGGCCAAGACCAAGAAGGGCGTGCTGATCATCAACTGCGCCCGCGGCGGCCTGGTCGATGAAGCGGCCCTGCGCAAGCTGCTGGACGAGGGCCACGTGGCCGGCGCCGGCTTCGACGTGTTCGTCACCGAGCCCGCCAAGGAAAACCCGCTGTTCGGCTCGGATAAGGTCGTGGCCACCCCGCACCTGGGGGCCAGCACTTCGGAAGCCCAAGAGAACGTGGCCCTGCAGGTCGCCGAACAGGTTTCGGACTACCTGCTGACCGGCGCGGTCACCAACGCCCTGAACAGCCCGTCGATCACGGCCGAAGAAGCGCCGAAGCTGAAGCCGTTCGTGGCCCTGGCCGAGAAGATCGGCGCCCTGGCTGGCCAGATGGTCGATTTCGGCATCAAGGCCATCGACATCGCCTTCGAGGGTGAAGTCAGCAAGCTGAACGTCAAGCCGATGACCTCGGCCGCCCTGGCGGGCGTGCTGAAGCCGATGCTGGCCGAGATCAACATGGTTTCGGCCCCGGCCGTGGCCAAGGAACGCGGCGTCACCGTCTCGGAAAGCCGCCAGGACGTCAGCCCGACCTATGACAGCCTGATGCGCGTCACCATCACCACCGAGAAGGGCAAGCGCGCCTTCGCCGGCACGGTGATCGCCGGCGCTCCGCGCATCGTCGAGGTCAAGGGCATGGAACTGGACGCGGGCTTCTCGCCGGCCATGCTCTATATCAACAACCTGGATAAGCCGGGCTTCATCGGCGCCCTGGGCATGCTGCTGGGCGAGGCAGGCGTCAACATCGCCACCTTCAACCTGGGCCGCCTGGCCGCCGACGAGGACGCTATCGCCCTGGTCGGCGTCGACCAGGATCCGGGCGCCGAACTGCTGGCCAAGATCCAGGCCCTGCCGCACGTGAAAGAGGCGCGCGCGCTGACGTTCTAAGGATCCGGCAAGCTTCGCCTAGAAGCCGCCGTTATCCGATGCCTAAGGGGAGCCGCCGGTCCGCCGGCGCTCCCCGTTTTGCTGTCAGGCCCCTTCTTCTCGCAAGGACCGCATGTCGCTGCTCATCCCGCGCAAGATCAACCGGCTGGGCCTGGCCGTCTTCGTCGCCGCCACGGTGTTCACGCTCTACGCGGCCCTGGCCCCCGGCGACGACACCCAGGGTCTGATCCCGTGGGACAAGGCCAAGCACTTCATCGTCTTCTACGGCCTGACGTTCCTGGCCGCCGTGGCCCTGCCGCGCAGCCGTTGGTGGAAGATCGCCGTGGTCCTGCTGGGCTTCGGGGTCGGCATCGAGATCCTGCAAGGCCTGCCGATCGTCGGTCGTGACGCCGACATCTTCGACGTGGTCGCCGACACCTGCGGCATCGGCTTCTTCTTCGGCCCGATCATCGTAGCCCAGTGGCTGAACACCCGGGACGACTAGCCTCCGCATCTATCCTGCCCGCTCGAGGTGTTGTCGCTCCTTCTGTGAAATCCCGTGGTTGCGAGGGGAAATGGCAGAGACGAGGAAGCCGGTGATCACCAGCTGTCCACGCGCACTTCCCAGGGCTTGGAGACCCCCGCCGCCGCGTCCATTCCGCCGACGATCCAGCGCCGGGTGTCGGCCGGGTCGATGACGGCGTCGATCTCCAGGGCGGCGGCCAAGCTGGTGGCTTTGCCGGCCGCATAGAGCCGCGCCACGAGTTGGTCGTAGAGGGCCTTCTGCTTCACGGGATCGGTCTCGGCCTCCAGCTCCTTGCGGTAGCCCAGCTTGACCGCGCCTTCGAGGCCCATGCCGCCGAATTCGCCGGTCGGCCAGGCAGCGATGAAGGCCGGGGCGTGGAAGCTTCCACCCGCCATCGCCTGGGCGCCCAGGCCATAGCCCTTGCGGGTGACGACGGTGAAGAGCGGGCTGCGCAGCTTGGCGCCGGCGATGAACTGGCGGCTGACCCGGCGCACGGCGGCGGCGTCCTCGCTGTCGGGGCCGACCATGAAGCCGGGGGTGTCGCAGAGGGAGAGGACCGGCAGGTCGAAGGCGTCGCACAGTTGCAGGAACCGCGCAGCCTTCTCGGCCCCCTCGCAGTCGATCGCCCCGCCCAAGTGGCGCGGATCATTGGCGATCAGCCCCATCGGTCGACCCTCGATCCGGATCAGGCCGGTGACCATGCCAGCCGCGAAACCGCCCCGCAGCTCCAGGAACGAGCCTTCGTCCGTCAAGTCCTTGATCAGTGTACGGACGTCGTAGACACGCAGGCGGTTCTCCGGGATCGCGTTGCGCAGTCGCCGCTGGTCGGAGGCGGTCCAATGGGGCAGCGCGCCCTGGAAATACGATAGCGCTTGCTTGGCCAGCCGGGTGGCCTGGATCTCGTCGTCGGCCAGAATGTCGATGACCCCGTTGGCCCACTGGTGCGCCGAGGGCCCGATCTGCTCGGGACGGAAGACGCCCAGCCCACCGCCCTCGATCATCGCCGGGCCGCCCATGCCCAGGTTGCTGTCGCGGGTGGCGATGATGATCTCCGAGAGGCCCGCGACGGCGGCGTTGCCGGCGAAGCAGCGGCCGGCGACGATGGCGATCTTGGGGACCAGGCCCGACAGCTGGGCGAAGCTGCGGAAGGTCGGGACGTCCAGGCCCGCGACGGCGGTGGTGTCCGTGTCGCCCGGCCGCCCGCCGCCGCCCTCGGCGAACCACACGACCGGCAGGCGCTGGTCGGCGATGACGCTCATCAGCCGGTCGGACTTGCGATGGTTCATCGCGCCTTGGGTGCCGGCCAGCACGGTGAAGTCGTAGGCCAGAGCCGCCGTCCGCGCCTTGTCCGGTGGGAAGAGCGCGCCGTTCACGCTGCCGATGCCGGTGATCAGCCCGTCGGCGGGGGTGCTGGCGATCAGGTCCTCGACCGAGCGCCGCCGCTTCTGGGCCGCGATGGCCAGGGCGCCATATTCCAGGAAGCTGCCGGGATCGACCAGGTCATCGATGTTCTCCCGCGCCGTGCGGTGGCCGGTCTTGCGGCGCCTGGCGACCGCGTCGGGGCGGGCTTCGTCCAGGGTGTAGCGATGGCGGGCGATGACCTCGGCGAGGTCGGGGCGGATCGTGTCCAGGTCCTCGGCGACGGCTTCGACGGTCGTGTCGCCGGCGACCTCCATCGGCTCCAGGAACACCAGCGGCTGGCCTTCGGCGACCGTGGCGCCGGGCGTGGCGGCGATCTTCAGCACCCGGCCGCCGGACGGGGCGATGACCAGATGCTCCATCTTCATCGCCTCCAGCACGGCCAGGGGCTGGCCGGGACGGACGAGGTCGCCTTCGCAGACGCTGATCGAGCCGACGGTGGCCGCAAGAGGCGCGGCGACGGTGAGGCAGCCGTCGAGGGTTTCGAAGGTCTGTGTGCTCTGCGCGGGCAGGCCTGCCGCCAGCTCGGCGGCATGGTCCTCGATGAAGCGCGTGGTCGGCGTCTCGGGCGCAGCCGCCAGGATCGACCGCACCAGCGGCGCGGTGGTGGCGACGCCGGAAACCTCGAATTCAGCCAAGGCCCGATCGAGCCGCGCCGAGGCCTCGGCATAGGTCCGCCCGCGTGCGACGACCTTGGCCAGCAGGCTGTCATAGGCCGCGCCGACCGAGGTTCCGACCGCCACCCCGGCGTCGACCCGCACGCCCGGACCGCCCGGCGGGCTCCAGGCGCTGATCACGCCGCTGGACGGCTTCACCTGCCCGTCGGCGGTCAGGGTCTCGGCATTGATCCGCGCCTGGATCGCCACCCCGAAGGCCGGTGGGACGTCGAAGTCCAGCGGGTTGCCCGCCGCCAGGTCGAACTGCAGGCGCACCAGGTCCAGGCCCGTAATCTCCTCGGTCACCGTGTGCTCGACCTGCAGGCGCGGATTGACCTCCAGGAAGTAGGCGTGGTCGTCCTCGACCAGGAACTCGACGGTGGCCAGTCCGCGATAGCCGGCGCACAGCGCCTCGGCGTGCTCCCAGAGCGTGGCCCGCAGCGCCTCGGACAGGGCCGCTGGCGCGATCTCGACCAGCTTCTGGTTCCGGCGTTGCAGGGAGCAGTCGCGGTCGCCGATGGCCAGTACGCGGGTTCCGTCGCCGACGATCTGCACCTCGACATGCCGCGCCCGCTCGATGCGCTTCTCGGCATAGAGCCCGCCGTCGCCGAACGCTGCCCTGGCCTCCCGCTCACAGGCGGCGAAGGCGGTGTCCAGTTCGCCGGGATCCAGCACCGCCCGCATGCCGCGCCCGCCGCCGCCGGCCCGGGCCTTCAGCATGATCGCGCCGTGCTCGGCCTGGAACGCCCGCGCGCCGTCCGGCGAGATCGCGCCGGTCCCGGGGACCAGCGGCGCGCCGCATTCGGCGGCGAGGGCGCGCGCCGAGGCCTTGTCGCCGAAGACCTCCAAGTGTTCGGGAGACGGCCCGACGAACACGATCCCGGCCTCGGCGCAGGCCCGCGCCAAACCGGGGTTTTCCGAAAGGAAGCCGTAGCCGGGGTGCAGGGCGTCGCAGCCCTGCGCCTTGGCCGCGCCGACGATGGCGGCGATGTCCAGATAGGCCTTGGCCCCCGCGCCGGGCAGGGCGACCGCGTGATCGGCGGCGCTGACGTGCGGCCCGCCGGCGTCGTCGGTCGCGTAGACCGCCACGCTTCCGATGCCGGCCTCCGCCGCCGCACGAGCGATGCGGACGGCGATCTCGCCGCGGTTGGCGATCAGGACTCGCGTGAGGGACATGGCGTTTCCTACGAGGTTTCATACGGCCGTTTGAGGCACTTTGGCCGGTCCCGCTCGACTCTCCAAGTCTTGACTCCGGGGCTGGAGAAGATCAGAACAAAAGTGGAACATGGAGTTGGAGATGGCCGGACCGCGCGAGGCGCGTCTTGCGGCCCTGAGAGGCCAGATCGCCGCCATCGAAGCGGGGACTCGGACTCCGACTCCAGTCCTGCCGTTCGGGGATCCGGCTATCGACGGCTGTTTCCCGGGCGGCGGCCTGCCGCTGGGTGGCTGGCACGAGGTAACGGGCGCGGGGCTGGAGGACGAGACCGGCGCGGCCCCCGCCGCCTTCGTCGGCATGCTGTTGCGTCCGCTGGTCAAGACTGGCGCGGTCGTCTGGGTGGCCCGGCGTAGCGATCTCTTCGCGCCCGGCCTGTTCGGCCTCGGCTTCCCGGCCGAGCGGCTGATCCAGGTCCGCTCCCGCGACGAGGCCGAAACCCTGTCGGTGCTGGAGGACGCCCTCTCGACCCAGGGGGTGGCCGCCGCCGTCGGCGAGGCCGAGGCCCCGGACCTGACCGCCGGTCGCCGTCTGCAACTGGCCTGCGAGAAGCGCCGCGGCCTTGGGGTGGTGCTGCACCGGCGGCCTTACGGCGGCCCGGTGGGGAAGGGGCGGGCGGTGTCCGGCTCGGCCTCGTTCAGCCGCTGGCGGATCGGATCCGCGCCGACCCCGCCGCCGCCGGACGATATCGGCCTGGGCCCGCCGCGCTGGCGGGTCGAACTCGAACGCTGCCGGGGCGGACGCGCTGGCGCTTGGATCTTGGAAGCACAGGAGGCCGGCCATGGCCCGCATCCTTTCCGTCTGGTGTCCCAACTGGCCGATCACGACATGGCGACGGCGGAACCCGGGCTACGATGGGTCGGGTGAGGCGACCAAATCCTTCCCCCAAGAGGGAGGAGGTCGCAGGCCGGAGGGGGAAGGGGGCGGCTCGGCAGAACTTCCCGCTCCGTCCGCTGCGCGGACACCTCCCTCGCTGGGAGAAGGGTTACCCTTCGCCCTCCTGGTCTCCGAACACGGAACCCGCCGTCTCGCCGCCGTCGACGAGAGCGCCCGCGCCCTCGGCCTCTCCGCCGGCCAGAAGGCTGCCGACGCCCTGGCGCTGGTTCCTAACCTCGTCACCTTCGACCACGACCCGGCCGCCGACCGCGCGGCGCTGGAGGCCCTGAGCGACTGGTGCGTGCGCTTCTCGCCGGCCGTGGCCCTCGACGGCGACGATGGGCTGTTCCTCGACATCACCGGGACCGACCACCTGTGGGGCGGCGAGGGCGAAATGCTGGTCGACCTGATCGCGCGGCTGGCGCGCTGGGGCGTGCCGGCGCGGGCGGCGATCGCCGACACGGCCGGGGCGGCCTGGGCCCTGGCCCGCTATGGCGACGATCTCGCCATCGCCCTGCCGGGCCAGCAACGGGCGGCGATCGAGACCCTGCCGGTCGCCGCCCTGCGCCTGGAAGACGCCGCCGAGGCCCAACTGCCGCGCCTGGGTCTGCACCGCATCGGCCAGCTCCTGGTCCTGCCCCGCGCCCAGCTGGCCAAGCGCTTCGGCCTGGCCACGACCCTGCGTCTGGACCAGGCCCTGGGCATGGCCGCCGAGGCCCTGACCTTCCGCCGTCCGGCCACGCCGTGGTTCGACCGCCTGGCCTTCTTCGAGCCGATCAGCGCGCCCGAGGACATGGCCCGCGTGGCCGGCGACGCCCTGGCCCTGATCTGCGCCCGGCTGGAGGCGGAGGGACGCGGGGCCAAGCGCTTCGAGATCGTGTTCCACCGCCTGGACGGCCGGGCCTATCCGGTCCGCGCGGGCCTGGCCCGGATCGGCCGTGACGCGCGGCGGCTGACCAAATTGATCGTTCCCAAGCTGGACAAGGTCGATCCCGGCTTCGGCATCGAGGTCGTCACCGTCCACGCCGCCGCCGTCGAGCTCATGGCCGCCGCCCAGGAGCGCTTCGACGCGGATGCGGACGCCACCCTTGACGAGACCCTGGCCCCGCTGGTCGATCGCCTGGTCAACCGCCTGGGCGAGAACCGCGTCTGGCGCGCCGATCCGTTCGAGAGCCACGTGCCCGAACGCTCGGTCGTCCGCAACGCGCCGCTGGACCCGCCCGCCGCCGCCCGCTGGGATCCCGACCGCCCGCGCCCGGTGCGCCTGTTCAAGCGTCCCGAAGCGATCACCGCCATCGCCAAGCTGCCCGACGACCCGCCGATGCAGTTCACCTGGCGAGGCAGGGCGCATCGCGTCCGCCGCGCCGAGGGGCCTGAACGCATCGGCCAGGAATGGTGGCGAGCCGGCGTCGGCGCGACCGATACGGGACCAGGCAAGATCCGCGACTACTACCGCGTCGAGGACGACGCCGGCGGCCGGTTCTGGATCTATCGGCAGGGCTTGTACGACGGCGGCGACGAGGCGCCGAAATGGTGGATCCACGGGCTGTTCGGATGACTGTCTACGCCGAGCTCCAGGCCGCCACCAACTTCTCGTTCCTGCGCGGCGCCTCGCACGCGGGGGAGCTGGCGCTGGCCGCTGATGCGCTAGGCCTGTCGGCGATCGGGGTCACCGACCGCAACAGCCTGGCCGGCGTCGTGCGCGCCTGGACGGCGGCCAAGAAGCGCAATGTTCGTGTCCTGAGCGGGTGCCGGTTGGACTTCATGGACGGCACGCCCAGCCTGCTGTGCTACCCGACCGACCGTGAGGCCTTCGGCCGGCTGACGCGTCTGCTGACCGTCGGCCAGCGCCGAGCCGAGAAGGGGGAGTGCCACCTGACCTGGGCGGACTTCCTTGAGCACTCGGATGGGCAGCTGGGCCTGATCGTGCCGCCCCGGGTGCTGGACGAGAGCTTCGAGCAGGATCTCGCTCGCATGGCCGGCGACCTGCGGGGGCGATCCTGGCTGGCGGCCAGCCGCGCCTATGCCGCCCAGGACCTGAAGCGACTGTCGAGGCTCCACGACCTTGGGCGCGAAGTCGGTGCGCCGATGGTCGCCACCAACGACGTGCTCTATCACGGTCCCGAGCGGCGGCCGCTGCAGGACGTGCTGACCTGCGTGCGCGAACACTGCACGATCCAGGAGGCTGGTTTCCGCCTGGAGGCCAATGCCGAACGACACCTGAAGGCGCCCGCCGAAATGGCCCGCCTGTTCGAGCGCTGGCCCCGCGCGGTCGAGCGGACCGTCGAGATCGTCGAGCGGATCGGCTTCGATCTCATTCAGCTTCAGGAGGAATATCCCGACGAGCCGGTGCCGCCCGGCAGGACGGCCATCCAGCACCTGACCAAGCTCAGTTGGGACGGGGCCCGGCGGCGCTATCCGGACGGTGTGCCCGAGAAGGTGAAGGCCAACCTCCGCACCGAGCTGCGCCTGATCAAGAAGATGAACTATCCCAACTACTTCATCACGGTGCACGACATCGTGCGGGAGGCCCGCAGCATGGGGATCCTGTGCCAGGGCCGGGGCTCGGCGGCCAATTCCTCGGTCTGCTACTGCCTGGGGGTCACGGCCATCGATCCGGCCGTGCACCGCCTGCTGTTCACGCGCTTCATCTCCGAGAACCGGGGCGAGCCGCCCGACATCGACGTCGATTTCGAACACGAGCGGCGCGAGGAGGTGATGCAGTACGTCTATCGCCGCTATGGTCGTGACTACGCGGCAATCTGCGGGACGGTGATCCACTACCGCCCGCGCAGCGCCATCCGCGACGTCGGCAAGGCCCTGGGCCTGACCGAAGACGTCACCAGCCTGCTGGCCGGGACGGTCTGGGGCAGCTGGGGCGACGACCTGCCGGACGAGCACCTGCGCAACGCCGGCATCGATCCTCACGCTCCGGAGATCGCGCGCGCCGTGGCGCTGGCGACTGAACTGCTGAAATTCCCGCGCCACCTGTCGCAGCACGTCGGCGGCTTCGTCCTGACCAAGCGGCGGCTGGACGAGTGCGTGCCGATCGGCAATGCGGCCATGCCCGACCGCACCTTCATCGAATGGGACAAGGACGATATCGACAGGGTCGGCCTGATGAAGGTGGACGTGCTGGCGTTGGGCATGCTGACCGCCATCCAAAGGGCCATGACCATGCTGCGCGAGGATCACGGGCAGGCCCATATCCAGGACCTGGCCGACATACCCCCGGAGGTCAGCGGCGTCTACGACATGCTGTGCGTGGCTGACAGCATCGGCGTGTTCCAGGTCGAGAGCCGCGCCCAGATGTCGATGCTGCCCCGGCTGAAGCCTCGCGAGTTCTATGACCTGGTCATCGAGGTGGCGATCGTCCGGCCGGGGCCGATCCAGGGCGACATGGTCCATCCGTACCTGAAGCGGAAAAACGGCATCGAGCCTGTCGACTGGCCCAAGCCCTCGCCCGAGCATGGGCCGGAGGACGAGCTGAAGGGCATCCTGGGCAAGACCTTCGGCGTGCCGTTGTTCCAGGAACAGGCGATGAGCCTGGCTATCGAGGCGGCCAAGTTCACGCCGGACGAGGCCGACGGTCTGCGGCGGGCGATGGCGACGTTCCGCAATCTGGGCTCGACCGAGGACTACCGGGTCAAGTTCATCGAGGGCATGGTCACGCGCGGCTACCAGCGCGACTTCGCCGAGCGCTGCTTCAAGCAGATCGAAGGCTTCAGCCACTACGGCTTTCCGGAAAGCCATGCGGCCAGTTTCGCCAAGCTGGTCTATGTCTCGGCCTGGATCAAATGGGCTTGGCCGGATGTGTTCTGCGCGGCCCTGATCAACTCCCAGCCGATGGGATTCTATCAGCCGTCCCAGCTGGTTCGCGACGCGCGCGACCACGGTGTCGAGGTTTTGCCAGCGGACATCCTGTCCAGTGATTGGGACTGCACCTTGGAGCCGATGACGCCCGGCTTCCGCGCGCCGAGGATCCGCGAGGACAAGGTCGCGGACTATGACAACCGCCACCTCTGGAAGGCCATGCGCATGGGCTTTCGCCAGATCAAGGGGTTGAAGAAGGCCGACGTCCAGACCCTGGTCCACGCCCGCGCCGAAGGCGCCCGCACGCCTGGGGAGTTCGCCCAGGGCGGGGCGCCCCAACGCGCGCTGGAGCTGCTGGCCGAGGCCGACGCCTTCGCCTCGGTGGGCCTGTCGCGCCGCGAGGCGCTGTGGGCGGTCAAGGGGCTGAAGGGCGAGCACAAGGCGCCGGTCCAGGCGCCGCTGTTGGCCGGGCTGCCGCTGTTCGAGGACAAGGTCGCCCTGCCGGACATGGGGCGGCCGCAGGAGGTGGCCGAGGACTACCGCACCACCAGTCTGTCGCTGAAGGCCCATCCGGTCGGCTTCTACCGGCCAATGCTGCAGCGGCTCGGGGTGATCACCGCCGAGCAGCTGATGAACGTCAAGGACGGCGGCCAGGTGTCGGTGGCCGGGCTCGTCCTGATCCGTCAGCGGCCGGGCACGGCCAAGGGCGTGGTGTTCGTGACCCTGGAGGACGAGACGGGCGTGGCCAACGCCGTGGTCTGGAAGGACCGCTTCGAGGCCGACCGCAACGTGGTGATGACCGCCTCTTTCCTGGTGGTCCACGGCCGGGTGCAGAAGGCCGAGGGCGTGATTCACATCGTCGCCGAGCGCTTCACCGACCTCTCGGCTCATCTGTCGGCCCTGCGCGACGAGCCGGGCGCGCCGGCCCCTAGGGTGAGGCAGAAGGTGTCCGGCCGGCTGCTGCGGAGCCGGGATTTCCATTGATCGGGGCCGCCTCGCGCGTTGAACCGCAGGGCAGGATCCTTCGAAGAGGTATGTAAATGGCGACGTTCGTTCTGGTTCCGGGCGGCTGGCAGGGCGGCTGGGTCTATGAAGCCCTCGCCGAAATACTCGTCGCGCATGGCCACGAGGTTGTGCCCATGACCCTTTCAGGACTGGGGAGCATCCCTGCGCCGACGGCCAATCTGGACGTCCACGTGGCGGAGGTGGTCGAGGCGGTCGAGGCGGCCGGGGACGATGTCGTGCTGGTCGGGCAATCCTACGGCGGCATGGTCGTTTCGGGCGCCGCGGATGCGGCGCCGGCGCGTCTCAGGGCCCTGGTCTATGTCGACGCCTACGTGCCCGATCCGGGCGACTCCGTCTGGTCTCTGACGACGCAGGCCTTTCGCGAGCTGTTCGTGGCGGGTGTTAGCGAAGACGGCCTCAACTGCGCGCCGCCGGCCGGATCGGACCCGCGTTGTCGACCGCACCCGATGGGCGCTTTCCTTCAGTCCATCAAGCTCAGCGGACGCTGGCGCGAAGTTCCGAGCAAGATCTTCGTCGGCGCATTCGGATGGTCGGGAAGCCCGTTCCACGATCTCTTCCACCGGCTGAGCGAAGAGCCGGACTGGACGACGGTGGCGGTCGACTGTGGGCACAACGTCGCGAAACTCCAGCCCGAGATGCTCGCGCGAATTCTGCTGGCCCAGGTTCCGCTCTCCGACGCGGGTCGGTGAGCGGAAGAGGATCGGCAATCGACCCTAATCGGACGTCAGATGTTCCCCCTTTGGGGGAGCTGTCGCGGAGCGACTGAGGGGGCCATCGGGGCATAGGCCGAGCTGCCCCCTCCGGCCCTCTGGGCCACCTCCCCCAGAGGGGGAGGATCTAGGCGGCGTGTCCGCTTCCCACCCAAAGCGGACGATTAGAGCCGCTCTCGCTTCGCGAGTGCGATGTCCCACGCCCGCTTCAGTCCCCAGTACGCCACGCCCGCCGCCACGAAGCTGGGCAAGGTCGCGCCGAGGTCGGGCGCCAGGCGGCTCAGGGCCTGGTATGCGGCGACGCCGATGACCCAGGCCAGCAGGCTGGGCGGGTTCAGGCCGGCGGGAGCTTCGACGCTCGCGCGGCGGCGGACGAGGAAGTGGTCGGTCAGCAGCACCCCGAACAGCGGGGCAAACACCGAACCGATAAGCAGCAGGAAGCCCTCGTAGCGGGCGATCGGCGCGAACAGGGCGATGGCCGTGCACAGGGCGCCGAACAGCATGGCCAGGTTGGCCGGCTTCAGCGGGACAAGGGTGGCGCTCGAGACGGCGGCCGAATGGATGTCGGCGAAGGCGTTGTCTGCCTCGTCGACGATGATCAGCAGCAGGGCGACGCCGCCGCCGCTGGCCGCCAGGGCCGACAGCAGCAGGGTCTCACCGCCGCCCGCGATCAAGGCATAGGCCGCGCCCAGGCCCATGAACCAGATGTTGGCCAGGCCGTAGCCGAGGATCGTGCCGCGGAACATGCCGCTGCTGGTGCGGCCGAAGCGGCTATAGTCGGCGATCAGCGGCAGCCAGGACAGCGGCATGGCGATGACCAGGTCGACGCCGGCGCCGAAGCTCATCTCGCCCGTGCCGGCCTTGGCCAGCAGGGCGGCGAGGTCGTGGTCGGCCAGCAGCCGCCAGCTGAGCCAGCCGGCGCCCGCCAGCAGCAGCCAGAGGCCGAAGGCGCGCAGGAAGCGGCGGACGAACGACACCGGCCCGACGACGGCCAGCCAGGTCGCCAGCAACCCAAAGCCCAGGGTCCACAGCATCGGGTTGGAGATCCCGAAGGTCTGGCGCGACAGGGCGTTGGCCGCGTCGCGCATGGCGATGATCTCGAACGCGCCCCAGCCGACCAGCTGCATGGCGTTCAGCGCCGCCGGGACCGCCGCGCCGCGCGCGCCCAGGGTCAGGCGCAGGGCGCCCATGGCCGATAGGCCGGTGTCGGTCCCGACCACTCCGGCGGCGGCCAGCAGCAGGGCGCCCAGGACCGAGCCGGTGACGATCGCCGCCAGGGCCGCGCCCAGGCCGAGCCCCGGGACCAGGAAGGCGCCGGCCTGCAGCACCAGCAGGCCGATGCCCAGGCTGAACCACAGCGAGAAGGCGTCCCGGGCCTCGAACGCGCGCCGCTCGGGCGGCACGGGGATCAGGGGCGCGTAGGTGTCGTCGAGCTGGGCCATGGATCTCGTTTAGCAGGCATGGTCGCACGGAAAAGCCCCGCGCCTGGCGACGCGGGGCTTTCGAAAGCTTCGAGCCTGCCTGATCCCTTAGGCGATCTTCTCGACCTGATTGTATTCCAGCTCCACCGGAGTGGCGCGGCCGAAGATCGAGACGGTGACGCGCAGGCGGGCCTTTTCCTCGTCGACATATTCGACCGAGCCGTTGAAGCTGGCGAACGGGCCGTCGGTGACGCGGACGTTTTCGCCCACTTCGTACAGGACCACGGCCTTCGGGGCGGCGACGCCTTCCTCGATTGTGCCGATGATGCGCTGGACTTCCTTTTCGGAGACCGGCATCGGCTTGGAGCCGCTGCCCAGGAAGCCCGTGACCTTCGGGGTGTTCTTGATCAGGTGGTAGGCTTCGTCCGAGAGGTTCATCTTCACCAGGACATAGCCCGGGAAGAACTTGCGCTCGGCGTTGACCTTACGGCCGCGGCGGATCTCGACGACCTCTTCGGTCGGCACCAGGATCTCGGAGAAGTTCTCCTCCAGGCCCTGGTTCTTGGCCTGCTCGCGGATGCTCTCGGCCACCTTCTTCTCGAAGTTCGAGTAGGCGTGGACGATGTACCACTTGTGGTTCGGGTTGGACGCGGTTTCGGTGCTCATCGTCTCTTATCTTATCCCGAGGTGGCCAGCTTCAGAAGCTGGTTGATCGCGAAGCCGATGCCGCCGTCGACGGCGGTGAAGAACAGCGACGCCAGGACCACCATGATGAAGACCATCACCGAGGTGATCCAGGTCTCCTTGCGGGAGGTCCAGGTGATCTTGCGGGCTTCGGCGCGAACCTCGCGGGCGAACTGGGCCGGGCTGGTGCGCTTCTTGGGCGCGGCGGGAGCGACGGCTGCCGTCGTCGCGCCGGCGCCGGCGGGCGCCATCGCCGCGGCCGTCTTAGCGGCGCGGTTCTTCATCGCGGACGGGCTGGATCCCGGTTTCCTGGCCATGCTCTTGAGGCTCACGACTTCCTAAAGTGCGGGCCATCACGCGACCCGTCGGAAACATATAGTGGCAGGAGTGGAGGGACTCGAACCCCCGGCCCTCGGTTTTGGAGACCGATGCTCTACCAGCTGAGCTACACTCCTGCAGACCGACCGCCCTTTCGGGCCGACGGACATCCAGAGACAGACAGCGCGCCGGAAGGCTTCGAAGCCTCGGCGCGCCATGTCTTGTCGCCAGAGCCGCGCCATTTAGCAGGGTCGCATGCGGCGAGCAAGCGGGGCGGAACGGTTTGGCAGGTTTATAGGCTTTCGGCCGCGTTGTTTCGGGCTCTGGCCTCGTCTCTCGGGTCTCGATTGGGCGAGGTCACGGGATCGGAAGCCATGGCCCGGACGTTATCGAACCATGCCGACCGTCAGTTCGACCCCGCAGCCGCCCTCATCCTCCGATCGCCCGTCGAATCGGGAGGTCGAGCACGAGAACCAGCGTCCCGCGCCCCGGGAGGGCCAGCCGCCCAGGCCGGCCACCGAGCCGCGCGGCGCGGCCGACAGCACCCATTCGCCGAAGACCCAGACCGATCCGGGCTCCGGCGAGGGCTAGGACATCGTTCCTGAGGTGGCGGTTTCGACCGTCACGCTCGGGCGTGGATCAGCCGGCCTTCTCCTTGGCCTTGTCGCCCTTGGCGTCGTTCGACGCGCTGGACGGTATGGTGGCGCCGCACTGGATGCCCAGATAGGACCACTTCACGTCTGTCAGCTGGCGACCGCACTGGGTGTTCTTGCCCATGTCCTTGCCGCGCAGAGACACCGCCACGCCCTTGCTGAGGTCGGGCGCCGGGCTTGCGCTGCTGATGTCGTAATAACCGCCGCCTCGGCCCTTCACGACCAGGCAATTGGTGTTTTCGACGGGCCTTACACAGCCAGACGCCGTTACGGACGTGGCTTCCACCACGACTTGATTGGCCTGCGCGACTTTCGTCTTTGCGCCGCCATCGCTGCAACCGGCCAAACCAAACGCTAACAGACTGGCCGCCGCGGCGGCCCCTACGAACCTAACCCGCATACGTTCCTCCGTATCGTTGGCTCCGCGAACGAAGCAAAAGGAAGTCTGCGCCTCGTTTCAAAGAGCGGCAATCACATTTTTGACGCTTTCGAAAATCCGGTTCGCTTGTTTCCGAGATCGGGAAAAAGATTGTCCTTAACCGGACGACAGGCGCACGGGCCGGCGATGCTGGGAGCGGCCTAGCGCAATCTCTTGCCGTGAGAACATGATATCTCTTCTCATCTGAACAACTGTTCGCGAACCGAGACGCCGCTTTCTGCCGCGGCGCGAATACTGCTGCTGATCTTTCGACTCGCCGACACAGGGGCGGCCAGCTCAGGCGCGGCGGCCGAGTTTTTCCAAAGCCGGCTTTAGACAACCGGCGTTGACATCAAGACGGCGGTGCTCAAATGAGACATCGTCGCCTCAGGGCCGTGGCGACGTTCCATCGCGCCGCGCCGACCGGCGCCTTCCGCCTCTCCGCGCTTTGCGCGCCAAGGATTCAAGGTTCAGATGACGGCCACCGCGACCGCCGCAGCCCCTGTGAAAGAAGCCCCGTACTTCACCGAGAAGGTGCTGTGGGTGAAGCATTGGACGGATCGTCTGTTCAGCTTCGCCATCACCCGTCCGGCCAGCTTCCGCTTCCGCTCGGGCGAGTTCGTGATGATCGGCCTGCCGCCGCGCGAGGACGAGAAGAAGCCGATCCTGCGCGCCTATTCCATCGGCTCGCCGCACTTCGCCGAGGAACTGGAGTTCTTCTCGATCAAGGTTCCGGACGGCCCGCTGACCTCGCGCCTGCAACAGATCCAGGAAGGCGACGAGATCCTGCTGGGCAAGAAGCCGACCGGCACCCTGGTGCTGGACGCCGTCCGCCCTGGCAAGCGCCTGTTCCTGTTCGGCACCGGCACGGGCCTGGCGCCCTGGCTGTCGGTCGCTCGTGACCCCGACGCCTACAGCCGCTTCGAACAGGTCATCGTCGCCCACGGCGTGCGCGAGGTGAAGGAACTGGCCTATCGCGACCTCTTCACCAGCGAGATCCACGACGACCCGCTGGTCGGCGACGAGGCCAAGGCCCAGCTGGTCTACTATCCGACCGTGACCCGCGAGCCGTTCGAGCGCCAGGGCCGCTTCACCGACCTGATCGAGAGCGGCAAGCTGTTCGCCGACCTTGGCCTGGAGCAGGTGAAGTTCGACCCCGAGCACGACCGCGCCATGCTTTGCGGCTCGATGGCCATGATCAAGGACACCGCCGCCCTGCTGGAGGCCCACGGCCTGAAGGAAGGCTCGAACGCCGAGCCGGGCGACTTCGTGATCGAGCGGGCCTTCGTCGGCTGATCCGGTGACGGCGCGCGCCCTCAAGAACCTCACGGTCGAAGAGGCGCGCGGCCGGATCCTGGACGGCGCCGCCCGCCTGGGCGTCGAGACCGTTCCCCTGACCGAGAGCCTGGGCCGCGTGCTGGCCCGGCCGGTGGTCGCCGATCGCCATCAACCGCCGTTCGACGCCTCGGCCATGGACGGCTGGGCGATCCGCCGAGTCGACTACGCGCCGGGCAAGGCCTTCGTAGTCGCCGGCGAGAGCGCGGCGGGCAGGGCGTTCGGGCGCGAGGTCCGGGCCGGCGAGGCCGTCCGCATCTTCACCGGCGCCCCGGTCCCGGCCGGCGCCGACCTGGTGGTGATCCAGGAGGAAGCCGTCCGCGACGGCGACAGCGTCCGCTTCGAGGCGGGCGAGGATCCCAAGTCCAATATCCGCGGCGCCGGCGGCGACTTCCGCTCCGGCGACCAACTGCTGACCGACGGCGTCGTCATCGATCCCTGGCGTTTGTGCCTGGTCGCCTCGGCGGGCTGGGCGCTGGTCCCCGTCGCCCGCCGGCCGCGCGTGGCGATCCTGGCCACGGGCGACGAACTGGTCCCGCCCGGCGGGGCGCCGCGTCCGGACCAGATCTTCGAGAGCGGTTCGTTCAGCCTGGCGGCCCTGATCGGCGCCTGGGGCGGCGAGGCGTTCCGCCTGACCGCCGCGGCCGATGACGCCACCACCATCGCCGCCGCCGTCGCGCCTGTCGAGGCCGACCTGATCGTCACCATCGGCGGCGCCTCGGTCGGCGACCACGACCTGGTCAAGCCGGCGCTGAAGACCCTGGGCCTGGACCTCGCCGTCGAGACCATCGCCGTGCGCCCCGGCAAGCCGACCTGGTTCGGCCGGCTTTCGGACGGCCGGCGCGTGCTGGGGCTGCCCGGCAATCCGGCCTCGGCCATGGTTTGCGCAGAGCTTTTCCTGCGCCCGCTACTGGCCGCTCTGTCCGGCGGCGATCCCGAGGTCCGGCTGGTCCCCGCGCGCCTGGCCGCCCCGCTGCCGGCCGGCGGTCCACGCGAGCACTGGATGCGCGCGGCGCTGTCGACCGATCTCGAGGGGCGAACCGTGGCCGCGGCATTCCCCGATCAGGATTCCTCGCTCGTCGGGGTGTTCGCGCGGGCGGATGCTCTACTGCGGCGACGGGCCGGCGCGCCTGCCGCCTCGACGAACGACGTTGTCGAAGTTCTGCCGCTTCGGCGCGGCTGAAACCGCGACGGCGGCCGATTGCCGTGCTACTCCGGGTCCGACTCTGGTCCGGGGCGACCCTGGCCTTCAGGCTCAAGAGGTTAGTTCATGGGGCATGCTGGCAAGATCGCGACGCACGTCCTCTTGGCCTTCCTGGCCCTGCTCGTCGGCCGCTACCTCGTCATCGACATGCCCTTCACGCCGGACACCCTCCTGCAGGCCGGCTACTACGCGCTGGCCTCGCTGCTGGTCGAGCTGGCGTTCAGGGTCGAGCGCGCGCCGTGGCGCTTCGTGTCGGCCAGCGACCACTTGCGCCTCTTCCGCTCGGCGGTGCTGACGGCGGCGACCTTCATGGTCATCACCCGCGTCGCTCACCCCGGCATCGACGGCGGCCTGCGCACCGTGGCGGGCGCGGCCCTGTTTCAGGGCACCTTCCTGTCGGCCCTGCGCGTGATCCGTCGCAGCCTGCACGAGCGCCAGCTGCTCGACTCGGTCCTGCGCCTGGGGCCGGCCTCGATGCATCCCGCCTTGCCGCGCCTGTTGATCGTGGGCTCGGCCAACGAGGCCGAGGCCTTCCTGCGCGCCCCGGCCGGCCTGGGCGAACGTTACACCCCGATCGGCGTCGTCTCGCCGATGGACCGCGAGACCGGCGACGAACTGCGCGGCGTCTGCGTGCTGGGCGCCATCGCCGATTTCGACCGCGTGCTGGCCCGGCTGCGCGACAGCGGCCTGCCGCCGTCGGCCATCCTGTTCCTGACCGACAGCGCCATGAGCACCTTCGGCGCCGAGCGCTTGGGCAGGCTGAAGACCGAAGGCGTGCGCCTGCTACGCCGCCACGGCGTGGTCGAGATGGGGGCGACGGCCGCCGCCCCGATGCTGCGCGAAATCAGCCTGGAGGAACTGCTGAGCCGCCCACCGGTGCGCCTGGATCCCGAGCCGGTCCGCGCCCTGGTCTCGGGTCGCCGCGTGCTGGTCACCGGGGCCGGCGGCAGCATCGGCTCGGAACTGTGCCGCCAGATCGCCGCCAGCGGCTGCGTGCAGCTGACCATGGTCGACGCCTCGGAATTCAACCTGTTCCACATCGACCGTGAGATCGCCGAGAGCCATCCGCTGCTGCCGCGCCGCGAGGTGCTGTGCGACGTGCGTGACACCGCCCGCGTCGCGCGCGTCTTCAGCGAGATGAAGCCGGACATCGTCTTCCATGCGGCAGCGCTGAAGCATGTCACCCTGGTCGAGAACCACCCCTGCGAGGGCGTGCGCACCAACGTGCTGGGCACCCGCAATGTCGCCGCCGCCGCCAAGGCGTGTGGCGCGGCGCACCTCGCTTTGATCTCCACCGACAAGGCCGTGGCCCCGACCAGCGTGATGGGCGCGGCCAAGCGCGTGGCCGAGGCCGTGGCCCGCCAGTACGGCGGTGGCGGCGACATGCGCGTCAGCATCGTCCGGTTCGGCAACGTGCTGGGCTCGGCCGGTTCAGTGGTGCCGATCTTCCAGCAGCAGATCGCTCGCGGCGGCCCGGTCACCCTGACCGACGCGGCGGTCGAGCGCTATTTCATGACCATCCCCGAGGCCGTGCAGCTGGTGCTGCGCGCCGTGGCCCTGTCGATGATCGCCTCCGAGCCCGAGGCCGGGGTGTTGACCCTGGAGATGGGCGAGCCGGTCAAGATCATCGATCTGGCCAAGCGGATGATCGAGCTGCAGGGCCTGGTCCCCGGCCGCGACATCGAGATCAAGATCACAGGCCTGCGTCCCGGCGAGAAGCTGACCGAGACCCTGGTCGACGTGAACGAGGTGGCCCGGCCCAAGGCCCCCGGCATCATGGAAGCTCTGCGCCTGTCGGCCGCCCCGGTCATCGAGGACCAGCGTCTGGATACGCTGGACGCCCTGGCCGCTGCTGGCGACGAGGCGGCCGTGCGCGCCCAGCTGTTCGACCTGGTCGAGGACCTGCGCCAGGTGGGGCCGTCCAAGGTGGTGAAGATCCGCGCCTCGTAGGGCGTCCGCGCCGCCACCGTTGACGCCCCCCTTTGACTCCGAGGGGGTCTCCTGTTAAACGCCGCGCCTCGCTCCCGGACCCTGGTCCTGGGGCGCGCTTGTCGTCTCGGCGACAGGTTCAAATCCGTGGAAGGGCCGCCAAGCCCGCACCACGGCTCACCAGCGAGGGTTCCGGCCCTCACGAGAGGACACTATGGCTAAGAAGATCCTGGGCTACATCAAGCTCCAGGTGAAGGCTGGCTCGGCCACGCCTTCGCCCCCCATCGGCCCGGCTCTGGGTCAGCGCGGCGTCAACATCATGGGCTTCTGTAAGGAGTTCAACGCGCGCACCGAGAACGTCGAAAAGGGCACCCCCCTGCCGACCGTCATCACGGTCTATCAGGACAAGTCGTTCACCTTCGTCACCAAGACCCCGCCGGCCACCTTCTTCCTGAAGCAGGCCACGGGCCTGAAGTCGGGCGCCAAGCTGACCGGTCGCGAGACCGTCGGTTCGATCACCCGCGCCCAGCTGCGCGAGATCGCCGAAAAGAAGATGAAGGACCTGAACGCCAACGACATCGAGGCTGCCGCCAAGATCATCGAAGGCTCCGCCAAGGCCATGGGCCTGAAGATCGTGGAGGCCTAATCCAATGGCTAAGCAACCCAAGCGCATCAAGGCCTGGACCGGCGACCGCGACGCGGCCCACTCGGTCGAAGCCGCCATCGCCCTGGTCAAGGCCAACGCCAAGGCCAAGTTCGACGAGACCATCGAAATCTCGGTGAACCTGGGTGTCGACCCGCGTCACGCCGACCAACAGGTCCGTGGCGTCGTGAACCTGCCGTCGGGCACCGGCCGTGACGTCCGCGTCGCCGTGTTCGCCAAGGACGCCAAGGCGGCCGAAGCGACCGCCGCTGGCGCCGAGCACGTCGGCGCTGAAGACCTGTACGAAAAGATCGCCGGCGGCTTCATGGACTTCGATCGCGTCATCGCGACCCCGGACATGATGGCCCTGGTCGGTCGCCTCGGTAAGGTGCTGGGCCCGCGCGGCCTGATGCCGAACCCGAAGGTCGGCACCGTGACCCCGAACGTCGGTCAAGCCGTGAAGGACGCCAAGGGCGGCGCCGTCGAGTTCCGCGTCGAGAAGGCTGGTATCGTCCACGCCGGCATCGGCAAGGCCTCGTTCACCGACGAAGCCCTGGTCATCAACGTCAAGGCTCTGATCGAAGCTCTGAACCGCTCCAAGCCCTCGGGCGCCAAGGGCGTGTTCATCAAGCGCATCGGCCTGTCGTCGACGATGGGCCCGGGCTTCAAGGTCGATACCGCCTCGGTCGGCTAATCGGCTTTTCGAAGTACGAAATGAGAAGGGCGGGGCCTTGCGGCTCCGCCCTTTTTCTTTGATCCAAGGGTCATGAGCCCCAGGGTGAACCAAGACGACATGCTCGACGTCGCCGTGATCGGCGGCGGGCCGGCCGGGCTGATGGCGGCCGAGACCATCGCCGGGGCTGGCAGGTCCGTGGCTGTGTTCGAGAAGATGCCGACCTTCGGGCGCAAGTTCCTGATGGCCGGGCGCGGCGGGCTCAATCTCACGCATTCCGAGGATTTCGAGCGGTTTGCCCGGCGCTATGGCGACCGCGCCGAGACCTTGCGGCCGATGCTGGAGGCGTTCCCGCCCGCGGATCTGGTCGCTTGGGCCGAGGCCCTGGGTCAGCCGACCTTCGTCGGAGCCAGCGGCCGGGTGTTCCCCAAGGCGATGAAGGCCTCGCCGCTGTTGCGGGCCTGGCTGGCGCGGCTGGAGGCGCTGGGCGTTCAGCTGCGGACTCGGTGCGAATGGACCGGCTGGAGCGCCGACGGCGGTCTGCTTATCAATAGGCAGGTCGTGCGGGCCAAGGCGGTCGTTCTGGCCCTGGGCGGGGCCAGCTGGGCCAAGCTGGGCTCGGACGCGGCCTGGGTTCCGACGCTGGAAGGGCAGGGCTGCGCCGTCGCGCCGTTCCGCGCCGCCAACTGCGGCTTCGACGTCGCCTGGAGCGATGTGTTCCGCGAGCGCTTCGCCGGCGAGCCGCTGAAGAACGTGGCGCTGAAGCATGGCGGCAGGACCGCGCGCGGCGACGCCATGATCGCCGGCTACGGCCTGGAGGGCGGGGCGGTCTACGCCCTGGCCGCGTTCCTGCGCGATACGATCGAGGCCGACGGCCGAGCGGTGCTGACGATCGACCTGCGCCCCGACATCCCGGTCGAGACCCTGGAGCGCCGGCTGCACGCCCCGCGCGCCGGCCAGAGCCTGACCAACTTCCTGCGCAAGGTGGTCAAGCTGTCGCCGGTCGAGACCAATCTGCTGCGCGAGGCCCATGGCCTGGACCTGCCCGACGCGCCGGCCGCCCTGGCCGCCGCCATTAAGGCTGCGCCGATCGTGCTGACGGCCGTCCAGCCGCTGGACCGCGCCATCTCGGCCGCCGGCGGCGTGAGGTTCGAGAGCCTGGACGGGCTGGCGCTGAAAGGCCGCCCCGAGGTCATCCTGGCGGGCGAGATGCTGGACTGGGAGGCGCCGACAGGCGGCTACCTGCTGCAGGCCTGCTTCGCCAGCGGCGTGGCTGCCGGGAAGCAGGCGCTGGCGCGGCTGCCTTAAGGCTTCATCGCCGCCCGGATCTTCGTCGCCATGGCCTCCAGGTCCTTCGGATCGGCCTTGGCGTTCTCGGCCAGATAGGCGGGCTTTCCGGCGATGCGCGGGATCACGTGGACGTGCAGGTGCGGCACGCTCTGGCCGACGCCATTGTTCTGGATGATCATGAACCCTTCCAGGCCCAGGGCGTCGACCTCGGCCTGGCCGACCTTCTGGACGACGGCCATGACCTTGGCCAGGTCCTTGGGGTCCATCTCCAGGATGTTGCGGGCCTTGGAGGTCTTGGAGATCACCAGCACGTGGCCGGGCTCCATCGGCGCGTAGTCCATGAAGGCCAGGACGTCGGCGTCCTCGTAGACCTTGAAGATCGGCGTCTCGCCCCGGATCGCCTTGGCGAAGGGGTTGTTCTCATTATAGGGCGCGTGCAGCGGGATGGCCTGGCCGCCGGGCAGGATCGAGGGATCAAAACGGGCCAGCCAGCGCAGGATCTCGGCCTCCAGGGCGATGCGCGAGTCCGAGAAGCTGTGGTCGGTGGCCATGTAGGTTTCGGTCAGGGCGTTGGCGCCTGCGGCCCTGGCGGCGGCGGCCAATTTTCGAGTCGTCGCCGCGCCGGCGTATTCGGCGCCGATCATCAGCACCGGACGATCGGCGATCCGGGCCGAAAGCGCCTCGAGGTCCAGCTTGGCGGCGTCGCGTTCGATCTCGGCGACCAGGGCCTCGGGCGTCGTGGCCAGCGGGGCGGTGTCGGGGCGCATGCCCTCGATGGCGGCCTTGCGGGCCTGTTCGCTGGTGACCCCCGCCTTCTCCTTGCCGATGTCCCAGGAGTCGATCAGCACGGTCCCGGCCACGCGCGGGTCGGCGGCCGAGGTGCTGGCCGCCATGAAGCCGCCCATGCTGTGGCCGGCCACGACGATGCGCTTGGGGTCGATGTGATACTTGGCGATGTTGGCGGGATCGAGCAGCCAGGCCACCGCCGCCTCGCCGTCGGCGCGAGCGTTGGCGAAGCTGAACTTTCCCTGGCTGCCCCACGAGCCGCGATAGTTGATCCGCATGGCGTTCCAGCCCGCGCGCCGCACGGCCTGCAGCAGGTCGATATTGGTCTCGTTGCCGGGAAACCCATGCAGGAACAGCAGCGTCGGATGCGGCTGCGTTCCGGACGCCGTGTACAGGATGGCGTTGACCTTCGAGCCGGCGATGTCGAGCTGGAAGGCGGCCATGTCGGCCGGGTGTTCCTTGTCGCGCGCGGGATCGGCGACCACGGCCTTCGGGACCGGCGGGCTCTTCAGCTCGGCGAAGGCCGGCGCGGCGGCCAGGGTCAGCAGCAGGGCGCTGGCCCCGGCGATCAGCTTGCGAGTCATGGGGACGCCCCTCCGGTCCGGTTCGCCGCCGATAATCCAGAAAGCCGGGCGCGGGGGAAGGGGGCTGCTGCCGTTCCCTGGCGCGGCGCGTTGCTATCGCACGTCCAGCCAGCAAGGGAGGACGAGATGGCTTCGATCCACAAGGACATCCTGATCGACGCGAGCCCGGAGGCGGTCTGGGACGCCGTGCGCGACGTCGGCGCGATCCACAAGCGGCTATGCCCGGGCTTCGTGACCAATACCGAGATGGTCGACGACGGCGCGGCCCGCATGGTCACCTTCGGCAACGGCATGGTGGTCAAGGAGTTGATCGTCGACTGTGATGAGGCTCGCCGCCGCCTGGTCTGGAGCGCCCGCAGCGAGCGCCTGGCCCACCACAACGGCGTCATGCAGATCGAGGACGCCGGCGAGGGCCGCGCCCGCGCCGTCTGGACCGCCGACGTCCTGCCGCACGCGGCGGCCGACACCGTCGGGCCGATGATCCAAATGGGCCTGGAGGCGATGAAGGCGCGGCTGGACGGGGCGGGTTGAAATCCCGTTCATCTTCGTCTATACGGCCCGCCTCTCCGACGGACTCCGGTCCGATGGAGAACCTGTTTGAGAACTACGGGGCGTGGGGTCACCGACGCCGTAATCGAGGAAGAGCCCTTCCTCACCGTCGGGAGACAGGGATAGAGACGCCTAGTCCTCCTCGCTCGAGACCCCCTTGTTCTTCTTGGGGAGCTCCGAGACCGGAGCACGGCCGACTTTCCTTGGAACAGGCATATGCGACTCGCACGCGGGAGCAATTCCGCATGGGACCGCATCTGGCTGCCGGAATGGTCCGGCCGCTGTTATTGAGTAGGAGACCGCAATGGACCGCGCTCAAAAGCAGGAATCGATCGAGTCGCTGAAAAGCGTCTTCGCCGATGCCGGCGCTGTCGTCGTGACCCACTACATGGGTCTGACCGTTGCGGAAATGACCGACCTTCGTCTTCGCCTCCGCAAGGAAGGCGCCGCGATCAAGGTTGTGAAGAACACCCTGGCCCTCAAGGCTC
>Ga0209676_1000164_pt1 | contig 156826 bp, 134 predicted proteins | sample AraplaCvi_mLB_r2_FD_184282 | JGI IMG/M metagenome (GOLD analysis project Ga0209676, IMG submission 184282) | Arabidopsis root microbial communities from North Carolina, USA - plate scrape MF_Cvi_mLB_r2 (SPAdes) (version 2) | ecosystem: Host-associated > Plants > Roots > Endosphere | place...
GACAGATACCAATTTAACATCCGTCTTTATAGGAGGATCATACGAATATGCTTGAGAAACAGTAACATTTGTTCCATCGGGATTTTCGATATATATATCTGTTAATCCCTCGGCACTTGCAGGAGGTACTGTTACAAGAAGTTGATTTTTATTACGATAGCTAACGATTGCATCATTCGTACCAAATTTAACTATTGCTCCTGGCATAAAATAATTACCATTTATAAACAAATAATCGCCACCTAAATAAGGACCACTTGTTTTAGATAATGATGTAACTTCAGGAGTAGCATAATATGAAAAATCACCTGTACTTGATTGATAATCATCGTTTGTTACTTTAACAATTGTTTTTCCTTGTACTCCAGGAGGAGTTGTAACAGTAATTGATTTATCATTATTAACTATTACATTTGAAGCTTCTACTGAACCAAAAAATACCCTTACACCACTTCTAAAATATTCACCATTTATTGTAACTGATTCTCCACCTTGAACGATTCCTTTAGATGGAGTTATATCCGTTATTTTTGGTGCATGATATTTCACTTCTAAATTTGAGTTAGTTATTGTATAGGTTCTATTTGAACCTGCAAAATCTTTATATGTAATAGTAGTGTTATTGGCTACATCGAACGTCCCAACTCGTTGTCCTTGTTTCAAACGAATTTTGTATTTAAGTTGTAATGTATCATTTTTTAATTCTTGGATATGCCATTTTAATGTATTTCCTGTTACAGTTGGTTGCGGAATACTTGAATTATAAGAACCAGGAACAATTTCAAACTGCGGTGATACTGTTTCAGTAATTTCAACATTATAAGCACTTGCTAAACCAATTTCTTCTACTATAGCCTCATAAACTTCGGCTAAACCAACAGAACCTAATACAAAATGGTGATGTTGCTCAGTTGTAGCCAATTCACCAAGTAATAAGTTTGGGGGGCTAGTTGTTGGATCCTCATTTGGCCCTAATAATGCGATTGTATAAAATACGATACCAGCATCCTTCGCAGCAAGAGCAGCTTGTTTTGCTGCATCATAAGAATCTGCTTGTCCATCTGTTAACAAAACTATTACAGGCTGAGCATCTGGACGATGGTTAGCAAGGAGATTAACTGCTTGATTAATCGCTTCAGCAGTATTGGTACTGCCACCTATTCTTACAGAATTAATATAATTTTTTACAGCAGCAGCGTCTGTGTTTAATCCAAAAGTACTTGTTGTTGAGCTAAAATCAACAACGCCTACTTGATGCTTGGTAAAATCTATTAAATCAACAAAATTTTTAGATGCGTCAATCATCGAGTTGAAGCGATTATCTGTTTGCATACTGCCTGATTTATCCAATATAAGTACAACATCATTAGGCTTAACAACATTTACCGGAGGTGTTCCAGTAATATTTAATGTAACTTCAGCCTCTTCATCTGAAAATAATGGTGAAGGTGTAACTGTTCGATTTGCAGTCACATAATTTGTAGTTGCAGCTTTCGCACTAATTGGCATTAAAATACCAATTATTAATACAAAAATACTACTTAATTTCCAAATTTTACTCATAAAATCACTCCATTCCCTGTGGAATATGTATTATATTAATATAAAAAATGAAATTTGAACTAGTTGAATTTCTAAAAAAAAGAGCATCCCTAAATAGGATGCTCGCTCTTTTAAAATTAACGAAGAAGTTGTAATACACCTTGTGGTTGTTGGTTCGCTTGAGCTAGCATAGCTTGAGCAGCTTGAGTTAAGATGTTGTTCTTAGTGAATTCCATCATTTCTTTTGCCATATCAACGTCACGGATACGAGATTCCGCAGCAGTTAAGTTTTCAGCAGATGTACCTAAGTTATTAATTGTGTGCTCTAAACGGTTTTGGTTAGCTCCAAGTTTAGAACGCTCAGCTGATACAAGTTCAATAGCATCATTAATTTTTGTGATAGAAGCACTTGCGTTAGCATGTGTATCAAGTTTCACGTCTGTTCCAACAACAACTTTTAAGTCAACATCTGTCATTCCGTTAAATTTAACGTCTAATTTTTGAGTTGCATTAGCTCCAATTTGGAATGATAAAGTTGGGTTACTACCATCAAATAATTTTTGAGTATTGAACTCAGTTTGGTTTGCAATACGTGAGATTTCGCTTGCTAATTCAGTAGCCTCTGCAGTGATTGCAGTACGGTCAGCAGTTACGTTAGTATCATTTGCACCTTGAACTGCTAATTCACGCATACGTTGTAGGATTGAATGTGTCTCGTTTAAAGCACCCTCACCAGTTTGAATTAATGAAATAGCGTCTTGAGAGTTTTTAGAAGCTTGCTCTAAACCACGAATTTGTCCACGCATTTTTTCAGAAATTGAAAGACCAGCAGCATCGTCACCAGCACGGTTGATACGTAAACCTGAAGATAATTTCTCCATGTTTTTGCTAGCATTTACGTTGTTTGAAGATAATTGACGGTGTGAGTTTAAAGCAGCGATATTGTGATTAATTCTCATTTTAATTTCCTCCTTGAATGTGTCGGTTCACTTCCTTGTGAACACCATTTTTATTGGAACTCATTAGAAAATCTCGAGCTTTTCATTTTAAGTTCCTTACACAAATTATATCGACTGTTTTTCTATATACTTAAGTCATTTTAATATATAGATTTTTCGACAAAATAAATATAAGTACTTTTGACTCAGCTCCAAGTCCGAATGAACCTTAATTTAACAACATTTATAGATATTACATAAGTTATAACTTCGAAAAAATAGGTATATTCACTCACTCATTTCCCCTCTTTTTTGTACTAACTACCTTTTTGTCTCATAGACTTGTTATGAAGCAAATAATGGTTTTGCTTCTACTTTGTTATTAAAAAGGAGGAATTACTTTGTTAAAGTTCCTGCAACGAATTGGGAAGGCATTAATGCTTCCGATTGCAGTACTTCCTGCAGCTGGTTTATTACTCAGATTTGGGCAAGGAGATTTACTCGACATACCTTTTATGGCTGCTGCTGGTAATGCAGTATTCGCTAATTTAGCTCTTTTATTTGCCATCGGTGTTGCCGTAGGATTAGCAAAAGACCAAAATGGAGCTGCAGGTCTATCAGGAGCAATTGGATATTTCATTTTAGTAGAAGGTGCAAAAGTTATTGATAAGGATATTAATATGAGTGTACTCGGAGGTATTTTATCCGGGGTGATTGCTGGACTTTTATATAATCGTTATAAAGATGTGAAATTACCAGACTTTTTAGGATTTTTTAGTGGTCGTCGTTTCGTTCCAATAATAACGGCAGCCGTAATGTTTGTACTAGCTGGATTATTTGGCTATATATGGCCACCAATTCAAGATGCGTTAAATACGTTTGGCAATAATATGATTGATTTAGGTGCAGTTGGTGCTGGTTTATTTGGATTCTTTAATAGATTATTAATTCCACTTGGCTTACATCATGTATTAAATAATATTTTCTGGTTTGTTTTCGGTGACTTTAATGGTGTTACCGGTGACCTAAATCGATTCTTTGCTAATGATCCAAGCGCAGGAATTTATATGGCAGGATTTTTTCCTATTATGATGTTCGGACTCCCTGCTGCAGCACTTGCAATTGCAACAACTGCTAAAAAAGAAAACCGTAAAGTTGTATTAGGAGCAATGCTTAGTTTAGCATTCACTTCATTTTTAACTGGTATTACTGAACCAATTGAGTTCTCATTCATGTTTTTATCACCAGTTTTATACTTGATCCATGCTATATTAACTGGAAGTTCACTTTACATTGCGAATCTGTTAGACATCCATGATGGTTTCACTTTCTCAGCAGGAGCGATCGACTATCTATTAAACTACGGCATCGCCACAAAACCATTACTACTATTACTCCAAGGCTTGGTCTATGGAGTCATCTATTACTTTGTCTTTGTTTTCTTTATTAAGAAGTTTGATTTAAAAACCCCTGGACGTGAAGATGAAGATTCAGCGATAGAAGAATTTACTTCTAATGGAACAGGAAAAGCAGAATCATATGTAAATGCTTTAGGTGGAGCTGAGAATATAATATCCGTTGATAATTGTGCGACAAGATTGCGACTGGAGCTTGTAGACACAAGTAAAGTAGATGAAGTAGCTATTAAAAAAGCAGGTGCACATGGTGTACTAAGACTTGGTTCATCTAGTTTACAAGTAATTATCGGTACAAATGTTGAATTTGTTGCAGAGGATATTAAGAACTTTTTAAAATAATTCTATAAAGTTGAAAAATGTTTAATATAAAAAGAGTAGAAACCGCAAAGGGTTCTACTCTTTTTTATTAAAAATATTAATAATATCGACTAAACCTGTTGCAGCTTCCTCATTTTCCTTTTTAATGGATAAATATATTTCTTTCCGATGAATTTCAATATGTTTCGGTGCAGAAATAGCAAGTTTAACTTGATCTCCGTCAATTGAAGCTATTGAAATTTCAATATCATCACCGATTATTATCGCTTCTTTGAGTTTTCTTGTTAGAATTAACATACAATTAACCCTCCTGAGCGAAAGCTTGAGATCCAACTAGTTCATGTTTCGTTTTATAGTTTGGTTGGTTTAATACGACTTGTTTACCAATATTATTTGATGTATTGATTACAATTGGTCCTTGTAAATTAGCAGTTGAATTAACAAAAGAATCCTTAACCGTAATGATGCAATATACTATCGCATCTTTTGGATCATCTATCCTTAAAACATCAATTGCATTTTGGGTTAATTCAATTTCATATTCTGGGAATAAAGTAAACACTTCACCAATAACAAATGCCAACGTTGGCGTTTGAACAGATTGAAGAATTGAAAAAGGTGTTCCATTTTGAAGAGGTAAGTTAATAAATTTCGTTTCATCTTCAAATGCAGGAATTCCATTAGGGAAGGTTACTATATCTTCTTGCTGAACAACTAGCTCTCCGTGATATTTTGTTTGAATATTCATAACTTCCACCTTATCCTTTTTGATCTATTGTAATGCCAGTATAATCTATTTTTAAATCATTCCAAGTATCCATATAAGTACTTACTTTACCAGGCGTAATATTCGTAATTGCTTTTTGAGGATTAACCTCAATTTCAGGCTTTTCATGTGTTGTCCAATTAATCTCTAAACTCCCTGGATCATATGACATCTTAAAACTACCCCATCTTGGTAAAAAGCTAATATTAACATCATATACTGGGTTTGAACTATTTGATTTTGAGATATCAGCTATTGCATTTTTATTATGTTGCACTTTCATCATCTGATCACCTTGTTGAGATACTCTTGCAAGACCTTCTAACCAAGCTTGATATCCATCGTTAAAGGCATCTTCAATACGACGACGAACACTTTTCATATCAATGTCCGCTCTGGCTTCATAGGAGTCCATTTCTAATGTGGGCGCAACTCTTTGAATATCTATTTCTGCATTTTCCTGATGAATTTCTATTTCTGCTTTTGATTGTTGAAAATCAAGTATTGGCTTTTCAGATTGTAAGCCTATTTGTGCAAAAGTAGACTGTAAACGTATTTGAGGGAAATGCATACTCCTCTTCCTCTCATTCTTTAATTTTTCTAAAAGAAAAGCTATCAATAATTGATAGCTTAACGTAAGAAGTCTAATAAAGACGGTTGAATAATACGTGCGCCAACGCCTAATGCCGCATTATGCACACTCTCTTGTGTTTTTAAATCTGTAATAACTTTTTCAATATCAGCATCTTCATTATCTGACATTATACGGTTTGCAATAATTTCTTGCGTACCTAAACGGTCATCGATCATCTCTACTCGATTTTGAGTGGCTCCGATTTTTGTTCGAGCAGTTAGAACACTATTTAGGATACCATCTAAATCTGTAATAGCATTACTAATTGTTGCAGTATTATCCGTTTGTAACCCATTATGAAGAGCAACTAGCTTATTTAATGTAGTTTGATCAAACATATTATTTGGATCAGTATTTACGGAAACACTTACTCCTCTAGAAACCTCAACATTGAAGGAATTATATGTTGTTCCATCTGGATATGTTCCTGCTAATGAAATTTGACCATCAGCAGCTGTATTCACTGTCATATTAACTGGAGGCTGTGTTGTGTTTAATCCATTAAAAATATATTTATCTCCAACTTGTGTATTCGCAACTGATCCAATGTGTGTAATCAGCTGTTTTATTTCAGCAGCTAGAGCTTGACGTGAACCAACACTATTCGTTTCATTTGCCCCATTTACAGCAAGTTCTCTCATTCGTTGTAGTGACTGCGTTACTTTATCAAGTGCATCATCACTTGATTCAATCCACATATACCCTTCAGATAGGTTACGTTTATATTGTTCAACTTGTGTAACATCTGATCGATAATAAATACCTTTCATAGCAATTACTGGATCATCTGAAGGACGGCTAATTTTTTTACCTGATGCAAGTTGTTCATTATATTTATCAAGCTTTGAGTAACTCGATCCTAAATTTCGAAGCATATTATTACTAATCATCGTTTGCGTAACGCGCATTAATCATTACCTCCCAACTATACCCATACCATTAATTATTTTATCAAGCATTTCATCAATTACAGTGATGTTTCGTGCAGCAGCATTATATGCATGTTGGAATTTCACCATGTCAGTCATTTCCTCATCAAGTGAAACACTACTTATAGATTTTCGATGTTGATCAACCGAGTCAACTAAGATGCCACTGTTTGTCATTAATCTATTTGCTTCTTGAGATTGTACACCCATTCCACCAATAATACCTTGGTAAAAAGCTGTAATACTTGTATTAGTCGTAGTACCAATAGATAAGTCTGTTCTTCTCATTACATCTGCTAATAATAAGGCATTTTTGCCGTCTCCATCACTAGTAGTTGATCCAGCAGCGATATCATTGATATTAGTGATTAGAACCTTAATATTACTTGCATTAATTGGACCAGCACTTGAACCAAAGAAGTTTCCACCATTTACATCACCTAATGTAATTCCACCTGCATGTACTGTATTAAATGTAGTAGCAAATGTATTCGCAATATCGTCTAAATTTTTTAACATTTCAGGGTATAAACCTACTTGTGCATTTGTGCTATCTAAATAACCGAATGATTTAATTAAACTGTTAAGCTTACCTATCCCATTAAATTTTTCAACGTCAATTATATTATTTCCAATTGAAACAGTGTCCACTAATCCCGTCGTTGAATCATAGTTTACCTTTAGGAATTTTGGATCTGTTTTTATATCTATTCCATCAATTACACGACCAGATTCAATAACCGTTCCGTCCTCAGCAACTAAATCAATCGTTGCTTTCCCTTCAGCTGTTGGTAATGAATGTCCTCCGCTTGAAGAATACGTAACTTTGATATTTACTAAATTAGATAATTTATCGATTAAGCGATCACGCTCGTCGTATAAATCATTAGGTAACATACCATGAGGTTCCACGTCAGCAATTTGGCGGTTTACGTTTTGAATTTGATTTAGAAGCGAATTAATATTTTTTGTTTCAACTTCTATTTGATTTTTTTGATCGTTTTGAACAGTTTTTAAAGAAGTAGATAAATAGTTAAACGTTTCAGCAACGGCTTTACCTCGTTCTAAAACTACTGCTCTTGCCCCTGAGTTAGATGGGTTTAATGATAAATCTTGAAGAGATTGCCAAAAACGGTCTAATGTTTTTGAAAGACCTTGTTCAGAAGGTTCATTCATAATATCTTCCATTTTTTGTAGAGCATCATTACGACTAGCATAATATCCTAATTGACTATTATCATTACGATATTGAATATCTAAAAAAGATTCTCTAATTCGTTGTATTGAAGTGACTTCAGAACCTGTTCCAATTTGACCTGGTATATATGGTCTTTCCATTCCTGGACCTGGAAAAGGTGAAGTTTGTTGCATATTCGCACGTTGACGAGTATAACCTTCAGTGTTTGCATTTGCTATGTTATGTCCTAATACGCTTAAGGCACTTTGTTGGGTATACATACCCCTTTTCGCAGTTTCTAATCCCATAAATGTTGGGCGCATAGATTTGGAACCCCCTAATTTTATCTATATCTGTGAGTCAAATAATGTATCTATTTTTGGTGATTGTTGTTTAGAAGTCGGACCGTAATTTGGTGCTGTTTGTTTTGGTTTCAACATGGACAACGACAAAGATACAAACTGCATAGATTGATAGATAAGCTCTTGATTTAGATAATTTATTTCTTTAAGTTCTTCTATGATTACTTTTAATTCAGATTGCATATTTAGTAGCTTAGTAGCTTCTTCATCTGAAACAACGTTCAGACAATCCGAAAGAGTAGGGAGATCCCCACTCCATTCATGTCCACTTAAAACAGCGTATACTGCTTCAACTCTTTTCTTCTCTAAAACATCAAGTGATAATAAATATTTCGCTTCTTTATTAATGATTTCATTTAAATTTAATATGTCATTTTTCTTAATTAATTCAGTTTTTGCAACTGACAATTGATATAATTCTGTGTATTCTTCTAATTGTTGTTGGAGTGTAGTAAGTAAAAAAGATGTATTCATGCCGATCCTTCTTCCTTCTAGTTGTTAGTTCTTGCTGAAATATTGAAGCATCTTCTCGGCTACAAGTGATGGTTGTACTTTGTAGGAGCCTTCTTCAATTTGCTTTTGTATTTGTTGAATACGTTCTTCACGTTCTGACTTTAACTGAGCAGCTAATTGAAGATCTTTTGCCTGAGAGGAAATTTCTAGTTTGTCCGCATTTTTTTGTTTCGGTGTGTCTTTTTCAATCTTGTTTATTTGATTTTGATATAATTGAATTCGATCAATACCTGTAGAGTTAGCGTTAATCTTCATTTTTTTCACCTCATTGTCAATCGTTTCATACCTTCTTTACATCTTATTACTTCTTATCATCAAAGAAATAAGTTGCTCTATCTCTTTTTCGTAACTCTTCAATTCTTCTTCTTTCTTCTTCAACTTTATATAAATCTTTTTTTAATCCAGTTGAACAGTCTGTGCAAATAGATCCTTTTTGAATAAGTGTTCCACATTTATCACATGGATATCCCAAATTCGGGAGGCCAGTTACACGAAGTTTTCCATTTCGGATCCATTTTATAATTAATTCTTCCACTACTTCTGTAGCAGTTACAATTTCATCTATGGTTGCTTTTCGGTTTTCACTTTTACGAATAAAACTATAAACTGTATCAAATTGTTTTTGTTCAGCTTTATAACAATTTTCACATACATCTCTTAAATTTGTTTTAACAAATAAGCTATTACAAGTTGGGCAATTACGTATTTCTCCCATTCATTTCACCTCATTTTCCGATGTATCATTGTTTATATCGGCAAAATGAACCATAAAATTAAGTCATTTTTCACATGACAAATTACCAATTTTTACGCACGAATTAAAGTTAGTGAAAATACCTCGCTAGCACCATTTTGTAACAAAACGATTGCAGCATCTCCGACTGTTTTCCCAGTTGTATAGACATCATCTAAAAGTAATATCGGCACATTTTGAAATTTTTCCCCTCCGCAGAATGAAAAAATTTGTTTACGGTTCATTCGCTCGATTCGATTTAACTTACTTTGCCTCTCCGTATGAACCCTCTGAAGACATTTCGTTAATGTGAACCCAGCAAGCTCCGCAAGTACTTCAACTTGGTTAAAGCCTCTTTCCTGTAACCTTTCCTCACTAAGAGGAATAGGAACTATTATTTTAAACCGTTTAAAATACTTTTCATAGTATTCTCGCAAATCTGTAATAAACATTGTTGCTAATGTAACATCACCGTAAAATTTATAACGGTTCATCCAAATTTTCATTTCAGGATTGTATAGAAAAATTGAACGGTTTAATGTTAACACTTGATTAAGATTACTTTCCACAAGTTCATTACATTGGACACATATCTTTTTTTCCTCTGAAAGACTACCACATCTTTCACAAACAGCTCCAACTATTTTTTCAAATTTAGCTAAACATTGAATACAAGCAGTCTCTTTACGCTTGAAGAATAATTGATGTAGAGAAAATGTTTCTGTAAATTTACGATCACAGTAGATACAAATCATTTTTTATCTAACCATCCTTTTTCAAAACCAAGTTGATTCATTTGCAATATTTGTTTTTTTGCTCGTACCATCTCTTCACTAATGCCATTATGAAAAAACATGATTTCTCCAGAAGGATAATCAATATGTCGTCCTGCTCTTCCTGAAATTTGGACTAGTGCGCTTTCCGTAAAAATTTCTTCATCAGAACCTAGTATAGCAATCTGACTGTTCTTGATTGTCACACCACGCTCTAAAATGGTTGTTGTAATTAAAACACTGACATCACCATTTCGAAACGCACTGACTTTTTCATGTCTAAGTGGATCTTGACTATGAACTGATGTTGTTTTAACCATTAGCTTTTTCACAGCTTCTTCAACAGCACTACTTATATCAATCGTTGGAATAAATAAAAAAATAGAGGAATTTGCTTTCAATATACTCTGGAGCCACTTCATTAAGGGTGCTGGTAGTTTATTGTTTTTTTGAATTGTTTTTTGCCAATTTCCAATCCATTGAAAGTCTGGAACAGGGAGTGGCTGCCGGTGATATCTTGCGGGGACCATTGCGCATTCAATTTTATTGCGGTGCGCCAAGTGTTGTTGTTTCGAAGAGGGGGTTGCTGTTAATTGGATCGTCGAACCAATTTTTGTTCTTGCTTCATCAGCTACCCAGTGCAGATGTTCTTCAATATTAAATGGAAAAGCGTCAACCTCATCGATTATGAGGAGATGAAATATACGTCTAAAATTCATCAATTGGTGAACTGTGCTAATTGTGATTCGTTGCCCCTCCCATTTATCTTCACTTCCGCCGTAAAGTATAGCGATCGGTGTTTTTGGAAAAGCAAATTGAAATCTTTTCGCTAATTCTATTACAACGTCTACACGAGGAGTTGCAATACAAACAAATTTCCCTTCTTGTAAGGCAACATCTATCGCTTCAAATAACATTTCTGTTTTTCCTGCTCCACATACTGCCCATAATAGTAAATCTGTATTGCCCTTTACTGCTTCCATCACTTTAAGTGATGCTTCTTTTTGCTGCGGGGATAGTTTTCCTTCCCATTCTAAGCCACCTCTTTGATCTTCCTTTTTCATGTCTAATTCGTTTACGATCAATTTTGTACAAGTTGTCATTTTGCCCATCACGATACACTTTCGACAGTATGTACACATTGAAGAGCATCTTGCACAAAAGTGACTACAAAAATAGTTTTGTTCACGATTGCCACATCGAAAGCATTGATAAGTCGCCTTATTTTTTTGAACAGCTTGGATGATCTTACTCGTTGAAGGAATTTCTTGTGGATTCATCATTTGATGATAAGGGAGCTTTCTTCCGACATATAGGTATTTGTTTTGAGCAGTTTCTTGGTTCATTCGTTCGCCTTCTTTCTTAGAAATTAGTTGAACTGTAACACGCATTCGTAAACAGAAGAAGATGCAGAACTAAATTTAATTTTTACAATAAAAAAATGCCCCAATTATAGGGGCATTCCAAAGTAAAATAAATCAGATTTTTAAATTACGTACCAGCCTAAACCTAACGAACCCTCTCCAAGATGCGTTCCAATAACTGGTCCAAAATATGAAATTTCAATTTCTACATTTGGGTATTGTTCATGAAGCTGTTCTGCAATCTCTTTTGCGTCTGCTTCACGGCTTGAATGAATAACAACAGCTTTCATTTTTTCACCCTTTGAGGCAACCTCACCAAACAATTCAAATATTCGTTTCATCGCTTTCTTTTCTGTACGTATTTTTTCAAAAGCAACGATTTGTTTATTTTCAAATGTAAGGACAGGTTTTACCTGGAGTAGACTGCCAACAAATGCTTGTGCACTTGAAAGGCGTCCCCCTCTTTGTAGATGACCTAAATCACTTACCATGAAATATGCATTAATTGTTTTTTTCATTTCGTCCAATCGCTCAATGATTTCAGTTGGCCCTGCACCTTTAGCCGCCATTTGTGCAGCTTCAATCACATAAAAACCTTGAACCATGCAGCTAATTTCAGAATCATAAGCTACTACTTCTAAGTCATCAAACATTGAACCTGCTGATACAAAGCTTTGATATGTACCACTAATTCCACTTGATAAGCTGATTGCTACAACTGCGTCATATTCCTTTGAAAGCTGTTCAAATTTATTAATAATCTCACCATATGCAGGTTGAGAAGTTTTGGGTAACTCTTCTTGTTCTCGAACTTTTAAAAAGAATTGTTCTGCTGTAATCTCAACTTCTTCTTGGTAAGATGCATCACCAAAAATAACGTTAAGAGGAAGCATGTGAATATCTAAAGAATCCCTCAGCTCTTGAGGTATATACGCCGTACTATCTGTAACGATTGCAGTTCTCATTGTTATGTCCTTTCTTGCGAATAGTAATCTAGCACTATGTATTTAATAGTTTCATTTTACACAATTTAGTATGTAAAATCATTGTAATTTATTCTCTTTACTATGAGTCATTTCGACAACTCACTTGATCAGAAGTACTTATTATACTTTAACACGATAAATGATGAAAATAAAAACAGAGCACCATAACGATACTCTGCTTTAAATATTTTCTTATTAAAACTATTTCACTTCAACCCATGAGTTACGGATCGCCGTTACTACAGCATGTGTACGATCATTTACTTCTAGTTTCTGTAAAATATTACTTACGTGGTTTTTTACAGTTTTCTCACTAATAAATAACGCTTCACCAATTGCACGATTACTTTTTCCATCAGCTAACATTTGAAGAACTTCACATTCTCTTCTTGTAAGTAAATGTAGTGGTCGACGAACCTCTACCTCACGTGATTTAAATAATTGCTCTTTTAATGAAAGACGACGAAATTCTTCAACTAAGTTATGAGTAATTTTCGGATGCAAGTAGCATCCACCTTTTGTCACAACCTTAATTGCTTCAATAAGCGTATCCGAATCCATTTCTTTTAATAAATAACCTCTAGCTCCTACTTTAAGAACATGAGTTACATATGATTCATCATCATGAATTGAAAGAATGATTACTTTAGCATCAGGGTATTTTTCTAATAAAGCTTTTGTTGCTGTTACACCATTCATATTTGGCATGTTGATGTCGATAATAAATACATCTACTTGATGATCGTCCATAATTGCGACAACCTCAGTACCATCAGAACCTTCTGCAATAACATCAAAACTTTCTTCAAAATCTAGAATTCTTTTAATTCCTTCACGAAATAGTTTATGATCATCCACTATGGCGATTCTAGTTTTCATTTTATTACTCCTCTGCTATTATTCTAGTTTGTTTATATGGTAATTTTGGTAATTATTTCTAAAATATAGTATATTTTAACATATATTTACAAATTATTCGACTTAAATCTGCAAATTGTCCAATATGAAAATTCACTTTTATAAATTTTCAGACGTTTCTTCTTATACCTCTATCTTTTGCTCAGCATCTATTTCGATTTCTAAAGTGATTCGAATCGTTGTACCGAAATTTAATTTTGAGTCAATTTTAAAATCACCATTTAACAGTTCTACGCGTTCTTTCATTCCTACTAAACCAAAAGAATTTTCTTTTTCACCGCTTTCAATATTAAAGCCAACTCCATCATCTCTTACTAATACATTAATTTTATTTCTTAAAAATTCTATTTTAACAATGACGGTTGATGGATTCGCATGTTTACAAGCATTTTGAACTGCTTCTTGAATCAATCTGAAAATAGCTACTTCTAACTTGGTATCAAGTCTTCTTTCATTATTGCCACAATAATCGAATTGTATTGAAATATGGTTATAGTCTTCTAGTGATTTCAAATATTTACTTAAAGTTGGAATTAAGCCTAAATCATCTAATGCCATTGGACGTAAATCATAAATAATTCGTCGTACTTCACCTAAAGCACTACGTACTTGTTCCTTCATATCTCTTAATTCTTTAATCGCATCTTCTTCCGGTCTTTGACGATAAGTTTTAATTAAAAAGTCTGATCTCATTAATATATTGGCTAACATTTGAGCAGGACCATCATGAATCTCACGAGAAAGTTTTAAGCGCTCTTCTTCCTGCGCTTGGATCAGCTGAAAACCAAAAGCTTGCTTTTGTTTTGCATCTTCAAGCATTTGACTAACTTGTTGGAAGTCTGTTTTTAAATAGTTTAAGATAATTGAAATACGTGCAACTAATAACTCCGCTCTTCTTAACTGTTCAAGTAAAGTTTGTAGTCTGCGCTCCAACTCATTTCGGCGATGGATTAACACTTTTTCTTCTTTTAACGAAAGAATGTGTTGTTCTTGAATATTTTGAGCCATTTCATAAGCGTCTTTTACTTGTGACTCTGTATATCTCTTAAAATCTCCATCTACTTCCATTAGCTTTTGCCTTGCAGCTCTTACAAGATTATCCAATCTTGCAGTGTTCTCAATTTTTTCTACTACCTGTACCTTTACTTCCTCAAGTTCAATCCTCAATCTCTCATATTCTGACCGAGTGTCTTCAACAATATCAAACACCTGTGACTTACTATCAATAACAGTTGTAATCATATTATTCATAACTTCATCTAGCGTTTGCTTGTCCATTTTTCTTGTTGTCATTTACAAATCCCCCATTAGCCAAAACATTGAGCCCTGCTAATTTATGTATATGTATTCATTATAATGCAATCTTTAATATAATTGTACAAAAATTTAAACTAAACAAAAATTTAAATATATTTTGATTATACTTTATTCTCTGTTACCTAACATTGTTATTTTATAATAAGTTTTAAAAAATACAAGGTGCATCATGACATTTTTAACAAATGATTCACAAAGATTACAAAAGTATTACAAAGACAAGTGCAAAAAGGACCAGATTCTCAAATGAACCTGGTCCTTTTCTCACTTATTGATTTGTATTTTCTGATGAACTACTATCATCAACTGAATTATTTGGTGAAGGTTTATCTAAATCCAGATGAACTCGGAATTTACTCGATACCTCATTGATGTTATCTTCATAAGGAACATAGTAATAGATTCCATTTATTGTATCATCGTACCCTTCAATTTTTAACGTTTCGAAGTCTTTATCATTTATGTTTGGTAAGTGTTTTGCTAATGAAATCCCACCAGAAATTTTCATATTTGTACTAATGTTATCACTAAAAACTTTTGCATAATCATCCATTTTAACAATTGTTTCAGGTGATTTTATTTCACTTAAAATCGATTTAATCACTTGCTGTTGACGCTCTTCACGTCCAAAATCACCACGTGGATCACGCTTACGCATACGAGAGTAAGCTAAAGCTTCTTGTCCATTTAAATGCATCATTCCTTTTTCGAAATAAAGCTTCTGACGTGGATTCGTATCTGTGTATTCCCAGAAATCGAATGGTACTTCAACATCAATACCACCAACAGCATCAACAATATTTTTAAATCCTTTAAAATCAACCGTTACATAGTAGTCGATAGGAACATTTAAGAAGTCCTCAACTGTTTCAACTGTAAGTTGTAATCCACCATAAGAATACGCGTGATTGATTTTCGTTTTTTCACTATAACCAGGGATATTTACATACGTATCACGTGGAATACTCATCGTTTTAATCGTTTCTTCTTTCGGATTGAAGGTAGCAAGAATCATTGAGTCAGTACGTCCACCTTTTCCTCCAGTAGAATAATTTTCAATACCTAAAAACAGAATCGAGATTGGGTCCTTAGATATTTTAACTTCCTCATCTCGTAATTTTGATCTAATTTCTTCACCATTTGTAGCTTTATTTAATTCAAGATATGTTTTAACTCCTTGATATCCAATAAATGCTAATGCAGCAATCAAAATCAATAAAAATAATCTACCTATAAAGCTTTTTTTACGTTTCCTTCTTTTTTTGGTCATTTTTCGAGACTGATTCATCTTACGAATAGACCTCCTTTAACGATAATATAAATGAACGATATGGATTAAATCATAAATTGTCATAATTGATCAAAATGTGAAAACTTCTACATGTATTTAACAATACTTTCAGATATATCGCAACTACCATTTGTGAGTTCAACCATCCACTCGGTAAAAGTATTCACTTCATTAATCTTTATCCAAAGTTCAAACTCAACTTCTTCAAGGTGATTAACTTTTTCTAAATGGTAGTTTGAGTTACGCAGAGCATGTTCAACTTTTCCTAATAATTTATAACTTACTCTTACATTAATAACCTTTACTAAAGTACGTTCTACAATTCCAACTTCGTTTAAACCTTCACTAACTGATTGACCATAAGCTCTTATTAGTCCACCAGCACCTAGTTTTTTACCACCAAAATATCTAGTTACTACTACGACTGTATCTTTTAATCCACGTTTTTTTAAAACCTCTAGCATTGGTACTCCTGCTGTTCCACTAGGTTCACCATCATCACTTGCCTTTTGGATTTCATCTTTCTCACCAATTAAATAGGCAGAACAATTGTGATTTGCATCCGAATGCTTTTTCTTAATTTCTAAAATAAATTGTTGAGCATCTTGTTCACTTTTTACTTCATTTATATAACAAATAAATCTAGATTTTTCGATTTCAATTTCATGACTACCAAAGCCACGGACTGTTAAATAATTCGGTAGCATTTAAACACCAAACCTTTCAAATTAACCTTATAAAAAAGCATAGATTTTCGCAAACCATCAGCACACTTCATTATATTACTACAATTATTGATTCCCTTCCTTAAAAAACACTAATAATCGACAAATCTTAGTATTTACTGACAAGGTTTGATACAGTAACATAATAGTAAGAAGATTCTAAAAAATAAATGAAGGGAGTCATTTGAAAAATTAAAATGAAGAAATGCAAAGATAAAAAAATGATTTTTTCACAGCTTCGCAAGCACGGTTTTTTAACAATTTTAATCTGTTTATGTTTCATTAATTATCCACTTCCATCCAAAGCTAGTCCTTTAGAATATGAAGTACCAATAGCCAGCAAGCAGATACCTGAAGCACCTTTAGCTAATTGGGATATGTTATTCTTCAACAATGGGAATACAATAAAATCTTCGACTACAACGACTGCTGCATCTCCAATCAAATTTTCGTATCCTAAATTTGATCAGTCACAATTGAACAATTTGAAATCAATACGATCTACCACAACCACCATGATCCATAGTGGTAAATATTATGTATCGGGAGAATTCCTAGGAAAATTAGAAATTTATGTCGATAACAAATTATTCCTTAAAGACGAAGCGATATCAACCTCAAAGAAAATTAAGAAATCAATATTGATTACAGAGCTTTTAAACAAATCCACATCACGTGATATCCATACAATTCAATTAGTTCATTCAAATTTCCAAAGCATTCCTACTTTAAACTTCACACTAAAACCAATACAGCAAACTGTTAATTTAAATGAAAGAGATATTTCTTATAATTGGGGCTATTATTCTCCAATTGGTCAAGCATTCGATTTTTTTCATCTGAATTTTATTCATTCAAGTATGTATAAACAAGGAGACTATTTTGCAACACTTTATACAGATGATCTTGCAAGCATATTTTTCGATGAACAAAAAATTTTAGAATCAAATCCAACAAGCACTAATATGCTTAATAATGCAGTTATTGAAAATGTATCCGTTGGAGAACATATTGTGAAAACGGATTATGCTGACTCTAACGGTGGTGAAGCCGCTATTCACTCAGCAATAACACCATTCTCTAATTGGGTCGCTTATTATTTTAACAATACAAGCTCGATTGGATTACCTGTCAGTAAACAAGTCATTACCAATCAAAGTCCAAATATACTATTAAAGGCTAATAATGAGAGCAGTAGTACGATTCCAAGTGTCGTTGCCAAAAATTATTTTAGTGCTAGGTATATTACATATAAAAGATTGCCGGCAGGAACTTATCATCTAGAATATAAATCAGGTGAAGGGGTTGGTATTTGGCTGGATGGAAAGCAAATCGCATATGATTGGAAAGATGGCAAAAAACCTTTAAGAAAGCTCACAGTTAATATAAGTGATAATACGCTCTATTCAAATTCAAAGGATATACATCAATTTACTGTTCGTACTTATAACCGAAAAAGCCCACAAGACTTATTTGTGTCATTCAAATCATCTATTGAGAGTCCAGATACACAAATAAAAACGATTGTAATTGATCCTGGTCATGGAGGTAAGGATACTGGTGCGATTGGAATTGGCGGATTAAAGGAAAAGGATGTTGTATTAGACGTTAGTCAGCGAGTTGAGACATTATTTAATGATTTGACCCCTTACAATGTTTATTTAACTAGATCAAAGGATATTTTCATCCCATTGAATCAGCGTCCAGCTCTTGCGATTTCCAAAAAAGCACATGCGTTTGTGAGCATTCACGCTAATGCAGGCAGCTCTTCTGCAAGTGGCCTTGAAACATATTATTACGGTATAAAATCATCAGCTATCAACAAAACAAATATAAATGCATCAAAGACAAATTATCCTACTTTCTTTTCAAAGGAAAGTTCAATCACATCTGTACTTGAACCAACAGCTTCTAAAACAAACCCGTATATTACTGATAGTAAAACATTAGCAAATTTTATCCAAAAGCGAATGGTTGCATCCTATCAATTACAAGATCGCGGTGCAAAGCACGGTAATTTTCAAGTCATCCGATCAAACAATTTACCTGCAGTTTTAACTGAATTAGGGTTCATTACGAATAAAAATGATGCTAATAAATTAGGCTCTCCATATTGGAGACAAATTGCAGCTGAAGCCATTTACATGGGCATTTTAGACTTTTTTGAGTCAAAAGGTAGCGATGTGTCAGGCTATCGACTTTATTAGAAATTTCATCATGGATGTATGATTTACATTATTGTATGTAAAGATAGTAATACTATCCTAAAAGTCGACATTCAACAATTTCTATAAAATGACATGCTGAGTACTACAGTTAATGGACACACTATGGCTGTAAGGTACCCTTGTGTTAGCTTTTTGAGGCATAGTAATAAAGTTGTAACAGAAAAACAATTGATTTTTTTCTGTTAACCTATATAATTGGTATGATGTTAAATATATGTGACGTTATACATTAGGACAGGTTGCACACATTTGCAAAAGATGGCCTAAATTATTAACTGGGGTGTTTATATGGCCTTACAGAATACTCAGCAAAAACTTGAAACGGGTTATTCATTTCAAGTATTTGAATCCATTAAAAGAAAAAGTATTGTTTATTCATTTATAAAAAGATCAATGGATCTAATCCTTGCATTAATGGCATTTATCATTACTGCTCCATTCGTTTTGTTCTTTATTGCGTTAATTAAAATTGATTCACGAGGACCTGCTCTTTTCATTCAAGAACGAGTAGGATTAAACGGTAAAATCTTTAAAATATACAAATTAAGAACGATGCGATTAGATGCAGAAGTAAATGGACCACAATGGGCAAGTACAGATGATCCTCGAATCACTAAATTAGGTCACTTTCTTAGAAAGACACGCATTGATGAACTACCTCAATTTGTGAACGTAATCCTTGGGGATATGAGTCTTGTTGGACCTAGACCGGAACGAGCTTTCTTTTTAGTGAAATTCAATCACGAAGTACCTGGATTCACTAATCGTTTAGCTGTTAAACCAGGTCTAACAGGTTGGGCACAAGTGAATGGTGGTTATGAACTAACACCAAAAGAAAAATTAGATTTAGATTTATACTATATCGAACACCAATCAATATTGTTAGACATTAGAATTATGTTTAAAACAATTAAAGTCGTTTTAACTGGCGAAGGTGCGAGATAGTAAAAAGAGTATAATTTTTAAAATTGACATGATTAGACAAAAAGAGAGCATAAATGCTCTCTTTTTAATTTGCCTAAAAAATGTTTTCCACAATTCTCATACATTTTTCCACAGTTATACACATTATGTGGATAAATAGAACGGTTTATCCACAAGTAAACTGTTTATAAGTTTATAAAGTGTTAACAAGTTGATCTTTCTCTTATTGATCAAACTAGTTCAATCCTGGTTATGCAAATCCAATGATAGTTCTAACGTCATGTTTACTTCAGATTATTTTGACGAATTTTCTTATGTTTTCACTAAATAAACTACATTAGACCTATCCACTGTTATCATTACTTATCCACTTTATTTATCCACATCTTTATCCACATATCCATCATCATTATATTTACAGCTATCTTTTCTTTGTATCTATCCTCGTATTGCCATAAAACTCAAACTCTATTATTACAATCATTAAAAAAATTATTTCATAAAAGTATAACGGCTCTAACAAATAATTTAGTATAATTAAGTCTACTAATTCTTAATATTAGATAAAAATTGAAATGAGGGGTATGTTTGAGAAAAATTCTAAAGTATACTACTGCTTTTACACTTGCAGCTAGTTTACTTTCAACTAACTCAATCTATGCAGCTACAAAAAAGGAACCATTTAAAGCAAACTTCGTTAAAAAAAGCGCTCCACTACCTTTTTTAAATAACAAAAACCAAACTAGTGAAACAACATACGTCGTTAAATATAAAAGTACTGTTTCTTCATCTATACATAGAAGTGCAGGGATGAATGTTGTTAAATCATTCCCATCACTTGGCTATGATATTGTGAAAATTCAAAATGGCAAAAAACTAGCTACTGCTCTATCAGTCTATAATAAGTATGATAATGTTACGTCTGTTTCACCAAGTGTACAATATAAAGCTATGTCTACTACTGCTAATCCAAAAGAAAGTGAAGCTTATCATTTATCACAGCTTAAAATTTCTTCTGCTCAAAAGCTGGTAGCCAAGAAGCCTATTACGGTTGCTGTTATTGACCAAGGTGTCGATACGAAACATCCTGACTTAGCAGGTAGAATCCAAGGTTCTTATAATGTAGTGAATCCTGCTACAGTTGGAGCTAGAGAATATCATGGTACACATGTCGCTGGTATTATTGCCGCAACTAAGGACAATAAATTAGGTGCATATGGCGTGAACCCGAATGCAAAAATTCTTTCTGTGAATGTATTTGATGGAAATGAGTATGTATCGGATTATACAATTTCAGAGGGAATACTGTACTCAGTTTCAAAAGGCGCTAAAGTCATTAATATGAGTCTTGGTGGATCAATGTACAGCCAATTACTTGATGATACAATCCAATACGCAGTTAGCAAAGGTGTAGTAGTCGTTGCTGCCGCTGGAAATAGTGGCATTAATGAATATAGCTATCCTGCATCATATGACGGTGTCATTTCAGTCGGTGCTACTAATGACCAACGCAAGCTAGCTTCATTTTCTACTTTTGGCCCTGGTGTAGATGTTGTTGCTCCTGGGGAGTTTATTTATAGTACAATTTATGACCCAACACTTGGTAGCACATATTACTATTTAAGTGGTACTTCAATGGCAACTCCAGTTGTCAGTGGTATTGCATCTCTATTAAAAACAAAATATCCAAATCTATCATCTTATGATGTAGAGCAAATATTAGAAGAAACTGCTACTGACCGTGGCACAACTGGTTATGATATTAAGTACGGGTATGGTTTAGTCGATCCTGTAAAAGCATTATCTTATAATATAAAGAATTTAGTTTCTTATAAAAAAACATCTGATGCAGGGATTTTATCAAGTGCATCAACTGTTACTTTAACAGGAAGCGATGTAGCAACATTTAACGGTTCAATTACAAAACCACATCAAACGAATCGCTATAAAGTAAATGTTAAGAGTGGCGATGCGATTGGACTAACTTTAAAAATGGCGAATGATTATGATGATCAGCTTTCACTTCGTTTTTATGAAGGCACAAGTACAAAATCGTCAAAACCGATCGTAATTGATGAAGTACTTGCTGGAAAAACTGAAGGAACAGTTTATGAAGCAACTAAGGATGGTACGCTTGTTATCGAAGTTAGTGATAAAAATGCTAGATATAGTCTTCAAGGTAAATCTACATTTACGTTAGGCATTAAACAAAAAGCTAATACTAATGAAGATACTGCAACAAAAACGAACCCTTTACCTGTTACGCAGTTACCGTTCAATACGAATAACTTATCACTTCAACTATTTAATAAGGGCGCAACAGGCACTAAATATCTTGCATTCCAACCAACTGATGATCAATCGGTCTTAATGGGGCTTGATGCAATTCCTGGTGTAAACAGCTCGATTAATGTGTATGAAAAATCAACTTGGGATGACTATGTTGCTTCGTCTGCTACAGTACAACCATTACCTATATTTTCAATCGATAATAATGGAAAAAGCGATGGAGAAAAAGCAGCTTATTCATTCTCAAAAGATACATCTTATGTAATTGAATTATCAAGTGCATCAAGTACTGTATTTACTTTACCAAAATATGATGAGCAACCTGATTCAGCTGTACCATATACAGGTTCATTAGAAAATGTTCATTTTACAATGACTAATTTATCACTTCCTAATGATGAAGACGGATTAACAAACAGTGTGAATGTTGATGATACAAACTTCTTAACTCAAAATGTTGGTTTCGTCGACTCAAGCGATGTCGGACAAATAGTAGAGAATGCTCGTACAATTAGCCAAAATACATCTCAAACTGCATATATTCAATCAGATAATGATGCCGATTGGTATAAATTCACAACTACGAAAAATCAATTTGTACAATTAAATTTAAATGCAAAAAAAGAACAGCAATTAACTGCATCTTTATATGCATATAACGCAGAAAAGAAAGTGTTTGAGTATATTTCATCTTCAAATAACTACTTCACAGATCGTACTTATAATGAAAATAATCAAGACATATTTACTGGACTTGATAATGGTGTAACGTATTATGTTCGCGTTTCATCTTTTAATGGTGTTACTGACTTATCTTATAAATTGTCATTAAAACCACATGGTGAAAGTGCTGATGATGATTTCGAACCAAACAATAGCTTTGAAACTGCCCGTTCAATTAAGAGCTATAATGAATTAACTGGTAACTTCTCATCATCTAATGATGTTGATTATTACTACTTTAAAAATACTAGTACGAGTACAGTGTTAAAAGGCTTCGAATTTATGGCATTCCCTCTTTCTGAAGATGAATCGGGGACAATACCAAAAGTCTTAACAGAAGATTTACCAATTAATATCACTGTTTACGAAGATTCAAATGGCAATAAAAAATTAGATGGAACTGAACAAGAAAAAGGTAATTTCTATCAAAACTATGGTGACTTTACAAAAGGTTCATTCCAAGCAAAACCAAACCATGGTTATTTTATAGAAGTAGCAAATGCATACACTGATATTCCAAACATTCATGAATATGGATTCCGCTTCTACTCAATGACAAGAGCTGATGAAGATGCTAAAGCAAAATATCGTTATGGTTTACCATCTATTTTGCTTCCGTTAAAATATGCTGGCTCTAGCACATATGCAGGTTACGGCTATTTAAATGCGAATGTAGCAAATGGAGATAAAGATTTCTTTAGATTTGTGAACGATAAAGCACGTACTGTTTCATTCACATTAGACATGCCGGCTCCTGGCATGAATGGAAAACTATCAATCTATGATAGCAAAGGAAAACGTCTTGCAACTTTTGACCGTTACACATTTAACGATGCTGAAGTTGGACAAATTGCTCTGAAAAAAGGTAATTATTACTTCAAAGTAGAAGAAGCAAATGGTATTGCCGACTTCGACGAGTATCAATTAATAATTAAAAAGCAGTAATATGAAAAAGAGAAGGTAAATTACCTTCTCTTTTTTTGTGTATTTTCGTTTTCTCTACGAGATACTCTCCCTTTTCATTATAAGTCATCCTTCATTACAAAAAAATGCGATGTAAAGTGTACATTCACTTTTACATCGCATTTCTATTTTTACAAGACTGTAATGGCTTTTTTACTTACATTACCTGCTTTATCTTTTACGTAAACCTTTAATACAGTCGATTTTTTCTGTGCTTTTATATTTACAGAAAACGTTCCACTTGAGTAAACTTTTGCTGTTCCGATACGTGTAGTGCTTCTATAAATTTCAACTGTTGCATATTTTTCTGCTTTTCCAGTAACCTTTGTTGTTTTACTCGTTACTTTATTAACAGTTGCAATAGCTGGTATTGTCTTATCTACAGTAAACTTAACCGTTGTTGTATTATTTGCTTGATCTTTTACAATTAAAGTGTAGTTACCTGATTTTGAGACACTACCCCCATTTGAAAAAGCCTTGCCATTTAAAGTTGCTGTACCTTCGTTAAAACGAATTGTAACGGTATTACGATAATATTTTCCAGATGCCACACCACTTACAACTGGATTTTCTTTATAAATATAGGGAGAAGCTACATATCCTTTTAATTTGCCATCAACCGTTTTAATTGGAATCCAAACAAATTGATTTTTAACACTTGTTAAATCATATCTAATTTCACCATTCACGATGACTGGTGTATGATTCGTAAATTGCTTAAGGCTAGTTGGTGTGCTAGTTGGGTTTGATCTTAAGTTTACTTTATTCCCAGTTACCAATACCTTCTGATTCACTTTATAAAAATAAGCTGATTGATGAAGTTTATTTGTTAAAGTGTATTCTAACTTTATAAATTCAATATTTTGATCGAGCTTTGGATCATATTTAAAGTCACTTGTTTTAAAAGGAAAGTGAGCTAATGTCGTTTCATTTATGAAACTTTGTTCTTCGATAATCCTAAAAACTTCCTCTTGATAAGCTTCGGTATTTGTCACACCATCATCTTGGAAAAGTGGGCTATTCACCGGTTTAATTCCATTATAAGCCATTACTGAGAAGTACCAGTTTTCAATCATATGACGATTTGCACCTTTAATTTTCGGCAGTGTTTTTAAACTGTATTTGCTGTTTAAAATGTTAACACCAATCTGAATATTATAGGCAATATCATTTTTTAATTTTTCTGTGTCATAGCCACCATCTGTCACTTGCATGATTCCAATTCCATTATCATCAGAAATAAGTGGTTTGCCATCTACAAACTGTTTCCAACCTGATTCTTTCCAAGCAATTGCCTTTACTACTTCTGGTGGAATATCCGCATTAACAGCAGCATTCGTTAATAAACAATTGATATGTTGAAAAGAAGGATTCACATTTTGTTTTATTTGACCAAGCGTAGAACATTTTGATGACCATGTTGTATCAACAGAAGCTGTTTCAGCAGATGCTGTTCCATTAAATAGACTAACGGTTAAAGCTGATAATATACCTACTTTTAGTAAGAATGATTTCATGTAACTTTCTCCAATCTATTAAAATAGTAAACAATATGAAAATATTACCATAGTTTTTAAGTTTCCAATTTTAATAGTATCATGTAATTTCTTTTTCATCACTAAAAATAAGGAAAAGTGGAATTTTTAAATCTGTCTAAAAAATTTCTGATATTAGGCGATTTCCACTCCAGGATGCTCGCTTTCCGTGGGGTGGGCGCTGAGCCTCCTCGGCACATTCGGCCTGTGGGGTCTCAGCTGTCCCACATCTCCCACAGGAGTCGAGCATCCTTCCGTTCCAATCTATCTCTATATTTACTATTTGATTATAAAAGTGTTAAGCATAATCTTTTGGAAGACGATCTACTTTAATAAATTTCTTCTTAAATGAAAAAAAAATCGAGTACAAAATCTATCCGATTTCATACTCGATTTCTATTTTCTTAAATGTTCATTTGGCATTTAATCTACTTAGATTAAATCAAAAGCCACTATTATCCTTATTTCAATTCTTGTGCCACATAGCTAGTTGAAATCCAGCCCATCATTCCATTACCAATTTGGACTTTATACCAGCTTTTTGTGTAGTCCATTTCTAGACTTCCATTTGGTAATGTCACAATGTTTATATAATCATTTAGATTAAATTGTGCAATAATGTTATTTCCTGAAGTAGTTGGAGCTGAGCGAACATTTAGTCCATCTATTAGGATCCTGCCTAGGTTTTTAACTGAAACGTATCTATTATATACATCAAACTTAATTGTGTTTGTCCAATAGACAGTATCATCTATCATCAATTTAACCCAGTAGTCGTTCGTTTTTTCTAAAAGAATGAAGCTTGTTCCTGTTGTGATTGTATTTACTTTTGTTGTATCCCCTTTATTGGCGAATAAGTTTAGACTGCTATCTGCTACTGCTTGTATACCGACTGGGAATACATCACTACCTTCAGGTTTAACTGGAGCTGAAGGAATCGTTGTATTAATTTGTGCTGATTTATAATAGTTCTTATCATAAGGAAGGATTTTTTCCATATGCTGTGAGATTGCTTTTCCCCAGTTTGAGTCACTAGCATAATAAAAATTCATACCTTCACTTTTGGAATCGATTCTTTTCCCATTTGCATCTTTTGTCGTATATCCAAGATACGCGCCATTATACTTCCAGTTATTCGGGTTCAAATAAGTCGTTTTCATTTCACGAGCAATATAAGCTATATTCTCTTTAACTGAAGTAAATTTGTATGAAGCAATGTACGCAGTGGCATCATACGATCCAAATCCAAATAAATTTGATTTACCTAAAGAGATCGCTGACGTTCCGTATCCACTTTCATGGATTGCGTGAGCAGCTAAGTAAAGTGCATTTACACCGTATTGCTTTCCAGCGTCAATAAATAATTGTCCTTGGCCAGTTAGCACACTTTTCTTACCTTTTAAGTTAACATAGGCAGCTATATAATCATTAATTTGCTTTGCTGTAACAGATGACTGAGTTCGTAAATCAACAAACTGGTAAGTATCACGGTTGATTCCCGGATCAGTTGTGACTTCTTTTAAATACGCACCAGATACAAATCCCGTTTGACCATTATAAGTAACTTTGTACCAGTTATTTGAAGCTTTATGTGTCGCAACAACTGTCGCTGACTTTGGAATAACTGTCAGGATCGCATATGATGCATCATATGAAGCTCTTAGATTTAATTCAGCTGTTGTTGTAAAGTTCTTATCTGGAATATCTGTTACTGTAACACCTTCACTTTTAATAAAATCACTTATATTGATATATCCTGTTTGGCCATTATAAGTAACACTATACCAATTTCCGATTTTTTTGCTTGATGCCACTACAGTATCTAATGGGATTGTTACTAGCTTTCTAAACTGGCTTCCGAACGATTCGTATACATATGTTTCTTTTGTAGCTTTATAATTTGTATTTGTAAAAGTCGAGAATGTATTTACGGTTACATCTACACTATTAATATAGTAATCTTGTCCATTATAAGAAATGCGGTACCACACTTTCCCTAATTGATCAGTTGCTTTTTGTGTAGAAGCAAATCCGTTATTTCCTTCTATAGAGGCTACTTCCTGCGTATCTCCAGGAGCAGTATAGTATTTAGTAAGATTTTTTGTGAAGTAGTAGGTCGTAGGTGTCGTTTCATATTTCACTTCATTGATGTTGTTTGTAAAATCAGCAATATTGATATACCCTTTTTTGCCACCATAGGATACATAATAAAAATTACCGATTTTTTTACTTGTTGAAATAATTGTGTTTTTTGGTACGTTTACAAGTTTCGAGAAAATTGTACCGTAATATTGATATACGTATGTGTCTTTCGTTGCTTTATATTTTGTATTCTTAAATGTAGTAAACGCGTTATTAACAACATCAGTATTGTTGATGTATAAGTATTTACCTTTGTAATAAACACGGTACCAAGTTTGTCCGCTACTATTTAGGACTACTTGTGTGCTACTAAATCCATTATTACTAGCGACCGTGTAGACTTCTTTTTTCTTTGTGTCTGGAGTCGAATAAAGCTTGGCTGTTTTATTAGTAAAATAATACTTCGTTGGCTGAGTTGTGTACTTATTATATTCCTTTAAATATGTACCATCTACCCAACCAGTTTTAGTTGTATTTTTACCTTTGTATTGGTACGTATAAGAAACTTTATACCATCTATCTTGTTTTAACGTAACTGTTAAAATAGCGCCCTTTGGTATTGTTAGAAGTTTTTTATAATTTGTACCTGGTTTTTCTCTCATTACTAGATTGGAAGTATTTTGGAACTTTCCATTCATTTTTTCAATCGTAGTACTTGCCTCTGTTTTTTCGATTCCCATTGTAGGAAAAGGAATGCTAGAAGTGCCCACTAATATACCCGCTGACACCATCAGTGCTTTACTAATATTTTTCATGTAATCACTCTCCCCTTTCTCCAACCGTCATTAAGAAATAAAAGCCTTTTTACTTAAAAAAATTAAGTAAAGTTGAGATTCATGTTAGTAGTTTTATAGAATAACAGTTAAATCTACAAAGTTGACTTTTACAAAAAAAATTGGATAAATTATGTATATTTACCAATTATATCGGAAAAAATCGAAAAATGTTTTGGCTTATCACAAAATGTAATCAATTTGACATACTGTTTACATAAAAATAGCTCTAATAGTAAGATGCTCATCTCTTACCATTAGAACTATGCTTCTCTATGCTTTAATGCTTCGTACAATTCAAAGTACTTTGTTTTCTTTAATACTTTGTCACTATAAGTAAAATCTCCATAACAATATGGATATCTGAAATTTTCCTTATCATTATTACATGTGTATAGCTCCGGATTTGTATCGACCATTGAAAGCGAGTACGACTTCGCAAGTGGTACCGAATGTTTCCCTCCGTGCCCTTTTACAAAATCAATATAAGAAATCCCCATATTATAGCTTTGTATAATTGTCTCTAAATCTACACCTTGCTTTTTCCCATATTGATAAACATCTGCAAAATGAATGACACCTTGCTGAATACTTTTTGAGGAGCTTTTAATACTGTCCTTAGCTAGCCCAAGTGATTCGGAAGCCTGCATTGGATCAGTTCCTTTTCCTTTTGTTTCCTGCATCATAAGACCTAGTAGTAATGGGGTATACTGCTCCAAGCCAACAGACTGCAGCTCTGAATAGATTTGTTTTTCATATTTCAAAACATCATGAAAGTAATAACGATATATAGCAAACGATCCAACGACCGTTAATAGAAGTGTTAATAACAAAAGATTCTTAAGAAATTTCAACATTATAACCCTAATTCAATACCTCCATTTACTGTCTTTTTATTCATTATAACGTATATTTTCATATTAAAAAGCAATGTTAGAAAACTACATATAAATGAAATCGAATTGAGAAAAAAGTTACATTACATATTAGTAATATATCAGTAAAATGTACTATCTGTATATTGGTATTTATTAATAATTGACACTATACAGAAAAAAGAGCCATTTTTCAAAAGAAATTCTTACATTTTGAATCCAGCTATACGATTTCCTCGTGCTCTCACCTTTCTCACTTCCACAAAAGAGGTCTCGCTCCAATCTCACTATTTTTACAAGTATACATTGATTAAAATTGCATATTTATCCTTTTGGAAAAAACAAAAACATTTCATTCTTTCTACATATTTATGTCATTATGGTCAATAAAAAAATGGCAACTAATTAACATTCTAATTAGTTGCCATTCATTATATTTTTGGAAAGGTTATTCCGAAGAAAAGCTATTATTTCAAAAATATAATTTTATGATTTAATTTCCTTAACTTCTTCAATACGATCCATTTTTAATTCATCATCCACTCTTGAAAAATGATACGTAATTTCAAATGACTTCGTTTTTGTTTTTCCTTTTTTATCAGTTATCTCATATGTTTCATTTGTCACGATTACCATACCTGAATCGTCTTGCTTTGAGTTTTTCATCGCAAAGCTAACAAGCTTTTGTGTTGTATTTTTCTTTTTAATTTTTTTCTGATATTCTTCTGATTCTAAAAATGCCTGACCATTTTGGTTAAATAATCCGTCAATGAATTGCTTTTCTTCTAAATTATTTGTTGATGGTTTTGTTTCGGGTAAGTATCGATCAAAAAAGTCTTTAATACCTGCAAAAAATCCACCATCTTCCTCGGTCTTTTCTTCATTTTGTGTAGGTGTATTGAACAATAAATCGATGTATTTACCGTTAATCGGCACTTCGTCTGTTTTGATTACTTCACCATTTAATTCTATTTCTGCATGCACAATCGTTTGACCATTTAATAAAAACGGACCAAACTTCTCAACTTCACTTATTTTTTTACCAGTATCTTTCCCATTTACGAACAACTTTGCATCTGGTTCATTTGAATAAACTTGTACATAACTAACATTAAATATTAATTCTTGTTCTAGTTTATTTTTAGTAGCTTTTGAAAAATCTAAGTCTACTGTTTCTTCAACCTCACTATATTCACCTTGGTAAATTGCAGATAATGAATATTTACCAGGCAAAATTTTCTGATATGATTTTTCATATTCATCTTTATTTAAACGAGTCGTTTCATTATTTAATTGAAGCTCTAACTCATCAATTGGAGACGTTACTGTTAACTCAAATGGCTCCGCACTAATAGTATAAGTTTGATAGATTCCTAAGAATTTATTTCCTTTAGCAATTGTCAACACGTGATTTCCGTTTTTATCAACTAATTGAGCATTTTGAATTGCACCATCTTTTACTAAATCATCCACTTGGTTAATCAATTCAGAACTATTCATATACTCCATAAATGCTTTTACTGAATTTTCATTAAGTGTGGCACGTGTACCACCTTCCTCTAAAATATGTGAAACTTCTTTATAATTATGTTCAGAAACAGCTTTTTCGAATGATCTAACCATTCGTTCAGGTGTATACATTGATTTTACGATCAAATGCCCACTAATCAGTATGATAATGAATGCCGCAATCGAGATCATCCATTTTTTCTTATTTTGAGGCAACGATTTTTTTATTTTATGATTTCGAATACTCGTTCGAGAAATCGAATTCTTTTCCTGCTCTCTTAGTTGATTATTCATTTATTATACTTTCCCCTTAATTCACAAGTTAAATTTCTTTTAATTGAGTTATATTTTAAGAACCGTAGAAATAGTTCATATTTTTAAAAAGCTATTAACTATCATACTAGATTTTATTAGCATGGTAAAAAGAAATCTTTATCTTTTTTCATGTAATTTTCACTTTGGAAGTAATTGGTCTAATCAAAATTTAATAATTCAATGACAGGCTTATTGTTGCTTGGTACACTTAAAGAATGGTGAATAAAGGAGGAAGTAGCTTGAAGTCATTAGTTAATCGTAAAGAAACAATCTATTTTATATTATTATTACTAGCGAGTATACCAATGTATATTATGCTATTCGTGAGCATTGTAGGTATTTTTGTTTTAGGAATTTTAGTACTCATCCCTATTATTGCACACTTAATTTACACTGCTCATATCCGAACAAACGGTGTAAGAATTACTGAAAAGCAGTTTCCTGAGATTTTTGAACGAACTAAGGAAATTGCAAAAGAAATGGGCTTTTATATACTTCCTGATATTTATGTAATGGAGTCTGGTGGATTTCTAAATGCTTTTGCCACAAGATTTTTCGGACGAAATATGATTGTATTATATGCTGACCTATTTGAAATGAAAGAAACAGATCCAAAAGTAGTTGATTTTGTAATCGCACATGAACTTGCTCATATTAAACGAAGTCATGTCATTAAAAACTCTTTAATTTTACCAGGGAATTGGATTCCTTTTTTAGGTTCTGCTTATTCTCGCGCATGCGAATATACATGTGACCGCATGGCAAATCATTATATAAATGATTTTGAAGCATCTACTCGTGCTTTATCAATGCTTGCAGTTGGTAGAAAGTATTACAATACAATTGATATTCAGGAATATATGCACCAAAGCAGTAGAGAAAAAGGATTTTTTATTTGGTTAAGTGAAAGACTAATGTCACACCCGACATTACCGAAACGAATTTCGGCACTATATCATTTTAATAATATTGAAAATAACGTCGTTTTTAAAACGCCTAAACGAGTGATGGCAGTTGGCATACTGGCTGTTTCTGTAGCAATTGGAGGAGTTGTACTCATTACACTTTCAATAGATAAAATTGTTACATTTTTTGAAGAAGTGTCACAAGAAATAACTGCTGAAGAGGAAGGTTTAATCGAAACTGAAATAGATCCAGATGAAGAAACTCCATTAACACTTGCTGTTTTAGATAATGACCTTAAAAAAGCTAAAAAATTAATCGACGAAGGTGCAGACGTCAACGAGAAAAATGTCTTGGGTGAATCACCAATCATTGCAACAACTTATCTTGGCACAGACTATATTGATTTAGATATGTTAAAACTGTTACTTGAAAATGGAGCAGATCCAGCAATTGGAGATGAAGATGGTTATACAGTGCTACATGCGGCTGCCTCTATGTCAGATATGGATGCAATCGATTTATTATTAGAATACAAAGCTGATATTAATATAAAAGATTCTTACGGACAGACGCCAATTTTCGAAACAATTTATGAAGACAATGCAGTAACGTTTAAGCATTTAAAAGACAAAGGCGCGAATTTAATGATTGTGAACGACGATGGGGATACGATCAAAGATTTTGCAAAATATTATGAAGCTACAGAGATATTAAAACTATTAAACAAGTAATAAAGTAAAAAGGATATGACAAATTCTCATATCCTTTTTTTCTATGAACCTTGTTTACTAGTCCAACTAACCCAAACATTTGAACTAGAACCAGATATCTTCTCATAATCATTTGGGCTATTTAAATTTAATCTTCTTCCATTTTGTGAAAACGAGACAATCGTTTTCTGGTTTCCTACACTTAAGCCTGCATAAATTCCCCTTGCAGCTAATGTTTCATCTGGATTTGCACTAGCTGTAATAATTGGAGCGACTGATTCAGTGACAATTTCTAAATCACCCTTATGATTTATGTATGCGTTAATGATGCCGACACTATGATGAGTTTCATTTGCGTGAAGATAGATCCCATCAGGATCAAAACGGATGACTCCGCCTCTTTGTTTGATTTGACTTTGAGGTACTTGCGAAGATAGAAAGCTGAAGCTACTAGAACCTGATACTTTTTCTGCTATGTAAAAAACAGACGTAAGTGCCATACAACTAATACCCACAATTTTAATACCTTTAAACAGTTTACGAAAAGCTAACATTCATATCAAAAACCTTTCCAAAAAGAAGAAAATTTTACCATCTCCATTCTATCATGCATTAAATCTGCTATACAATGATTATTCATTATATTGAAATTTTTTAGTAAGTTCCTAAAGTTTAGAAAGATATGCAATATAAATATGCTATTTCGTTAATATGATAGGAACCTTTTAATAAAAAGGCAACACAAAGGTTTCCGCTCTTGGATGCTCGATTCCATATAGCGTGTTGTAACCTAATTCCTAAAAATAAATGTGCAGTCAATTAAAGCGTTTTTATTTGGTATAATAGGAATGTTAAGTAAATGTAAATTATATTAATAAATTAATGAAAAGGATTTCGATTGGATTGATGGGGGATTTAATGAACAGTTCGAGAAAAAAATTTACATTAAATAGTAAAATAATTCTAGCAATTTTAGTACCATTACTGACTCTACTATTTATTGAGAGTATATATAGAGAACAACTACTAAAAGTATGGATTTGGATAAAAGAGTTTCCACTGAACTTTACTTTTGAATACTTAATTTTATTTGTATGTATGAATAGCTTTTATTTTTTGAAAAAAAGAGCTTATCTGTTCATGCAATCCATATTGTTTTTGATCTTTAGTTTTTTCGCGCTTGCTAGCTTAGTGAAAACACAAAAACGGGGAGAACCGATAGTACCAAGTGATTTCTTATTGCGTAATGAAGCACTGAACATATCGCAGTACATTTCAATTGAAGGATTATACTTCACGATTGGCATACTATTGATCGTCACTTTAATCGGATTCATTGTTAGTTTTTTACTTAAAAAGGATAAAGAAAGTAAGAAAGTGAATTTTATTTCTTCTATTATATCTATACTTTTGGCCTGCTTTTTAATTGGTGGTATTCCATTCAATCTGTATTCTCATTTAAAAATAGAATCAATTGGCTGGAGCCAAAAAGTAAACTCACTGACAAATGGCAGTGTGCTTGGATTCGTTTTAAATAGTATTAATTCATCTATTAAGGAACCATCAAGTTATACAAAGAAAACAACTGATTCAATTATGGAAACTTCTAAAAGCTCTAAATCAAATGAAACTAACGAGCAGAAACCAAATGTTTTGTTTATCCAAAGTGAAGCATTTTTTGACCCGACCGTATTAGGTGAGAATGTGTTTAAGAATGATCCTTTACCGTATTTCCATTCACTACAAAAGGAACACACAACTGGACAGATGATTACACCAGTATATGGTGGAGGAACAATTAATACGGAATTGGAAATTTTAACAGGACTTTCAACAAACTTTATTCCTTCTGTTTCGTTAGGATTTCAAAATTACATTGATAAACCAGTAAACTCCGCCGCAAGAATTGTACGTGACCAAGGTTATACAGCTACGAGTATTCACACTTATCATTCATGGTTTTATCACAGGGACGAACTTTATCAAAAGCTAGGATTCAATTCGTTTCAGACAAGAGAAACATTCACAAAAGCACAGCTTTCTGATACGACAAAATTCATATCGGATACTGAAATTAGTAAACGTATCATTCAAACGATAAAAGACACACCAACGCCTGACTATATCTATTCAGTTACAATGGAAAATCATGGCCCTTACGATCAACCAAAAAAGCAATTTAATGATTACGCTACGAATTTACCATTAGAAGAAGGAAATAAGAAGATTTTAAATACGTATGCCCATAATTTAGTAAACATCGATCATGCGCTGAAATTCTTAATTGAATCACTAAAAAAATTAGATGAACCTACGATTGCTGTATTTTATGGAGATCACCTGCCTATGCTTGGTGATGAAATGAGTGTATATTTGGATGCTAATTATATTAAGAATGCTGATACAAAGGCAGATTATATCAAAATGCATACAGTTCCATTACTTATATGGAGTAATACGCTACAAAAACAGTCACCTATTGAGATTAGTAGTAATTTCTTAACACCATACGTTTTTGACTTAGCAAATATCAAAATGAATACGAATTTCTCATATTTAGCCGATTCTATTCATAATGGACAAACAAAAATTCTCCCTTCAAAGTTCCAAAAGAACTCGAAGGAATCAAAGAAGTTTTTAACGAATTATGAGATTTTACAATACGATATTCTAAAGGGTAAGCAGTATTTGTATCAAAATGAAAACAAGTTAAAGAATCTATCCTATTTTTTAGGAAACCCAAATTTTACGGTAAAAGATGTTTCACCTAAAGTACTGAACGCTAATGAAAGTAAGCAATTAGTTACAATCACAGGAACAGGCTTTTCAAACTTAACAAAAGTGAAAGTCAATAACCATACGATTGGATTGTCTTCCCGTACGCCAACAAAAATTCAGTTCTTTATTACAAAGAAATATTTTGAACAAGCCGAGGACATTTCAATCAAAGTTTACATGAGTGATACATTGAAAAATGTGGTAGACGGACCGGAATTAAAACTTAGTGTGGAATGAAGTAACATCATAAAAAAAGTAGAGTCATGTAGACTCTACTTTTTCTTTTTAATTTATATAAACGCTCGATGGAATAACCACTTCTGGCATTCCCGCTGCATAAGGTAACACTTCATATTGACTAAAAATAAGTTTGATTCCTTTTTTATCAAAAGTCCATAATGTACTACGATCATTCAGTACAATCTCACTAGCTTTCGAAATAAATAAACCATCTTCGTATTGTTCGGATAAAGTATTAAAAGCAGCTTCTTTTACTGAAGCCATCTTACCATTGATAGTTGATGATAATTTATATAATTTCCCTGTTTTTACATCAAAATTATAACTTTGACCTGTTGTCATTCCGTGTGCTCCACCTAAGTAAGTGTAAGTATAAAAAATAATACTTAATTGATTATTCTCGTTGTATTTCACCTTATAAGAATAATCGTATTCATAGCCCCACCAATCACCAAGGCTTTCATCCCACTCTGCTTTATCTTTTGCTTCTACCGCCTTAAATTTAGTATAAGCTTTTGCAGCATTTAAACCTTTAGTTTTTAAAAACTCATTTATTTTCTTACGAGCATTTTGATCTTTCACTTTACTAATTTGTGGATATGTAACTGGTTTGTTCTTAATTTTTACTTTCGTTACAGTTACAGGTTTTACTACTACTTGTGTATTACTACTCATTTTCTCTTTTGCACCTATAGGTAAAGGCTTAACTAAGGCAAAAGTTAGTGCTGCTGCTAAAAAAGCAAATAAGATTTTCTTCATTTATATTGGTCTCCTTTAGATTGGGATAAATTTTTAAATGGAAGCATAAAAGAATATTTAATAGTTATATATATTTGTATTATTTAAGTATTTTACGTAAGGGTTTCATAAAACCTTATAAGAAAACATTTGAAAATCATCAACGTTCATAAACTAAAAAATAGATACCCTATATAAAATTCTTCTGGTTCACCACCCTCTTCAACTTAATAAAATCTCTTCTAAAATATTCCAAATAAACTACAATATGAATTATATTACATAATTGTTACAAAATAAATACAAATATTACAAACCGTAACATTTATTTTTCCCTACTTTTATATTGGAAATCTTAATTGTTAATGAAATGTTTTCCTAGGCGGATTGTAAGCGCATACTCAAGGTTGTATACTATACTTATCTAGTAATCTATACAAGTATTCGGAGGAGAACATATGTTAAAACAAATTCAGTTTTTCTTAGCCTCATCCAAGCTAGCAACTCAAATGCCTGGATTTCGAACTAGAACACCTTGGAAACAGCTTGCCGCTTTAATTGGTTACCCAATTCTTTTCGTACTGTCTTATGTTTACATGAGTTACCAAATGAATCACGTAGCATCAGCTCGTGATGGCATTCTTTTAGGCATTAACAATTTCGTTGTAGTTTTATGTATGATTATCCTTCCGTTTATTCTGATTACAAACATAAAAGACATTCGAAATAAACTACCACTATTTAAAGAAAAGAATATCGGCAGAAAAGTTGCAGGGACTGCACTTACTGTGTTTCTTTTGTTTGCGGTTATGGGTGTTTTGACTACTTCGATTAGTAAGTTTTATTCTGAGGAATTTGTTGAGAAGATTAGTGATATGAAATAAAAGTATATAGTTTGATCTTGTTTTTATGAGATCAAACTTTTTTATATGTATTTATTCAAGAACATTTCACATTTAAGAACAATACATTTATATAATTCTGTTAAAGTTTTATATAAATTAATCTAAAAAGGTGAAGACATGAACAAAAATATTAGAAGTAATCGGATTTTCTCAATTATCATTTGTTATATAGGCTTTTTCATTCAATCTTTTACTCTTTATAAATATCATGAAGTTTTAACAACCTATAATCCCACAATATTTAAAATTCATGTTTTTTTTGCTATTCTTTGGCTATTAATATCGATTATAGGAACTATCTGGATTAGATATAAGCACAAGAAACCAAAGTAAATAATAAAAAAAGCAAAACTCATTGCCAGAGTTTTGCTTTTCTTTTACTGATTAATTAACACCAGTTACATTACTATTTACAACTGTGTAAACATTATAATCTTTATCTAGAATTTGGATTACTGCTTTTTTTGGAATTGTAAAATTATAAGCTGTACTTGTCCACCAGTTGTTAGTTGCTGCTTGATCACGTTGTATGAATGCTGCACTTAACTCCCCATCTTCACCACCATATGTTACATCATCTGCTTGTAGTTTTGTAATTTGTGCTCCTGTTGCTGTGCGTGAAGCAATCATGTTGTCATTTTCATCTAAAAGAAATACTTTTATTTCTTTTAACTTGTTATATGGTAGTTTTGTTACATCTAATTTAAATCCTACATTATATGCTGGGCTTCCATTTCCTGCGTCTGCCCAATATCCGAAGTCCTGGGTTTGAACAAAATTCTCTGGATTTGCAACGGTAACGACCGGAATACCAGTTGGTTGGTTATTTTCAACCTTGTATACTTTATTATCTTTGTCCGTTATCTCTATTACAGCAGCTGTCGGGATTGAAAAATCATATGCTGTACTTGTCCACCAATCGTTAGTCGCATTATCATCACGCTTTAAAAATGCAGCACTTAATTGACCGTCTTGTCCACCATAAGTTACATCATCTGCTTGTAGTTTTGTGATTTGTGGGCCTGTTGCTGTGCGCGACGCAATCTTATTTCCATTTTCATCTACAAGTGATACTTTTATTTCTTTTAACATGTCATATGGTAATTTTGCTAAATCTAACTTAAATCCTACATTATATGCTGGGCTTCCTGCGCCTGCATCCCAATATCCAAAGTCCTGTGTTTGTACAAAACTCTCTGGATTTGCAACTAAATTTGGACTTGCAGGGATACCAGTTGGGTTATTATTTTCCACTTTATATACTTTATTATCTTTATCTGTTATTTCAATGACAACATTTGCCGGATTTGAAAAATCATAGGCTGTACTTGTCCACCAATCGTTAGTCGCCTCATCATCACGTTGAATAAATGCAGCACTTAATTGACCGTCTTGTTCGCCATATGCTTGATCATCTTGCTGTAGTTTTGTGATTTGTGGACCAGATGCTGTGCGTGACGCAATTGTTTGTCCATTTTCATCCTGAAGTGAAACTTTTATTTCTTTTAACATGTTATATGGTAATTTTGCCAAATCCAATTTAAATCCTACATTATACGCTGGTCTTCCTTCACCTGCATCTTCCCAATATCCAAAGTCCTGTGTTTGTACAAAACTTTCAGGATTTGCAACTAAGTTTGGAGTTGCTGGAATACCAGTTGGGTTGTTGTTTTCCACTTTATAAACTTTATTATCTTTATCCGTAATTTCAAAAACAACACTTGCTGGATTTGAAAAATCATATGCTGTACTTGTCCACCACTCATTTGTCGCATCATGATCACGTTGAATAAATGCTGCACTTAATTGTCCATCTTGTCCATCATATGCTAAATCATCTTCCTGGAGTTTTGTAATTTGTGCTCCTGTGGCTGTGCGTGAGGCAATCTTGTTACCACCTGCATCTAAGAGTGAAATTTTTATTTCTTTTAACTTGTCGTATGGTAGTTTTGTTAAATCTAATTTAAATCCTACATTATACGCTGGTCTTCCTTCACCTGCATCTTCCCAATAGCCAAAGTCCTGTGTTTGAACAAAATCTTCTGGAGTTGCTACTAAATTTGGATTTGCTGGAACGTCTGTTGGATTACTTTTTTCAACTTTATATACTTTATTATCTTTATCAACAATTTGAATGATAGCCTTTTTTGGTGTTGCAAAATTATACGATGTGCTTGTCCACCAATCGTTAGTAGCTCCACTATCACGTTGCAAAAATGCAGCACTTAACTGACCGTCTTCTCCGCCATATGCTAGATCATCAGCTTGTAGTTTGGTAATTTGTGCGCCAGTTGCAGTGCGCGATGCAATGGTATTTCCATTTTCATCTTGAAGTGATATCTTTATTTCTTTTAAGTTAGCATATGATAGTTTTGCTAAATCTAACTTAAATCCTACATTATATGCAGCTCTTCCTTCACCTGTATCTGCCCAATAGCCAAAATCCTCTGTTTGAACAAAGCTCTCAGGGTTAGGTACAATTACTGCGCCACCACCAGAGCTTGTTGGGGGAGCTGGAGTTGTATTTGATATCAATACGCCATTTTCCTTTTTTACTTGATCTAACTGATCTTTATCTTTTAATAAATCCTTGCTCTGAATATTTTCAAGAGAAGTATTTTGTCCTAGTACAATTCTTCCGTTATTATTGTTTGATGCTGAAACATCCCCCAGTGTCGGTATGTTTAAAAAGATATTTGTATTCGAAAGCGAATTCAAAAAAACATTTAAGATAGAAGCTATACCCGTCACTTGTAGGTTTGGATTTGTTGTATTGATATTGAATAATCCGATTGGGATATTTAATTGTAGAGCTGGTACATTGCCATTTACATTCAATACTCCAACATTCGAATGACTTCCACCATTTAATAATAGATTACTAGATGTTGTTACAGTATCAATTTGCGCTCCATTACCTAATGTTACTGTCGTGTTACTATTCAATACTAAATGTCCTATATGTGCATTAACAGAAATTGAATTTACGCTTCCATTAACAGTTACTTGATTCGTTCCTGATTGTATAAATAAACCAGAAATTGTAGAACTAGGAGCGTTTTGAATGATTGCGCTTGCGCCTAAAGAAATTTCTCCAATTATAGATTGGCCAATTGTTTGAATAAATAAGCCTGCTTGGTTAATTAATAATTTGCTAATCTTTGAGTTCTCAAATACTAGCACTTGATTAAATGAATTTGTAGGCTGAGCTGCTTGAGTTGCAAGTACTGAATTCGGTGCAACGTATGAAAGTGATTTATAGAATGATTGTCCTAATGATTTCTTTCCTGTTTGAGAACTACTTGTTGATGCAGCCGCTTTTACTGTACTTGAATTTGTAGTAATTGTTTTACCTTTAACCGTAACTTTGCTTGTGTAGAAAACATGCTTCACTTTATTTGTAAGCTCCAAATCTTTTGAAGCAGTGATATTTTTAAGCGTTATGTAATCTGCATTTACTCTAATGTTCCCGTTGATCACAATACCTTTAGCATCTAATATATTATTATTTTTATATGTTTTATCTTCACTCTTCGAAGCTTTGCCTGAACTGTTTAATTCTAAAAATACTAGCTGTTTGATTACTCTATTTTGATCATATTTAAACTGAATTTTCGCACTTTTTAAAACAGACGTATTTGAGAAAAATTCTTTTAATGATTGATCAAATTTATAGGATTTATTACCTACAACAACAGTTCCCTTTGAAATTTTTCCAACTGTTTCAACTTTTGACGTATAAACCTTAACTTTAGAAGAACTTTGCGCTACTGATTGCTCGTTATTGCCAGATGCATGTATAAAATTACTAGCTTCCTTTGCACTAAGCGTATTTAGCGGCAAACTAGTCGCAATTGAAGATGCAATTAATACTGAACTAATTGCTGTTTTTAGGTACTTTTTACTCATTTCATTATTCATTCCTGCGATTCCCCTTTGGTCTTTTGGATTACTGATATATCATAAACATGACTTTTTAATTATATAGGAAAGTTTGGTGAATAGGTATTCAAATTTTCAGATTTAACAGATAAGTTTCGACAATTCAAACAATTCATTGTCGAAAAAGCATAAAAAAAGACGAAACCTCTTTTTAAGGCTTCGTCATTCTCTTATTTATTTACTAAAGTATAACTTGTTTTAATCGATGAAGGTACCGTATAGTACTTAATAGTAGTACTTTTCTTTACATACAAACTATTACCTAATTTGTAACCATATTTGTCAGTACCGTAAACACCGTTTTCAGTGCCTTTTGCGATTGTTTTATAGTAAACTAATTTACCAGATTTTAGCTTGTAGATCTTCGTTGTTGCCACTGCAACTGTTTTACCTGTCATACCTGGTTTGTATTCTATCTTACCCCACATTACTTTTGGTTGAAGATTTAATTTATATGGTACTTGCTCATAATCGCCTTTGTAGTGCGAAACTTTTAAGAAGTAAGTTCCTTTTGTTAAATTGATATCTCCAAGTGATACATTATTGCTAGAACCAGCTTTTGTATAGAATGTTTTTAACACTTTATTTTGACTGTTTACTAAAACTGCTTTCAATGCAGTGTAAGGCGATTGTGACATGTTTAATGTTACATTTGCTGTAGCAGGCATAGTTAACTTGTACGTATCAATATCAGATTTCCAAGATAAAATTCCATTATAAGCACGCTTTAATGCTACTGGTGTTGCAGTAGTTGTTGTTTCGTTATTCTCTTTTTCAGTATAGTTATCAGCAACGAACTTTGCTTGTGTTGTGTAATATTCGTTTACATCCACATCTTCAACATCGTGTGTAACAACTAAATAGTATGTTCCAGCAGCTACACCTACAGTAAAAATATCATCAACTTCATCTGTATCGTCTGGATCAATTGTCCAATCTTCAACAATTTCAAACTTAGAATTAACTAATAAATAATTTAAAGCAACATACTGAGAATAGCTACCACGAATTGTTAATTTACCAGTAGATGGAGTCTTAATTTTAAAAACATCGTCTGCTTCAAAATCAGTAAATCCACCGTAATATTTATTAAGCACCATTGGCGTTGCAGTTTCAGGGTCATCATTAAGCTCTTTTTCTAAGTAGTCATCACCCCAGTATAGAACTCGCATACTATACATATTTGAATTATTATCGACGTTACCACTTTCAACATACAATTTAATATAGTATGTTCCAGCAGCTAATCCTTCATAAAATGCATCAATCGATTCTTCGCCTTCTGGTAAAGACCAACTTTGTAGCATTTCATCATTTTCATTAAAAAGTTCGATAGAAGTAACGGCAGTTCTTAATAATGAAGTTTGAACTTTAATTCCTCCATCTTCACTTAATGTAAATTTGTAAAAATCAACATCTTCAGCTGTTTCAAATGTTCCATTACCGTAAGCCTCATACGGTAACTCAACATCCCCAGTTGATGTAAAGCTAATATTTGTCGCAGTTTCCTTTGTACCATTTTGTTCTATTTCTGTTGTTTCAGCAGATCCTACTGTAGCAAACCCACCAAAAGCTGACAAAGCAAGTGCAAAAGCAGTTACATAAGTTAATAATTTCTTCACGTTGTACTCTCCCTTTGTTGTTATTCTGATATTGAAATTTTTCTTTCCGTTTTATTTTAAGTTAAATTAAGATATTTTAATAGATTAAAATATACCTAATATGATCATTAATTTTTAACTGTATATTACTCGTATAAATACCTTTTATAGTAATTCTAAAAATGATTTTTAGTTCTTTATTCCACATAAAACTTAGTAAACAATTAAAATTTGATTATATTAAAACATACAGCCTAAAATAAAAACAGCCTGTTCCAAGTTTTTAGGAACAGGCTGTTTTTTATGCATCAAAAGATGTTTATTGAGTAATCACTTCAACCGTTGTATTATAGGCCGAGTTTGAGAACACTTGAGTAGTATCTAAATAGGTTGCAAATTCTATGATATAAATTCCAGGAGGCAATTTAGTCTCAGATTTTGAAACGATTTTTCCCGTTGCGTCTCTTTCTTCTTCTCCCCAATCAACTGTTTCACCATCTATATCATATATTTCAAAAGAATATTCTCCCTGCAAATTAGCATCTAGTGCATATGATTCTATTTTTACTGTAGACTCTTCAGTTAAAAGGAACGCATAATAATCAAAATCATCATTATTACTAATCGTAGCTTTAATATGATTTTTCTTATACTCTAGTAGATCAGAATCCTTCGGTAAATCATTTGGTTCTTCCTCTTCTATAGTTCCTTCGCCACTTAATGGCACATAATACAAACGATTCACAGTTAACAATGTATTCGGAGATGTTAATTTTATCTTCTTATAGTAATTGATCGGTATCGCAAGGTTCATATTTTGCCCCTCAATTAAAGTAGCTACATTAATACCAATTACCTCACCAAACTTATTCACAAGCGCACCACCACTATTTCCACTACTAATTGGTGCAGTACTTTGAATGTATGGTGTTGAATCACCATCTAATTTCACAGATTTATTACTAATGATTCCCTCAGTAATTGTATTACTAATTCCTAAAGGGCTACCTAAGGCAAAACTCTTTTCACCTGTCTTTAATGTACTTGAATCACCTAATGTAACTGCTTTTAGATTAGAAACACCATTAATCTTTAATACAGCTAAATCTCGATCGGCATCAAATCCAAATACTTGGTTCGTTTTAAACTTTCTTCCATCACTTAATACAATCACGACGTAACTTGGTTCAACTATATTAGTAATCACATGGTGATTTGTTACAACAACACCATCAGATTTTGTAATGACACCACTACCAGTTTTTAATAACTTATCCTTCGCATCATATAGCTCAATATACACGATAGAAGGATTTACCTTTTGAAATACCTCTTGCGTAGTTAAAGCTTTCTTAGAAACAGTAATAGTTGTCACTGCACTATATTTTGTATTAGGAAGATAGGCAGTAACCTTCGCAGAACCCTCTTTAATTCCCTTAACAGTACCAGATTGATTCACCATAACAATCGCACTCGAACTAGACTTCCACTTTACTTTAGAAAGCTTCGTCCCCGAAACAGAAAGACCAACCTTAACACTCTTACCAACTTCCAAACTATACTTCGTTTGTTTCATTGTTAATTTAATACTTGCTGCAGAAGCCTGTGGCGAAAAAACAGAAAAACCAAACAATAATGCACAAACACAAATCATTAACAGTTTTTTCATTTATTTCCTCCTATGTAAGAGCGCAGTAACCTTATGATATAAACAGAGATTCTTAGGATATTAGAATTTGATAATATAAGTTAAGGTTAAATTAACCCGATGTAGGAAGATTTTATCATAAATTTCATTGCTAAAAGTTAACGAAAACCTAACAATAATTAATTACAGTAATTTTTGATTTACATATTTCTACAACTTCCTCTTGAAAGTGAACGGATTTTGAAGTAGTTACTGAGGTGATATGGACTGGCTTTTGATCCATTTCTTCCATTTACAATTCATTGCTTTCCAATTATTTCTTCACCATTAATTGAAAACTTGTTTTCATTTGCTCTACTAACCAGCCCATGTATATTAACTTGTATAAAACAAAAATGACTTTGAACTTACGTCAAAGTCATTGTTTTTTCTAACTCCTTTAATGGAATTAGTGAATTTTGATTATAATTTCATTTATCTAATAAATACAAATAATACAAAAAGAAAAGCTCAGTAGATATTTTCTCACCACTGAGCTTTCCAAGAAATAAAATTCTCACCTATTACCATTTTTAAATGATAAATGGCATGTTATTTCGTATTAGTTAGTAACTGTGATATTAGCAGGTACTGAAACTGTGTTTCCAGCAGCATCTTTAATATCAAGTGTAGATAAAGCTTTTAAAGTGATACCTTTAGCTAGTTCAGTAGCATCAATGCTAGCAACAGTTACAGTAACTGTTGTAACTCCAACTCCACCTACTGTTACAGTATCAGGAGTACCTTGAGAAACTCCACCAACTAGTACTTCAAAGTCTAATCCAGCAGCGTCTGTTACAGCTTCAGAGAAAGTTAAAGTAATTTTATCTGTAGCAGTTAATCTAGCTGATGTTACTACAGGAGCAACATTCTCGTTAAGAGAAACTTGGTTAGTTGAGTAAGGAAGCATAGTTTTAGTAGAACCTAATGCTTTTACATTTTGAACAGTGATATTACGAACACCAGTAAATGTGTTAGAACCTGCTTTTAGGTTTAATACAGCAACTTGTTTTCCACCTGATAATGGTAATAATGTAACTGATTCAATTACAGCACCATCAACTTTGTAGTTAGCTACGTTAGTAGCAGATGCACCATCAACAGCACCAGTAAATTCAACATTTACTTTGTTGTTATCTGTTAGATGTGCAGTAACTGCTGGAGCAGCTAATACGTTTGCGTTTGCTGGCACTCCATCTTCTCCACGAGTAAATGATGCTTTACCTGCAGTAACAGCAACACCTGCTCCACTAGTAATTCCAGTGAATGCTAAATCTAATGAATACGTAGCACCTTTTACATCTTTAGCGCCTAATAATGTAGCTAAAGCAACACGTACTACCTTTTTATTGTTTGCATCTTTATATGCAACTGCTTGAGCAGTGATATCTGCATCAACGATTGGAGATGTAACGAAATCTTTTGCAGATGAACCTGAAGTTACATCAACAGTTGCAGCTGTTAAGTCAACATCTTTGTCAAAAGTAATTTCAACATATTCTTTTTTATCAGTAGCATCTACTACTACAGCAGTTGAAGCAACTTTTGGAGCAGCTGTGTCTTTAACGAAAGTTACAACTTTAGTTGTAGCAGAAGCTGTTTCTCCACTTAAATCAGTTACTGCACCGATTCCAACATTTAATGCACCATCAAGAGCAGTTGCAGTTGTAACTTTGTATAAAGTTGGATCAGTTGAGTCTTTTGCAACAGTAGCAGCAACATTATTCACTGTAATTGCTGGAGTAGCTGATAATTCCTCAGAGAATTTAACAGTAAATGTTTTAGCACCTGTTTGTGCAATTGTAGTTACAGTTGGTGCAACTCCATCTTTTTCACCTTTAGTAAAAGTTACTGAAGCTGGGTTTGGAGTTAATAAGTTTAATGCTCTGTCTTGAGTACCAACAAATGTTGCAGTTACTACTTTACCAGTAGCAATACCTGCATCTAGAGTAAATGTTACTACTTTAGCTCCAGGAGCGAAATCATTTGTTACTACTGCAGTAGATCCATCAGCAAGTTTGTAAGTTACATTTCCAAGAGAGTTTAATGGCTCAGAGAAAGTTACTTTGTAAGTGCTAGCTGAAGTTTTAACTGTTGAAACAATTGTTGGAGCAGTTGTGTCAGCAGATAATGTTACTACTTGTTGATATTTTGGTAAAGTTTTTCCATTAGCAGCTTTTAAACCGTCAATTACTAAATCATAACGATTAGCAACAGCAGCTGTTGTAGTAAGTGTTAAAGTTTTTCCATCTTCGCTTAATGAAGCTTTAGATACAGTAACTGCAGCTTGTGAATCTAAACCAGCTAATGTGAAAATTGCTGAAGGTAAGATTGCACCATTTGCATCAAGTACTGTTGATACATCTATTTTTGTATTGAATTTAACTTCAATTTGAGTAGCGTTAATTGCAGTTACGCTTTCTACTTTTGGAGTAGCTAATTCTTCAATTTTCTTTAAAGCAGCTTCTTTTAATTTATCAGCAGCAGTTTTGAACTCAGCTTTTTTAGCTTCGTTTTTAACTTTACCGATTAAACCGATTACTTGAGTGTAAAGAGCTTCAACTTGTTCTTTAGTAGTTGTTTCAGTGATAGGAGTTTCTGCTCCTAATTTTAATGCAGCTTCTACAGCAGCGATTGCTTTCGCTTCTGTTTCAGCAGCAACGATTACTGTTTGGTAGTATTTGTTGATAGCAGCAGATTTCTTAGCTACTTTAGCAGTTAAAGAAGCTTTTAATTTAGCGTCTTTTTTGCTTGTTAATTTAGCAACTTTAGCTAAAGCTGCTTTTTTAACTTTAGCAGAGTTAGAAACGTCCGCTTTAGTTTTTACTGATAATTTGTAGTATCCGTCTACCGCTTTCGTCGCGTCTTGAGCCGGAGTTAATTTTGCAGCAGCTACAGGAGCTACAGCAGATGCTACCATTGCAGCTGTTAAAGCTGTAGTAACGATTTTTTTGTTTTTGTTAAATGCCATTCTAGTGTTCCTCCCTGTGATCTTATGTAGTATTTTACTAGAATAAAAGATGCATTCTCCTACTCTAGGTATTAACTCAATTGTAGGTAAATATCTCTATTCCCTACTGCCAAATTTACAAATTTTGTAAGAATTTGACATAATTTACTAAATGGTTAACAACGCTAGTATACAACAATTAAATCGAAATTTGTACAAAAAATTTTAAATATTAGTAATAATTTTATATTACAAACTTTTCAGTTTTGTTACAAACGCTTTGTTGTACACTTAATACATCGTCATTAATAGTCATATTTGTAGTCTTTTTTTAAACTTTTTTATTAAATTCTAAAAGATAAGTCCTTTATCCTACTTTTGTCGAAAAATTTTTGTGAAATCAGTTCCCTTTTTCACTATTTTCACCGAATTCAAATTTTTTCTAGTTCGAGAAGAGCAGAACTTATGTTACATTAATAGAATAGAAACGATATAGATTACCATCTTAGGAGGGAACATCCTTGATCCAATCATTGCAAAAAATAATTGGCAATCGAAAATTAAAAGAATATGAAAAATTAGTTTCTGATATAAATGCACTTGAATCATTCTTTGAAGATCAAACTGATGAGGCTTTACGTGAGTTTACTTATACATTGAAACAAAAAATTAATAATAATGAAGCAACGATTCACGATTTGAAAGTTGAAGCATTTGCTTTAGTACGTGAAGCTTCAAAACGTGTGCTTGGAATGCGTCACTATGATGTACAGTTAATTGGTGGACTTTCATTATTAGATGGAAACATTTCTGAAATGCCGACTGGTGAAGGAAAAACATTAGTTTCTTCATTACCAGCGTATACGCGTGCACTTGAAGGAAAAGGCGTTCACATTATTACTGTAAATGAATATTTGGCTCGTCGTGATTCTGAGCAAATTGGCCAAATTCATGAATTTTTAGGACTAACTGTTGGATTAAATATTCCTGACCTTTCAATAGAAGAAAAAAAATCTGCATATAACGCTGATATTACATATGGTATCGGTACCGAATTTGGATTTGACTATTTACGTGACAATATGGTGAGTTCACCTGAGGAACAAGTACAACGTCCTTTCAATTATGCAATCATTGATGAAATTGATTCAGTATTAATAGATGAAGCAAAAACTCCATTAATTATTGCTGGTAAAAAATCAGCACAATCACATTTATATTTACTATGTGCCAGATTTATTCGTACTTTTAAAAGAGATACGGATTATTTATATGATGAAGAGTCAAAAGCAATCGCTTTAACCGAGGATGGTATATCAAAAGTAGAAAGAGCTTTCTCAATTGAAAACTTATATGACTTAGAACATATGACTCTTTTCCATTATGTTCATAACGCTTTACGTGCTGAAGTATTGTTTGAACGTGATGTAGACTATATTGTTCGTGATGGAGAAATTCAATTAATCGATTTATTCACTGGACGTATTATGGAAGGTCGTTCACTAAGCAATGGATTACACCAAGCGATTGAAGCAAAAGAAGGATTAGAATCAACTGAAGAAAACCATACTGTTGCTTCAGTAACAATTCAAAATTACTTCCGTATGTATCCTATCCTTTCTGGTATGACAGGAACTGGTAAAACTGAAGCGAAAGAATTTTTACAAGTTTATAATATGGAAGTTATTCAAATCCCTACAAATCGTCCGGTTATTCGTATTGATCATGAAGATGCGATTTTCGCTAAGACAGAGCAAAAGTTAAAAGCAGTTATTACAGATGTGAAAACGCGTCATGCAAAAGGACAACCAATATTAATAGGAACAACATCTATTCGCCAATCTGAAATTGTTGCTGAGTTATTAGAAAAGGAAAGTATCTCATTCCAATTACTAAATGCTAAGCACATTGAAAAAGAAGCAGAAATGATCGCACTTGCTGGCCAAAAAGGAATGATTACCATTTCTACAAACATGGCTGGTCGTGGTACAGATATTTCACTTGGTGAAGGTGTTCCTGAACTAGGCGGATTACATGTTATTGGGACAGAGCGTCATGAAAGCGAACGTATTGATCTTCAATTAAAAGGACGTGCTGGTCGTCAAGGCGATCCTGGTTCATCACAATTCTACTTATCATTAGAGGATGAATTATTTGTCCGTTACAATCATGAAAAACTAGAAAAATATGTGAAACAAGTAAAAGTAGATGAAAATGGCAAAGTACTAAATTCTACGATTCAAGAGTTTGTTTCTACAACACAACGTCTATGTGAAGGAAATCAATATTCTATACGTGAATGGCAGCTTAAATTAGATGGCGTTGCAAATGAACATCGTCGTGTTATGTACGAATTCCGTAACAATCTACTAATTAACGATATCGATTTAGACTGGTTAACAAAACAAGTAGACCAAACAATTGAAAAATCACTGAAGATCTACTATCCAGAAAATAGTGTTGTGGAAGAATGGGATCAATTAGAAGGTAAAACTGCTCTTGAACAACTAATTCCACCACTTCGTATTGATACTGAGCATTTAGAAGATGAACAAGATGCTTGGCAAGTTGTTAGCGAAGCGCTTGCTGTTTATAAAGATCTTCTAAATAATCTTGATGAAGAATTAAAGGAATCTGTTGTGAGCTTAATGAAATATACTGCATTAGAGATTGTTGATCAATATTGGACTGAGCATTTAGATCACTTACAAAATCTAATAGAAGGAATTCATTTAAGACAGTATCAACAAGAAGATCCAATACGTCTATATGAGTTCGATGGTTTCAAATTATTTGAAACAACTTTTTACCATATCCAACGAGAAATTTCTGTAAATCTTGCTTCGACATTTCAAGATTTAAGTAACCCAGCACTTGAGGAGGAAGAAGAACATGTTTTCATCGATTAAGCGTTTATTACAAAAAGGTAAAGACTCAACTGTTTCTTCGAATGATTTATTACACGATTCTTCTAATGCTCTACCTGAACAAACTGAACAAGAAACAGTGGAAGAAATTTTCCCTAAAATCTCATTTCATCCATTAATGTATATTGAGGATGAAACTCGCTATGTTTATCAATTTTTAAATAATGAATTGCCTCCATTACAACCTAACCAATTGTCATTGTCAGCCATTGATATTGAAGTTGATGAAGAAGGTGCAATGGTAACGGCATTCATTCGAAATAGCTTAGCAAAATCTATTCTATTACAAGATGTTAACTTATTGCTTTTAAGCGAAGAAAGAGAGCTATTAGCTAGAAAAGAATTTAGCTTAGAAGAGCTTGGGGAATTACCTGCTTCTAGTAGTCGTCCATGGCGTTTCTATTTTGAACGTGAAACACTATTAAAAGAAGAGCTACCTAAATCAGGATTCCAATTAGCATTTGATTTAACAAAAAATGAGCATAAGTTAGACCTAGAACCAACTTGGGAAGCACAGCTATCAGATGTGCAAAAAGAAGAATTAACGAAACTTGTTGCTTCATTACCTAAGCTTGGTGAAAACGAACTAAGCTTACACTCAATTTCTGCTAGTTTAAAAGAGGATGGAAATTTAGCTGCAACATTATTAATTCGTAATGGATCAAAACAAGCAGTAAATCTTGAAGTATTACCATTAGAATTAATTAATGAGAACTTTGAGATCATCGCACGTGGTTCATTTACACTTGCACCTCTTACTATTTTGCCGAATACAAGCAAGCCATGGACGTTCATCTTCCCTGCTAGCTTAGTTGAAAAGCAAGAATTTACTAAATGGAGTGTAAGAATTCCAAATGAACAAATGATTTAATGCAAGAAGCTAGAGAACAGTGTACTTGTTCTCTAGCTTTTTTTCATTTCATAATAATCCTCCACTAATTCTTTTAATAATAATAACTTCTCTTCTTCTGACTTCAATTCATACTCCACTTTTTGATGAATATAAATCCCAATTAATTTTGCTGCTTTACTCATCTGCTGATCAAATGTGTAATAAGAAATTGGAAGAATAACATCATCTCCATTTCGAAATCTTATTTTCGTTTGCTTTTTCGTCGGTCGATATTGATCAATTTGAATAAAGTTTAACCATTTACAGGAAGTTTGGTTTGGTGATGTTGTAGGAATCATTAGAATAGATAATGTGGGATTAACCATGAGAGGAATTTTTTTCATTGTTGGATACTTATTTTTCACTATCTCTAAATGACCTTTTACTGAGTAATGATACGTAAGTGCGGATTCATTAATAAGTGATTTTGCTGTTCGTTTTGAATAAATGATTCCTTTGTTTTTATCTGTAATTTTCGTTAAATATTCTGGGTGGTCTGCAGGTTCAAGTAACATCGTTTCATATGAAATAACGTAATCTAACTTCGACATTTTTACCTCCCTTTAATTGTATTTCCTTTCTTAAAATTATATCAAAGTCATGTTCATTAATTTATGACAGTTCTTTGACCAAAGAAAAGTCTTCTTGGGAAGAAAATAATTTCTTTCATAAAATCACTTCATTTATCAATTTTTCTCAAAAAATACCAACCAAACATTAAGTTTCATCCTCAAAACATAAACTTACACATTCATTCTCTTTTCATTTTTAAAGTTTACTGAGGTGAGGTAAGCAATTTTATTTTATATAGTTACATCACCGCGGAATAACAATTGGCGCGCCTAAAAAGGGCGAAAAAATGAAAACTCTAAAACAAACGAACTCAGGAAGAATCAAGCCTATATCATTTGAGGACTGCCTGATCCAATACACACCTATGGTTAAATCACTCATCAAAACACTTAGGATTTATAAAAACTACGAGGATTATTATCAAGTTGGCTTAGTTGCTTTGTGGCACGCATATGAACATTTTAAGGAGGAAAAAGGAAGTTTTTCAAATCATGCTTATACAACCGTTCGTGGCCATTTATTAAACGAAATGACAAAAGAAAGTAAGTATGAACAACGTTTTGTTGTAGTTGATTCGTATAAAGAAGAAGTAGAATATCATGACGAAGCATTTTTATTTGAGCAATTTATGAGTCACTTAGAAGGCGTTTCTTCACTGCAAAAACAAATATTAATAGATCGCTTTTATTTGAGTAAATCATTTAGTGAGATTGCAATTAGATGTAATATGCCAGAAGCTAGCGTTCGATCAAGTTATCTTTATGCTTTAAAGAGATTAAGGAAACAAAAAACACAAGATTAAGTCAACAAAAAAAGAGTAATCAATTAGATTACTCTTTTACTTACGCAACAGAAATGATTAAAGACATTTCTCCGGCACCTTCGAAGTTCATTGTTAATTCGATTGGTGTTTTAATGTTGTGTAGTGTTGTATTTCCTTCCCAAACAGTTGGTGGCGTGATATCCATCTCAACTCCTTGCTCTGATGCAAACGTACTTAAATTACCAGCAATCATATTGCCTAACTCACCCGTAAATGAGATCAATATCTCATCTTCTACTGGCATTCCGAACATGGCTAGTGCAAGTTGGCTAAATGTATTCGTCGGTCCTTTTAAAATCGTTTGTCCTTTACAATCTCCAGTCATGCCAACAAGTACACCTAAGTGTGCTTCTACAACATTTCCATTAAGCCTTTTCGGTTCGCCTATTGTAAATGTTAATGGGATAACAGTTTTAATTGACTGAACTGCACTATTTAACAATTTAGTAATGATCATTGAATCGCTCATAATTATCTCCTTTTATATAAAACTTTTATCCTATTTTTACCCCATATATTTTTCTATGTATTATATCGGCAACCTTTCAGGAATTTTAAAAATTTAAAAAATTAAATATCATTCTTCTTACCTAGTATTTAAATCTATTAAATTCACTATATATTGATAGATTTCCTTTATTCGAGGATATTTTTACTAGATGTCGAAAAGATTTTTTCTGAAAATTTTAAATTATATTACGTAATTAACAAATTTCCCTTTATTTATCACACGAAAATAATATTATTGAAATTATTTTAATTTATTGTGTAGTTACAAATTCCTACAATCTGTGAATGTAATTCAGTATATAATTTCTACTAGAACTAAGAATATATTAAAAAGTCGAGAAATTATCCCCCAGAAAAAGGCAAACCACTTGAAAAATTGGGACGCAAAACCACTGATCTTCTGTTCAAACGTGATATAAACGACCTAATATTATATATATTTTACTGAACAAAGATGGCAGGGTTACCTGGGTATCATATACCTTAATTTTGGGAGGTTTAATTCAATGCAAGTAGAGTTAAAGGAATATCATATTGAATCAAGCTGGACGGATTTATTATTAGAATGTATTGAGGCTGGGATTACACCTGAAGAAGTTCGCACATTTCTTTACAATTGCATTAAGGATTCATGTCAAAACTAGGTGATCTACTCTCTACTATGATATACTTTTTGTAATAGTCAAAAGATATGGAGTAGGAATATGATCGGAGAACGCATAAAGAAACTACGTTTACAACATGGAATGTCTTTAACTGAGCTTGCAGAACGCGCAGGCATCGCAAAATCTTACATAAGTTCAATTGAACGAGGCTTACAAAGTAACCCTTCAATTCAAGTGCTAGAGAAAATAGCTGGTGTCTTTAACACGACGGCCGAAAACCTTTTAAAAGAAGATGATATTGCACCAACAAAGACGATTGATTCTGAATGGATGAATATCCTTCAAGAAGCAATTAATTCGGGTATTCCAAAAGAAGAATTAATGAAGTTTATTGAGTTTAATAAGTATAAACAAGGTAAATAATCCATCAAATTTAGATATAGAACTTATATCTAGTTTGATGGATTTTTGTTGTTATTAAAAAGCAAATCTATTAAATAGATCTTTTATCATAGTAAATTCCACTAAACTCCCTTTCAATAGCACCACATATTCCATATGATAATTTGTACGTAAAATTAACTACTTGGAGATGATAAAATACTTGAAAATGATAACTAGATTTCTTTTAAGTGCGATTATATTACTTGCTATCTATATTCCTCTTTACATCATTAAAGCATATAAAGAAGGCGTAGTTGGTAGCTTTGGAAGTACAAGTTTTACTGTGACACAATAAAAAAATGCAATGGCTAATTGCCATTGCATTTTTGATGTTATATTAGTTATAAATAGTTCCAGTTACCCAATCACCATTTTCATTTTGCCATTGAATTATTACAACCCCACCAAGTACTGGTGTATTAAAGTAACTTACTCCCATAGCTGCACTACCTTCTTTAGATTTAGTTTCACTTACACCATCAGCGTTTGTGAAAGTTAATTTCCATTTGTAAACTACGTCAAATTCATTTGTATTTTCAACTTTATAAGTTCTGTTGCCATCGATAATTCCAAGATCAATAACTTTTAACTTTTGTACATCAACTTTAATTGGTGTTTCTTTATCTAAACGGCTAATTACTTTATCGAAGTTTAAGATTGCACTATCTTCAACATCTTGACCAGCTGCTGCGAATGCCGCAACCGCATTAGCTTTTAAAGTTTCAATCGTGTTATTTAATGTAGTATTTGCTCCATTAACTTGTGAAGTTAAAAATGCATTTACTTCTGTTGTAGCTGTATTTTGCTCAGCATTAATTAATGCTTGTAAATCTGCTTTTACTTTATTGATTTTCGCAATTAAGTCAGAAGTTGCTTGGCTCTTCTTTAATAAAGACTCTTCAGTTACTTTTTCAACACCTGCAGCTTGTGCCGATGTAATTGCTGTAGTTAATTGACCAGTTAACTCAGCTACTTTTTGACTAAATGAAGATTGAGTTGCAGCATTTTGTAGTGCTACGAATGCATCAAACTTTGCACCAAGAGTTGATGAATATGAGTTAAATGCACTTTGTAAGCTAGCTAAATGCTCATCAAGCTTAGCTTGAATTGCAGCTTGAGTTGCGTTTGATTCAGTTTGAGCTGCTGTATTTACTTCACTTACAGCTGTATTTTTCTTTGTGTTCGTTTCATTTTGAAGCGTGTTTAATGCGTTTGCTTTTGATAAACCTAATGCAAGTCCAACTGCGTTTTGAGCTGCTTGAATTCTAGCATCTGCCCATACTCCAAATTGTGTTCCTGCATTACTGTTTGCAAATGCTACTCCAGTTGAGCTTAATAATGTTGCTGCTGCAAGACCAGCTGCGATTTTCCCTTTTAATGATAATGCGTTTTTCATAAATAATCTCTCCCTAAAATTTATATTTTTTGTTTTTTTGTTCTTTATTGAGAACGGTATTTTATGCATTTGTCACAAAATACCAATTACTACCTAATTGTTTGGAATTCCATTTACAATTGCTTGTAAATCTGCTTCTGCTTGCGTAACGATTGGATCGCCAGTTTGATTAATCACATTAATCGCATTTGTTTTTAATGTGTTAATTAAAGCGTTTAGCGTATTCGTTGCTTCTGTTAGTTGAGCAGCTAAATATGCGTTTACTTCACCTTGGGCGATATTTTGTTCATACGTAATAATTGCTTGAAGATCTGCTTTTACTTGATTAATTTTTGAAATTAAATCAGTAGTTGCTTGGCTTTTCTTTAACAGTGCCTCCTCAGTAATTTTATTTACACCAGCATTTTGCGCTGTTGAGATTGCACTTGTTAACTGAGTTGTTAATTCAGCTATTTTTTGAGTAAATGATGACTGAGTTGCAGCATTTTGTTGTGATACGAATGTATCGAATTTAGAACCAAGAGTTGATGAATATGAGTTGAAAGCAGTTTGTAAACTAGCTACATGCTCATCAAGTTTAGCTTGAATTGCAGCTTGAGTAGCGTTTGATTCAGTTTGAGCTGCTGTATTCACTTCAGTTACTGCACTCGTTTTCTTTGCATTAGTTTCATTTTGAAGTGTATTAAGTGCACTTACTTTCGATAATCCTAATGCTGTTGTAATTGTTGTTTGTGCTGCTTGGATACGTGCATCTGCCCAAATACCAAATTGTGTACCTGCGTTACTACTTGCAAATGCAACTCCTGTAGAACCTAATAATGTAGCTGATGCTAAGCCTACTGCAATTTTCCCTTTTAATGTAAGTACTTTTTTCATTGCGAACTCTCCTTATTTATGTAATTTATATATTAGTACCGTTCTTTATAACGAACGACGAAACATATCAGTGTTCATTTTTTTCGATATTTTGAATGATGATTTCTAATACCAACGCTTTATCAAATAAATACTTTTTCACATGACTGTCTTGTGATTGATCAGCCATACTTTTCAATTGATTAATTGTTTTCTTCGTCTTTTCTATTTCTTCGTTTACTAATAAATGAGCGTCTTCATATGAAGGAAAATCAACTTTATGAGTATTATCACTTGGAACTAATTGTGGATCTTCATAAATTGTATTTAATTCATTATGAATATTACCAGTTACTTCCTCAACAGCTAAGTCAAAATCTCCAGTTACTTTTTGTTTTTTCACTTTATATGAATTATCTAATCTTGATTCAAGAGATGAAAGTTCTTTCTGAATATCAGATATTACTTCTTTTTGAATTTCAGATTGAGAGTTTTCAATTTCTTTTAAAGTGTTTACGTTTAAACCAGTTACTTGCTTAATGATTGCTGCTTGTTCTTTATTTAAAGCTTTCTCTTGTTCAACATTTAGTTTACTTTTGACTAGATTTATATTTCTATCGGCCCATTGAGTAAACAGTGTTTTTACATCTGTGTTAGCATATACACTTCCCATACTTATTGCCATGGCAAGTCCAATGAATACACAAGCAAAAGCTCTTTTATAATTTAGTAGCCTCTTCATATTCCCACCTCTTAATCAATATTATTGGAGTACCAATGGTTTAGGAATACTATGGAATGGTAGTAATGAATAAACAACATATCCTTTTATGAAGTTAACTGAGATTGGTCCAACACTTGGGTCTCTACTATCTAGGCTTTCACCTGGTGTACGATTATCTCCCATAACAAATACTGAACCATCAGGTATAGTTTGCTCTGCCAAATCAGTCGATTTGCCTAATGCTATTACTTCCGGTATTGGCTCATTATTCACATATACAATACCATCTTGAATTTTCACTACATCTCCACCTACACCAATAATTCGTTTTACAATATCAATCCCTTGATCTGGTTGACTTATAATAGCAATATCTCCAAGCTTTGGCTCTTTATATAGTTTTGCTATTTTATTTACCAATATCAATCCACCATCTTGAAAAGTAGGATTCATTGAATTGCCACTTACTTTCGTTAATCCAATTACATTATGGAAGATAAAAAACACAAATATTAATATAATAATATATTTAATCCAGCTTACTAGTTTACTAGTAAATTTTTCAGTACTTTCATTTAATTGAACACTACTCATATTAATCTGGCTCATATGATTCTCCTATTTGTTTAATTTTATTGATGTCTTTATTTGAATACTCTATGGCGTGTTCTTCTTAATTTTTCGGTTTATCCTTCGATTGATCATCTTGTTCTTTTGAATCGTCAATTGATTGTTCATTCTCATTTTTTGAATCATTTAACTGATCATCAGATTTTTTATTATCTTTGTCTTTTTTTATTTCTTCAATTTGTGCTTCGGTAGATTGTTCAATTTCTTCTTTTACCTTATTTTTATCTTCACTATTCTTCTTGACCATTTCTTCCTCTAGCTCTTTCCTCTTTTGCTCAATCGCTAGTTGAATTTCTGCACTCTTTTGTTCTGAATAAAGAACGATTTCTGAAGCAGAAGTTTCAATATCAGTTCGAATTTGTTCTATTAACTTCGCTTTCTCCACTTCAGTTTTTACGATAGCTGCCTCGGTAATCTTGTTTTTTTCTTCTGTTATTTTTGTTTGGTACCAGTTAGATAGTAAAGTAGATACATCAGCTTCACCAAAAGCAATACTTGTGGATGATACTACAATCGCACCAGCTGCTATCATACTTACAATAATTTTAGTTTTCTTTGATTGTTTTTTATGTTTTTTCTTCCGGGTAATCATTTAGTATTTACCCCTTTCATCTCATTCTGTTCTTTATAATGAACAACCTCACAAGCTTCATTATATAGAACGAATTTCCTAATTACAACACCTTTATTCCAAATAAAATAAAACAAATATCGACTTTTTCAAATCATTCTTTGTAGAAAATTGATAAAAAAAGAGACCGGCCTAGGCTATTCGTACATCATTTAACCTCTCTTCATATAGGCGAAAGTTCTCATATAATTGGCTATGTATGGGACCTAAAAAAATAAAGTTCCTTAATCATGGTCCACACCTGCAATCGTTTTTTTATATCCTACTGAATGCATATTGAATCAATTTCCCCACATTTTCTAAGAATGATTTATAATCATTCAACGTATAAATAAACTATGGGTCAATACTTGTCCATTCTTATTTAAAATATGATTGAATTATGTAGGCTCATATTTAGATTTTTAGGAGGAAGATTGTATGAAAGAAAGTTTACTAGACAATTCAAATGAACCTAGCTGGTTAGATTTGATATTAGACTGTATTGATGCGGGTATCTCGCCATCTGAAGTTCAAGCATTTCTAACACAATCATCTTCTTCTGTAAAACGAGTCTAGCTGAAAATAATTACATAATAAAATATGAAATAGTAAACCCTATCAACGTTTCCTAAGAAAGGAAACATTGATAGGGTTTTTTATTTAATTACTTTTAAATTATTCAATTTTTAAAACTTCCACTTTTCTACTATCACATTGATAGACTTGTCCCATACTATACTATATAAATAATTAAATACAATTGGAGATGTTTATTAGTTGAAAAAAATGCTTCTACTCTTCATAAGCACTTTATTATTAATAGCTGTTGTTGTAGTTCAAGTAGTTGCAATTAAAGATCCCCTAAATTTCACACCAAAAACCTCTAAAATTGCTAAATCTAAGTTAAGTAGTATAAAGTCCCTCTCGTTTAATTTACCAAATTATAGTTTCAGCAATATCAACCAAACCACACAAGTGAAAGTAACAGCTACTTATACAAATCTAACGAAAAAAGATGTAACAAATTTAGTAACATACTCTATCTCAAACAATATGATTGCAACGATTAGTAATTCAGGCCTCATTACAGCCAAAAATAATGGTTTAGCTACAGTTACAGCTACTCTAAATGGTGTAAAAGCCACTAGCACGATTACGGTCAACAGTTCTCCAGTCAAAGAACTTGTCTCTTTAACTGTTATACCTAATTCAATTGACTTAAGAATCAATGAGTCCAAATCTCTAGCTGTTCAAGCGAATTATTCTGATCAATCGGTTGCAAATGTTACAACTAACAGCCAATATTCTTCCTCAAATCCAAATATTGCATCAATTAATGTTAATGGTGTCATAACAGCCATCAATCCTGGTTCTGCTACAATTTCTATAAGCTATGGAGGAAAAACACAATCTATATTAGTAATTGTAACAGCTTTAGATACAAATCAAGTGAATGTCAAAAATTTTGGCGCAGTCGGTAACGGTAGCTCAGACGACACAGCTGCTTTTCAATCAGCTATCGATTATCTAGGTTCTAGGGGTGGAGGGAATGTGTATATTCCTGCGGGAACGTACAGTTTACGTCCAATCTATCTAAAACCATTTGTAAATATAGTCGGTGAAAATCGTGATACCGTTACACTAAAACTATCTGATACAAGTGGCTCAGGTTACTATCGCGTCATTAACATGGCAAATGATACAAAAATACAAAATATCACATGTGATGGCAATGCGCTTAAACATCCAGATGGAATCGAGCATATGCATTGTATCTTTGCATTCGATGCGGACCGTATTGTTATTGATAACAATCGATTAAAAAATGCGGTTGCAGATGGTATCTCAATTTCAGGATCTACTGCAGCAAGTGATAATGTCACAATTTCAAACAATATTTTAGAAAATAATGGACGTTCTAATATTGTTATAGAACAAGTAAATCATTTAAAAATCTACAATAATATTAGTACAAATACTTTGGGTCGACCGGCTCTACACTTCGAGCCATGGGAAGAAATGAATTTTGATGATGCGAAAATTTACAACAACACTTTTACATCAAATGCATCCAATGGTGACTACTGCGTTCAACTTGAAGGCGGCAAAAATGATAACAATTATTTTAATCATGTAGAATTCAATAATAATACCGTCAATTGTCCAACAGGCAGATTCCTAGTGATGGAGACAAATGGTGCAAAAATTTTTGATAATAAATTAAACGTTAGTCAAATTTTTGTTTGGATTAAAAATAAGGATCTCGAAATCTACAGAAATACAATCAATTCAGTAGACGGATTTAGAATCGAGGGCACTTGGGGAATAAATTCAATTAATACACAAATTTACGATAACACTGTTTCGGCAACTGGGGACGCCGTTTCTATTATAGCTGGTTCAGAAAAAACAACTTTTTCAAGAAACGCATTTACAGGTAATGGCCAGGGGGCAGCTGCTTATATTTTTGCTACTGTAACAGATATCAAAGATACGTCTTTCATTGATAATACGTTTACAAATTTCGAAGTCGGAATTATTACGGATTATTTTGACGTTCTAAAAATAGATGGATTACTCGTTCGCGGCAATACGTTTAAGAACACTAGTTACTATTCTCTTTATATAAAAGGGACGACAAAAAATGTGACAGTAGATCAAAACACCATCACTAATTCTTCCGGTGTTTTCATTACTGTACAAGATGGACCTATGGCGAACGTATCCATTACAAATAATACGATATCAGGTGGTAAAAATGGTATCTTCCAAACTTCGAGCGGTACAAAAGGCTCCTTAAATGGTTTATTGATTACAGGAAATCACATTTCAAACACTACTGATCCAGGTGACACATGGCATACTGGTGCAGCAATTGAATTAAACAAAAACTCAACGATCCCGACAAATGTATCAATTACTAATAATACGTTAACTGCAAACGTTATTAATAAGATTACTGTACCAAGTGTATTACTTCCTTATGTTAAAAATAATATCTTCAATTAACAAACAAATAAGACAAGCCTCGTCCCTTTTATCTTTCAGTTTAGCAATCACTTCATTTCAAAGAACAAGCGAATCCTAAATTGATTCGCTTGTTTTCATTTTAATTCACTTGAAATTTATTTAATTTACTCGAAACTTATATGATATACTTTTTTTATTATAGCTAAAAAGATGTGGGGTAACATGTATGATCGGAGAACGGATTAAAAAACTACGTTTACAACATGGAATGTCTTTAACGGAGCTTGCCGAACGAGCAGGTGTTGCTAAATCTTATATTAGTTCAATTGAACGTCAGCTTCAAACTAATCCTTCTATTCAAGTACTAGATAAAATATCAGAAGTTTTTAATACAACAGCAGAAAACCTACTTAAAGAAGAAGATGATGTAACCAATGTAATAGATTCGGAATGGATGACAATATTGCAGGAGGCTATTGATTCAGGAATTCCAAAAGAGGAGTTAAAAAAATTTATTGAATTTAATAAGTTTAAACAAGGTAAATGAAAAATTAATAAATTGGTATAAAAATAGTCCATAAAAAACCTACTAAAAATGTATTGGTAGGTTTTTATGGACTATTTAGTATTAATGAACATTGTAATAATAGGATCTCCTATTTTCATTCTAATGAAAGTTGTTTACGTAACTCATTTGAAAGTGTAAGACGGTTTTTTTCTGGCACTTGGTAATAATAAATACCTTTGATTAGTTTTCCACTTCCTTGTAGTTGTTCTTGTTCAATATTTCCACTTGCTTGACGGTACTCTCTTTGAATTTTATAAATTTCTTGTATTGTAAAATTTGTTACTAAATTGTTTTTAATCGATTTTAATATCTCATCATATCCTATTAAATTTTCTATCTTTGCTCCTTGCGTAATGACAGCTTCAATAATTTGACGTTGTCTAGCTTCTCTTCCAAAATCACCATTCGGATCATCGTATCGCATACGAGTAAAACTAAGTGCATCGCTACCATTAAGAAAAAGGTTTCCTTTTTTAAAATGAACACCATCATTTGTAAAATCCAACGTATTATTAACCTTTACACCACCAATTGCATCTACCACATCCTTGAACCCTTCCATATTAACTTCCATATAGTAGTCAATTGGTATATTTAAGAATTTTTCGACCGTATTAACCGTCATTTGTACGCCACCAAATGCATATGCATGATTAATTTTATCTATACGATTTTTACCAACTATAAGGGTTCTCGTATCACGCGGAATACTAATTATCTTTGTTGTGTCATTGTTAGGATTAACTGTTAATAACATTAAAGAATCAGAACGTCCTCTATCACCTTCGCGTTTATCAACACCCAAAAGTAATACAGAAAACGGATCTTTTTCCACTACATTAATCGGTTCAACTCGTCTAACTGACTTCTTAATTGGTTGATAAATCACTTTAGATGTACTTACTACCTCATGATATATATACATTCCAAGTACTCCAACGATTAAAGCTAGACTGAGTAAAGTTAAACCCGCTTTTAACAAGATTTTTTTCCAATTCACGATCATATGCCCCTTTTTCACTTAAAATTTGCAAATGAAAATAACCACTCTTTTATTAAATAAGTGGCATTATCATTAGAAATTTATTCTTTATTAAGAACGGAGAGCGTAAGTGAATGTATTTTTGTTTATAAATTCAAGTATTTTATTATCTCTTCAACACTTTCCGCGATAAATACATTTTTACTTGCGCTTACTTCTTCTTTATTTTTAAACCCGTATCCATACGTTACAGCAATAAAGTCAATACCCACCTGTTCAGCACCAATCGCATCATGCACACTATCACCGATTAAGACTACTTTAGATAAATCATCCTGTCTTAATTCGTTCAAACACATTAATATAATGTCAGATTTACTAAGCGTATCCAGATCATCAATTCCATTTATCGAGTCAAAGTACATCGATAATTCGAAATTCATTAAAATCTCTTTCGCTAAATCATCTCTTTTTAAAGTTGCTACTCCGGTCTTATATTCTTTGTCTTTTAATGCTTTTAATAACTCCTTTACAAACCCATAATGTTTTGCCTCATAAAGACCTTTTTCTTTATACCTTTGTCTATAAATTTCAACAGCTTCTCTCGCTTTACTCTCAGTAAAACCACATTCGCGAATAAAAGAGTGATAAGGTGACGGACCAATAAAACTTCTTTGTTGTTCGCTTGTTAATTCTGAAACTCCCATTTTACTAGCGGTATAACTTGCACCCACCATTATTCCCTCGGAAGTATCTAATAATGTTCCATCTAAGTCAAAAATTACAGTGGAATATTTCATTTTGCCTCCAGCTCAATTAATGATGAAGTTTTATCATTTGAATCTAAATCATGATAAATAGTAGTCGTTACAAAATTTATTTCCATGTTTTTCTCAAGGAAAGCTAATTGCTTTCTAATCACTTCGTTTTTCTTCACAAGTTCTTCCATTTCAATATTATTAATCAATTCAGTAGAGTAGTAGTTAGTCGATTTATCGAGACTAAAGCCATCAAATCCAGCTAGATACACCTTGTTTACAGATAAACGGTTCAGAAGATTTAATAACATTAAACCAGCGTTATCCGATATTGTTGGATTATCAAGAAGTAAATCAGAGTAATTTACGACTAAAGAATTATTCACCTTTAATTTAGTAATATTTGAAGTAGTTATTAATAATGTATTATTTGTAATTTCTTTAATGGTATCTGCTATACCATCGAATCTTTTTAAATTGCTAATAAATATAGCATCACTCTTATAAGTATCTGGATTAAAATTCACACTAACAATAAAAGGATTATACTCTTTTATAAACTCCCTTATTTTTTCTACTTGTGTTTCAACAGATTTTCCAGGTGCGATTATAAGTACTTTTTGATTAGCAATAAGCCGTTTTAATGCATCAAGATTTTCTGCATCATCAATTAAATGAATTTGATGATTAATATATAAATCTTCAATAAATAACTCGTCATAAATATCCCTTTTTTTCAATGGAAGCTGTTTTAATATCGTATTAATGGATTTTACTGATATCGTTTGTTTATTCATTAAAAAAGAAGCGTAATTAGGGTGACAGTTATTGATCGCTGCAATAAAATATGGAACTGAATAACCCCATTGAGATTCAGATGAAAATTTACTTAGATGCTCATCAATGATTTCTAATATTGGTACCACATTATATTTTTCTTCTATGTTTTCATTAATATATTGAGTTACAAGCTCTGTACATAGATTGCCTGCGCCTCTTCCCATTCCAAATACGGAGGAATCTATGATTATTTTTCTCTTAGTGTGTAGCATTAATAACTCTTGAGCATTTGAAAATGATAATTGAAGATTATTATGTGAATGAAATCCTATACTAATTGATTCATCCAGATTGTGGTCAATCAGATGATACATTCTTAAAAGATCATTTTTATACATAAGTCCAAGAGTATCCACCAAATAAAAAGCGTATGGTTTTAACTTATTAACTTTTTTAATAAGTTCTAGGAGGCTTTCATCTGAATAGCTTGTAGTTCCAACCGGTTGAATAAAGACTTTATATCCTTTCTCCATTAATATTTTGCCATAGGCTAATGCCTCTTCAATTTCTTTTTCATTCTCATGAAAGGTTAGACGAAATCCATCAATAGAAGTTCCATCGTAATCTTTAATTCTATCAATTGGAATATACGGTTGATCAATCATACCTACATAAGTAATATTTCTATTCTTTGGGCTAATAAATTCTTTAATAGTCTCGACATCATTAAAAATCGACTTATTATTAGTAAATTCAACATCTCTAACAAATCCACATTCGATAATATCAATGTTAGATATCGCTAACTTTTCAATGATCTTCTTAATGCTTTTTTGTCCAAAATTCCAATTATTAATATACCCACCATCTCGTAACGTACAATCGAGCAACCTAATATTATTCACGTTTACACCACGCATTCAAGTCGATTTTTTATGATCATTTTGACTTTTTCAAGATCTTTTGGTGTATCAACAGATAAAGTAGTTACATCAGCTTCGATAAATTTAATTTTTTGTCCATTCTCCAAAAATCTAAATTCATCAATATCTTCTGCTTCTTCAATTGGTCCCCTTTTAGATTTATTGCAAAATTCAAGTGCACTTTTAGTAAAACATTGCACACCAACAAATTTTTTATAGTTAAATTCATAAGTTCCCTTCGGATAAGGGATTGGACTTCTAGCCATATATAGTCCATATCCAAATACATCTGTCGCAATTTTTATTTTCGAAAAATCAACTGCTTCTAATGGATTCTTTAACTCTGTCATAAGATTTGATATATAAATTGAATTTGGATCAACGTCTTTTGGTAATATTTTAGAAATTGCTTGAGACTCAATTAAAGGCTCATCTCCATTTACATTCACGTAAAAATCTGCGTCAATCTTTGTAGAAACTTCATGTAGTCGATCTAGATGTGTTTTGTGACTTTCGGAGGTCATTACAGTTTTAATTCCATATTCTTCGCAGACATTTTTAATTCTTACATCATCTGTAGCTACATAAACCTCAAAAAGTTCATTTACTAATTTCAACTGCTGGTGTACCCACCATATCATTGGTTTCCCACATATATCTGCTAATGGTTTCCCTTTAAATCTTGAAGAATTAAACCTAGCTGGAATAACTCCAACAATTTTCATAGCGTTTCCTCCTATTTAACGAATATTTGTTTCTTATAACGAACGGAAATATAAAAAAATAGAGTTATTTCTATTCATAACACTAATTATTTAACAAATTAAACTGAGAGTACCAGGTAAAATTCCTCCTTCGTTCGCAATAAAGAACGAACTATAAAATAAAACTAACACTTATTGATAAGTGTGTCAATTAAATAAAATAGAATTTTCAGACTTTAAAACAATCTTATAAATTGCACAAATTTGCTGTAACCGCCCATTTATTTTAATAACTTATATAGTTTTTTCCCTTAATTCTTCTAACTCTTTATTTGTTGATAATACTTCGTCAAGATTTACTCTCTCAAATACTTCGAGCATCCCGCCTCTTGTAGCATTATAAATTTTGATTTGACTCCGTTCTGAAAATTTCTTTGCTTCCTTAAAAGCACTAATCATTCTTTTTACAGCTTCCGATGACTGTTCTATTAATCCATAATCTTTAAAATGCTGTGCACTATTAATTGAGTAATTACAGTCAACACCCACTAAATAAATTTCACTAAATCCCATATAAACTGCTAACTGAATCATTGAATACGTAATTGAATAACCATCATAGACCACTGAATATGAATCATTACTAAATTTTGTACGATAATTTCTATGAAAAGTATTATGGTTTAAATAATTTAATGGGAATACAAAATAACCATCTGAAATATTCTTTTCTTTTGAAATCGAGTCACTAATAAATTTATTTTCTAAATCATACTTTTCAATTGAATTTTCTAGTAAATTAAAGACCTTTACATCTTGTATACCATAATAGGTGGGTCTCCAATCAGTTTCATCAAAAGATAAACAGATTGAATTCATACTAATGGTTGTTTCATTTTTTAATTTTTCAAGATCATCAATTGTTAAACTCGGCCCTGTAGCAACAATAAAGCATCTCTGGCCTTTATGTGTATTTTTAAATAATTTCATTTTTTCATATTGGCTGCTTTTATTAATATTCATCACTCGACAGAACTTTTTTATGTTGAAATAAATCCTTGGAATCAAGTGAAATCGAATATTAGATTTTGTTCTGCTTATATGGTAAATAAAAAAGTGTGTGAATTTATTTTTGCTTAAAGTATTTATTAATGTCACTATTTATCACCTCTTTTAATTAAAAAATTCTACCTTTTTAGTGAAAATTCTTTCTCATTCTGCAATCTTTTTAGAATGATAGAATGTTTCATTTTTACTTTCTAAGTTATTACTAAGATCTATCTTTTTTAACTTTGGAAGCTTTTCTAAAAGTCTAAAATCTGTAATTTGATTATTACTTAAGTTAAGTTTTTCTAGATTCAAAAAATATTGTATGCCATCTAAATTTGAAATATTTTTCCCACTTAAGTCTAATTCTGTTATTTTACTTAGTTCTGAAATAGCTATCCATTGTTCAAGTGGATTCGAGATTATTTCTCTAATCGAACTTTCCATATTACGATCAATAAATGTAGCCACTCCAGCAATTTCAGATGTTGTATAAAATTCTAAATCGATATTTTTTGCCTCATCAATAATGTCTTGAATCGTTTTAGGCGAGATTCTATATTTACCACTTTCCAAAGACTGTTCTTCCCAACCAAATTCATTCCAATCTACCTCATCAGGTAAAATAGAATGGCACATAAAGATTACATTCATACCTAATTCTTTAGCGATTCTCAATATTTTTTTTACGTGATCTACATCACTTAATACAATTTCATCAATACCAATAGAAGGTGCATAACCTGTATGATTAAATCCGACTAGATTATTTCTATCGCTAAATCCACCTCTCACAACTTTAAAATATTTAGAAACCAATTCTAAAATGTGGCTTTCAGTGTAACTAACATAAGGGAAAGAATAAGTAACGGGTTTCTTGAATTTTTCTTTTGTTTTAGAATGGCTTTGATTTTCTATCCATTTAAATAAAGGTTTAATTTCATGTTCTACCCAGTTATTTAATCCGAACTCATTTGAGTAATTAACAGCATTCTCATGTTTGAATCCATGATGTGCGATCTCGTGACCTTTTGACTGTAAATCAATCAACATATCTATTTCTTTTTGGGTATGTTCCCTCTGTCCTTCAAAGTGATGAAAAGCATTTATATTAAAGGTAACCTTTACATCGTAAAATCCAAATAAATCTTTTCCATATTTGTACCAATCATTTATTCTAAAGCTATCATCAAATGAAAATGCTATACCAGGTTTATTAATATATGGAATATGTTTGTCTTCACTTTTTATGTGTATATTAGAATTTTTATTTTTAATATCTTTAATTAATCTTTTCCAAAACTTCCCTTTATAATATGTTGAAATACGCTCCCTAAGATATTCTTCAATTAGTACTCTCATTTGATTCCTCACTATTCATTTATTTTAATTCTTTAGATTGCAGGCATCCCTAATTTATCCTCAACAGATACTAATCTACCTTTATTAATTTTGAATACCTTATCGCAATTTTTAATCGTACTTAATCTGTGAGCTATAATGATTAAAGTCTTTTCACCTTTCAAATCATCAATTGCACTCATAATGTCCTTTTCAGTTTCATTATCTAGAGCTGATGTAGCTTCATCCATAAAAATAATTTCAGGATTATGATATAAAGCCCTAGCAATTCCAATCCGTTGACGTTGACCTCCAGAAAGTCTAATTCCCCGTTCTCCTACCGTTGTGTCTAACTGATTTGGTTGGCCTTCTATAAAGTCTTTTAACTGAGCTTGTTCTAAAGCATTCCACACTGCATGATCGTCAATCTGATCCTTCGGTACTCCAAATGCAACGTTTTCTCTTATCGAATCATCTGTTAGAAAAATAGATTGGGGGATATATCCTATTTTTTGTTGCCATATAGATTTAATTTCACTTATATTTTCACCATCTACTAAAATACTACCTTTTTCTGGTTGAAATAGTCCAAGTATCATATCAACCAATGTAGTCTTCCCAGCACCTGACTCTCCAATGAATGCTACTGATTGACCGATTGGTATTGTTAAAGAAATATCCTTTAAAGAATACTCTTTTTGATTTGGATAACGAAAAGAGATTTCATTTAACTTTATTGAATCCGTAAACTTCCCAATATCACTCTTATTTACAGCCGATTCTATTGTCCCTTTACTTGAATAAGTTTCATTATTTGTAAACAAATCCTCGTAAACAACTGTTAATGCAGGCTTACTAAAACGGATAGCTGTTATCATATTCATTACACGATTAATTGATGGCATCAGGCGAAATGCTGCCATTCCAAATAATGCCATTGTAGATACTATATTGGCTGTATTTTTCCCTTGAAAAATAATGATTAATACCATTATGAGTACGATCATTACTAGTATTGTTTCGATAAAAAGCCTTGGAGATTGTTCTAGCATCATTCTATATCGCTTAATATTTGCGTTTATTTGACTCTTACTAGTGTAGGCACTAACAAAATAACTTTCTTTACCAGTGACCTTAACTTCCTTGCTCGCACCAAGCCCTTGATTGACCCATTTAATCATCATTCCATCAACAACTTGTTGCTGTTTTGCTAATTTATTAATTTTTTTACGAAAAATTTTAAAAAATAGGAATACGCTTCCTCCTAAAAGGCCTGAAGCTATAATTGTTGAAATAGATGTCGTATATAACAACAAACCCATTATGCAAGCAATTACTAGTATTTCTGTTATTAACATAAATGCTGACATTATAATTCCTTGAAACAGATTCGGTACTTCTATGTTTACATTTCGAAGTAGATCTGCTGTATTTCTTTGTAGATGAAAGGTATAAGGTTTGGATAAATATGTTTCAAATAGTCTTTTAGATAGTTTAACTTGTTGATTTAATACGATCCTATTTTGCACATATAGAAAGAGGAGAATATAGAGATTTTTAACAATAAAAATAAAAAGTAAAGCGATTACTGCAAAAATCATAAAAGTAGTTGTAGATTGAAAATTGAAGAGTTTGTATAAATAATTGATGCTAGCTTGTTCAGTAATCATAGATGGATTTGTAACTATCCCCACAAAAGGAACAATGACCCCTATACCAAAAGTTTCAAAAAGGGCGGAAACGATCATCATAAAAAATATGAGTAATAATTTTTTCTTTTCTCCTTTGTTAAATAACAAAAGTACTTTTTTCGTATTATCAATCATTTTATTCACCTATTCCTTCTAAATGTCAGCTTTGGTCTTTTTATTCTCTTTTATGTTCATTATTTTGCCATTTAATAAATTCAAAAACTGACCTATATTCATGTAGTTTTTCAATTTCAATTCCTGATTCTTTTAGTTCCTTTACTAAATCAAGCCAATCGCTTTCTGGAAGTATTGGATTTTCGGGTTTATTGGCTAACAAGTTTTTCAAATCTACTCCTAGAACCTTCGATATTTTCCCCATTACTTGTATTGAAGGATTATGATTTATTTCACGTTCAATGTTGCTCAAGTAAGACTTGGAGATATTAGCTTGTTCAGCGAGTTCGGTCAGTGTAAGTCCCTTTTTTTTACGAATCTCATAAATGTTTTTTCCAATCATTTTTCTATACCTCATTCTTTCCGTCACTCAACGCCTTGTTTACTCATACTTTGTATAGTATGTTTAAGACAACTAATGACTTTGTTTTGTTCGTCTTCCAATAGATTAGAACCGGAAGGAAGACAGATCCCTGTTTCAAACAACTGCTCAGCAACATGCTCGCCTTTCGAATGGGAATAATAACGGGTATTTAGAAAGATAGGTTGAAGATGAAGCGGTTTCCACACATGTCGAGCTTCAATATTATTTCCATTAAACATTTCAATCAGTTCTTTTGCAGAAACTCCTGACTGCCCTTTATTTATCGTTAAAGTAGTTAGCCACCGATTACTACGTGTATTCTCTAACTCAGGCATAAATGTAACACCTGGTAAATGTACTAATTCTTGATAATAACGTTTGAATATTTTTCTTCTTGCTTCTACTCGCTCTTCTAAAACTTGCAATTGAGCTCTTCCAATGCCAGCTAATATATTGCTCAATCGGTAATTATAACCTGTTACACTATGCTGATAATGTTGAGCAGGATCTCTAGCTTGGGTTGCTAAAAATCTAGCTCTTTTTATAGCCTCTGCATTTTCAGATATAAGCGCTCCCCCACCAGAAGTCGTAATAATTTTATTTCCATTAAATGAAAAGATACCAAATTCACCAAATGTACCACTTGGTCTTCCTTTATATGTAGAGCCCATTGATTCAGCTGCATCCTCAATCATTGGAACACCATATTCATTACACAAAGATACGATCTCATCCATCTTTGCTACTTGACCATAAAGGTTCACAACTATGACAGCTTTTGGTAAATTTCTTTCTAAGTAAGCTTCTCTTAATGCTCTTTCAAGTGCTTGTGGAGACATGTTCCATGTTTCTGGTTCTGAATCAATGAAAACCGGTTCTGCACCTTGATAGATAATAGGGTTAGCACTTGCTATGAAAGTAAGACTTGAGCAAAATACTTTATCACCTTTTGAAACTCCTAATAAAGAAAGAGCCAAATGAATAGCAGCCGTTCCTGAACTGACGGCAATGGCTTCACTGGCTCCCAAATAGTTTATAATTTCTTTCTCAAATTCATCTACATTAGGTCCTAAAGGAGCAACCCAATTTGTATCAAACGCATCTTGTATATACTTTTGTTCGTTACCACTCATATGTGGCGGAGATAAATAGATTCTTGATAAAGACACTTTAAAATGACCACCTTTTAGGAGATTTCTATACCCAAATCTATATTTTTTATAATTCTTGCAGGACTCCCGACCGCTGTACTATATGAAGGAATATGATGAATGACCGTTGAACCTGCCCCAACAATCGACCAATTTCCAACCTTTATTCCAGGTATGATTGTCGCCGAAGCGCCGATATGGGCTCCTTCTTCTACTAAAACATTACCCGTTAATGTCGTATTTGGTGAGAGATGAGTATAATGACCAATATTATTGTCATGCTCTATAATCGCGCCAGTATTAATAATACAGTGCTCACCAATTGTCGCATCTGCATTTATGATTGCATTTGGCATTACAACTGTTCCATTTCCAATTTTGGATGATGAGCTTACAATTGCCGATGGATGCACTACAGTAACATATTTTTCATTTTTTAAATTGATTGTATAAACGATTTGTTTTCTTATCTTATTATCACCCACAGCAATTACAACTTTGACATCATCATCTAAAAATTTTTGTAAGTAAGAGATAGGCGCATAGATGATTCCATTTTCTTGTTTTTCATCTGTATACTTTTCATCTAAAACTGCTAAAATTTCATGGTTTTTTAAAGAAGAAATCATATCTTGGATGACCTTGCTATGTCCACCATTACCTAAAATAATTATTCTCATCTTACATCACTTCATTAGATCCCGTGAATTTTCCCATTGTTACTTGGCCCTGCTGCGATATTCCTTCTTTCCTTAAAACTTTTTTAGCAGTCATCGTAAGGATTTTTAAATCTAAAAGTAGATTATGATTTTCTGCATACCATACGTCCATTTTAAATTTCTCCTCCCATGTAAGTGCATTTCTACCATTTACTTGAGCCCAACCAGTGATTCCTGGCTTCACATTATGACGAGCCATTTGTTCTTTCGTATACAAAGGTAAATATTCCATTAAGAATGGTCTAGGACCTACTAAACTCATCTCGCCTTTTACTACGTTAACCAGTTGAGGAAATTCATCTACACTATATTTCCTTAGAAATTCTCCAAATTTGGTTAAGCGTAAATCATCTGAAAGTTGATTTCCATGTTCATCTTGTAAATTTTTCATTGTACGAAATTTGTATAGATAAAATGACTCTCCATGCAATCCAGGTCGCTGTTGAGTAAAAAGTACTGGTGCCCCCATTTTGAATCTCACCAATAAGGATACTACAACTAAAATTGGAGAAAACAATATTAAGAGAGTCAGAGAAATGAATAAATCTATTACTCGTTTCATATGAACTTTACCCCTATTTTTAGTCTATTTAGTATTTACCTGTTAGTAGAACAAGTTGTTTGTATATACTTAATCATATCGTTTAAAAACTCTTTAGTTTTTATCTCACTCTGCTCATTTCCTTTTTTATAAAAATCTTCAAGTATTTCTTGAAACTGCTTTTGGGTTAAATTAATCGATTCCAATGGTACCCCTCACTTAAAAAAACTAAAAATCCGCTGCATTAGTTAGAACCGGTTGTTTATCACTATGTTGAATTTCCAACTCTTCGTTATATCCGTTAGGATTGTTCTTTTGCCATCTCCATATATCTCTACACATTGCTTCAATTCCTCTACTAGCTTTCCAACCGAGTTGAATTCTTGCTTTTGTAACATCAGCAAAACATATTGCCACGTCACCTGGACGGCGATCCTTCATTACATATGGAATATTTATACCAGAAGCTTTTTCAAATGCTTTTACCATCTCTAACACACTATATCCAATCCCTGTACCGAGATTATAAGCATTTATACCATGGATACACTGCACTTTCTCTAAAGCTCTGAGATGGCCAATGGCCAAGTCAACCACATGTATATAATCTCTTATTCCTGTTCCGTCTAACGTAGGATAATCATTTCCATATACACTTAAACTCGATAACCTCCCCACTGCCACCTGTGCAATATACGGCATAAGATTATTTGGAATTCCTTTTGGATCTTCTCCAATAAGACCACTCTCATGGGCTCCAATCGGATTAAAATATCGTAATAAAGCAATACTCCAAGACTGATCAGAATGATATAAGTCTCTTAAGATCTCCTCAATCATCAGTTTCGTGCGACCATATGGATTCTCAGCTCCTAAAACTGTTTCTTCACTAATTGGAACCTGATTAGTTGATCCATATACCGTAGCTGATGAGCTAAATACAAGTTTCTTTACTCCATATTTTTTCATTATTTCACAGAGGTTAATTGTGCCAGTTACATTATTTTGATAATACTTAAGAGGGAAATTATTAGATTCACCAACTGCTTTAAGCCCAGCAAAATGAATAACAGCACTGATATTATTTTCAGAAAAAATAATATCTAAAGCATCTTTATTTAATAAATCTGCTTCATAATATTTAAAGTCCTTACCAGTAATTCTTCGAACGCGATTCAAAGATTCTGCTTTACTATTTAAAAAATTATCTACCACCACTATTTCATAACCTGCATTTAACAGCTCTACACAAGTATGACTACCAATATAGCCTGATCCACCTGTTATTAAAATTTTCATTATTCCGTCCCCTTTAGGTTTCAACAGTTTATTACTATGAAATAAATAAAATATTAATCATATATAAAAATGCATCTCATTAGTTATCTAATTAAGATGCATTTTTATAAATATTATTTTCAATTAGCAAAATCTAAGGCTTGATCTAATATAGACTTAAATATACGTAGTAATTTTCCCAATAAACTCTCCAAGACTCTGAAGATTCTTATCCTTTTCTGAAAGAATAATTTTATTATCTACCAACTCTAATGGCCAACTAATTCCTAAATCTGGGTCATTCCACATGATTCCATCGTCTAAGTCTCCATAAAATTTTTCTGAACACTTATAAGAAACAATTGATGGTTCAATGACCAAATACCCGTGCCCAAAATGTTCAGGGACATATAGAGATTCTTTTCGATCTCCGGAAAGATAAAAACCTCTCCACTTTCCAAAAGTTGGCGAGGTTTTTCTTAAATCGACAATTACATCAAATATTTTCCCTGTTAGGCAACGAACTAATTTAGCTTGTTCCTTTACTCTTTGAAAATGTATTGCTCTTATAACACCCTTTTCTGAGCTAGTATAAAATACTTCTTTTAACTCATGGTCAAGCCCGTTTTCTTTAAACACTTCTTCGGAATAATCTTTAATAAAGTCGCCTCTTTCATCTTTTGCTACAAAGGGCTTAATTATATATGCACCTTTTAAATCTAACTCCTCAAATAGAAACTGTTGAATCATTAGATTAACCCCCTTCAAATTTGTTTACATTTTTACTTCCTGCAAAGCATTAATAGTTTCCTGAATATTTTGTTCAAAAGTATTTTTAATTGTAAATCCAGTATCTCTTTTTAAACTGGTTGTATCGAACCATTCCATATCATACGCCAGACCATCTTCAGGTCTTTCTCCTAGACCAATTTCAGTATTACTACCATAAATGTCTTTAATAGTTAGAAGATACTCTTTCAAAATACGAGGAGAGCCGCTTCCGATAAAATAACAAGATTCATTTGTATCTTCTTTACCTATAAGGTATAAAGCTTTGGCTGCATCTTTAATGTACATTAAATCGTATGGCTGCTCGGCCTTAGAGAAAGAAGGCTTGTTACCTTGTTGTAGTTCTTTGAGAGTGTAACTGATGATATTACCCGTAAGGTTATTGCCACCATAAATATTTGACAATCTGGCCCAAACAAATGGTAAATCTAGATTTTTACATAAAACTTCTAATAAACAGTGCGTAGTATGTTTAGCAACACCATAAATAGAATTCATTGCATTTATATCGAGATTTAATATATTCTTTGCTATTTCTTCTGTTATTGTTCCTGTACATATGAATTTTTTACAATTTAATTTTTTAGCAACTACAGCACTATCACAAGCATATTGGGCATTTAACAACTGTAATTGATAATCAGCTCGATCACTACCATTTGTGCCATCCCAAGCTAAGTGGTAAAAAACGTCAATATCTCTATCACGTACTAAATCTACTAAAGTTGCAATAGAATTTAGCTCAACATATAGAATTTTTACGTTTTCTGGAAGAGTATCAATCTTTGAATCTCTGTTTCTTACTATAGCAATAACTTCTACATTATTTTTTAGTAATTCTTTAATAAGCCATGTTCCTATATAACCATTTGACCCTGTAACGATTGCTTTTTTCATATGAATCACCTATTCTTAATTTTTATATAATCGCGCTTATTATGTGTCATAAACTCTTCTATTTGCTCTTCCATCGTAAGAGCTATATTACCTTTACTAAGGTATGCTCTTGTCCATTCAATCGTCTTCTCAATTGCTTTTTCTATATTCCATCTCGGTTCCCATCTAAATGTATTTTTTATTTTGGAGCAATCCAACTTTAAGAAATTGGCTTCATGTACCCCACTATCGGACTGATTTACCCAAAATAAACCCTCACCCCAAATTTCACAAAATAACTCTGTTAATCTCTCGGTTGTAACACAGTCATTTTCATTAGGCCCAACATTATAGTAGCCTTCGTAATTTTTGTTTTGAAACTGCTTTTTGCAGATTAGTAAATAAGCATTAAGTGGCTCCAAAACATGTTGATATGGTCTGATAGATAAGGGATTTCTTAAAATGATATATTCTTTATTCGTTGCTGCCCTTATACAATCAGGAATTATGCGATCATTTGCGAAGTCTCCTCCTCCAATTACATTACCTGCCCTGGCAGTCGATATTGAAACATCTGTATTTAGAAAGAAAGAGTTTTTATAGCATTGTGTTATTATTTCAGAACAAGATTTACTATTAGAATAAGGATCATATCCGTTCAATACATCTATTTCTCTGTATCCCCAATCCCATTCATTGTTCTGATAAACTTTATCTGTTGTTACGTTTAATACGGATTTTACAGTTGTGCTTTCCCTTATACATTCAAGAAAGTTTACTGTACCCATCACATTTGTCTCATAAGTTAAGTGAGGATCGCTATAAGAATCTCTTACAATGGGTTGTGCGGCAAGATGAATAGCTATCTCAGGTTCTGCTTCAAGGAAAGTCTGCTTTAGTAATTGTAAATTTCTTACATCACCTATTATTGAATTCATTTGGCTCTCTAATCCACTAAGTGAAAATAAATTCAGGTCAGTTGGTGGCTTTAAGGAATAACCCGTTACTTCAGCCCCTGCATTAATAAGTATTTTACATAGCCATGTTCCTTTAAAACCTGTATGACCGGTAACAAATACTTTTTTACCTTTGTAAAAATCCAGCATAAATATCCCACACTTTCCACGGTGCTTTCCCATTTTCCCACAAACGTTCTAAGAGTTCTTTATCACGTAACGTATCCATACACTGCCAAAAACCATAATGTCTATAAGCCTTTAATTCTCCAATGATGGCTAAAGTCTCTAATGGTTCGTTTTCGAAAACCGTGGAATCTCCATCAATATAATCAATAACCTCAGGATTCAGTACCATAAACCCTCCGTTAATCCAACCACCATCTTCTTTCGATTTTTCTTTGAATTTATTAATCTGTTCTTCCTTATCAATATCTAGCATCCCAAAGCGACCACCTGGTTGTATCGCAGTAATTGTAGCCATTTTCCCACTAGATTTATGGAATTGGACTAATCCTTGAATATCAACATTTGCTACTCCATCACCATAAGTAAGCATAAAAGGCTCATTTCCAATATATTCTTTAACTCTTTTAATACGACCACCTGTCATTGTATTAAGCCCAGTGTCCACTAGAGTAACTTTCCATGGTTCAGTATTATTATTATGAATAATCATTTTATTTTCATCCGTAAAGTCAAACGTTACATCAGACATATGTAGGTAATAATCAGCAAAAAACTCTTTTATTACATACTGTTTATAACCACAGCAAACGATGAAATCATTATAGCCAAATGAGGAATAGTATTTCATAATATGCCAAAGAATAGGCTTTCCTCCTATTTCAATCATTGGTTTAGGCTTTAAATGACTTTCTTCACTAATCCTAGTTCCAAAACCACCCGCTAAAATGACAACTTTCATGCTAGTTCCTCCATTCTTAACATCTATGAAATGTTAGGGTTTATTTCAAATAAGATCACAATTTAGATAAAAAAAAGAAAGGTTAGTCAACAAGCTTACCTCTCTTTAAATAAAAATAGACTCTAAAAATAGAATCTGTTGTATTGATCGATTTATATATTTTATATTTAATTAAATTTGTTAAAAGTCCACTATAAGAGAAATATCTCAATGCTTTTTGTGTCCATTGATTATCTAAGATACTTTTTAAATAAGCCCTTCTAACTTTTTTCGGTACATCCATACTAGTCATATAAGCTTGGGCAACTAGCGAAAACATTGTAACTGCATATTGGTGTTCTAAATACTGCTCGTTACTATGATATACCCCTTGTTCATATAAGTAATCGCGAAATCGCCCATAGGTTATATTCTGCATTTCTACATCTTTCATTTCAAAGCCCTTAGTTATTGAGTTAACATTCGAACGGTTATAGATATAAAGTGGTTCCTTTATAAAACTAAAGCTATTCGCGTGTTTTATATATTCTAAATTAAATAGAACATCTTCACTTCTTGTAATACTTTCATCGAACCAAATACCTTTATTTCTTATCACATCAGCTCGATAAAATTTATTCCAAACAAAATAAAGCATAAAGTTTTGACAATACTTTGCACAAACTAATAAAAAGTCTGTTTTGCTATACGTTTGATCTTCAACTTCACATTTAACAAAGTACTCTTCATCTTTTTCATTTAAATACATTTTTTGATATCCACATGTTATTAAATCTGAATTACTTTGAATGTAATTTGAATACATTTTCTGTAACATGTTCGGAGCTATTAAGTCATCAGCATCCATAAACTGGATAAACTGTCCTGTGGCATTTTTTAATCCAACATTTCGTCCAGATGCAATCGATCCATGACTTTTTTGGATAAATTTAATCCTCTCATCTTTTTCCTTGTAATTTTTGCAAATTTCAGTAGAACCATCAGTAGATCCATTATCAACTAAGATTAATTCAAAATCTTTAAATGTTTGATTAAGAACCGACTGGATACACCGCTCTAGATACTGTTCCACTTGATAGATTGTGACAATTAGACTAATCTTTGGACTATTCATACAACCAACCTTTCAATAAGTATCTAAGTTTAAAAACTGTATAATATACAATTGGCCACTGATATTTTAAACAGTAAAAAGCCAAGCGATTGAATTTATATCTATTATTGTTTCTTAATAACTTACGAACGTCCTTATCAGATATATATCGTTTTAACTCCATAATTTTATCTTTTAGTGTTAGTTTATTTCCTTTCTTTGCTACCTCGAACATAGCTCTTAAAACACCACTAAGATAAGATTCCTCTACAAAATTACGAGAATAAGAATCGTTTATATTTAAAGATTTTATTAGTTTTAATGACTCTACATAAACCGTTTTAGCAATTTCAAATCGATTATAAAAGATTCTAGAAGTTAAACTATTTTCATATTGGACGTAATTATAATAAGGAAAATCAACTAAAACTGCAGATTGGCATTCACGATAAAAATGCAAATTAAATAAGTAATCTTCAGCGATATAAAAATCATTATTAAAACTAAAATTATATTTCTGGATAACCGTATTTTTAAACCATTTATTTCCGCAACTACCAAACAAGGGCTCACCTAACCAAATTCCCCTCAAAAAATCATCCTTTTTTTCATTCTTCAGGAATGATTTTTCTTTATATTGGTTATGTTGTAGTGGTTCTAGTTCAGTATTTACAACGTTAAAAGGCACTACGATTAAGTCATAATCATTTATACTAACTTTATTTGCAGCATCTGAAAAATAATTGTTAATATAATCATCTGCATCAATAAACGTTATGTATTTTCCGACTGCATGATTCAAACCGTGGTTACGAGCACGTGAAGGTCCTCCATTTAACAAATGGTGAACTTGAACGCGTTTATCATACTCACTGTAAAAGTCACAAATTTCACCGCTACCATCAGTCGAACCATCATTTACAAGAATTAATTCCAAGTCCTTGAAACTTTGGTTTAAAATAGAATCTACACATCGTTTAAGATATTTCTCAGCATTATAAACAGGAATAATAATAGTTATTAGGGGTTTATTTATAAATTGCATTATAAATATCTCCTTCTAAATGTTCTTAAAAATACATCCATTATAGTTACACTTTTAAAACGAACTAGTATTCTTATTATTTTTTGTAAATTACTACGGCGATTAGGTATTTCGTAAACTTCTTGTACTAATTCATTTTGTATAATTTTACTGATCATTTTTTTTCTATCTAATGAACTCATTGGGCAATCCGGCAAGTAATAATTGATGAACACAAAGGCAAATTCATATTGATAATAAAGATACATGCTTTCAATCGAATTGGTATTCGACACTTCATTAACTAGTTTTTTTAGGTTTTCAAATAGTAAAGTTTGTATTTCAAACTTTTTTTGAAAATAGCTATGAATGAGGCTTCCATCGTTTTGATGGTATTCATAAAATACACTTTCCTCAAAAGAAATCCTTTTTGATTGTTTTATATATGATAGGTTAAATATTGCATCTTCACCTATGTTAAACTCCGTGCCGAAACTAATATTGTTACTTTTAATAATATCGTTTCGATATAATTTGTTGCATGGTGAATAAGCCAGACCTTTTTCTAGCAAATTAACAAACAACTCAATATACATTTTTTTAGGATCTTCCAATTCTTCTTTAACTGTAAGTTCGTTTATCGCATTATTATTTTGTATATTTTTAATACCACAAACGACCAAATCAGCATTTTCATCTTCAATCCGATATAGCATTGCTTCTAAAAAGTTAACAGGCAAAGTATCATCACTATCAGTAAACTGAATATATTTCCCTTTTGCATTTTGCAGGCCGATATTGCGCGCATAACCTGGTCCATGATTATCTAAATGTAATACGCTTAATCTTTTATCTTTAGCAGCATAAGCATTACAAATTTCAGCACTGTTATCGGTTGAGCCATCGTTTATAAGAATTACCTCAAATGAAGTGAGTGATTGGTTTAGAATACTTTCAATACATCTTGATAAATACTTTTCAGCATTGTAAATAGGGATAATTACAGTTACTAAAATATTATATTTCATAGCTTTCTTCCCTTAATAATATTTTTAGATGAAGATTCTATACTTCATCTATTAAACTAAGAACCCGTTCCATCATGACATCCATACCGAAATCATTCGCCCGTAATTTTGATATTTTGCTAAACTTTAAGAGTTGTTCATGATCCTGTGCAATTCTTATTAATATTTTATTTAAGCCTTCTTGGGAATTTTCGGTTAGTAATCCATAGTTTCCATTATCCAATATTTCTTCTGGTCCACCACATTTAGTCGATACTACTGGAAGACCTAAATATAGTGCTTCAAGTAAAACTATGCCAAAAGGTTCACTAATAGCAGAGTGTATATAAATGCTTGCCTCTCTTAAATAAACATATGGGTTCAATTGTTTTCCAAGAAAATAGACTACATCATTTACATTTAGCTCTTTTACAAGTTTTTTAAGCTTATCTTCTTCAGGTCCATGACCAATAATATGCAATCGTATCTTATTATTAATTTTATAACCCTCAGCAAATGCTCTTATTAATCTATCAATCCCTTTATCCTCATGCAATCGAGCAATTGTTATCAGGTTTATCATACTTTTATCCATAGATATATCTGGATCTTCTTTCAACTTCATAACTATTTTTTCAGACTTAATTGCATTATAGATTTTTTCAACGGGCGTTTCTGTTTTCGTTACATTTAAAAATGCCTTTTTACATTTATCAGATACAGTAATGATACGGTCATATTTGTTATAGCATTCTCTTTGTTTAAATGTGGTTATATGGCTCTCTAGTCCAAAATTCTGATATTCCATATCACCATGAATCCATGCTATTTTTTTTGACTGAGGATTGCGGGAGGCTGCTACAATTTTTTCAGGCATTCCTGTTTTAAATGATATTTCGATGTCATACTCGTCTCGAATCAATTTGTTATAAATGAGACTTGGACTAATGAATCGTAAAATTCTATAAATACCTTTATATTGTTTTGCAAATAAAAAAACATGCTTTACCGTCTTAGGTAACTCATGTTTAAGCTCTCCACCGTCAAATAATGTCATTACGGTTACACTGTATTTCTTTGTATCTAGACTATTTAATATATCGAGTAAGAGTACTTCAACACCACCCATTACCATACGATCAAGTACAAATAATACCTTCTTTTTCATTACTTTAATCCTACCCTTCTTTCAATTAGGTTTTTAACTGGATAAAAACCCATGGTCAGACGAACTAACCAATTACCAGGTAGTGATAAAATTATGATTATTTTACTTAGCAATGAAATTCTTTGGTTCAGTAATTTATGAATTGATTTTTTTTGAATACTTTTAGCTAGAACTTTTGCAGTACTCTTGTGAAGTGATGTTTTATTTAATGCATTTCCAGCGCTGATATCGAATAACATCCTACATTTTACATTTAAAATTCTTGTTTCTAGTATTTCATTGTAAATTGTTAATTGTTTTTCTTTAAAAAACTTTTTAATTTCTTCTAATGCTTCAAGTTGATCAAACTGTTTTTCGCTAAAACCCTTTCTTAAAATACTACCATCACGCTGAATGTAATAATATAAAGGTTCATCGATATATACAACTTTATTAGCCTTAAAGAACAACTTATAAGTCGTAAATACATCTTCATACATCTTCCCGATAGGATATCTAATGTCTTCAAACAATTCTTTTTTATATAGCTTATCCCATGCATAATCATGTAGGTTCTTGCTCGCGATTAATTCCTCTAATGCTTGTTGAGAAGAATAATGAATTATTTTTTTAGTATTTGATAAAACTTCTCTATTTGAATATTTTCTAATGTATCCACACACTGCTATATCACATTGCGATACATTGCATAATTCATGTAACTTTTCATACATTTCCTCTTTAATATAATCATCACCATCAATAAATCCAATATAATCACCCGTTACTATGTCTAACCCTGCATTTCTAGCCGAACTTAGTCCGCCATTTGGCTTATCAATTATAATAATTCTATTGTCAATTTCAGAAAAGTTTTTGATTAATTTTAGAGTATTATCTGTTGAACCATCATTGACTACCACTATTTCTAAATCTTTGTGTGTTTGTGAAATAATAGATTCTAGACATTTTTCTATATAGTTTTCAACATTATATGCTGCTATTATTAAACTTATTTTCATCTAAACCCTCTTTTCAAGCTCAATAGTTTTGCAAAGAATAAAATGATCACACTATTTTTTGTTCTTAATATTACTTTCAGAATATAAGTACTTAAATCCGGAGTGCTGCATTTCTTCAATTTATTATCTTCTCTTATCAAAACATTTTTAATAAAAGTCAATTTTTCTTTATTTGAGAACTTACAAGTTTTTTTGTATAGATCAATAAAACTTGCCATAAAGTCCCTTACAATCAATCGATCCAACATAGATTGGTTTTCAGATAATATATTCCAGCAATCTAACGTTCCTTTTATTTGATCTAAAAGTGAAATGCGTATTTCTAATCGATTAGGTCTAAACCGAGATACTAGACCTTCTCCTTTTTTCACCGTGTAATTTACCAAAGTTTGATTACATACTTTTACAAATTTTATCCCCTTTATGACTAATAAATTAAAGCTTAAATCCTCACCTATATCTATATCAGTTGGAAATTTAAAATTGTTATTTTTTATATAACTTGTTAGGTAAATCTTATTCCATGGAGCGTTTATCATTTCATTACTAATAAGAGACACTGCAGTTTCCCTAAATTCATATTTATTTCTAAACTGAACATTTTCTTTTAAAGGAAGTCTACTGACCATGGGTACTCCGTTGCGAACTATGTTATATCCATATAAAAGCAATTGAGTATTCTCTTCTATTTCAGATGTAATTATTTTAAAAAAGTTTTCACTGTAATAATCATCTGCATCTAGGAATGTAATATACTTTCCTCTAGCCTGTTCAATACCATAATTTCTTGCGGTGCTCACACCAGAATTTTCTCTATGGAATAGTCTTATCATTTGATTATTTAATGAAAGTTCCTTACAAATTTGAAAGCTTTGATCAGTTGAACCATCATTAACAATAATAATTTCAAGATTATCAAATTCTTGAGAGGTAATACTTTTTATCGCACGGCTAATTGTATGTTCAGCATTGTATACCGGGATTACTATTGAAAGAAATGGAACATGCATTCAATTTTCTCCTTTGTTTTTCAAACTCAAGAAATAGATCAGTCTAAAACCATTTTCTAGCTTAATTTATTGACTTCTTAACTGGCTTTATCTGATATTAACAGTGGCTCTTTCACTTTTTTCTTCTTCGCCCTTGAGGTTAAGAAAGTAAAATAAAATATAATAAAACCACAAAACCGTTCTTCTTAAATCATTTATTCCTAATCCGTATATAACCAGTGCAATGACAGCACATAATATATAAACATTTACAGAAGTGGACTTAGTTAATTTTGAAATTAATAGTATATATGCTATACCTCCCAAAATGCCTCCCTGAGTTAAAATTTGAAGAAAAGTATTATGAGCTTCGTAGCCGAAAAATACTTTAGTTCCACTAAATGAACCAGGTCCTAACCCTACGATTGGCGAATATCCCCATGCTTTTATAGCGTTACTCCAAATTACTAGCCTATTTTCTCCGTTCGAATCACCTTTAAAAAAATTACTTATTAAAGTCAAAATACTTTCGTAATTGAAAATAAAAATAATAAGAATTAGACAAAAGAAAGCTAGAATGATACTCCTTGATCTGTTTAATTTATTCAAAAATTCTAAAACCTTCAAAGTGCAAAATAAAAAGGCTGAAATTGCCCATGATGAAACCAAAGTGGAGGATGTAGTGGCTAGCCCAATTTTTATACATAACAAAATACAGAGGAGAGAAAGAAATTTAACTATTTTTCTTCTTTCTTTTCCAAATATAAACAGTCCAATAAATGGTAAAGGAGCTACAAAATAGGCAAACTGATGATAGTCATTGGCAAATGGAGAAAATATATCCGCTCCTCCATATGCTAAAGAGAAAACAGAAAAATTTCTCAAACCACATAAGTAAAGGAAATACAAGAACCCTACTGCAAATAAACCACCAAAATAAATAAACCGTATTAACCTATATAAATAAGAAAAACTACTCCCTTTAAAGGCTAATTCAAAAGTAAAACATAAAAATAAGATCACGATATACGCCATAAGATCAAAATGTATTAATTGTGATTTAATTTTAAAAAAAGTATTAAAACTATAGCCTATCATAATTATACTTATGTAATAGAACCAAAATAGAGTGAACATATGATTACGTATTGATAGGAGTATAGTTTGTTGGCTATTTAGCTGAAGAATACAAAAAAACAGTAAGATAATTTCACCAACTCCAAACATACCAAATCTTAGTGAAGTAAAACCAAAAAACAGTAACATTACCAAGATTAATATATTTTGAAAATTAAATGTAATATCCTTCTGCAGTATTAATTTATTTTCCATATACGAATTATATTTTACCTTATACATAAACTTCGACTAGACTTTCTATCACATTATCAACATCATAATCTTTAATAAATTTATAGGCGTTACTTCCCATACTTTCTAATAGCTCTCTGTTTTTAAAAAGAATTTCTATTTTTTTAGCAGTTTCAGTTGAATCATTAACATTCACTAAATATCCATTAAAACTATCATTTATAAGATCTCTTATCCCACGTATATTTGTACCTATAACTGGCTTTTCACAAGCCATTAATTCCATAATATTTCTTGGTAAACCTTCTCGAAAAGAAGTTAGTATTCCGATGTCACAAGCAATTATCAGTTCATTTATATCTCTTCTATTACCTAGGAACCGTATATTTTCATTTAACTTTCTATTTGTAATATCTTTCTTTAAATCCTCCATTAATGGCCCATCACCGGCACAAATCACCTTGACATTTATTCCTCTCTTTTTAAGAATATCGAGAGCATTAACCATCTGCTTGTGATTTTTATTTTGATTTACTTCAGCAATCATGAGAATAACAAAATCATCTTTTGCTAAATTCAGTTTTTTTCTTGCCTCATTCTTATCGAATAATTCAAGATTATATTTGTTTAAATCTACACCAACACCATTTATCTTTTGAGTGTTCTTTACCTTAAACTTTCTAGCTCTCTCATAATCTTCAGAGTTCATTGTAATAATCGTATCGGTATAATTAGCCATAATCTTTTCGATTGGATAATAGATACCCCAGTTTACAATTGGAGCTCCTTTATAAAAGTGAAATCCATGCACCGTATAGATCGTTTTTAGTTTAGGAAATTTCACTTTCAAAAGCCTTCCATACAATGATGCTATAGGGGTATGAACATGAACAATATCATAATTATTCTCTGCCTGTATTCTTAACAGTTCTTTAAAGGCTTTAATGTTTATAGGATGTAATGGGTTCCTTGTAAACGGGATATCAAAAATTTTAACACCCTTGTCAGTAAGATTCTTATCAACTATTACATCTTCTGAACAGGCACAGTCTACAATATTCCCCTCTTTAATAAGTTTTTCTATATGTGGAACTAAAAAAGCGTTTATCGTTCTGCTTAGAGTCGTTATATATAGTATTTTTTTCATAATATTCACCAGCTTTGCTAAATATTAAAATATACTTACTTTGTTTTTTTCCACTAAGTCAGTTAAATATTTCAATAAATCACCTTTTAGTTCTTCACGCTGTAGTGCAAATTCTGTCACCGTTTTAATAAATCCAATTTTTTCTCCTACATCATATCTGATACCTTCGAAGTCGTATGCATAAACAGCTTCATATTGGTTCAGCCCTTTAATGGCATCGGTAAGTTGTATCTCTCCCCCAGCTCCAGGTTTCTGATTAGTTAGTATTTCAAAAATTCTTGGATTAAGGATATAGCGACCCATAATTGCAAGATTTGATGGTGCTTCCTCTTTTTTTGGTTTTTCTACTAGATTACTAACCTTATATAAACCATCGCTAACTAGATTTCCATCCACGATTCCATATCTAGAAACATCTTCGTTTGGGACCGTTTTGACACCGATAATTGACGAGTTATACTGGTCATATTGGTCAATCAATTGCTTTAAACAAGGTTTTTCAGCTTGAACAATATCATCGCCTAATAATACCGCAAATGGCTCATCGCCTATAAACTTACGTGCACACCATATCGCATGACCCAATCCCTTAGGCTCTTTCTGACGGATATAATGAATATCAACCATTTGAGACGACTTTTGAACTTCTGTTAATAAATCAAATTTTCCATTATCAAACAAATTTTGTTCTAGCTCAAACGAATGATCAAAATGGTCTTCAATTGCTCTTTTCCCTTTTCCTGTCACAATAATGATATCCTCTATCCCTGATTCAATTGCTTCTTCGATAATATATTGAATCGTCGGTTTGTCTACAATTGGTAACATTTCTTTTGGCATTGCTTTTGTTGCCGGTAGGAATCTAGTTCCTAACCCTGCTGCTGGAATGATGGCCTTTTTTACTTTCATGAACAATTCCTCCTTTATCATTAACTAGAAATTGAAATTAGTTTACGAGATTCCACTCGATTATTCGCAATGTTTAGCAGTCGATTCTTTAGTACTTCTTTATCTTCAGTCGCGTAAGTTAAAATTAATTCATTTATTTCCTCAACTAATAGATTTGCCGTTTTTCCAATATAAATTTTTGGATATACTTGCTTTTCATGTACTTCATCTTTATTTAACAGTTCTTCAAATAGTTTCTCTCCTGGACGAATTCCAGTGAACTCGATTCCGACCTCTTCAACTGAGTTACCAGAAAGCTTTATTAAATTTTTGGCAAGCTCTACGATTTTGACTGGCTCACCCATATCTAAAATAAAGATTTCTCCTCCTCTAGCTAATGCCCCAGCCTGAATAACTAATCTTGACGCTTCTGGAATTGTCATAAAGTATCTGACCATATCGGGATGGGTTACAGTTACCGGACCCCCTTTTTCAATTTGTTTTTTGAAAAGTGGAATCACACTACCTCGACTTCCTAATACATTGCCAAAGCGTACAGCAACGAATTTTGTACTACTATTTTTATTCATATCCTGAATCATCATTTCCGCCAATCTCTTTGTTGCTCCCATGACACTTGTTGGATTTACCGCTTTATCAGTTGAAATCATCACAAACGTTTCAACTCCAGATAATTTAGCTGCATTTGCAACATTTACAGTTCCAATTAAGTTATTTTTAACCGCTTCTTCAGGATTTCGCTCCATTAATGGTACGTGTTTATGAGCAGCGGTATGATAGATTACATTTGGTCGATATTTCTCCATAACCAATCTCATTTTCATCTCATCTTGTAAGTCTGCAATTTCAGTAACAAATTCAATCAGACTGTTTCCATACTGTTCTTTTAGGTCCATTTCAATTGTATAGATACTATTTTCTCCATGACCTAGTAACACTAAAGTTTTTGGATTAAATTTTGAAATTTGACGACATATCTCAGAGCCAATTGATCCACCTGCACCAGTTACTAACACAACTTTATTTGTAATTGAATCCGATATCATTTCAATATCTAACTCAATCGCTTCACGACCTAATAAATCATCAACTTGTACTTCTCTGAATTGATTTACAGATACTTTTCCGGTCACTAGGTCCTCTAACATTGGAAGAATCTTTGTTTTAGCTTTTGTCTTTGTACATTCTTGAAAAATCATATTTAATTCTTTTTTACGAAGAGAAGGAATTGCCATAATTATGTTTTCTATATTTAATTTTTTAACTGTTGATTCGATTTGTTCAACTCCACCTACTACTGGAATCCCTAAAATATGGAGATTTTGCTTTTTAACATTATCATCAATAAATGCAACAGGGAGAAGCTCTGAGTCAATATTATTTAACAATTGTCTAGCTACCATAGTACCTGCAGCACCGGCACCAATAATAAGTGTAGGCTTTTTGTTTAAACCTTTATTATGAAACGAATCCCTATAAATTCTCCAACATAATCGTGCTCCACCTATTAACAAAATATGCAAAAACCATGTAACGGTAAGTATACGATAGTATGTATCAGAGATCGTGATTTCCTGTACTATAGCTGTGCAAATAATTGAATAAGTAATAGATTTTAATATAATGATAAGTTCTCCGATACTTGCATATTCCCACGCCTTTTTATATAGCTTAAATAAAAAAGAAAATAAATGATGGCTTAATAATAATGTAATGGAGCTAATGACTATCGGAGCAGTTATAATATCGATCGTTGCGTTTACTAAAAAACGACTAAAGTAAATGGATGTTAATACAATAAAAGAATCCAAACAAATAATAAATGAAACTCTCTGCCTGAATGTCATAAATCTCCTTCCTTTCTACTCGCTCACTTTTAAAATTTTTGAATCTTTAAGCATATTTTTAATAACTTTTTTAAAGTTTTTCACTATAAACGCTCACCACTTTATTAAATATTAGAAACCTTAACTCCCAGTAGGTCCACTAAAGACTTATTCAAAAATTAAAGTCCTTAACTATGCTGTCTTATAAAAAACAATATAGTTAAAGAATTTAAATAAATATAGGCATCTAACCTGTCCTCACATCACACTTCCGACGACTTGCGTCTAAGGTTTATTTCAACCCACAGCATAACCGAGTGCCTTCATTGATAATGGTAAGAAGACATCACCAAATACTTATTAATGACTGACATTAAATTCTTAATTAAGAACAAAACGATATAATTTTCCACTATTTTTTTCAATAAACCTTTTACTTTCTATCATTTAAAATTACTCCTACTAAACTAGTACTATCAGATATGATTTTTTGTGCAAGAATAACATCATTGCTTTTTGTTTTTCCCCATTGAATGACTAATATTAGTCCATCACAATGACTAGCTATAATTTTAGAATCTGTGAATTCTAGAATTGAAGGAGAATCAATCAATACCACGTCGTATTTTTCAGACGCGGCCTCGATTAATGTCTTCATTAATTTTGATCCGAGTAAATCCGCTGGATTATAAGTATCCGGACCACTAGTTAACAAGTTCAAACCTTGTATTTCAGTTTCGATAATGGCATCCTCAAACAATGTTTTACCTAACAACACGCTACTTAATCCCACATAATTGCTAACTTTAAATGAAAAATGCAAAGTTGCCTTTCTTAAATTTGCATCAATTAAAAGCACTTTTTTTCCTAGTTGTGCTAAAGATATAGCAAAGTTTGCAACTGTAGTAGTTTTTCCCTCACCTCGATTAGGTGAAGTTATTATAAATGTTTGGCTTTCTTTATCCTTAATTAATGAAAGGAAATTTGTACGGATTGATCGATATTCCTCTGAAATTTTGGATCTTTTATTATTTGCTGTTACTAAATTTACTTTGTTAGTTAAGTGAGATGACTTTCTGTTCATTATTCGCATAAGAATCCTCCCTAGCTTCTACTCTTAACATGTCACTCTTTTTAAGTGTTGTATTTTTTTTATTCATTTTAGAAATAACTCCTAAAACTGGAATTCCTATTAAGACTTCAACGTCCTGTTCTGACCTAACTGAATCGTCTAGGAAGTCTAGTAAAAAAACATAACCAACGCCTGCAATTAAACCTACTAATAATCCAAGAAGTATATTTTTCAATAAATCATCATTTATGGGGTTACTATTAATCTGCCCTTCAGATAATACCCTTGTATCTTTAAATCCTAATATTTGTGGTATTTGATTCACAAAAGCATTAGCTGTAGAATTAGCAATTTCAACTGCTAATTCAGGATCTGAATATACTACTGAAATTCTTACAATAGAAGAACCTCCAATACTTTCAGGAAATATTTGTTTACTTAACTCTTCTGCAGATACTTTTAGATCAAGATCATCAACAACATTTTGCAATAAAGACGGTTCTTTTATCATGACCAAAAGTGTATTCATCATTTCAGGTGAGGTAGCATTAACTATTAATTTGGAAGATGTCTCATATAGCGTTTTAGTAAAAAATAAACTGTATCCTCCACCTAGTGTAGAAAAGAAGATAGAAAATACAATTATGAGCCATATTCGTTTTTTTATAAGTTCTAAAATCTTTTTTAAACTTAATTCATTCTCCACATTTCCCACCACTTTTTTTAAATTTTTGTTCTTTTTAACGAACAGATAGGTAAAAAAATAATGTCTGTTTGAATAATAATAGTAATAACAGTGTATGTTTAAATGATAATTCTTTATAACGAACAAGTCAAATCAATCTTTCTGTTTTTTCTGACAATTCAAGACAATATATTTAGCGTTTTAATGCTGGATAGTATCACTTATTCTTTTAATTGTTTTGTATAAAAATACTAGATAAACTACGTCTAATAATCGATTTTATAAACAACTTATACATTTTATATCTTTAAACTTTCCTATTAATATATCCAAGCAAATATATTATTTCTATGAAGGAGGAATTACGTTCTTAATAAAGAATATACTTTAAAAATAATATTATTAGGAGAGATTAATATAAAAACTCGAATGAATCAATTAGACTCGATTCGTGGACTTGCGGCTTTTTGTGTATTAATAAGTCACTCATTTTCTTTATTTACACTACCAGTAGTAATCGATAAACTGTTAAAAGCTACAGGGGTAATCAATGCACATGGAGCAGTAATGCTATTCTTCGTATTAAGCGGTTTTGTATTATCACTTCCATTTTTAAAAGAAGAGAAGATTGAGTACACTTCATACATGATTAGAAGATTATTTCGAATTTATGTTCCTTACTTAGTCTCCATCTCATTTGCAATCATCTTATCTCAAATATTCATATCTAATAAAATAGGAAGTGTAAGTGGCTATATTGATAGTCAGTGGAAAACAGTTCTAAATGTGAAATTATTATTAGAACATATTTATTTTATCGGTAACATTCACGCTGATTCTTTTAACGGGGTAATATGGACCTTGATACACGAACTAAGAATTGCATTAATATTTCCTTTCATAGTCATTCTTATAAAACGTTTAAACTGGAAAATAAGTATTCTACTTTGTTTTGCTTTAACTAGCATAAAAGTACTGGATATTGTATTTCATCTACAGAAATCAAATGGATTTCATAGTTCTTATATTGATACTTTGTCTTACATTTCTTTATTTATTTTTGGTGTTCTTTTAGCAAAACATAAAACTGATGCCATTAGTTTTTTTAAAAAGTTAACATTTATTAAAAAAGTGATATTTTTCATGATCTCCATTCTACTTTTTAACTTTTCTGGTTTAATAATATTCGATCTACTTGTATTAACTAAGGTTAGTGTATTTAGTAAATTTGGTTTAATTATGCAAGAATATGGCATGGGATTAGGAGCGGTCGGATTTTTTATTATCGCGATTGGTTCATCAAAAGTCGAAAAAGCCTTAATGGCAAAGCCTATTTCTTTCGTTGGAAAAATTTCATTCAGCCTTTACTTATACCATCCTTTAGTTCTTTTAAGTTGTATTCACCTTTTTTATTACACATTGCCATTCTGGAGCATTTGCATAATTACAATCGTGTTCTCTTTAGTGGTTGCCTATATCACCTGGAAATTTGTTGAAGTTCCAAGTATGCGATTAGGAAGATCATTAGCTAAGCGAGTAAGCACCATCCAAAGCAATAGGATAAAGTCTCAACAAATGCTAACAAAAAATCAATAATTAATTTTTTTTAAAAAGTCAAAATGTAACTGACCTTAGATTGGGCGATGTTCGAACATAAATAACCACTTCATTAAAATGAAGTGGTTTTCTTTCGTACTAATCCACATTATCTGCACGGCTACCAAATTGGCAGATTCCTTTTTAGACAATTATTGTTTTTTTAACAACCTAATCCCATAAGATATTAATATTAAACCTAAAATAATGAGTAAAAAGTAAATAATGAAATTACTATGAATTTCTTTGTAAATATGACCTATAAACGGAATTGTTACTCCACTATATACTGATACAATACTATTTTTATCAATGATCCACGGATCCTTTACTGGATTTGCATCACCTTTAGTAGTGTAGAACAGTTGTTCATTATTATTAATGATTTCAATTATTCTATGTGTTACTAGAATTTGTTCATTATAGGGCATTTTGAAAGTAATAATCTCACCAGTTGTAATTTTTGTCTGTTTTGTTCGTTTTTTTACAAGTATTATCGAACCCGTTTTTATAGTAGGTTCCATCGAACCAGATAATACATAATAAACTTGATGGCCAAATATAGTTGGAGGCAAATCTTTAATCTTTGCTTTTACTATCATAAATGACGTTATGAGTAGCATAACAACCAATAGAAAATTAACTAACTTTCCAAATACTTTCATATCCCCTCAACCTTCTTTAAAGAAGTTGTTATAAAAAAGCTACAACTATACTTATTCAATTCCAGTTCCTGTCCTAATATAGTATGCATGCGACTCTATCATGTTCATAAAAACAAAAAAATAGACATTTTATCGCTCAAAATGTCTATTTCTTATATGGTTTTTATTCTAAATGATACGATATATCCATAATAATTCTAGATTCTGGATTATCACTATTAAATGGTGCTAATCCTTTTTCATACTTACCTTTCAGCGTAAATTCTCTTTCTCTATTTTTTACTAGACTTCCCAAAGGAAAACTACCTTTTGAAAATTCGTCTAATGAGACTTTTTGATTATTGTTGAGATCAAAACCAAGATCTATAAGGAATGTAGGAGTGTAGATTTGGTCACCAAACTTTATCATTTGAATGTTAATATATTGTGCTTCATTTTGATTCTTTTTTTGCAATAAAAGCCCTTTCAAAGTAATTCTCGTGATATCTTTTCTGCCTGTATTTTTCAGTATGTGTTTGATTTCATACAATGAGCCATTTTTTTCTTTTTCTTTCACATAGATTAAATCCGTTGTTTTTGTGATTTCTTTATTTGACATATCCAACTGTACAGTTGTGTACGGGCTTGTACTTACAGTGGAAGAAAAGGTGTAGTAAGCAATTGTGCTAATCAGCATGATGAGTAGTCCTGAGGTCATTAATAAGAAGCCGAGTTGTTTATTGTTAATCTTTTTCATCAATTCACACCCTACCACACATAATATATTTGTTTTCATTATTAAATGTATTAGGTAAACGTAAATATATGTCAGTCACAAATGCTATTTTTTAAATTGAAACGGAAAGAATATACTTTTTATATATGATGGTGAACGTTTTAGTAAATCTTCACCTACAGCGATCTTTTTGCTGTTTTCTAATAAATAGCCATTCATTTTTGAACCAAATCTTTTTTCTATTTCTTGGTGGGCTTCTTTTAAAAAGAATACTCTATTTTTTGTGTTATGAGCATCTGAGGCTATACAGTGAGTTAGATTGTTTTTTAGTAGTTTATTAGTGTATTTTTGAATTTTACTTCCAAATTTCCCGACTACACTATTTGCAGTAATTTGAGTAAGCGCACCTTTTTCAACTAGTTCGTATAGAAGATTAGAATTCCGATGAAAAACCGCATTTCTTTCAGGGTGTGCAATGATCGGTACAATTCCATTGCAAACTAAATTATGAACTAATTGACTTGCATTTGATGGGACAAAGCTTGAAGAAAATTCGATTAAAATATATTTTTGTTTGTCATCTAAAAATAAGTATTTACCTTGTATTAAGTCAGTTTCAAATTGACTTGTTACTCGAATTTCATGGCCAGGAGATACAACTAATGGTATTTGATGCTTTGCTAGTTCTTGATTAAACAGATCTACCGTTTCTTTTACATGCGCAACAGAAATAGAGTACTCTCCATTTTGCGTATGTGGTGTTGCAATAATTTTTTTGATACCTTGGTCTACTGCTAATGTTGCTAATTGAAGTGCATCATCCATTATTTGTGGCCCATCATCCAAGTAAGGCAAAATATGACAATGTATATCAATCATTTAGTCAATCTCCTTTAAATTTCTATGTAACTATTATCTCTATTTATATGAATCTAATTAATTTTTAATAGCAAATAAATTCAATTATCATCAAAGTATTTTTAAATATACAAAAAACCAGATGCCAATAATGGCATCTGGTTTATAAAACGACTATTTTACTTTTGTACAACCACTTTTACTGGTGTACTTTCGTTACCTTGTTGATCAATTGCAATTACATATAGGACTGTTCCTATTTTTTGTCTTGGAATCTCTAATGTGAACTTTCCTTTTGAATCCGCAGTATCAGCACTAATGATTTCATCACCAATTTTTACTACTACTAAAGAATTCGCTTCAGTTGTTCCCATAATTTTTTTATCATTATCTTTTACAACTCCCTTTACAATTGGTGAATCTGGTGGAGTTGTGTCAACTACTGTTACATGCGTTACAGAACTTCTGTTACCTGCATTGTCGACAGATACAATAGATAAAATTGTTCCTATTTTTTGTTTAGAGCTTAATATAATAGAGAAATTTCCTGCTTGATTCGCTATACCTTGACCAAGAATTGTATTTCCTACTGAAAAAGTGATTGTTGAGCCTGCTTCTGCTTTTCCAATTACTGTACTGTAGTCTTTTATCTCAGTTACAACAGGTGCAGATGGCGCAGTAGCATCGATAACAGTTACTTCAGTCTGAGTACTTCTGTTTCCTGCTTTATCAACTGCAACGACAGTGATTACCAATCCTGCTTTTTGTTTCTCGCCAATTGATATGTTGAAATGTCCATCTTGGTTTGTTACACCTTGACCAAGAATATGATCTCCAACAGAAGCGATAATTGTTGAGCCTGCTTCTGCATTACCTGAAACATTTGTTTCAAAATCTTTCACATCATTTACAACTGGTGCAGAAGGTGGAGTTGCGTCTATTACAATTACCTCTACACTGTCGCTAACATTACCATTTTCGTCAACCGCTGTTACATTAACCTTTGTACCTGCATCCAGCTTTGTAATATTCATTTCAAATTTACCTGTACTGTCTGCTGTAGCCTTACCAATTTCTAAATCCTCTACTTTTGCAGATACTTTAGCTCCTGCTTCAGTTGTTCCGCTAATTGTTACATCTTTATCATTTAAAGTATTAACTTGTAAGATTGGGCTAGTTGTATCTGACCCTACTAGTTCCTTTGTATCTCGTACACGAACTCGGCTACCATCTGTAAATTTACCAGACAAACCGACTGCTTCTAATGTATCGCCTACTTTTAAGTCAGGTACAGGTCCACTTTGATTCGTAATGTATCCATCTGTAAATACAAGAGTATCTCCTGAGCCATCATTAATGATATAAGAATTCGCGTCATACTTAGATACTACTTTACCCTTCACTTTAACAAGAAGTCCTTGGTTTTCTTCTGATGTAGCAGCACCAGTCGTCACTTCTTTAGGTGTAATCGGGTTCGTTTTACCAACTTTTATGACATCTGAAGCAAAACTATTAAACTCAAATTCTTTATTGTTCTCAAACGTTTTGATATGGCCATAAATTCTGACTTTATCACCGACTTCTAAAGATCCTTCTGGGGCTTCTTTAAATGCCATGATACCACCTGTTTCATCTTGTACATAAAATGCATCGAAGAATACACCTGCAGCAGTCGTTACTGTTCCTTCAATCACTGCTTCTTTATCTTCTTCAAGCTTACGTACATCACCAATTTTAGAAACCTTCGTTTCACGATGAGCTAACCAGTTGATTGCGTTTAGAGAAAATTCATTATTACCTTTAGGTTCGTATGACTCATCCATTTGTTTATCATTAAAGATATTCATTCCCGAAACGATGATACGACCTTTTTCACCGATTTCCTCAGATGCGATTAATGGAATTGCTGATCCACCTGTTTCATCTGAAATATTATCATAAGTGTATCCACCTTTAATATTTCCTTCATATGTCGTTTCGTTTCCTTTTCCAAGGATGACAACTTTACCACCTTCTACAAGTGGTCCGTTATTTTCTCCGGCAAGACTAACTCCACTATAATAATCAAGGAATGCGACTCTGTCTGTAATATAATTTGAAACTAAGCCTGGGTGAATTCTTACAGCATATGGTGATACTTTTGGGTCACTCCAGAAGTTACCTGACTTACTATCATCAAATACTCCGTCATTATTAATTCTAATTTTCGTTCCAATGTCAGCAAGTAATGGATTACTAATCGTTGGATCAGAACTGTTATTACTCTTACTTGTAAGTAGTAAAGAACCACCATTCTTCACAAAATTAGCAACCGCTGTTCTTTCATCTGCTGATAAAGCTGTTCTAGTCGCAGTAATCATTAGGACTTGAACATTACTTAGCACAGCATCTGTTAGTGTTTGTTTATTTTCTACAACTGTGTAGCCTTCTTTTTGAAGTTGAACTGTATAAGATTTTAAATTATCTCTATACGTTCCGCTATCACCAGACGAATTTTCATTACCGTGATATGCATCTATTAACACCTTGATGCCTAATGGTTCTTTTATTTTTACTGGTAAGTTAAATTTAACATCACCAATATCTAGACTATCAAGTGAAGTCACAACTGCAATTATTTGATGGTCTCCGACGAGTGGCGTATTCCATGTCGCTGTTGCCGTTGCTGAACTTTTTGATAGGATTGATGAAATATTATTTGTGCCAATAAAATTGTCTTGTTTTACTTCATCATAGTAAAAATCTACTTTTAAATTGTTGATTGTTTGCGTTCCGTTATTAGCAACTGTAGCTTTTAAAGTTGCAGGATTCCCTCCAACAATAACATCTCCAACAATATCAATTCCGCTCACTTTTACATCTACTGATTGTTCTTTAGACCAAATTGGAGATGAATAAATTCTTTCACCATCCATTTGTGTTACTTTTACAACGAACCATTGTTGTCCACTTGGAACAGTAAATGTTGGTTTCCATGTAAAATCCTTCGTCATTGGTTGAATTGAATCTACTACTTTACCACCATTTGTAATTAATTCTACCTTTGCAACACGATCATCAGATTGGTAGCTTGATGAAAGATAACTATAATCGCTATCGGTACGTGATTCTGTTACTAAATCACTACCAGAAATATTAAAATTAAGTGTTTTACTATCAACTGTTGATCCCATGTAGTAACCATTTGCTAACACATCTAATGTAAAGTTAGGATCCTCTTCCATGTAAACACGCATATTTCTCATTGAATGCATTAATGAATCTTGAGATAGATCATCCGCAACAATAACTGTACGCGCATTTGTTTGTCCCCATGAACCTTCATGGTTATCTTCACCGTAAGTTGGTGCAACATGCCATCCTAAATCTAATGTTGAATAGAACTTTTTATCAGCATTTGCATATCCGTAGTGACCTGAACCATTACCTACTTCAAGCATTGTGAACAGTTTATCTACTTTAGCGTCATAAGGTTTAAAATTATTAAAAGCATTTGCTGACATATCTGGATGGTTAAACTGACCAACAATATCATCATAAGTTAGTACCCATGAATAATATTTGTTTAAGTCTTGATACTGTTTTCCATTGATATTACGGTCAATAAAGTTTTCAGTTCCAAAAATATTTGAATGTCCCCATGTTGTAGAAGTCATTTCAAATGCCGGGAATACTACGTAATCACCGTTTTTTGTATACTGTTTTGCTAAATCCTTAGTTAATTTCCATTGTTCTCCGCCTGTACGTTCTGTCATACCTTTACGGTCAACATTATCTGTACCTGAAAGACTTGCATCAATATCATGCGAGTGATCAGAAAATGCAAAGAAATCATAATTATGTGCCTTACCTGCTTTTAAAGCATCCTCTGGTGTCCCTGCTCCATCATGTGAAATATTCGTATGGTTATGTGTTGTTCCACGATAATGTTTACCACCAGTAAAACGCTGTACAACTTCAAAAGTCCATTGTTTTTCACTACTATTCCCTTTGCTATCTTTCGCAGATACTTTTACAGTATGAATTCCGATTGATAGATCTTGAGTTACTGCATATTTTACTTGGCTCTTATTAATCGTTGCTGCTGGAGACTTAATTTCAGTCCCATCAACCCATAAGTGAACAGTATCAACATCTACTCCACTTGGGTCATTCATTAATACAGAAATTTCTGGTTGTGGTGTTTCCACTTTCGTTTGATTTTGTGGTGTTTCTCCATTAAATGATGGACCTACTAAATCATCTTTTAAAGATACTTTATGAGGTGCAGTATTTGAACCAGAAGTTACAGTTCTTCCACCTGCAATCGCCTCGATATAGTACTCAAATCCGTTTGAAGGAACATCCTTCGCTTCTAACGTAACTGTATAACGTCCTTCACTACCTTTTATCATTGGTAATGCTGTATAAGTTGTACCACCTGTTGCTCTATAGTAAACTTTTACAGATTCTGCACCATCAACAGTTGCCTCGAATTCTATATTTGTCTCTTTATAGTCTTCTGTAATAGGCGTATGTGAAATATTTAAAACAGATGCAATATCACTTTTACCACGAGGATACACTTGGTAACCATTCGTCGCATTTGCATTTGTCGTATATTGCCCTAAAATCCCAGTAATTGTGTATGTCTTACCAATCACTAAATCAGTATCCGGCGTAATACCCGTATTACTCATTACTCTTAAAGTAGTTGCTTTATTATTTTCATCAACTAACGTTACATTGTAATTTGGTGGTGTACTTGCAGTTGCAGATACTTTTCCAGTTAGTGTTACTAAGCTACCCTCAAGTGGCTCTGCAACAGCAAAAGTAGTTAAATCTAAAATTGTTACATCTTTTGCAACTGGTACAGCATTACCTTCATCTAACTTTACAATACTAGTCGTATCAAATTCAGTTAACCCATTGTAATAGATGACCTTTCCTGTCACACGGACTTTGTCACCTTTTACAACATTAAACCCAGCATCATATGAAGTACTGAATACATTAATTCCACCTGTTGCATCTTGAAGATAGAAGTTTTGCTTCTGTGTCCCAAGAATTCCATTATCAACAGTTACTACACCTTCAATTGTGTAATACTTATTCAGATTAACTGGTTTCCCTGTTGTCGAATCTGATAAGCGTACATCTTTTACTGGTGTAACTTGATCTGTAACTGTTTTAGTAACTGAAACTGTCGCACTTTCAAGTTTAATCCCTTTTGCACTATTTGATTGCTGTGTTACATAAATTGTGTTTGGTGCATTATTGATCGTAGCTGTAAAAGCACCTGTTGCACTTACTTTTACTTCTTGATTTAATAATCTTTCAGATAGAGTAGCAGTATCATTTGGATAGATATTAATGATTGAAGATGCAACTCCAGCACCATTATTACCAATTAGTGTACCTACACCATTACCGTCTACCATGTAACTTAATTTGGTTCCATCAATTAAAGCGCTTTCAGTTGCTTTTAAAATCTCTATTACATCACTTTCATCTTTAGCAGTTTCAGTAGCACTTACAAATACTGAAGTTAATTCTCCAGCAGAAAAGCTCACTTCAAAACTGCCATCTGTAGAAGCAACGATTGTTGATAGTTTAGTAGTTTTTGTAACACTATCATATATATTTACTGTTGCACCACTTGGAACAGCACTAGTAAGACCTATTACTTTCCATTCAGTACCTTGTTTCTTCAATTGAATATTGTTTCCAATTGGTTGTAAGCTCGTGTTTGAAACCATTGGAGCTTCAGTTGGGCTTGCTGTGTTTTTTGGTACAGGCGTTGCTGCAACAAAATCCTTAGCATTATCGTCCGTATCCCATGCATTTCCTTTTCCACCACCTGGAGAAACGTTTGCATATGGTCTACGTTGAGCACTTGTAGTGCTTGTAAGAGATGGATTTGTTGGACCAGTCCCTTCAAATGCATTTGTTCCACTTCCATAACCTACAAAATCAATGATATTCGCTCCAGTTGGATTTGTACCTGAAAGTGCATTATTATTGTTTACTAACGCTACTTTTCCAGCTCCTCCTGCCATAGTTAAAGAACCAGTATTATCAGGAGTTGGTAAAGGCTTATCCTTTACTGTAGTTCCTGCTGCTTCTTGTACTAAAAAATAACCATGAGCTTTGATCGTTCCAGTTAAATTAGTTAATGTCCAACCACTTCCAGTTGAACTAGCGTATTGAACCGACCAATTATCTAATACAACATCACTGTCAGTTGGATTATAAAGTTCAATAAAATCATTCGTATATGTTGCTCCTGTGTTTCCTCCGCCACCATATACTTGACTAATTACCACATGATCTGCAATTGCTGCTTCAGCTCTATTTATTAACCCACTCGGCAAAAACGTGCTTGTTAATAATAAAGCTGACATGACCATGCTTGTCCAACGCTTAATCTTTCTTGTTTTTAACTTCATTTCATCAACATCCTTTAGTAAATTTGGTGAAATAATTATTGCTAAAAAACAGTATTTTCCCTTTCTCTAGAAACGTGTAATATATCAGTGATTTTTAAAAGATATATCGCCTACAATATTATATGAAATTTTTAAATGTAAAGAAATAAGTTTATTTTAAAATTAGTTTACATTTTCTGTAAATTTTTTATTACTACTATACAAACTCAATTATTCTATGTTTATATTAAGTTGTTTCATTTTTGTTATTTAAGTAATAAATTTTAATGGTAAATCAAATAATGAATATTTTAATAACATACAGGGGGATATTTCGTTGCTTCATTTTTTTGGCAATCTAAAAAAAGTTATACTAAGAAAAAAATCCAACAATTTATTTTTACGCCTTATACCACTAGCTTTACTTTTATTTATTGTCCTTCCACATAACGCTTCAGCACATAATTATAGTGCTAGTTTTACAAATATTAAGTTTGAAAAAGAAAAAACTGAAATGACATTCACAATTGATTCAATTTCTCTTATTGAATTAATTGATGGGATTGATCCAAATAATAATTTTAAACTTGAAAAATCAGAATTAAAAAAAGAAGAACACCATTTAGAAGAAATTGTTTCTGAAAAACTTTCTCTTGATAAGAATAACGAAGAACAAACACCAACCGTTAAAAAAATGAAGAAGATAAAAAAAGAGGATGTAGAATATATAGAGTTTACAGTTCTTTTTCCTGCATTTGCACCTGGCGACACAATCAGCTTAAATGATGGATTCTACACAGGTGACTCAGGAACAACGAATTATGTAAATCTATTAACAGCTACTTATGGATCTGAAACGAGCCAAGCTGCTCTACAAGGAACAAGCAGAACATGGACAATCCTTTTAACAGAAGCTCAACAAGATCAACAATCAACCGATGGACAAGCACAAGATACAAAACAAGTAACTGATTCTAAATCTGATGAAGATACTTCTTCTTGGCTATCATTTTTCAAACTAGGCATGCTTCATATACTAACTGGATATGATCATTTATTATTTTTATTTGCATTACTACTAAGCAGGCAGTCATTAAAACAATTTATCGGAACAATCACTGCTTTTACCATTGCACATAGTATTACATTAACCCTAGCAGTTTTTGGAATTGTTGACCTACCTTCTAAATTTGTTGAATCAGTTATCGCACTTAGTATTTGTTATGTTGCTATAGAAAATATATTCAAAGAAAAGATTAACTATAGATGGGCAATTACATTTATATTTGGTTTAATTCACGGGATGGGATTCGCTAGCATATTAAAAGAAATGGAACTTCCGAAATCAAATCTAGCTGTAGCATTATTAAATTTCAATCTTGGAATTGAGTTTATCCAACTATGTATTGCACTTCTAATCGTGCCAATCTTATTAAAACTACAAGCTCTTTCAAAATACCAAAAATATGTAAAAATAGGTTCAGTTTTCATTTTTATTCTTGGATTAATATGGTTAGTTCAAAGATTAATGTAACTGATTTACATTCAAACAATCAGTCACAATAAATTAAAAAAAGAAGCTAAAGGAAACATCATTCCTTTAGCTTTTTTTATTTACTTTAAAGCATATTTGTAACTAGCACCCTCAACTGCAGCATCATTTGCTTTGTGGTCTACTAATTCTACTTTAATTTCATAGTTTCCTACTGAAGGAAGTTTCATTTTAAATGGAACTGGATAGCCTTCAGCCATTTTTAATAGTGTTAGTGAAAGATCACTTACTTGATCAACTTCTGGTACGTATGCAATACCTTGGCTATTAGTTTTTGATTCAAGAGCATATCCTGCTAAGTAGCCAAATGTTAGATTCTTAACTGGAGCACCATCTTTTGTGATCAATACTTTAAATTTAAGCTCTGAACCTGCTGGTCTTGTAAATGTTTCAGGAAGCTTTGCATTTACAATGAACTCTTGCTCAGTGTTAAATGCTAAACTTGTACCACCTAAATTTACAGCAATAAATCCAGCTGTTGTTTGAGTTGACTTAATTGATTTAACAACTTTACCAGAGCCATCCTTCACTTCACCAACAAATGTTACTGCTGGTTTAGCAGTTAAATCACTTGTTGCTTGCTCTTCAAGTGTAAGCGTTGTCACTAACCCTCTAGAAGAAGCGTTAGTTACTGTGTAACCTTCTACATTAAAGTCCGCCTTATCTACGCCAGATACAAGCTCTGAAAATTGTACAGTAACAGCATCTAGCTTACCATTTTTATTCATATCAAGTGTTTGTACTTTTGTAAGTGTTACAGCTTTTGCAGCAATTTTAAAGCTAACATTTACTTTCGTTGTAGCCATTACTTTACCTTTATTATCTTTTACTTTTGAAACTGTTAGAGCTGCAGTAAATGATGCAGTTCTTTTTTCAACACCTTTAACTGTTAAAAGTGCTTTATTTCCAGATAATGTAACCTTCGTTACTGTAATCCCACTGTTTTTAGCAAATGAATAACTGTTCACTTTTACAGCAGACTTTTTATCTACTGCTTTGTTAAATTCTACAACTACTGTTTTTGTATTCACTGCAGTTACTTTTTTAACTGTTAATTTTGGTTCTTTCACTGATTTAGCACTAATTACTGAAGGCGTTAAGGCAGATGCTACTAAAGCTGCCGACAAAGATGTCATTAGTACATTACGTTTAGAAAATTTTCTTTTCATACTAATCAATCACTCCTATATGTTCATTAATTGCTAGAATATACCAACTAAGTAGATTGTATATGATAAAGAAAAAGCAGTCTACTAATATTTTTATTATTTTGAATAATTAAAATACTAGTATAGTTATTTATTTCATACTTCTTTATTTAGGAAGTACGACAAATAAAAAAGCTATTACCGTTAAAGATAATAGCTTTTTACTTTTTTTAATATTTCCAAATTTTACTACTGTGCCGTCCAGAAGTTAGTCTCAAAACCAGCTAGATCATGGTATGGATACAGAGGTTTTAATTGCTTCGCTTTTGTCCATAAATCTCTTGTTTTCTCCAAAGCTTGCAAGGACTTTTTATAGTTTTCATCTACTGTAATATAATTTACGTTTCCAAGATGTTGCAATGAGTAACCTGTAATTTCTTCAAAAAATGTCTTACTAGCGTAATCTAGAGGATCACCTTTTACAATATAATTTGTAAAAATTGGTTTGAATAGCGTTTGAATCTTTTCGGTTTTCGTATGAAGTTTTTTAGATCCATTATCTAATAAGACCCCAAGCGAATTAAATGTAACTCCTTGTACAAATGGGTGGTCTTTCATTTTTTCATCCTGCACAAGTTGATAGCCTATATACTGTGCCAAATAACCCCCAAATGAGTGCCCCGTTACATAAACACTCGCACCAGCATTTTCTTTTTTATTTAAGATTTGCTTTACCCATTTATATGCTTGCTGAGCTTGTGCATCAACAACTACTGGTGAAGCATTTTCAGGTGAATCAAAACCGATTAATCTCTGATATATATCTTGTAAATTTATTCTCTTTAATCCACTAAATGCAAATAAAAGACTATTGTCTTTCATATTTTTTAGAGCAATTGCTGAAAAACCGATTTTTCCAGATGTTAATGAAACTAACTCATAATCGCTTAACCGCTCATGCATTTCTGTATAAAGTGGTTCAGCAACACCTTGATGTTCAGTCAATTGTTTACCAATTTCATTTTTTAGAAAAGGTTCATAGGATAACTCTGCAGCTGTTAACATTACGCCATCTGGTAAATTTTCTAAAACACTCTCTGGTAATTTTTCTAGAACCCTTTGTTCACTGCAACCTGTTGATGTAAAAAAAGTTAATACTGCGACACAAAATAAAACAACACGATAATTCATGAACACCCTCCTTTCCGACAATCTCTCCCTCCATATTATGTCCACGACCATTCGACATGTTCATCTTTTTCCCAAAAAAGACTAAAATTATACATGTTTTTTATTGACAGTTTTACTTTTTAAATGATATTATAAAAATTTTGTTATTTCGTTAAACAATGTTATACTTGATTTATCATAGGTTTTTCGGAGGTGGATACATTGTTCAAAATTGGCGATCAAATAATTTATCCCATGCAAGGAGCTGCAGTGATTGATTCCATTGAAGAAAAGGTCATACAGGGTGTAACACAGCAATATTACATTATCCATATGCCTTCCAGTAATATGAAGTTAATGATTCCTAAAGGGAATGTTTCAAGAACGAAAATACGATTAGTAGAAGATCACGACCACTTAGAAACTGTATTAGATGATTTTTCAAATGGTCATCCAGACGACTCATTATCGTGGAAACAAAAGTATGATGTAAATATGAAAAAACTCAAATCGGGTGAATTACTAGCTGGTGCACAAGTTGTACGTGATTTAACATTACAAAGTAAAGAAAAACCATTAAACCCAAGTGAGAAAGAAATGCTCGACACTGCAAAAAGAATGTTTGTAGGAGAATTAAGTTTGATTAAAGGTATCTCTCAACTTGAAGCGACTGAATTTATTAATGAGGCATTAAAATAAATGAAGAAAAGAGCTGAATTCAGCTCTTTTTTTATTTATCTGTTTTACGCTTGTTAAACTTGGTCACACTACTCTTATAGGGACTTCTATTTGAAGCTTAACTTACAGTTTCAACTCAACAATCTACTAGGTAGTACATTTTAGTTTTATTGGAATTACTAAAATACAAAAAAAGACTGTTAGCAAAATTGCTAACAGTCTTTCATCTCATAAGTGAGAATTATAATTTAACTACGTTTTCAGCTTGAGCGCCACGGTTACCTTGAGTGATCTCAAAGCTTACTTTTTGGCCTTCTTCAAGAGATTTGAAACCTTCGCCTTGGATAGCTGAGAAATGTACGAATACATCGTCTCCACCTTCAACTGCGATGAATCCAAAACCTTTTTCTGCGTTAAACCATTTTACTGTACCTGTGTTCATAATGCGAACCTCCATATATCCTGTTTTTTTTACACTTAATGAGTATTGTTAAGAAAAAATACACACATTATAACAGGATGAAAATTCGTCCCTTTTAACACATGAATTGAATTAACCAATTCTTATTAAGTATGTAGTTATTGTACCACAGATTTTACTGAAAAACAAATTGTGTTCTAATTTTTAAAAAATAAAGTCCTTTATTCTAATATAGGACTTTATAAAACCCTTTATTTAGAAGGTTCTGCAGCCAATATTAATCCAATTGGTAAGTTTTTCTTCATAATACTATTGAAGTATGAATGTGGTACAGGTTTATTTCCTACGTATGGAGAGATTTCAATTGTAAATCCTGGGCGTTTTTTTACTGCAACGTACCAATCTTTATAACCGCCTCCCCCACCTTTAGCAGGTGCAACTAGACTATAACCTGTTTGTTTTGAAAGTTTAGTAGCGATCGCTTTATCTCTCGTAAACTGACTACCTTTTTGATTATAGTGCCAAAAAATAATATTGCCAGAAGAATGATATGCGACTGTATTTTTAAAGTTATGTTTATTCGTAAAATCATATAAAGCCTTTACTTCTGGTTCACTTAAAGGTTTACTACCTTTATGGTTATCCGGTCCAGGTTTAGGTTTATTTCCACTAATTTTACTCCAATTTGCTGGATATTGACGATTTAGGTCAACGCCTCGAATATTTGCTTTCCAAGCCTTAAAGTTCTTGCTTCCATTATTTAATTTAATGACTTGGCTCGGGTTTTTAGCACTATTTGCACCTTCTTGTACTAACATAACCCCGTCAGGGTTCACCATTGGTACAAAGTAAATAGCTGTTCTTGTTAATAGTTTTTTTACATCATAGCCATTTATTTTTGTATTTTTTTCATAAGCATTCGCATATTGATCAAGCATTTCCATTAACACATTGGTTGTCATATGCTCACGGGCATGGTGAGAAGCATTTAAACTAATCTCTTCTTTACCCGTTCCAAGTTTAATCGAATAAAGATTTCGTCCATCAACAGATTTGCCAATGATTTCTACCTTTGTAAATGAAGGATACCATGCATTTAATTCTTGTAAATCCGCAATCATTTCATTATAGCTATAGTCACCTGATGGATTTACATAATTATTGGTCTTAAGAGAAATATTGGTTTTCGTAATGAATCCAGTATTCCCGCCAACTTTTACTACATAAAAAGAATCATATTCTCCTTTAATGTCTATCCTTTGTTTAGCCGGAATCTCCGCAATGATGTTTGATTTATTTACTGCATTTACAATTTTTGTAGCTCGTTTCGTCATTCCAACCTTTATTTTAACTGCTTTAATTGAAATAGTTGGCACAGGTATTTTTCCACCTGGTACTGGAACTGTATTATTTTTTTCTATATAAGCAGTTGTATTTAAGTATTGAATAATAAGGTATTGATCTTTTTCACCTATTTTTTCAAATAAAGTATTACTCTTTACAATCCCTTTATTTACTAACTTACCATTTTCATTTAGTAATAGATTTGTATTTGCCATGACTTTAAAAACTTTTTCAGTTGGATTGATCTCCCATAATGTAGCATCACGAACTTTACTTTTTAGAACAGAACCTAAAGTTTCGTTGTATTGTACAAAAAATACTTCAGTATCTTCTTTTTCAACCTTTAATAATTGATTAGCTGGAATTTGTACAGTTGATATCTCTCCAGTTTCTACATTTTGTACTGTTAGTTCAGCTACTTCTAATGTAACCACCCATTTTTCTGGAACCACTTGATCAGTGGAAGCTTCCGCAAAAACATCCTTAACCATGTTAAATGTTAAGAAAAAAACAATAAAACTTATAAATAACTTTTTCAAAACGTTTCACCTCTCTAGTTAGTAAATTACAATGTTGTCTATTAAAAACGAAAAGCCCCCTGCATAGGGAGCTTATTTATATGTCTATTATTCTTTTACTTTATGATTCTTTTTGCTCCAGCATATTTAGGTCCCCAATAACCTCCACTTAGAGAGTCAATTTTGATTCCTTTACTACTTGAAGCACTGATGAATTTATTATTTCCAACATAAATTCCAGCATGTGAAATACCAGATTTGTATGTATTGCTGAAAAACACTAGATCACCTGGCTCTAAATCATCTTTAGATACAGATTTACCAACATCGTATTGATCAGAAGAAGAACGTGGTAAACTAATTCCCGCTGCTTCCTTGTATACATAACGAGTAAATCCTGAGCAGTCAAATCCATTTGGAGTTGTGCCTCCATAAACATAATCTACACCTATATGTTGTTTTGCTTCATTTACGATATCATTACCATCCATAGTTGCGGCTGATGTTTTACTTAGAGGTTGTCCAACTAGGAATAGGAAAATTACTGAAAGTAGTATAAAACCTTTTTTCATTCTTTTCACTCCTAGACATGTATGTTTCTACTTTATATACCAATTTATCTGATAATTCGATAATATCATGTTTTTTTCTCCCTTATGTTACAGATATATTACAAGTTGTTTACTATTTATTTAAATACACCAGTAATTTACAAAAAAAGCAGCATCAATAGTCAATATTCTATTGAATCCTACTTTTTTCACTTAAATTAACTCATTTATTTCTGTTTTCATCATAAGTAATGCGTGAACTGATACTTTTTCCTTTTCAACTATGTGAAACGTATCTGTTTAGGGTATAATTACCAATAAGAATGTTACGAGTTAGGAGGCAGAGAATGCTTCAACGTGATTTAAATAAAGATGTGATTTATGAACTCTCATACTCCCTTTTTTCTAAGCTTTCTCCACAAAATATGAGAGATGCGGAGCTTGTTGAAAGTGGCTTACAGCTTTATCGACAAGGACAAGTTTATAATGTTTCAGTTAGAGACGGTAGAATTGTCGGAGTGGTAGAAGAAGCAGATCAAATTCATTTACCAATATTACATATAAATAATCATGATCAAAATGGATGTGATTGTTACGAAGCACCTCCATGCCAACATCAGATTGCGCTTTTATGCTATGCAGCAGCATCATTTTCTTTGGTCGGAGACATCATGAGGAAATTTAAGCAGTCGAGTTTGAAAAGTATCCCAAATATTATGACTGGCCGACAATTGCTTGATCAGATGAATATCATTCAAGAAGATAAACCAAAGGAAACTGTAGAATTATTTGAACAGAAATATAAGGAGTATATAGAACAACAAAGAACATCATTTTACCAAGATGTTTATTTTGTTTACCCTTTATACGAACGTTTTTATCATGGATTGTTAAATCAACAGCCTCGACAAGAAAAGGAAAAACTACAGTACCAGCTTCTAGCAGCCATATTCACGATGAATAAAATGGTGAATCAAATTGAAATTCAAAGTACGGTCTATGATAATGCCCAATTACCAAGAGAAATGACAATGCTAGAAAATCAAATAGAGGCCGTAAGTAGACAGTTGCATAATATTACTGGTGGTTCTGTTTCACATCAATATGAGGATGTGCTTAGACAACAGCTAAAAGCTTTACTATTTGATCGAAAGCTTTGTTTAATACCGAGATATAATTCATTTCGTCATGTATATAAGGAGTTATTGAATAATCAGAAGAAATTACACCAAGATTTAGAAGAATTATCGAAGCTCCCAGAGGATTACTATGTTGACTTAGGTATGGCTCAGTTTCACTTTTTATTAAAAAATGATGATGACATGCTAGCCATTTTGAAAAAATATAGTCAGAATGAACGTACTATATATAGCTTTACATATTGGATTGAAAACTTACGGAAAAATAATGAAACTGAACGTCTTTCAAAATTTTTACCTTTATATTACGAAATGCTACTACACTATCTCCAACATGGAAATGATGAATATGCAAAGAGCACTTTTGCAAAACATTTTCTATCACATTATGAATACAATAGCTTCTATACAAATCAAACGGCTGGCTTAGAAGTCGTTTACCAAGCGCTTCTTCCTTATAGTGAGATGCAGTATACAGATTATTTAATGCATAATCAGGAGTATAAGCGTTGGACTGAATTACAAATGTATTTATATTCGTATCAACCTGAACAAATAGATAAACATGATTTACAGGAAGCACATAAGCATGACCCACAATCTGTTCTTCCAATTTATCATCATATGGTTCTATATTACATTGAGCTAAAGGGTCGTTCTAATTATAAATTAGCAGTTCGATATTTAAAGAAACTGAAAACTAATTACAAGAAATTAAAGCGTATCGATGAATGGAATGATTATATTCATTATATTGAATCTCAATTTATTCGTTTACGTGCACTTCAAGAGGAATTAAGGAAAGGAAAATTAGTCAATGAAGCGACTAGCAAATCTTAGTGTTGCGGTAAAATGGGTAGAGAATAAAGGACTACTCATTTATGGGATGCAAAGTCACGGTGGCATTTTACCGGTAAGCGTATGGAAGCATCTATTGTTTCAGTGGCATGTACCTTCATACTATGGGACTTTACTACAATCAAGTCGAGTTGGACAGATTGAGGGAATTCTATTAACTCCTATTGAAGCACTGACTTTTTTCAAAGAACATCATGAGAATTCTTTAGTAGAAGTAACTTATCTTGATGAAGCAAAGGAATTTCATCAAATTATTTCGCATCTTTATCCTTCATTTCATGAAGGGCAGGTTTCCCCAAGTTTTGCTCATTATCAAGCTGGAAATGAATTATGGAGAATCGATGGTACAGAGCTTTTGGAGCCTACTGTACAGGAATTAGTATCTGCAGCAATTAAGCAACAGTTTGAGATTGGTTCAATTCACTCAAAAAAATGGGAGATTGCAAGAGGTCTATATCATAATCCTACTTACTTAAAACAACAGCTCACTCATAGTATCGATGAGGATGACTGGCATGTGAAAATCGGACTTAGAGATGATGATGTTCCATTCTCTATTCGCTTAGTACTTGAAGAACCGATGAGTGAACATGATGATTGGCATTTACGTACATATTTAATAGATGAGCGAAAAGCAATCAAACCATATGAATATAGTGGACATCCATCCCTCCATAGTAAGCATGCATCATATGCAGAATATTTAGATCGCACGTTTCAGGGTGTTGGATTACTTGTTCCTACTTTAATTGAAGACAATCAACCGAGAAGTATTCTTTCGGAGCAAAATGCTTGGACATTTTTGACAGAAGATAGTGAAAAGGTACTCTCTGCAAATATCCAAGTACTGTTGCCGAGTTGGTGGCAGGCTTTAAAGCAAAACAAAATGACGCTAAAAGCAAGCGTAAAAGGCAAGCCTACAGGAAATTCATTCTTCAATATGGAAACACTGGTTGATTTTAATTGGCGAATCTCTACAAATGGAATGGAGCTTTCTGAACAGCAGTTCCAGCAATTTGTTGAAAACCAACGAAGATTAATTCAATTTAATGGACAATGGATAGCACTCGACCCAGCCTTTATTGCCCGAATGAAGAAAATGATGGAAAAAGCAGAAAAACAGGGCTTACGATTCCATGAAGTACTGCAACACGAATTACTTCAAGGTTCTGAAAAAGTTGAGGATGACAATTCACCGTTTGCTGAAGTTGAAATTGAAGTTGATGATGTTTTCCGCGAATTAACTAAACGCCTTACATCAATTAATGATGTTCCTGAGTTAGTAAAGCCAGCTGGACTACAAGCAACTTTACGAGCATATCAGCAAAAAGGATTTGAATGGCTTATTCATTTAAAAAACATGGGATTCGGCGCATTACTTGCAGATGACATGGGGCTTGGGAAAACCATTCAATCGATTGCATATTTAGCATATAGAAAAGAGCACGAGGAACAACGAGGTGCCTCTTTAATCGTTTGCCCTACATCTGTGATCAATAACTGGAAACGGGAAATCGAAACTTTTTATCCTGGTTTAACGATTCATGTTCATTACGGTGGAAATCGACTAAAAGGTTCTGACCTTCTTTCAATTGTCAGAGATGTTGATATAATCATTACTTCTTATGCTTTAAGTGTGCTCGATTACGAAGACCTTAAGCAATATGCATGGAAAAGTATCATTTTAGATGAGGCTCAAAATATAAAAAATCCATCGACGAAACAATCTCGAGCAGTTCGTGGATTAAAAGCCGAGCATCGTATTGCATTAACTGGTACGCCAATGGAAAATCGCTTAACAGAACTATGGACAATCTTTGATTTTATCAATAGAGGTTATCTAGGTACTTTAAATCGATTTGTTGGAAATTATGTCAATCCAATTGAAAAAGATCGAGATGAGGAAAAAATTAGTGCAGTTCATCGATTAATCGCACCTTTCTTACTCCGACGAACAAAACAAGATGAGGATGTAGCCTTAAATTTACCACCAAAGCAAGAGCAAAAAATGCTATGTCCATTGTCTGTTGAACAAGCAGCTTTATATGAACAAGTTGTTCAGGATAGTTTAAAGCAAATTGATACTTTAAGTGGGATTGAAAGACGCGGTCGTATTTTGTGGATGTTAAATAAACTGAAACAAATTTGTGATCATCCTTCATTGTTTTTGAAAGAATCACAACTTGTCGAATTTGAAGATCGCTCAAGCAAGGTTGAAAGACTGTTTGAATTAATTGATCCGATTTTAGAACAAAATGAAAGTTGTCTAATCTTTACTCAATATGTCAGAATGGGTGATATGTTAAAAGAAGCTATTCAATCAAAATTTGGAGAAGAAGTACTTTTCTTAAATGGAAGTGTACCCAAAACTGCTCGTGACCAAATGATTAATCGTTTTCAAAATGGTGAAGTAAAGATATTTATCCTTTCACTAAAAGCAGGTGGAACTGGATTAAATTTAACAGCTGCAAACCATGTAATGCACTTTGATCGTTGGTGGAATCCAGCAGTTGAAAATCAAGCGACAGACCGGGCTTACCGAATCGGACAAACAAAGTTCGTACAGGTCCATAAGTTCGTAACGATTGGTACACTAGAAGAAAAAATTGATGAAATGCTACAACGTAAACAATCATTAAATGATACGATTATAACTAGCGAACAATGGATTACTGAACTATCAATGGATGAGTTAGCAGATCTATTGGGTGTTTAATATCTTATAATAAAATAGAATTACTAATAAAAGGGCCGTCTCATAAGTAAAATGACATGAGGCGCCCCTTTTTATTGTTTACTTCAATTAAAAAGTAGTCAGATAGAATCTAAATTGTAGACTATTCAAGATTATCGCTTTTTTTAGGCTTATTGTTTTTAAAATATTTTAGAGTGCACAGAAGATAAAGAATGAGATTGCAACGGAAGGTGGCTCGACTCCTGTGGGAGTAGCGGGAAGGGTGAGACCCCGCAGGCGGGCCGAGGAGGCTCAGCTCTCGCCCCACGGAAAGCGAGCCACCTGGAGTGGAAATCCACACACTCTTTATTTCTTAATAATAAACAAAATAAAAAACAGACCTCTATACAGGTCTGTTTTCTAGTTATTATACCGATTGCATTTCTTGAAGGCGTTCGATATGATATTTAGCTTCTAGTTTACAAGAGTAAGATGGGTCTTCCACCTTCAGTTCTTTTACTAGTTGCTCGATTTGTTGAATTTGATCTTCTGTAGGATCATCATTCAAAATTTTTGTAATATCTGCGTTCATTTTTGTAGCTAATTCTTGGTGAAACTGTTCACTATTCAAGATTGAATCTTCAACAGTTGATTGCCATGAAGCGTATTGCTCATTGTAACTTTTCCACTCAGCTAAGAAATCATCCCAGCTATACGCTTCTAAATCCCACTCTAAGTTCCTCATATATAATTCAAAAGCAGTTTTGATAGAGTTGGTAATGCTAACTTTCGTACCACGTGGTAAATCTTTGAGCATGATGTACATACCCCCGTTTTAAAATTTTTGTAAATTCTCTAAGGTGTATTTTTTGATAACATTGTTATAATACCATAAAAAGACGAATTACAACAAAATAATTTAAATTATTCTACAATTTACACGTGGTATGGCAAATCAATAATCGTTTTTTTAAAATAATTGGTAAGGTAAGAAATATCTTCTTATTTTAATGCAAATGTTAATTCAACTTCACATGCAACTTGACCGTCAACTGTTGCTACGCCTTTACCTTTACCAATCGGTCCGCGCATTTTCACAAGTTCAACTTCAAGTCTAAGTGTGTCACCTGGTACTACTTGCTTTTTAAATCGACAATTATCGATGCCAGCAAATAATGCAAGTCTGCCTTTATTTTGCTCTAAACTTAGTGCAGCAACTGCCCCAACTTGTGCAAGAGCTTCAACTATTAATACTCCTGGCATTACAGGAAATTCTGGGAAATGACCATTAAAAAATTCTTCATTTGCTGTTACATTTTTTAAACCAATTGCACGCTTTCCTTCTTCCAGCTCTACAATTCGATCAACTAATAAAAATGGATAACGATGTGGAATAATCTCTTTAATTGCTTGGATATCTAACATTTTATTACTCCTCCTAGATTCATTTGACTGATTCGTACAAAAAAGAAGCAAGTCTTAAGACCAGCTTCTATTTTTTATAAGTAATATACTATCTTATTTTATTATTTAACGCAATCCATTAATTAAACCGCTCATTTCATCTGCCATTGTAATCGCACGAGAGCTGAATTGATAAGCTTTTTGGGTAATGGTTAAGTCTGTCATTGATGTCGCTAAATCGACATTTGATTGCTCTAGCGCGCCACCCATCGTACTTACTTGATTTGCATTAATCTGACGAACTGTTTGTCCAGCTGTTGCTGCTTGCGAAATTCGAAACAAATTACTGCCTGCACTTTCAAAGTTTTGTGGCTTCAAAACATTTACTACGGCAAGTTGATAATTCGTTCTTGTTCCATTTTGATTTGTTACTGTCAGACCACCAGTTTCATTAAAAGAAAAGTCCTTTGCGTTACCGTCTACAATAATCGGACCATTCGTACCTAATACTGGGTGTCCTTCACTTGTAGAAAGCTGTAATTTAGAACCATCAGCGTTTATTGGTAATAATTGAAAAGATCCGTCTCTTGTATATCTAGTTTCCGTTCGACCATTTTCAGTCACATTCACTTGGAAAAATTGATTTTTTTGAACTAAAGCTACATCAAGCTTTCGTTCCGTACGTTGAATTGCACCAGCGTCCAATTGTAGTGCTGTATGAGCAAGTTTTGCACCTACTCCATAACGAACTCCAAAAGGCGTGTTTCGACCCACCTCTTGATCATAACGCGTTTGATTATCATACTGTTGAGTAAGCATTTCACTAAAGTTAGTATCACGACGTTTATACCCTACTGTGTTTACATTAGCAATATTATTACTAATTACATCTAATTGGTTCTGTAATTGTCCCATTGTATTAGATGCGATTGTTAGCATACGATTCATAGAATTTCCCTCCTCAATTTATTTTTAGCTGTTTTCATAACATTGTTTTTATATTATTTGTTCTTAATAATCAGTCTAATTTTGTTACAGATCGATCCTAAACCATTCAATAAACATTCTTAATTAACCTGTGTTTATCTTAAGCTTCCGATATCATTTGCAGCTTTTTCCATGCTTCGATCATATGCTTGTAGAACCTTTTGGTTTGCTTCGAAGCTACGATAAGCTGACATAAGTTCAGTGTATGTCTGTGTAACATCAACATTTGAACGTTCAATAAAACCTTGGTTAACAGAAAAAGCAATTCGATTATTCCCAGAAGCTGTCGGAAGTGCTTGTCCACTAGTCGTTTTGAATAGCCCTTCCCCTTCTTTCACTAATGAGTTTGGGTTATCAGAAAATGCGACTTTTAGTTTACCTGCGTTACGTCCATTATCAATAATCGTTCCATCTTCAAGCATTTTGAAATCAGAAGATTGAACTTGAATACGTTGATTATTTTCGCCTAAAACATAAAAGCCATTATTCGTTGTTAAATAACCTTGTTGATCTAGGGTGAAATTCCCGTTTCTAGTATAGCGAACAGTCCCATCTGGATTTTGAAGCTCAAAAAATAGGGCTCCTTTTGTTTTAGCAGCCGTATTAAATGGAATAACACGCTCTTGAATCGCTATATCTGTAGATTTATTTGTTTGTTGAAGATCACCTTGTGTAAACTTTGGTAGTGTTTCTTGCATGTATACCCCAGTATTCAATCCACCTAAGGTTGGACCATTTTGACTAATATTTTTACCTGGAATATCTTCTGTGTTCATTCTTTTCATTAATAATTCTGGAAAAGAACGTAAAGAAGCTTGTTCTCCTTTATAACCAGGCGTATTTGCATTTGCTATATTGTTGGTCAAGTATTCTGTTACTCTTTGCTGTGTGATCATACCTGATGCTGCTGCATAAAAACCTCTTAGCATTAAACTACCCCTCTCTCTCTATTTAGCTTCAATATTTGAAACTAAATGACATTCCACAATGATTGATAACATATATATCTTTCTATTCGTACGAATCTATTTTTACTTTAAATATTGCATTTTTTGATGGGCCATTGAGTCATTGTATATAAGATACGCAAAATTTGATAAATTTCATCAACTCTATTATATACCTTCTCGAAACTATTTGAATGGTCCAAATAGCTTATGTCGAAAAATGTTTTCTGTTGTAAAATAGTAGCTTTGAATCAAAAATCACTGATAGTAAATATTTGGTTATTAATATGAAAAAAGACATGCAAAAAAAGGACTGGTTTTCTGGCTTGAATCTACTTTATCAGTTCTATAAAGGTGAATATTTAACTATAAAAAATAGCCTGTAACTAACTTTTAGTTACAGGCTATTGCTATATTGATTATTGTGAAACTGACCTTTCAGTTTCTACAGCTGCATTACTCATATCCGTTTTCATATACTTAGGTAACACAACGAAATAATACACACCAACTATTGATAAACTTAATCCGACAATTGCATGTAACCATTCAATCTTTAAAATAACTGGATAGAATAGCGCGATTAAGCCTAATGTAATACTTTGAGATAATAGTATAATTGGTTGAATCCAACCTTGAACTCTTCCCATCATTCGCTTTTCAACAATTTTAGGGAACCAACCTCCAATTCCAATATTTACGATTGGTAATATTAGTCCAATAATGAATTGCCATAGAATGTAAGCAATTGGTGAAGTTGAGAAACCTCCTGCAATGACACATAGTCCAGATATAATAAGTCCGATGATGATCATATTTTGAAGTTGCATCTTCTTAGCAAGCATTGATCCGACAATGCTTCCAAGCAAGACACCTGAACCAAATGCAACTCCAATATAGATTAGTAATTCTTCATAGTTATCAGGAGCTAGTTTGTATTTTAAGATGAAAGAAGGCATTACTGAAAATCCACCATTAATGACACCGAATAAGAAAAATCCTGATAAAAGAGACCTTAGTAATGAGTGATTTAAAATGTATACAATTCCTTCTTTAAAATCCTTGAGGACTAATGTAAACTTTAAATCTTTTAATGTATGATGACCATTAGGATTTGTAATTTCGTTTGAGAGTTTGGCTACTTGAATAAGCAGTCCAGAAAGGATAAATGATATCGTATCAATGATAATAGCAGCTTCTACTCCTAGTTTCCAAAATACAATTGTTCCTATCGCTCCACCAAATAGCATAAATAAACTACTAACTAGTTGATTTAAACCTGCCGAGGTAGCATATTGATCCTCCGTTAAAATCCCTTGCAATAAAGAAGACTGTGCAGGTTGGAAAAATTTCGATACACCACTTCTTAAAAAGAGAATACAGAATGATAGAAAAATCCAATCTTGCATGATTGTAATTAATAAAACAACTGATAAACCTGCACTTATATAATCACAGTACATAGCAATTTTTTTCCGATTTAACCGATCTGCAAATACACCTACTAAAAAAAACAAAAAAAGCATCGGTAAAGTATACATCAATTCGGTTATCGTCGCATATGAAGGTTGATTAGAAAATTTTCTTAATAAATAAAGCATAAATGCTGTCATACCTACTACGGATCCTAGTTGAGAAGTGAAATTTGCTAAAAATAACCATAAGAAATTACGGTTTTTAAAAATTTGTAACAACTTAAGTCCCCCTTTTTACGCCCTTATTAATTATATACTAAATTTTCAGAATAAAAAGCGCGATTATTGTCGGACTTTCTTTAACTTTTCGCATAATCTTTTCCATAATCAACCAAAATAATAAATGTCATACAATTGCTTCGTTTTGACAAGGAGTTGATATATTGAAAATATTTTTCATATTTTTATGTTTATTCGTATTAACAATGGGTTTACTGGCAGGTATTGATTTAATACAGGGCACAAGTTTTTCTGAAATGTGGAGCTATATCGCAATTAGTAAAACAGAATTAGTTGGCGAGGATTATGTGGTGATTTTTTTATTTACTGTTCCGTTTGCAGTCGCAAATGCATTACTGAAATATTTGAATAAGAAAAAAATGAAAAACCGAGCAAAAAACCCACAAAATTCAACAACAAGCTAAAACTCATCAAAAAACAGCTTAGTTATTTTCTAAGCTGTTTTTTTCTTTACCTTTTTTTTGTATGATCGCAATTGCTAGCAAAGCAATTGGAATAATAATTTGAAGTGGAACGTGTAAATAATATGGAACAACATCTAATCCCTCTTTATAATGTTCTAAGTAGTTAGGCGCCATCCAAACTGAACTGACAACAATAATAGCTGCAATTGGGTAGGTTAATACATCTCTTTTCTTCACCCTGAATAAATCAGAAGCACCGATCACTGCACAAAAGAAGAAGACCGCCACTTTCATAAATCCACCTATTACCATGACGATTACAATTAATGAATCAAGTCTTTGAATGAAATTAGCAATGTTTATATAACTTACAGCTGTTAAAATAGGATAACTTGCCCGATCTATTACATCCGCTCCTAAAATCATTAAGTTAACTAACGTCAAGGTTGTAAGTAATAATCCAGCAAATATCATCGCAGGCATGCCAACTTTTAATGCGAGCTCAGGTTTTCTTAAATGTGGCATTAGCATTGTTAACGTGATAATTTCACCAAAAGGAAATGTTACGGTTAATGGGAAGGCAGCATGTAAAACTGGTTCCCAGCCATTTTCTAAAACTGGCCTTAAATTGTTGATGTGGAATAACTTTCCTACAATCTCAAATCCTATAACAGCTACGATAATTAGCATGATTAAATAAAACGTAACTTCACTTGCTCTTGCAAATGTTTCAAATCCTTTATATACAGCATACATAACTAGAAAACTCATTAGTATGCCTATTGCTAATAGAGAAGTTGCGTTGTAAAGTGAAATGACTAATAACTCCTCAAAATCACGCAGAACTCGACCTGCAATATAAATAAAATAAATAGTATAAATTAATGCGAGGAGTAGCCCCGCATATTTTCCTAAAATCTTTTGAATATAGTGAGTAAACGGTAATTCTGGGTACATTTGAAATAACTTAATATAAATGTAAAACAACAGACAACCAATGAAAAATGCAATAATCAAACTAATCCACGCGTCCTGCTTCGCACCTGTTGCCATACCAATTAGTGATGAACTTCCAATTTCAAATAAAACAATTATACAAAAAAACTGAAAACCACTTATAGATAATTTACGGTTCATCTTATTACCTTCTTTTTAATATGGGTATGTGCGCTTTCTCATACCTACATTGTTAATTTGTACATCTACAGTTACTTTGAATTTTGCTTTCTGAAATACTTTATTCCAATCTTTTTCATGTTTTTTGAAGGCCTTTGGGTCATTTATATGAAATTTATCACCAAATCCGAAAACATCGCCACCTAGTTTCTGTGCTTGAGATAAGCCCTCTAAGATCATTTGTCTAACGACTTTTTCACTATCTTTTTCATATTTATTAAGTGTTTTCGCTTTATCAAAGTCATCATTACATAGCACTTCATCAATATGACCAATCGACTTTACTTTTACATGAATATTCGGTATTCCTTTTTCCATTTTTACATCTGTTTTCGTTTTCACACGAGTCAATTCCATTGAATCATATCTTTGTTGTTTACATTGAATTTGAAGATTTGTTTCTTTAATTAAATTATCTACAAATTGGACTGATCTTGCTGGTGGGCCATCAAGCCAACCAACTAATTTTCCTTTTCTAAATACACCCATCCCATTTATAGCTGCATACGTTGATTTTACTTTTTCAGTATTCGCTAAAGACTCTGATTCTGGTGATTCATGTACTAACGTTACACCGTTAATGGTTGGTTCACGTCCTGGACTTGAGATAGATGCAATGACTTCACGCATCTGTGTTTCATGATTTTCACCTAACAGATTGGAGGTATTTTGTATTTTCCCTGTAATTGATTTTGCAGGAAGTTTGTCAAGTGGTGGTAAGTTATTTAACACTCGATAAACACTATCTTTCCTTGCAATAATGACCGGGATATTTACACGAATTTTCGAATCCCTCTCAAATACATCAAAAATCCAATTTAAAGATTCTTCTCTAGCTAAAGTTTCGCCAATGGCTACAAGTGCTACATGAGAGTAAATATTGGGCCTTGAAACTCTTTTTGTCACTTTACGGGCTGCCTCCGAAATTGTTCTTCCCGTTTCGACTAAAGAAATAATCGGAATCCCTTGTGCACCTGTTTGGGTAGCAATTGCATTTGGGTTAATGATTTGAACAATCATTTCATACTCTTTTGTTTTAGGTATATAATCTAAGCCCATTGCGACAACGATTGATAATCCATTTAATTCTCTATAGTTTGAACATCCACTTAACAGTAGCATCACAATAAGAACGATCATACATAATTTCTTCTTCATGGTTTATTCCCCATTACTTTGTTCTTTAATTGTTTTTGTATTACCTTGAGAAGGAACAACTAAAATTGTATCCTTCTGACTACTTAAACGAAACGGTGCGAACGGCGCAAAATAAGGCTCCCCAAAAGAACGTAAGCTACACATATGCATCAAAATAATTAATCCACAAATTAATATGCCAAACAAGCCTATATAAGCTGCAGCTATTAATAATATAAACCTTAGAATCCTCGCTGCAATTGACATGTTGTAGTACGGGATTGTAAAACTCGCAATGGCAGTGATTGATACAATGATTACCATTGATGCCGATACGAATCCAGCTTGAACTGCGGCTTGCCCTAAAATCAATGCCCCTACAATAGAGAGTGCCTGTCCAACCGCTCTAGGCATTCGAATACCGGCTTCTCGTAATACCTCAAAAACCATTTCCATCCCAATCGCTTCAACAATGGCCGGTAATGGAACACCTTCACGTTGTGCAGCTAAACTTACTAGTAATACAGTTGGAATAACCGCTTGATGAAAGGAAGTAATCGCAATAAATATGGCAGGTGCAAATAAGGCAACCCAGAAAGACATATATCGTAAAACCCTTAAGAAAGTACCAATATATGAGCTTTGATAGTAGTCTTCTGGAGATTGAAAAAACTGTGTGAAGGTCGCAGGTAACACTAATACAAACGGTGTACCCGCAGTAAAGATGGCGATCCGCCCTTCAAGCAAATTCCCAACTACTGCATCAGGTCTTTCTGTATGTAGCATTGTTGGGAAAATTGTCTTTTGGTCATTTTGAATATAATTTTCGATATAACTTGACTCAAGAATTTCATCAACATTTATCGCTTCTAAACGATGATTTACTTCCTTTAATAAATTCTCATCAACAACACCTTTTATATACATGATTTCAACATCTGTTCTTGTGATTTCACCTATTTTCATTGATTCAATACGAAGAGCTGGATGTTGGATCCGATTTCGAATGAGTGAAGTGTTAGTACGTAAGCTCTCTGTGAAGCTATCTTTTGGACCTCTAATAACTGTTTGAGTAGAGGGTTCGGAAATACTTCTAGATTGAACCATTTTCGTACACGCAACTAAGAAGTTCGTATCATGATCTAAAAGAATGATTGCGTCACCAAGGAGGAGCGCTGATAAGAGATTCGTATAACTGGATTGAGATTTTAAACTAGAAACAGAGATGATACTCTTTAAACCATTTTCTAAATCTGATAAAGACAAGTATGTTTCTTTTTCTCTATTAATTTTTACGATTTTATCAACGATACCTTCATTGATTAATCGCTCATTCGAAATTCCATCAATATGAATAATTGCAAAGGAATACTGCATCCCTTCTCCAAGTGATTCATGTCTTATAATCAAATCAGAACTGTCGCCAAAATCTTCCTTAATTCGTTTTATATTTTCTAAAATATCCTTACTTAAGGAACGAGATATATTATTTTGAAAAGGTATTTTTTTATTAGTTGCTGCACTATTGGTTTCTTTATAAGTAAACATTAGTTACCACCGTCCATAATTTTTATGGCTTTATATTTCTATACTTTTTCCAAATTCTTTCATTTCATGTATTGATTTCTAACTAAACGAATTTACAACATACTCAAAATAGACTTTTTGGCATAAAAATAACCCTTGCTACATGTTGATGTAACAAGGGTAGTTTACATTTTCTGACTGCATCCTATAGCTTCTGTGCAATTTGCAAATTGACATTAACTGGTTTTCGACCGATTAAATAATATTGAATATTTGTATTTTGAACTGCTTCTACATCAAAACAATTTCGCCCATCAAATACGAGTGGATGTTTCATTCTTGTCTTAAATTGATTCAGTTCTGCTCTAACAATTTCATTCCATTCAGTTACGATTAGTGCGGCATCTTTATTCGAAATAGCTTCATATAAATCATTGGAGTACTTCACTAAATCTCCAAACTCTCTGTTTACTTCTGGTAGAGCAATTGGATCATAAACAGTTATAATAGCTCCGGCTTTTAAAAACTCTTTGATCAAAGCAATAGAAGGTGCATTGCGAATATCATTTGTATTTGGTTTAAAGCTAGCCCCTAAAATAGCTATTTGTCTATCTTTTAATGAGCCAAAATATAGTTTTGCTAATTCATATAATTTCAATTGCTGATAATCATTTATATCAATGACTGATTTAAGAAGTTTTAATTCCAATCCTTCCAATGCCGCGCTTTTTACCAATGCTGAAGTATCTTTAGGAAAACAAGATCCTCCAAATCCAATACCTGCATTTAAAAATTGAGACCCGATACGGCGGTCAAGACCCATTCCATAAGCAACTTGTTCAACATCAGCACCGACCGCTTCACAAATTGAAGAAATTTCATTAATAAAACTAATTTTTGTAGCTAAAAAAGCATTAGAAGCATATTTAATCATTTCAGCACTTCGAACACTTGTTACGAAAACTGGCAAATTGAATGACTTATATAATTCCGATACATAAGATGCAGACTGAGGATGATCTGCGCCGATGACAATACGATCTCCGTGGAAAATATCGTGTAAAGCTGACCCTTCTCTTAAAAATTCAGGGTTTGATACAACATCAATTTTGAGTTTAGGATGAGCAAATTCTTTCAAAATTTGTTTTACAACCTCATTCGTCCCAACAGGTACAGTACTTTTAATGACCACAACTAAATCTTTTGAAGCATTAATTGCGATATCTTTTGCCACTTCTTTTAAATATGTTAGATTGGCAGTACCATCTGGTAATTCTGGGGTACCTACAGCAATAAAGATGACATCTGCTTTACGATAAGCTTGATCCAAATTTGTCGTAAAATCAATACGCTCTTGCATGATGTTTTCCAATAAAGCTTCTTGTAGGCCTGGTTCATAAATAGGACATATGCCTTTTTGAAGTAAATTGATTTTATTTTTATCAATATCAACGCATGTTACCTTAAAACCAATTGTCGCAAATGAAACACCTGTGGCAAGACCAACGTAACCTGTACCAGCAACAATAATTTGCTTCATGCCCCATCCCCATCCTATATCATTAATCAATTTGGATTGTCTTTTGTTTTCTGTTTTGACTTACTACTTCTTCAAGAAATTGAATCAAATCGTGTCTAAATTCTTCACTATCCATCGCAAACTTAATTGATGTTTTGATTAACCCTAAGGGTCTGCTCTAGCTCAAATGCATAAACGACCCCAATAAAGTATGTTTTACCACAGTTCAATCCTCGAGATGTGTTTGGTACTTAAATTTATGAACACGCTACCCCCTAACATCACTAATTTACAGATCATTTAACCAATCTTTACAATTTCTGACTCAGAAAAACTTTACATATATCCCTTCTTTATTAGATATTTAACTACCTTCAAGTTCATCTATTCTTTACAAAACTCAAACATAGGAATTACAATTCAAATAAAAAAATCTCAAGCAAAATTGCTTGAGATTAATAACAACTAAAAAAGGATTTTATATGAGGGAGATTATGGTCATGGATAATCTCTCAAAAAAAATCTCGAGCATAGGCCCGAGATTTTAGAATATATTATTTTAAATAACGACTAGGAATTTTATCAATGTTTTCAAGCATGATACCAGTACCTACTGCTACACATTGCATCGGATCTTCAGCAATGAAAACTGGAACTTTTAATTCTTCAGCTAGTAATGTATCAATACCATGAAGAAGTGCTCCACCACCTGTTAAGATAACTCCACGATCAATAATATCAGCAGATAACTCTGGCGGTGTACGTTCTAATACAGTTTTTGCAGCTTGTACAATTAAGTAAACTGGTTCACTTAAAGCACGTTGAATTTCATCAGAATACACAGTAATTGTACGAGGTAGACCAGTTACCATATCACGTCCACGAATATCAATTGATTCATTTCGTGCACCTGGGAAAACTGTTCCTACTTCAATTTTAATTTGTTCAGCAGTACGCTCACCAATTAGCAGTTTATACTCACGTTTAATATAGTTTAAAATCTCCATATCAAACTTGTCCCCTGCCATTTTAATTGAAGAGGCGGTGACGATATCTCCCATAGACAATACAGCAATATCGGTTGTCCCACCGCCAATATCAATTACCATGTTACCGCTAGGTTGGAATATATCCATTCCAGCTCCAATTGCCGCAACTTTTGGTTCTTCCTCTAAATAAACTTGTTTACCACCGCTTTTTTCAGCAGCTTCACGAATTGCTTTTTGTTCAACAGACGTAATGTTTGTTGGACAACAAATCAAAATACGCGGTTTTGACATAAACCCTTTTACATCTAATTTATTAATAAAATAACGTAGCATTGCTTCTGTAATATCAAAGTCAGCAATAACACCGTCTTTTAACGGACGAATTGCAACAATATTACCAGGTGTACGACCTACCATGCGGCTTGCTTCTTCACCTACTGCTAACACTTTTCCGCTATTACGTTCAATTGCAACTACAGAAGGCTCGTTTAAAACGATTCCTTTACCTTTTACATGTATTAAGACATTGGCTGTACCAAGATCTATCCCGATATCCTTAGAAAACATTCTTTTTGGCTCCTCCTTATTCACTATACTCATGAGCAGTTCCGAATACGTGTTATACCAAAATATAATTTTACCATAAAAGACTGCTTTTAGTAATTAATTTATTGTGAACAGGAGGTTAAATATTTCTAATTTTGTTTTCAAGGCTCGCCAATCCCTACTTTATAACCTTTTCAACGTCTTCTTTTTGATATTTTTGCTTTGTTGCTTCTCCACCGCGTAAATGACGAATTGATTTGTGATAATCTAATATTTCTTTTACCTCATTTGCCAAATCTGGATTAATTTCCGGAAGGCGTTCTGTTAAATCTTTGTGTACTGTACTTTTTGACACACCAAATTCTTTTGCAATTACACGTACTGTTTTCTTCGTCTCCACGATATATTTCCCTATCTTGATTGTTCTCTCTTTGATGTAATCGTGCACACTACTCTCCTCCTCGAATTGGATGTGAGAAGCGTGAAATGAGACTCGTTTTGACTGACTAAGCTGCTCTTTTTCCTGCTCTGACTGACCTGCTGAGGTACATTTATTTTGACTAGGTAGAAAATCCACGATCCCTCACCTCAAACACCTCTTTGATGGGTTTATAACATTGTATTAGCAAAGGCTTATAACTATGCACAATTGTCAGAAAAAAACAAGCGCCCAACACATATGGGATCTGAATCCCCTGTGTTGGGCACTTTGTGAATTGCTTATAAATCATTCTTTAATTTAGTTTGAGTCAGTATTCTCTTCTGTAGAACCAGAATTTTCTTCATCTGATTCTGTATCAGAAACGTTTCCAGATGTATTCATTGTATCTGAATCTTTTGCTTCACTTTTTGTATTTTCAGCATTGATAATTGCAGATACATCTTGACCTTGATATTTCTCAGGGTTAATTGCTACACCATCTTTACGTAATTCAAAATGAACATGAATGCCATTTTCTTTACCGATTAATGATGTTCCAGCAACACCTAGAGCTTGTCCTTGCGTTACTTTAGAACCTTCTTCAACACTGATTGATTTTAAGCTTTGGTAGTAAGAAACTAAACCATTCCCATTATCTACTTCAACCACATAACCTAGTTCAGCATCTTTTTGTGCTTTTGTAACTGTACCACTTAATGCAGCTGTTACACCAAATTCTTTACCACTCTTATCAACTAAATCCATTCCTGTGTTGATTGCATAAGTCGAACCATCCACTAGAATTAAAGATTGTTGTTGTTGATCCTTTGAAGCTGAATCATCATAAAAATGACTCTTCACTTGAACTGTCGTATCCTTTGCAACAGGATATGATAGTTTTTCTTCTGTTTTTGTTACCGGTACTGCATCTGGCTCATTTGTGTCAATTGCTGTTCCAGTTTGTTTTGTTGGAGTAGGAGCATTACTATATTGATACCATAACGCACCTGTTAAAATAACTGCTGCACTTACTAAATAAATTGCTGGTACTACCCAACGCTTTCTTAACATTTTCACAACTTTTTGAGAAGTTTTTTTGTTTTGTTCCTCTCTCATCCTTATCACCTCTGCAATCATTGTCAACAGATTCCAGAAATTATATACGCAATTTAGAAAATTTTAATTCGACAAAATTCTTATTTTTCTAAATACTACCATCTAATCCACAATATATCCGTTAAATATTAACAATTGTTGCCTAGTTATACACAGATTCATACTAGTTATACACAACTTTTGTGGATAACTATGTTTATGTAAATATGAAAATGGAAGAATATTTTTCTTGCATTTTATTTTTATTCAAAATATAATCACACTACAAGCTTGTTAGACATTTTAATAATGGCTAGATCGATAAAATTAACTTTTAAATTCTGTTTATAATAAATTTCTGCAATGATGAAGAAGAGTAGACTATATGAATGTTTCAGAGAGCTGACGGTTGGTGCGAGTCAGTACGGACATATTTTTGAATGGGCTTCTGAGCAGCCAAACCGAACCACAAACTGTCCAGTAGGCTTTGGCGGACGTCTCACCGATAAAAGAGACAGGTATTCAAACTTATGTTTCGATACTGCTTTTTGTTTGTCACAAGTAGTTCAGATCCATTTGTTTTGATACTGCAAAGTGAGTCTAATACGGTATTAGACTAATTAAGGTGGCACCACGGGAGTCCTCGTCCTTTTTATAAGGCGAGGACTCTTTTTTGTGTCCAAAAAAGGAGAGATCACACATGTTATTCAATAAAAAGAGCTTTATTACTTTCACAATATTACTTTCGCTGACATTAACAGCATGTAGCAACCAAGGAACTCAAGTTCAAAATACATCTAAAGATCAGACGCTACGATTAATGGATACTTCCGATATCGTAAGTCTTGATAGCTCACTTGCTTTAGATGGCCCTTCATTAAATGCATTAAATAGTGTCATGGAAGGTCTATATATGCCTAATGATAAAGGTGAGTATGTACCTGCAGCCGCTAAATCTCATAAAGTAAGTGAGGATGGCAAGGTTTATACATTTACTTTAAGAGATGCCAAATATTCAAATGGCGAAAAAGTAACCGCTCAAGATTTTGTTTTTGCAATGAAAAGAGCAATTGATCCAAAAACAAAAGCACAATTTGCTTACGACTTATATGATATTGAAAATGCCCAAGAAATTAATCAAGGAAAGCTTCCTGTGGAAAAACTCGGCGTGACTGCCTTGGATGATCAAACACTTGAAATAAAATTAGAGCGTGCTATTCCATATTTTATCCAATTAACAAGTTTACCTATGTATTTCCCTTTAAACGAGAAGTTCGTTAAAGAACAAGGCAATAAATACGGGTTAGAGGCGAATACAACTTTATATAATGGACCTTATGTTGTTAATAGTTGGGATCATGGTTCTGGATTTTCAATGAAAAAAAATGATCAATACTATGATAAAAAGAAAGTAAAAGTAAATGAGATTGAAGTTAAGGTCATGAAAGAAACAACAACTGCAGTAAATTTATATGAAACTGGCGAACTTGATCAAGCAATTATTGATTCAAGTGTAATTGATCGTTTTAAAGACAATAGTGAATTACAAAAATTAGCAATGCCAATTGTTTCTTATATAAGCTTTAATCAACAAAATCCATTATTAGCTAATAGTAAAGTACGAACAGCAATATCAAATGCATTCAATAAAGAAGATATTAGTAATGTGTTATTAAACGATGGCTCAATCCCAACTGATCGAATTGTACCGAAAGGACTTGTAAAGGATTCAAAAGGAAATGATTTTGTCAGTTCAACGGAACATTCATCATCAATAGAACTATCAAAAGCGAAATCACTTTTTAAAGATGCACTTTCAGAAATTGGAAAATCTAATGTTTCACTTTCATTATTAGTTAATGATAGTAATACGTCTCGTAAAATAGGTGAGTACATTAAGTCTCAACTAGAAACGAATTTACAAGGGCTAACGGTTGATATTATTGTACAGCCCGCTCAACAGAAGTTTGAATTACGCCAACAAGGCGATTATGATCTATCTTTAGATACATGGGGAGCAGATTATCCAGATCCAACAACTTATTTAGAACTATTTACGTCTAAATCGGCTTTAAACGTACTAAATTACAGTAATAAACAATATGACGACTTATTACTCAAGGCGAACACAGTTAGCATTCAGAATGAAACAGAACGCCTTGAATTGCTTCATAAAGCTGAAGACATCTTATTAAATGATGCAGTTATCGAACCAATCTATCAAGCCGGCTATGTATACCTTCAAAAGGAATCAGTCACAGGAATTAAAGTACGACCGTTTGTTGGTTATTTCTATTACAAATATGCAATTAAGCAATAATGGATTTCAGACTGTTCAAAAACGCTCGCTTTCTTCGTTGCTTCGCCTGCTTGCGGTGCTCATTACCGTCATAGGTAACTCCGCTCCTCATCCGGCTTTGCGCCTCGAAAGACAAACGTTTTCAATCAGTCTGAATCTCTTAGTTTTTTGTACTTTGTCTACAAACTGAAACAGACCTCTTAGGGTCTGTTTTTTGTTCTAGAAGATTGATATGTGCGCACCGTAAATATAATTCTCTTATTTCTTTGCGGCTTCACTTAGTTCTTCAAAGTCTTTTTTATTTAAAGATGTAATAGATATATCTTTATAATAGTACTTTACAATTTCATCATATAGCTTTCCTTGTTTTGCCATTTCATTTGCGCCGTATTGACTCATTCCAACCCCATGACCATATCCCTTTGTTGTGATGATGATTTGATCATCTTTTCTTTCCCATGAAAAGTCAGTTGATCGCAGCTCTAATTTTTCTCGAATTTCTTTTCCTGTTAGTATGGTCTTACCAAATGCTACTTGTTCTACTCTATTACTTTTTGTTCTAGAGATGACTTTTCCGACACTAGATTTAGAGGTAAGACTTATTCCTAGCTTTGATTCGAACTCTTTTACAGAAAACGCCTTTTTGGCTATATAATTCGGGGCCACAGAATCCCATGGACTAGCAACACTTTTTAAGTATGGTAGACTATTTTTCCAGTATTCTTCGGAATTCTCCGTGTAACCATTACTTGAGGAGAAGAATGATGCTGTGATAGGTTGTCCATCGTATGTTAATATTTGACCTTCTGTAGCTTTTACAGCATCCTCAAGCTTCTTTATTTTCGAATCATAATCCGCTCCATATTTCTTTTTTAAATCGTCGCGATCCTGGAATACTTGGAATTGGACTGTATCGTTTACAATCCCACCTTCATCTAATTCAGTACCCTCTTCTAAACGTTTAACGATAAATGTCCTTGCACTTAAGCTCTGCGCCTTTAATGCTTCAGGCTCAAATATTGCAGGCATTTCTGATGCTACAACACCTAAAACATATTCTTCAATTGGAAGCTTTTCAACCTTTTTCGTTTTAGTTCGATAAACCGATATCTCTACTAGTTCATTTTTATTTTTACTAGCTGCCTCCACTTGATTCGCATTGTACTGTAATTGATCTGTTAATTTACCATCCGTCTGGCTATGAAACGGAAGAACTAGCAATGTTGGTAAAATAATTACGACTGAGCATGTTGTTAATCCTGCAGTAATTAATGTTTTAAATGATTTCATCCTTTTCCTCCTATCCATTTCCAAAAAGCATTTCCTGGCAATTTACATCTAATTGCCGTTCTAGAGCTAATTTATGAAGATGGACAAGCATTTAGAACAATTTTCGCAAGATGTTAGTATGTAAATATTATTCTTTTTCATTATTTTTAGAATATTTTATAGGATTTTTGCCTATAACTGTATAGTAGAAAGTTGATTAAAGTTTACATGCAAATAACTACATTCTTTTTCGCCATTATTCCATTCGCATGTAATAAAAAATGCCCGACTCCATGTGGGGAAACACATAGTGCCAGGCATTTCATCATTGTTTTTTAGTTTTACGCTTGTAAGTCTTTCAGTGTTTCTTCTTCAATTGCTGTGCTTGGTTCGTTTACACGTTCAATGTCCGCTCCAAGTGCAGCAAGCTTTTCATGGAAGTTTACATATCCACGATCTAAGTGTTTTAATTCTGTTACACGAGTATAGCCGTCAACTACAAGTCCAGCAAGGATTAATGATGCAGCAGCACGTAAATCAGTTGCAGCTACTTCTGCTCCTTGAAGATTGTTTGGTCCATGGATAATTGTAGAACGACCTTCAATTTTTATGTTTGCATTCATGCGTCTGAATTCTTCAACGTGCATGAAACGATTTTCAAATACTGTTTCAGTAATCATGCCTGTTCCATTAGCTCTTAATAGAAGTGCCATCATTTGAGATTGCATATCTGTTGGGAAGCCTGGATGAGGCATTGTTTTAATGTCTACAGGTTTTAAATTATCCGTTCCAATCACTCGAAGACCTTCTTCTTCCTCGATAATTGTAACACCCATTTCACGCATTTTCGCTACAACTGAGCTTAAATGTTCTGGAACTGCATTTTCAATTAAAACATTACCATTCGTAATAGCAGCTGCAACCATAAACGTTCCCGCTTCTACACGGTCTGGAATAATATGATGAGTTGTACCAAATAATGTTGGTACTCCTTCAATACGAATTGTACCTGTACCTGCACCACGAACTTTTCCACCCATTGAGTTGATAAAGTTAGCAAGATCAACGATTTCTGGTTCTTTTGCAGCATTTTCAATTACTGTTGTACCTTCAGCTAAAGAAGCTGCAGACATAATATTTTCAGTTGCACCAACACTTGGGAAATCTAAATAGATTTTAGCTCCTTTTAAACGGCCATTAGATTTTGCTTCAACAAAACCATTTCCAACCGTAATTTGAGCACCCATTGCCTCAAATCCTTTTAAATGTTGTTCAATTGGTCTAGAACCGATTGCACAACCACCAGGTAATGCCACACGAGCATGACCGTTCCTCGCTAATAGTGGTCCCATTACAAGAATAGATGCTCGCATTTTACGAACATATTCAAATGGTGCTTCAACATGTAAATCTTTTGAAGCATCAACTGTTACTGTATTGTTTGTGAACTCAACTTCTGTATTTAAATTACGAAGAACTTCGTTAATCGTGTAAACATCAGATAGAGTTGGTACGTCATGAATTATATTTTTTCCTTCACTAGCTAGTAGCGCTGCAGCAAGAACTGGTAAGACAGCATTTTTTGCACCTTCTACACGTACAGTGCCTTGAAGCTGTTTCCCGCCACGGACAATGATTTTATCCAAGCTTTTCCCCTCCGTGTCCTAAAATAGATCTATCAATATTCTACTGTTATAATCGGTGTTCCAATAATAATTGTTTTTGATTCATCAACATTGTTTTCACGAATTGCAATTTGTAAATTAATTTTTTTGCCATTTGCAACCAGAGCGTCATTCCACTGTTCAGTATATGCTGAGACAGAGACGAATGCCCCTTCTTTTATTTCTTCAATTTTTGTTGCTTTGAATGTCTCCAAAAAATCATTTTTTATACCCTGCAAAACACCTTCAAGTTTACCACCCATTGTCCCTTTAATACAAGTAAAAAAAGTAGGTTCTTCATTAAAAATATTTTCCAGTGATTGATCAATTAGATTTTTGGTTTCTTTTTCAGTTCGTTGGTCCCATTTAGTCCCTGTTAATTCATAAATAACATAACTACTATTGTCATTAGTAGATGTAACGACAAGTCTTTCTGTGACAAAAGTATGATTAGATACACCAATTATTTTATTTTTTTCTTTATCTATAGACCATTTGAAATTTTTAAAATTATTTTTATACTTTTTCATTACTTCAGTTGCCGAAGTATTTATTTTAGCTTCTCTTGCATATAAATTCCAACTTGTAATAGAAATGTCTTTTTTATTTAATACATCTGCAAAACGATTTAATTGGCCTACTCCCGACTCTGCTATACCAATTTTATTTATATTAAAGAACATTACTGATGCAACACTAATCGTGATTAATAATAAATAGAATATTTTTTTCATAAAAAATCCCCTCTCCTACTTTCATTTTTCACAGGTAGAGAGGGGTTTATACGATGTATCGTAACACAACTTCTGACAAATTATTTCAACAAAAATGTGAGGTCTTTTGCATACTGTAAATAATTTAAGAAAAAACTACTAACTGATGAAGAAATCGTAATTGTTAACAGGACCATAAATAGTCGAATTTGGGGAACATGACCTTTTTTCATAATACTTTCCCACTTAATCGCTGTTATTGCCCACCAAGTTAAAATAATGAATATTAAATTGACAATAATAGCTAATAAAGCCTCTGTGCCAAGTAATGTTTTCATCATTTTCCCTCCTTTTTCGATAAACTAAAAAGAAAAAGTGTAGGAGTTACCCTACACTTTCAATCTTATTACATTCATTTTAAGCTTGAAAGAAATCTTTTACAATTTCTAACTGATGGAATACATCATAAGCTAAAGATGGTTTGATTCCAAGTGCAACAGTCATGATTACACAAATGATTACAACAAGGATATGTGTTTTTGGAAGAACAACAGGACGTTCTTCGCCACTTCTGAAGAATACATTTTGTAAAATGCCAAAGTAGTAAAAGTAAGAGATTACTGTCGTTAATAGTAAAATTCCACCAAGTACATAAAATCCTTTAACTGGAACAAAAGCCCCCATAAAGATATTTAATTTTCCGATGAAACCTGAAGTTAACGGAATCCCCGCTAATGACAATACAAAAATCGTCATTGCAATGGCTAAATATGGATTTGATTTAACAAGTCCTGCAAATGCCGAAAGCGAGTCAGAACCTCTTTGCTGTTGTACATTATAAACGATTGTTAAAATACCAATTGTCATGAAAGTATAAGCTAATAAGTAGAACCAAATACTTTCAAACATAAATGGTGAAATACTTAAAAATGCAACAAGTATATAACCGCCATGCGCGATACCTGAGTATGCTAACATACGTTTTAAATTGTTTTGTTTTAAAGCAATTGTATTCCCTATGATCATCGAAAGTGCTGCTAATACACCTACAACTGGCTGCATTACTTCAAATACTGATTTTTGCTGTTCCATCAGTAAAGCACCAGTGAAAATTGATAGGAATATACGTAAAACAATGATAAAACCGCCAGTTTTTGAAACTGTTGCTAAAAATGCTGTTACAGGTGTTGGCGCTCCTTCATAAACATCTGGTGCCCACATATGGAACGGTACAGATGCTAATTTGAATGACAAACCAACAAATACTAAAACGAATGCAATGATTAGTAAAAACTCATTACTACTAGCAACACCCTGAGAAAGCGCTAGATTCATCTCTGTGATGTTTGTTGTACCAGTTAAGCCATAAGTATAGCTTAAGCCGAATAATGTAATAGCAGTTGAAATACCACCGTTGATTACATATTTAAGTGCAGCCTCTGATGATCCTTCTCGTCTTTTTTGAATTCCTACTAAAATATAAGAAGAAATTGAAAGAAGCTCTAACCCAACAAACAACGTGATTAAATCACTGCTTGAAGCCATATACATAGTTCCAATTAATGCAGTAATAAATAATGTGTAGTATTCTGACTGCTCAGAGATTGTATGATCTCCTAAAGCTAGTAACAATACTAAAATTGCACCAATTAACAAAATTGTTTTAAAAACAAGTGAAAATGAGTCAAGTTTGAATGTGCCAAATAATAAATTGACTGGTTCATGATTATATAGTGTGATAAGCCATACAAATGCTGCTACAACACTAATTAATCCTACCCAACCGATTACTTTACGACTTACGTTTTTAGGCAATACCAGTTCAAGAACTAATAGAAGAAGTGCGGCAGCTATTAGAATGATCTCTGGACCCATTGATTCCCATTGAAATTCAGATAATGCTTTCCATGTCATCTTCTATACACCTCGAATCCCTTGAATGATAAAGTCCACTGATGATAAAATCATGTCATTTACAAGAGCAGGATATACACCAAGCCCTATAATCGCAATGACTAAAATTACCGACGCGATTGTTTCACGTTTTGATAAATCAGTAAATGATGAAACGAATTCACTATTTTTTCCAAAGCTTAGTGCAAGAATTGCTCTTAAAATATAAGCCGCTGTTAAAATGATCCCTAAAGTACCTACAGCTGCAATAATTTTATGACTTTGGAATAAACCTACAAACGATAGCCATTCTCCAACAAAGCCTGATAAACCAGGTAATCCTAGTGAAGCCATACCACCGAATAATAATAATCCTGCCAATCTTGGCGTCGATTTAGCCAATCCGCTAATTTTATCAAAACTAGTTGTATCTCCACGATTTTCTAACATACCTACAAGTAAGAATAAAAGTGCAGCTATTAAACCGTGAGAAACAGATTGAAAAATTGCCCCTTGGATTCCAGCACTATTCATTGCTGCTAATCCGATGATGACAATCCCCATATGTGAAAAACTTGAATAAGCTAATACTGAACGTAAATCTTTTTGAGTTAATGCAATATAAGCTCCATAAAGTAAATTTACGACACCTATAATTGCAAGAGCTACTGACATTTTATCAAATTGGTCTGGGAAAATTCCTAATGCAAAACGAATTAAACCATATGTTCCGATTTTTAATAGGATACCCGCGTGAATAATAACAACAGCAGGATTTGCCTGTGTATGCACATTCACCATCCAACGATGGAACGGGAATAATGGTAATTTGATTGCAAAAGCAATTAATAAACAAACTAGCAGTCCCATTTTTAGGTTATCTGATATTGGGCTAATCGTATCGTAACCAACCGGTATGATATTAGCTAAATCAGCATAATTTGTAGTGCCTGTTCGAGCGAATAATACAGCGATAACGAATAATAAGAATGCTGATCCTAATCCGTTGTAGATTAAAAATTGGTAACCAGCTCGCTCGCTGTCAAAACGTCCCCATCTTCCGATTAAGAAGAACATCGGTACAAGTGTTAATTCAAAAAATAAGAAGAATAATACTAAATTTTGAGAAGCAAATACGCCATACATACCCACTTGTAGGATAAATAGCAATTGATAAAAGCTTCTTGAACCTTTATTAATTGAATACCCTGCAATGACAGAGATTAGTGAGATGACACCTGTAAGTAAGATCATTACTAATGATAATCCATCTACACCAAGTTCAAATTTAACTTCAAATAATCTAGTTGACTCTGCAAAGAATTTTCCAAACGAAAACCATTCGTATGAAATATTCCAATCTTGTAAATTAGAATGATTTTGTCCAGCAATATATGTAATTGCTGTTAAAACAAATGTTAGAACCGCTGTTGCAAGCGCCCAAAGCTTGTAAGAAGTCTTTGGCGCAAACGTTACAAGTAGTAAACCTAATAGAGGTGAGAAAACAACCCATAATAAAAATTGAGAACTCATCATAAGTTGTACCCCCCTGTCACAACTAATGTTAATAAAATAAGAGCTAGACCTAACAATGTAATGAATCCATATGTTTGGACTTGGCCACTTTGAAGTCGAGAACCGATACTACCAACTGTACTCACAATTCCTTTTACGACAGTCGCAATTCCCTCAATGACAAATCGTTCGATCGCATACATCACATGACCAATTGCAAACATTCCTTTTACAATCGTTACGTTATATAGCTCATCAACATAGTATTTGTTAAGAAGAATTTCGTAGAATAACCCGTTTTCTTCTTGATCTGATTTCTTCGCTTTGCTACCGTACATTGAATAAGCAAGCGTAATACCTGCAAGTGATACTAACGTTGCAACAATCATAATCCAAATTGGCTCATGACTATGCTCTGTTATTGTAAATGGTACATCCTCAAGTAAAAACTCATTTAAATATCGACCAAAGAATGGTGTATTAATATACCCTGCAAAAATTGCAAGTACACCTAATAATGACATTGGAATAACCATTGACATTGGCGACTCGTGGGCACCTTTTGTTTTTTCTTCACCAGTGAAAACTAGGAAAAATAAACGGAACATATAAAATGATGTGAAAAATGCTGCTGTTAGTGCAATGATGAATAATACATAATGTCCATTCGACCAAGCTGCAGCTAAAATTTCATCTTTACTAAAGAAGCCTGATAGTAAAGGAACACCTGTAATCGCTAATGTACCGATTAAGAATAAAGTAGACGTCCATTTCATTTTCTGGCGTAGTCCACCCATTTTGAAAATATCTTGTGTATGAACAGCATGGATTACACTACCTGCCGCTAAGAACAATAATGCTTTGAAGAAAGCATGAGTTGTTAAGTGGAAAATACTTGCTGTATAACCACCAACTCCAAGTGCTAGCATCATATACCCTAATTGACTTACAGTAGAATAAGCTAATACTCGTTTTATATCTCTTTGAACTAAACCGATACTTGCTGCAAATATTGCTGTAAATCCACCAACAACTGCCACAACAGTTAAAGCTGTTTCACTTGCAATAAATATTGGATAAGAAGTTGCAACTAAGTAAACCCCTGCAGCTACCATTGTTGCTGCGTGAATTAAAGCTGAAACTGGTGTTGGACCTTCCATTGCATCCGGTAGCCAAGTGTGAAGTGGGAATTGACCAGATTTACCCATTGCCCCAATAAAAATTAAAATGGCAATTAGTGTCAACATTCCTGTACTTACTTGTCCATCTTGGATTACTTTAAAGATTTGATCAAAATCAAAGCTCTTTGTTTTCCAGAATAAAAGTACCATCCCAATGAATAAGCCAACGTCCCCTATTCTTGTCATAATGAACGCTTTTTTTGCCGCTGCCTTCGCTTCTTCTTTATAAAAGTAGAAACCTACTAGTAAGAATGATCCTAATCCTACTAATTCCCAGAAAATATAAAGTTGTAGAATACTAGGTGATATGACAAGTGCTAACATCGCAAATGTAAATAACCCAAGGTAGGCAAAGAATACAGTTATACGATCATCGTCTTCCATATATGCTGTGGAATAGATATGAACTAATGTACTGACAAACGTTACGATTACTAACATTAATGCATTCAGTGCATTGACTACATATCCCACATGTACTTCAATATTACCAATAGTTAACCAAGTATATAATTCTTGTACTGTTTCCCCTTGTAGACGGTCAAATAAGACGAACAAGGAGATGATGAATGAGATTCCTGTTAAAGCTGCCCCTAATATCCCACTACTTTTCTTACCTTTTGTACCTGCTAATATAAGGATTAGAAAGGAAATTAGCGGAAGTACCGGAACTAGCCAAGCATACTGCATCATCAAATTCCACCTCCTAGTTATCTTTTCAATGAATCAGCTTCATCGATATTGACAGTTTGACGATGACGATACCAAGCAATTAGTATTGCAACGCCAACAGCTGCTTCAGCAGCCGCTACTGAGATTGTAAATAATGAGAAAATTTGTCCAGTTAATGATGGTGTAACACCTAATTTACTAAATGCAACCAAATTAATGTTTGCTGCATTTAACATTAACTCGATACAAATTAATACGATTACCGTATTACGTTTCGTTAATGCACCGTATAATCCGATACAAAATAAAATTAGAGCTAAAAGAAGATAAGCATTAATTGGAACTGAACTCATTCCTTCGTACCCTCCTCTTTTGAATCATCAGATTTTGCTAAAATAATCGCACCAACTAAAGCGATTAATAATAAAACAGACATTACTTCAAATGGCACAACGTAATTCGAAAATAATTGTAAACCAATATTTTTCGTATTATTTGTTGCTAAATCTACGTCTTGACTATCTATTGAAAGTCCATTTATTCCTAAAAATATAACTACCCCAAATGCTACAACGCCAATTAATGAAGCAATATTACGCCAATTTCTTTTTGGCTTTTCACTTTCAACATCATGCTTTGTTAACATGATTCCGAAAATCATTAGAATGGTAATTGCACCTGAGTAGATTAATATTTGTACAACGGCTACAAACTCCGCTGATAGAAGAACGTAAATCCCTGCAATGCTAATGAACGTCAAAACAAGTGAAAGCATCATATGCATAACTTTCGTTGAATTTAACATCATTACGCCACCTAAAATTGCTGCAAGAGAAAGAAGAAAAAAAGCAACTACAAAACCACTCATGCTTTATTCTCCTTTCGAATGTTTTGGTCATTTTCATCAAGCCATTGTAAATCTTTAAATAATTCATCACGTGAATATTCAGCTAGTTCAAAGTTGTTTGTCATTATGATTGCTTCAGTAGGACAAACCTCTGTACATAAATCACATAAGATACAAATTTCAAAATTGATATCGTATGTGTCGATAATTTTTCCTTTTTTCGTAGGATCTGGATGTTTTTTACCAGTTAATGTAATACAGTCTGTTGGACAAATTGCTGAACATTGGTTACAAACGATACATTTTTCTGGATAAAACTTTTGAATTCCACGAAAACGATCTGGTAACGGAATCGATTGATTTGGATAATCATATGTTACTTTCTCGCGCGTTAGGTTTTGAAGCGTATATTTTAATCCTTTTACTAACCCAATCATGACTCACACCCCTTTAGATTGGTCTTCTAGTTTAGTAGAATAAGCTTTTCACTAAAGCTGTAATAACGATATTTGCTAATGAAACTGGTAATAGTACTTTCCAACCGAACTCCATTAATTGGTCAGCTCTTAAACGTGGGAACGTTACACGGAACCAAATCAATAAGTATAGTACCGCACTAAATTTTAATGAGAACCAAACTGCACCTGGAATAAAATCTAAGAACACAATTGGTTTCCATCCACCTAAAAATAGAACCGTTATTAATGAACACATTGCAAAGAAGTAAACATACTCAGATAACATAAAGAATGCCCATCGGAAACCTGAGAACTCCGTATGATAACCTGCAACTAACTCAGATTCTGCTTCTGGTAAGTCAAATGGTGTACGATTTAATTCTGCAACCGCAGCAATTAAGAACACGATAAATGCAATTGGTTGAGTAACGATAAACCATACATTATCTTGTGCATTGACGATATCATTTAAATTTAAGCTTCCTGTTAACAAAATAACGCCTAGAACACTCATTACAAGTGGAATTTCATAAGAAATCATTTGCGCTGCTGCACGCATACCACCAATAAGTGAATATTTATTATTTGATGCCCAACCTGCTGTAACAACACCTACAGTTGTTAAACCAGAAACTGCAATATAATAAAGTAAGCCGACGCCAATATCTGCAAATTGTAAGTTCTCTGTAAATGGTAAAGTTGCTAAAACCATAAATGCAGGAGCAAATGCAATAATTGGTGCAAGTAAGAATAAAGGCTTATCTGCTGCTTTTGGAATTGTATCTTCTTTCAGTAAAAGTTTTAAAACATCCGCTACTGTTTGAAGTAACCCATATTTTCCACCTACTTGGTTTGGACCAATACGTCCTTGCATAAAACCCATAACTTTACGTTCTGATAGAATTCCAAAGGTAACGAACCCTAAAACAACAAATAGAAAAATAACGCCTAAACCTAAATAAACGAGAAAATTGATCCAAGTCGGTGTACTCTGTAGTAGATCTTCAATCATTAACCGTCTACCTCCCCAAGTACAATATCAATACCACCTAAAATAGTAATTAAGTTTGCTATGTTTTCACCCTCTAATAGTTTCGGAAGGATTTGTAAGTTATAGAAAGATGGTCGTCTAAACTTCAAACGATATGGTTCTTTTTTGCCGTCACTAGCGATGTAGCAACCAATTTCTCCACGAGGAGATTCAATTCTTACATAGCCTTCACCTTTAGGAGCTTTAATGATTTTAGGTACTTTCGCTAAAATATCTCCTTCTTCAGGGAATTGCGCAACGGCTTGTTCTAAAATTTTCAGTGATTCTTCAATTTCTAGCATTCTACACATATAGCGGTCCCATGCATCGCCAACAGTTCCAACTGGTATATCAAAGTCAAAACGATCGTAAATCGAATATGGTGCATCTTTACGAAGGTCATATTTTATACCAGTACAACGAAGGTTTGCACCACTTAATGAATAATTAATAGCTTCTTCTTGTGTATAAGTACCAACGCCTTTTACACGATTAATAAAGATTTCATTTCCAGAAACAAGATCATGATAACCCTTTAACTGCTCTCTCATATATGGAATAAACTCTTCTACCTTTTCAATCCATCCCTCTGGAGCATCCCATTTCACTCCACCAACTCGCATGTAGTTAAATGTTAATCTAGCTCCACAAAGCTCATTTAATAGATTGATGATCATTTCGCGTTCGCGGAATGCATATAGAAATGGACTAACTGCACCAATATCTAGAAGATTTGTACCCCACCAAACTAAGTGACTCGCAATTCTTCCTAATTCCATTGAAATAACGCGTAAGTATTCTGCACGATCTGGAACCTTAATATCCATCATTGATTCTACTGCATGGCAAAGGACATAGTTATTTGTCATAGCAGAAAGATAATCCATTCGGTCTGTATATGGAATGATTTGTGTATATTGAAGATTTTCAGCGATTTTTTCAGTGCCTCGGTGTAGATAACCGATGACTGGAGTTGCTTCTTTAATGATCTCTCCATCTATCTTTAACACAAGACGAAATACACCGTGTGTACTAGGATGCTGAGGACCAACATTTAATAGCATTTCTTCCGTACGTATCATGGCTTATCTTACACCCCCTCATCAAATTGTACGTAATCTTTTCTTAACGGATATCCAACCCATGTTTCAGGTAATAAAATGCGTTCTAACTTCGGATGTCCTACGAACTCAATACCTAGTAAGTCATATGTTTCACGTTCAGGCCAGTTTGCACCTTCCCAAATCGTCGCTATACTATCAACTACTGGTTGTTCACGATCTGCTTTTACCTTTAAAGCAATACCATGCTTACGCTTATACGAATATATGTAAGAATAAACTTCCATGTATTCCACAAAATCCGTTCCATGTAATCCTGATAAATACGTGAATTCAAGTTGATCATTATATTTTAAGAATTTAGCTACTTTATAATATGCATCTCTTTTAATTGTAAATGTAAGATCATGCTTAGAAAGGGTGTTGATTGTTGCTTCCTCAATAACCTCAGTTCCAAATTCTTTTTCTATTAATGCTTTGACTTCATCAAGTAAAGGCTGATTGTGAGAAGGTTTTGCCTCTTCAACTGGCGCATTAGTGTCACCATCTGCTTTACCTTTGGCTTTCGCTGCAGCTGCTGCTTTTGCCTTTGCGATTGCAATCGCCTTTGCTTTGGCTTTTGCTGCTTCATCATCGGATCCCTCTACAGGAGCCGCTTCACCGCCATCTGCCGCTTTTTGTTTCGCTAGCGCTGCTGCTTTCGCCTTCGCTGCTGCGACTGCTTTTGCTTTTGCAGCTGCGATCGCTTTCGCCTTATCATCATCCGTACCTTCTGATGGTGATTCTTCTCCACCACTTGCTTTTTGTTTTGCTAATGCTGCCGCCTTTGCTTTTGCAGCCGCTACCGCTTTTGCCTTCGCTGCCGCTAAGGCTTTCGCATTATCTTCATCTGAACCTTCTGATGTAGACTCTGTATTTTCCGTTTCGGTCGAGCTTTCATTAGATCCCGAAGCTTCTAAAGCTTTTTGCTTTGCCAGTGCTGCCGCCTTTGCTTTTGCAGCTGCTACCGCTTTTGCCTTTGCTAACGCTAGGGCTTTTTCTTTATCTTCTTCTGAAGTCTTATTTGTAAGCGCTTCACTTTTTTCTTCAGTGTTCGTTTCAGCTGCCTCATTTGCTTTCTGTTTCGCTATTTCAGCCGCTTTCGCCTTTGCCTCTGCTACTGCTTTCGCTTTTGCTTCAGCAAGTGTTTTTGCCTTATCTTCATCTGATATTTCCGAAGTTTCTGTTGATGGATTCGCTCCATCAGCAGCTTCTTTTTCAGCCTTTAGTTGTTCCATTTTACGACGTGCTGCTTCTTTTGCTTTCTCTACAGCTTCTTTCTTTAATTGTTCTTTTGATTTTTCCTCACTCATTTATTCGTCACCTGCTTCCCAGTCTTAGCTTCGTAACGAATTTTCTCTTTTAATTTATTGATACCATAAATTAGAGCTGCCGGATTCGGAGGACATCCTGGTATATATACATCAACAGGAATAATTTGATCGACACCTTTTACAACCGCATATGAATTAATATATGGTCCACCAGCTGTTGCACATGAGCCCATAGCAATAACCCATTTCGGCTCTGGCATTTGATCATAAAGTCGTTTCACAATAGGTGCCATTTTCTTTGTAACAGTACCTGAAACAATCATTACATCTGATTGACGAGGAGATGTTCGAAAAAACGAACCAAAACGGTCCAAGTCATAATGAGATGATCCTACACCCATCATTTCAATCGCACAACAAGCTAACCCGAATGTTAATGGCCATAACGAGTTACTTCTTGCCCAAGCTTTCACTTCTTCTAGTGTTGTGAAAAAAATATTTTTTTGAAGTTCTTCCATTTCAGCAACAGAAATTCCATCTAGCTTCATAACCATTTCAACACCTTCTTCTTCCAAGCATAAATAAGTCCAAGTAGTAGCATAAGAATAAAGATGATCATTTCTACAAAAGCAAAGAATCCTAATTGATCAAATGCAACTGCCCACGGATATAAGAAAACAGTTTCAACATCAAATATTACGAAAAGTAGTGCGAAAATATAATAACCAGCATGAAAACGTACTTTTGCATCATGGAATGGTTCGATACCACTTTCATAAGTCGTTTTCTTTGCTTCAGTTGGTGCATGTGGTCTTAATATTTTTCCGATAATGGAAAGTGCAACAACCGGAAGTGCAATTCCTATAATTAAAAACACAGCAACAATCACATAGTTATTTAAATAAGCATTCACGAAACTTGTCCCTCCCCTTACTACAGAGCTCTACATTATATGTTTATTATAAATATAATGTATTTTTCATTAATTTTTATAATTCAGTTTTGTAATCGTATCCATTATAACAAATGTGACAAAAACGTGTCGATAATAATTAAGAATTATTCTAAATTTGAATAGTATTTTTAAAAAACAAAATTCAAGATGCTCAAATCTAAAAAATTGTATTAACTTATTAGGAAAACGTACTTTTTAAATAATATAGGATGTTTATCAAAATTTTATATCAATATAAAAGTTATCCACAAATCCACAGAAAGTTATCAACATTTCCACAACTACCTCAATAAAAGCAAGTGTCCAAAAAAATTCTAGGTACATTCAGTTGATGATGAGAAAAATGAGGTAATTGTTTATGATGAGAGATTATGTAGACCGATACTATTATAACTTACTTCAAATCAATAAAAAAAGAGCCCAGTAAGGGCCCTCTTTTTTATAAAAATTACTTAAATTGTGCTACATTCAGACGGTTCATTGCTTTATGTAAAGCAAGTTCCGCACGTTTGATGTCTGTGTCAGGACGTTTTTCTTGTAAACGTTGTTCTGCACGTTTTTTTGCTTCTACTGCACGCTCAACATTAATTTCAGTTGATGCTTCAGCAGATTGAGCCAATATTGTAACGGCTTCAGGTCGAATTTCAATGAATCCGCCACTAACTGCAACAAAATCAGTTCCAGTTGGTGTTTTAATTTTAACAGGTGCTGTTGCTAACGGTGCCACAGTTGAAATGTGTCCAGGTAAAATACCAAGCTCACCGCTAGTTGCTTTCGTGCTAACGAATTCTGTTTCGCCTTCATAAGCCGGTCCATTAGGAGTGACGATACTGACTTTCATTGTCTTCATAGTTAACTCCTCCTGTCTAGCTTTGTGAGCAAATCAAGTTCTTATTATCAATCGATGAAAGAACGAGATTTCAATTAGACAAATATTATACTAGTGTTTTTGCTTTTTCTACTACTTCTTCAATGCGTCCAACTAAACGGAATGCATCTTCAGGAAGAGTATCATATTTACCTTCTAAGATCTCTTTGAATCCACTTACAGTTTCTTTAACTGGTACGTAAGAACCTTTTTGTCCAGTGAATTGCTCCGCAACGTGGAAGTTTTGAGATAAGAAGAATTGAATACGACGAGCACGAGCTACGACTAATTTATCTTCTTCTGATAACTCATCCATACCTAAGATTGCGATGATATCTTGAAGTTCTCTATAACGTTGTAATGTTGATTGAACTTGACGAGCTACTTCATAGTGCTCAGCTCCAACGATTTCTGGGTTTAACGCACGAGATGTAGATGCTAATGGATCTACCGCTGGGTAAATACCCATCTCAGATAAACGACGCTCTAAGTTAGTTGTTGCATCTAAGTGAGCGAACGCTGTAGCTGGTGCTGGATCCGTATAGTCATCGGCTGGTACGTAAATCGCTTGAATCGAAGTTACAGAACCTTTGTTTGTTGAAGTAATACGCTCTTGTAATTGACCCATTTCAGTAGCAAGAGTTGGTTGGTAACCTACCGCTGAAGGCATACGACCTAATAGGGCAGAAACCTCTGAACCTGCTTGAGTGAAACGGAAGATGTTATCGATAAAGAATAACACGTCTTGTCCTTGCTCATCACGGAAATATTCAGCCATTGTTAAACCAGTTAATGCAACACGTTGACGTGCTCCAGGTGGCTCATTCATTTGTCCGAATACCATCGCTGTTTTCTTGATAACGCCTGAGTCTTTCATTTCGTGGTATAAGTCGTTACCTTCACGAGTACGCTCACCTACACCAGCGAATACTGAAATACCGCCGTGCTCTTGTGCGATGTTGTTGATTAATTCTTGAATTAATACAGTTTTACCTACACCCGCACCACCGAATAGACCGATTTTACCACCTTTGATATAAGGAGCTAATAAGTCTACTACTTTGATACCAGTTTCAAGGATTTCTACTTTTGTAGTTAATTCTTCAAATTTAGGTGCTTGACGGTGAATTGGGTCACGACGAACGTCTTCCCCTAATTCTTCGTCTAAGTCAATGTTGTCACCTAATACATTGAATACGCGTCCTAATGTAGCGTCACCAACTGGAACCGAAATTGGTTTAGCTGTGTTAACTGCTTCCATTCCACGTACTAATCCATCAGTTGAAGCCATTGCAACTGTACGAACAGTATCGTCACCTAAGTGAAGAGCAACTTCTAATGTTAAATCAATGTTAACTTCATTTGCGCTGCCCGCTTCTTGACGAACACGTAACGCATGATAAATTTGTGGTAATTGGCCGTTTTCGAACTTAACGTCTACTACTGGTCCTAATACCTGAGTAATAATACCATTGCTCATCGCTTTTCCTCCTAGCATTGTTTCCTTAAAAGCCGAACGATTTATATGTCATTGAAGGCAGAATTAACCTAATGCTGCTGCACCGCCGACAATCTCAGTAATTTCTTGTGTAATTGCAGCTTGACGTGCACGGTTATAGTGAAGAGTAAGCTTACTAATAACTTCTTTCGCATTATCAGTCGCACTTTTCATAGCCGTCATACGAGAAGCATGTTCACTTGCTTTACTATCTAATAATGCACCGTAGATTAAGCTTTCTGCGTATTGTGGCAGTAAAACTTCTAAGATTTCATCATCAGAAGGTTCAAATTCGTAATTAGTTGTAGCTTTACCTGTGTCAATATCTGTTAAAGGTAAAAGCTTTTTCTCAGTAACTTCTTGAGAAATCTTACTTACGAAATGGTTGTAAGATAAGTATAGCTCATCAAAAATGCCATCAGAGTACATTTGAACTGTACGATTAGCAAATTTTTGAATGTCATCGAATGAAGGTTGATCAGGAATACCTAGAACCTCTTCAACGATTGGATAACCTAAACGATTAAAGTAATCACGTCCAACACGTCCTAATACAATAACAGCAAACTCATCATTTGAACGATGACGCTCTTTAATTGTATTTGTTACAGCACGTAATACATTACTATTGAATGCACCAGCTAAACCACGGTCTGAAGTGATAACAATATAACCAGTCTTTTTAACAGGACGAGTTACAAGCATCGGATGTCTACTGTTTACACCTTTCGCAATGCTACCAACTACTTCTTGCATTTTTTCCATATAAGGAACAAATTGCTTAGCATTTTGGTCAGCACGGTTTAATTTCGCAGCAGAAACCATCTCCATCGCTTTTGTGATTTGGCTTGTCTTTTTTGTTGAATTAATTTTCGTTTTTATATCGCGTAATGATGCCACAGGTTTTCACCACCTTTTGGTAAACAGTTAAAGGAAGGACGAGCTAAAGCTCGTTCCTTCAATATCAGTTATTTAAATTGCTTTCTTATTTAGAAGCAACAAAGTTCTTTTTAAAGCTTTCGATCGCAGCGTTAAGGTCAGCTTCGTTTGGTAATTTACCAGTTGTACGAATAGCATCTAAAAGACCTTTAGCATTTGAATCCATCCAAGATAACATTTCTTCTTCAAAACGAGTGATGTCTTCAACTGGTACGCTGTCTAAGTGACCACGTGTTAGAGCATAAAGACTAACTACTTGTTTTTCTACTTTTAAAGGTTTGTGTAAACCTTGTTTTAAGATTTCAACTGTACGAGCACCACGGTTAAGTTTAGCTTGCGTAGCTTTATCTAAGTCAGAACCGAACGCAGCAAATGCTTCAAGCTCACGGAATGACGCTAAGTCAAGACGTAGCGTACCTGCTACTGATTTCATCGCTTTTGTTTGCGCTGAACCACCAACACGTGATACAGAAAGACCCGCGTTAATCGCTGGACGTACGCCAGAGAAGAATAAGTCAGACTGTAAGAAGATTTGTCCGTCAGTAATCGAGATTACGTTTGTTGGAATATAAGCTGAGATATCACCAGCTTGTGTTTCGATGAATGGTAATGCAGTTAATGAACCGCCACCTAACTCATCATTTAACTTAGCTGCACGCTCTAATAAGCGAGAGTGTAAGTAGAATACATCCCCTGGATAAGCTTCACGGCCTGGAGGACGTTTTAATAGTAATGAAAGCTCACGGTAAGCTACCGCTTGTTTAGATAAATCATCGTATACTACTAATACGTGTTTACCATTGTACATAAACTCTTCACCCATTGTTACACCAGCGAAAGGAGCTAAGTATAACATTGGAGCTGGAGATGAAGCAGGTGCAGTTACAACGATTGTGTAATCTAAAGCGCCATGCTTACGTAAAGTTTCAACAAGTCCACGAACTGTTGATTCTTTTTGTCCGATCGCAACATAGATACAGATCATGTCTTGGTCAGCTTGGTTAAGAATTGTATCGATAGCAACTGCTGTTTTACCAGTTTGACGGTCACCGATGATTAACTCACGTTGTCCACGTCCGATTGGTACAAGAGCGTCGATCGCTTTGATACCTGTTTGTAATGGCTCATGTACTGATTTACGTGCCATTACTCCTGGTGCTGCGTTTTCGATTGGACGAGTTTTAGTTGTTTCAATTGGACCTAATCCATCAACTGGTTGACCTAATGAGTTAACTACACGTCCTACTAATGCTTCACCAACTGGAACTTGCATGATGCGTCCAGTACGACGAACTTCGTCGCCTTCTTTAATACCTGTGTAAGGTCCTAAGATGATAATACCTACGTTGTTTTCTTCTAAGTTTTGTGCTAGTCCCATAACGCCGTTAGAGAACTCAACTAGCTCTCCAGACATACATTGGTCAAGACCATGAGCACGAGCGATACCGTCACCAACTTGGATAACTGTACCAACATCACTAACTTCTATTTCAGTTTGGTAATTTTCGATTTGCTTTTTAATCAGCGCACTGATTTCTTCAGCTTTGATGCTCATGCATTTCACCCCTATCTACAAACTATTTTGCGATTAATTCACGTTCAATACGTACAAGCTTATTTTTTAAGCTGCCGTCAAAAATACGATTTCCAACACGAACTTTGTATCCACCAATTAATGATGAATCAATTTCGTTTTTGATTCGTATAGAATTTTTACCTAATTTCGAAGCGAATAGAGCTCCGATTTTTTCTAGTTCTTCAGAAGTCATTGCCGTTACAGAGTAAACAGTTGCATCTGCAATATTACGATTTTGATTCGCAATATTCACATACTCAGTTACTAAGTTTGGAATGATGCTTAAACGTTGGCGATCAACTAGTAAGCAAACTAGATTAAGTACAGTTTCAGAGATTGAAGCAAATGTCTCGTTTAATACAGACTTTTTGCTTTCTTTTGTGATTCCAGGATGTTGTAGAAACTTGTGTAATTCATTGTTTTCTACATATTCCTTTTTTACAACTTGTAGGTCATGTTCAACTGTTTCTACTAAATTTTGTTCTGTTGCTAAATCAAAAAGAGCGTTTGCATAGCGTTTTGCAACTAATTCGTTACTCATTTCGCTTCGCCTACTTCTTTAAGATATTGATCAAAAATAGCAGATGCGTCTTCAGACTTCACTTCTTTTTCAAGTACTTTAGAAGCAATTAATACAGATAATGAAGCCACTTGTTGTTGAACTGATTGTACTGCAAGCTCTTTTTCACGAATAATTTCACGCTTAGCGCTTTCTTTCATGTTTTCAGCTTCAGCTTTTGCTGCTGCAACGATTTCTTCACGTTGAACATCAGCTTGTTTTCTAGCTTTCTCAAGAAGCTCACGAGCTTCTGTACGAGCTGCAACTAACTCTTGCTTTTGCTCTTCAACTAGTTTCATTGCTTCAGCATTACTTTTTTCAGCTGAATCTAGTTGATTAGCGATGTGATTTTCACGTTGTTTCATAATTCCCATTACTGGACCTAATGCATATTTCTTTAATAGTGCAAGTAGGATTACGAAGATTAATAATTGATACACGACATCGCCCCAAGCAACACCATGCCCTGCTTCAGCTAATACGAATAGTGATCCGTTTAACACAAGCCTTCACTCCCTTCAAGGGTTTCATTTAATGATTTTTTCTTTATAACATAGTTCGAGTCTCTAACTGACCGAACTTAACTTTCAAAAGGAATCTTTATAACGAGTGTCATAAAGGAAAGGCGAAGTAAATGTGAACACAAACTTCGCCATTTTTTAACTAATTGTATAATCTTACGCTTTACCGAAAGCCATGAAAGCGATAACTACTGCGATGATTGGAAGTGCCTCAACTAATGCAACCCCGATGAACATTAAAGTTTGAAGAGTTGAACGTAATTCTGGTTGACGAGCAACACCTTCTACTGTACGTGATACAATTAAACCGTTACCAATACCTGCACCTAGTGCACCTAAACCTATTGCGATTGCCGCTGCGATTAAAGCCATTTTAAATTTCCTCCTTCTTATACCTAAGAAATATATTTTTATTTTAATTTTAACGAACTAACTATTTTAATGAGCAATTAATGCTCGTCCGCCACTTTATGTGACAGGTAAACCATTGTTAACATTACGAAGATAAACGCTTGGATTGAACCAACGAATACAGAGAAACCTTGCCATACTAGCATTGGTACTGCTGCAGCGATTGTCCAAAGAATACCCTCTCCTGCACTTGTTGCATAAGCATGTGTTCCCATTGTTGCAAGTAATCCTAATAAGATCTCACCTGCAAAAATGTTCCCGTAAAGACGAAGACCTAGCGTTAATGTGTTAGCTAATTCCTCAATAATCTTTAGTGGAAATAAGAATCCCATCGGCTGGAAAAATCCTTTTCCATAAGCCTTAAAGCCTCTCATTTTAATACCATAATAATGTGATAGTCCAACAATAAAGATTGCTAATGATAACGTAATAACTGGGTCTGATGTAGGTGATTTCCAAACTGATTTTCCATCGACTGAAATATCGAATGGAAGGCCTAACATATTTGAAACAAATATGTACATAAGTAATGTCACACCTAATGTAAGGAAGCGACCACCAGTTTCCCAATCCATTGTACTGTTGATAATGTTTTTAACGAAATCTACTACCCATTCAATAAAGTTTTGCTTTCCTGACGGGCGAAGTTGTAAACTTCTTGCACATGTAACTGCGATGATAAAAACGATTACTGCAGCAATGGTAGTCATCAGAACATTTGTTAAAGTAAAATTTAATCCAAGTATTTCTCTAGAAAAAGTGCCGTGTTCCAATTTATTCACCTCTCTTCCTTGCAAAAGACGTATGTTGTAATGCAAAATTTATCATAATGACAAGATGTCCTGTCATTAGTCCCACCGTTAATGCCGGTATATTGACAAAATCGTCATACCGAAGGGCGATGACCATAGCTAGAGCCACCGCTGAAAGACAAATTACAGTACCAAGTGAACGAACTTTTTGTTGCTTTAAAACTCGATCAAAAAAGGTATTTATCTTTCTGTGTAGAATCCATATACAGTAAAAGCTAGTTACGATACCGAGAATATAACCTGTAAAGATTGTTTTATAATCGGTAAATGCCCATCCTAAAACTGCAAGGGCAGTAATGTATAACATATCTCGTGCGAAACGTCTAAAATGTTCTTTTTGCATGTAACTAGTCCCCTGGAGTAAATTGCTTAATTAGCTTAAGTGTGCCGTAGATACCAGTGAATAATCCTAACAATAATCCGATTATCATAAATACTGGAACAGGCCAATCAAAATAAGTGTCAACCCATCTTCCGAGAAAGATTCCTATTAGAATAGATCCAACAAGTTGAGCTAGAATGGAAGACATGAGTGCCATTGCTTTAAGAGGATGTTGATTGTTGTTTTTCATAGCCAATCCCTCCACACGTCAATTTTCATTCTTTCCCAAAAAATTGCCAAAATTCTTATCATGGTTTATGATACAACAAATATTTATTAAAATCTCCACATTAAAGCTAAGTTCACAAAATGTTCACATATTCAAAATATTTAAATAGAAAGGGTTTACATTCAATAAAAACCCTTTTAAACATTCATGTTAAGCATACAATATGTTACAAAAATGTGTCAATTACTTAAATTAAAAAACTATTAAAAATAGCTTACCAATTTTTAGTCTTCTACATATATTTTAGAAACATTTACATAAGATTCTGTTGCACTCTCATATTGTTTACGTTTATAAAAGATCACAAACTTGTAAATACCACTTTTTGGAAAGTTTTTTAATACCAACTCCTTCTTTATAATTCCACGCTCACTGTTCTTTTGTTGATCAATTACATCTATCAAACGAAATGTCTCTGCTTCAAACACAGCAATTTTGAATTCCTCAACTTTACTCGGTAAATATAATTCATATTTATAACTACCTTTACCTTTTCCTTTCACCCTACCAAAGTGAAATCCCATTACAGTCGGAAAATTCGGTTCTCCTTGAAGCAATAAGTAAGGCATTCGTAATGTTTCATCTGTCGTACTAATTGTAATTGCACCGTCATAGAATCCATCTTTTAAAACCTTTGTGTCCACTGTTGCATGGAGCTTGATGGGCTTAGAAGTGTTTGCTGGAATAATGAAAGGTTTTGGTAATACCCATTTTATTCCGTTAACTTGTTGTTTATTTATCGTCATTACTTGTTTTTCTTTATTTGATTTATTAGAAACCCTAACAGTGAAGTCCTTCTCTATTGGAGCACTTTCTTTCTTAGTTACCCCCAAAGATAAAGAGGTAGGATAAAGTGTTGTTTCAGTTTCTAAAGCTTTATCAATATCCAATCTGCCGGCACCTTGTTCATATGAATGATAGATCGTTTTATTATTCTTATATAATGGTGTTGCCGTATTAACAAGGACGCTTTTTAAATCATCCATACTCCAATTTGGATGTAATTGTTTGAGTAAAGCAGCTGCACCTGCAACATGTGGGCTAGCCATACTCGTACCCTGTAATGATAAATAACCTCCGGGAATTGTACTTTTAATTTGCACACCAGGCGCAACTAAGTCTGGTTTCATTTGCCATGTCCCAGTAACCGGACCTCTTGAACTAAAATCCGCTAGCACATCGACCTTTTTTTCTTGCCCAGTCGTCGCAATCGTTTTACCCTTTTCTATTTCTTTTTGAATCGCTAATCCTACTTTTCTTGAGACAGTAGCAGCAGGTATTTTTATATTTCCTTTTATTTGTCCTACAAAATCACCATCCACATTATTAAAGACGATAACAGCTTTCGCACCCGCTGCTTCTGCATTTTTAACCTTATCCGTAAATGTAAGCTTCCCTCTTTCTAACAATACGAATTTATTTCGAACTCTCTTCATTTCACTCTTATCTCCGTACTTTTTAAAAACGATTTTACCTTCTAAATTCCTTGCCCACTTTGAAGATCCGATCATTGGGGTAATAATTTGTTCTTTTTCTTTAATATGAATAGACGGGAAATACAAAGGTGGATAGCTCGCACCAACTGATAGAGCTTTTGCTGCAGTTGCAGGTGATCCAACTGTCCATAATCCGGGGCCAGAGTTTCCTGCTGCAGTAATTGCAAGCACGCCTTTTTCCACTGCTTTATTTAAAGCAATACTCGTTGGCCAATCCGGTCCATTCACTTCGTTGCCAAGTGATAAGTTTATAATGTCGACCTTATCCTTAACCGCACGTTCGATTGCTGCCAATACCGTTTCTGAAGTTCCTACTCCACCTGGTCCAAGTGCTCGATATGCATAGATTTGTGCTTTTGGTGCTACACCTTTTCTTTTACCGTTAGCAGCAATTACTCCTGCAACATGAGTTCCGTGGAATGTACTTCTTTCCTCAAGCCTTGTCTCCATCGGATCTTTATCTTGATCGATCGTATCGTATCCGCCACTATAATTTGATTTTAAATCTGGGTGTCGATAATCAACACCAGTATCAATTATGCCGACTTTTATTCCTTCACCTGTAATGATTCTTCCACGTTGATCTCGATAATTCTCTGCTTCATCTGCACCGATAAAAGGAATGCTTTCCTCCACATGTGCTTTGTAGGTAGTTACGAAATGAAAATCATTTACTAAAGGCATTTTTGCTATTTGAGACAGTTCCTCTAGTGAGCCAGATACGGAAAATCCATAATATGTTTCTGTAAACTTTTGCCTCACCTTTATATCAGGGTAATATTTTCCCATATACTTTAGCGCTTGCGTTAGCATCCCATCCTTAATCGAGAATAACGCTACTTTTTTCTGCTGATCATTTGCCAAAACAGCATAATTTTTCATTGGAACAAGGAAGAAAACTAGACATATAATTATTTTAAAATAATACTTTTTCATTCAATGAACTTTCTCCTTTTTAGACATTTATTTTCCTATATCATTTCTCACTACTCCTTCATTCATGTATAAAAAGGAAATTTTCTCTAAAGAAAACATAAATTTCTACTCATGATTTTAATAGTTCAACACTTGAACGATTTGCGAGCATTATCAATAGAAATCTATCATTATCTCAATTGGGTATGAATTATCGTTTAACCAAGAAAATAAAAAAAAGACTAACTTAACGGGTTAATCCCTAAAAGTTAGTCTACAAGCTACATATATATTTGAAACACTTCATTAATTTTTTAATTCAGCCTGGTTAAATAGTTGAAATCTTTTCTGTTTAACAATAGATTTCACTTCATTTATTACAAAGTATAAAACTGCTGCGCCTAAAATAACAATCCAAGTTTTCGTAACAACTTCATTTTGCCATACACCTAGTATCATTAAGAATGCAGGAAGTGTAATTGTAATCCAAGATTGAATCATAGCGACAATACCTGTATATCTTTCAATTTTCTTTCCTAACACAATACCTGCAAAGAATAAGTACCATAAGTAAGCCCAAAGAACCCATAACAATCCGTTCACAATATCATGAATAAGTATAAAGCTTACTAATGCATATAAAACAGACATAATTGAAACCCAAAGTGAAAACCAACCTAAGCCAGTGGCACTAAAACCTTTTAAATTAGTAAAACCATTATACAAGTAAGTAATTCCGAAGAAGAAAATACAAGCTAAATTATATAATTCCCACTTACCATCCCCCATGTTCGTTAATAAATATAAAGGAATGATTACTTGTATTGCACCAACAAATATATTTAAAAGTGATGCACTTTTTGCATCAGCTTTATTTAATAATACAAGACTATTTAAAAATAGCGTCGCACCAGATAAAAGTAATCCTACAGTTGCCATAGCGATTCATCTAATAAGAAAGAAATGATCTTATTAAACTCAACCCTCCTAGAAATATGATTTAACTGAAAAAAAGTACAAGCGCTTGATATAAAATCAAACGCTTGAATAAATTTAATTTAAAACGATACCTACGATAATCGCTGTTAATACACTTACTAATGTTGCACCGAATAATAATTTAAGACCGAAACGAGCTACAACATTACCTTGTTTTTCATGTAAACCTTTAACTGCGCCTGCTATAATACCGATTGAAGAGAAGTTAGCAAATGATACTAAGAATACAGAAACGATTCCTAATGTACGTGGGCTAAATTCTTTTGCTTGTTTACCAAGATCCATCATAGCTACGAACTCGTTCGACACTAATTTAGTAGCCATAATACTACCTGCAGAAACAGCTTCTTTAAACGGTACACCCATAATGAACGCAAATGGAGCAAATACATAACCAAGAATTCCTTGGAATGAGATACCAAAAATCATATCAAAGATATTATTAACCGCACCAATGATTGCAACGAAACCAATTAACATTGCCGCAACGATAATTGCTACTTTAAATCCATCTAAAATATATTCGCCAAGCATTTCAAAGAATGTTTGTTTTTCTTCTTCTTGAACTTCTAAAATATCCTCTTCAGCTGTTACTGTGTAAGGATTAATAATTGATGAAATAATAAAACCACCAAATAAATTTAAAACAATAGCAGTTACAACATATTTTGGCTCGATCATTGTCATGTAAGCACCAACGATTGACATAGATACAGTTGACATTGCCGAAGCACATAATGTGTAAAGACGATTTTTAGGTAAATGTCCTAATTGTTTCTTAACTGATATGAATACCTCAGATTGTCCTAAAATTGCTGAAGCAACAGCATTATAAGACTCTAATTTACCCATTCCATTAATCTTACTTAAGATTAAACCAATGTATTTAATGATGAATGGTAGAACTTTTGTAAATTGTAAAATACCAATTAACGCAGAAATAAAAACGATTGGTAATAATACATTTGTGAAGAAAGGAAACGCTCCATCATTTGCTAGTCCGCCAAATACGAAATTAACACCTTCAGCAGCATATTCTAATAATTTACCGAATCCATTTGATATACCCTTAATTAAGAATAAACCAACATTTGTATTTAATAATAAGAAAGCTAAAACGATTTGAATAACTACCATGATTGCTACTGGACGATATTTGATGTTTTTACGATCGCTACTAGCAATAAAAGCTAGTCCAAATACAACTAATAGCCCAATAAGTGCGATAATGTATTTCATGTTACTCTCCCCCGAGATTTTTAATTTTTATATAAGCGCTTTCAAAACGTACACAGTTTTAAACTTGTAAGATGTCAGACAAGTAAAACGCTTGTTAGATGTCAGACAACTATTAATCTACTATATATTAAACTTCTAAATCTTTCGAGC